>Ga0187892_10000180_pt1 | contig 164189 bp, 162 predicted proteins | sample MA1701073metaG_FD_139345 | JGI IMG/M metagenome (GOLD analysis project Ga0187892, IMG submission 139345) | Bio-ooze microbial communities from a basaltic lava cave in the Kipuka Kanohina Cave System on the Island of Hawaii, USA - MA170107-3 metaG ...
AAGATCTGGAGGATTTCTTGTTCCTTTGTCTTCAAAAATCCACTCAACTCTTAGCTGGGGTATTGTACTTCTTATCTGTTCTGCATTTATTCCTTGCGTTGCCTGAAAGAGGGCATAAATATCTCCAGCCCGGCCTCCCTGGCCACCACCTTTATTGAATGTCCTATTCCCCGTTTTTCGTTTGTCAGTTTCTTTAGAAATACCTCCAACTGGAGGCCCCTGGTCATCAACAATTAATGGGCCAGTCTTCATGGGACGGTATCGGCTTAATTTGAACAAATCAGATATCTGTTTTAATCTTTCCCAAATTGATTGATGATCCTCTTTTACAGTAGAGGCGCTCATTTCTTCTATATGGCGCTTAATCTCGTAGGGCATCTTTTCACGGAATTCGGCGGCCCAATCTGACCAAGGCAGAGGTTCACCATTCAAAAGGAGAGCCGTACGAGAAGTATTTGACGCAAGTTGGTTCTGGTTTCCATTTATAGGTTCCAAATAAATTACTACTCGTTTATAACCAAAAATCACCCCAAAGGCCTGAAGTGTGGCCGCTCCAGCCCTACCGGTTTGCATCTCATAAAGTTCATCCTTATATAAAGCAGCAATATGCCCGCCTCCAACATAACGACCATGCGTTCCTGTTTCCTCTGATTCTTTGAGAATCCACCAATGAGCTTTGGCACCATTTAACCCAACGATTCCCGACAATAAAGAATTTTCATCAAGCCATGGTTTCATACCAGTAACTGTGCGGAGGAAGTTGTATTGGTCACCCTGTGGACGTTCCCATCCTTCCCTAGCTTTTACCGCGACGCTCTTTGGAAACTTGAAATATCGTGCGTTAAGATATCGTAACACCCAGAACGTCGGAGCAGGGGTCTCAGGAGGCGCCTGCATAGTATTTTCGTCTATGTCATTGCCAAGTAAAATGACCATGGTCCCGTGATCGTCAATCTCCTTGGGTTTGAGGGTATTGTCTATAATAGTCCAGTACTCGGCGCTACCATCTTCGCGATATATTTTTCGCACACCGTATTCATTGGTATCAGGGTCATGCCAAATATGGACCATATAGCCTATACCATCTTTCCAACTGAGATAGATCAAGCCTGCTTTGTTTCTCGGGACGGCAGCAATTTTTGCACCAATCCCATAATTACCTTCCACAGATTGCTCATGAACTGAAGAAGAGAGGCTATTAATGTATTCGACCATTTCTGCGCCGGTCATCCCAATTCCAGTATCGATAATTGTAAGTTTATAGGCTCGTGATAAAGCGTACTTGTTCCAATCAACGTCCCAAATGATCTCACCTTTTTTATCAGGTAGTGATTGGATTGCTTCGATTGAGTTTTGGGTTAGTTCTCTCACAAATTGAAGCGGAGCACAATCAGCGTGTAAGCGGTCGATCATGAAAGTCATATTCTTGACTTTCATGGGATAAGTTTCTTGGGGACCTTCTGAACGTGACAATGCACACATGGCGGGATCTCCTTTCTCTAGAGAGGTGGGTTTACGCCCCCTCTGGTTAAGGTGTCTACTCAAAGCTGGGATCAAGTGGGTGACTTTCGCCAGCGACCCGATCCACATCCTTCAGAGACATTATTGAGACGACAAAATTTGCCTTTAGAAGCAGGGAGACCCTATAACGTCAGGAGTTCTCCTTGTTTCGAAAACAGATGCATCGTAACATTGCTTACCCTATCTGTCAAGAAAAAAGCTGCCAAGCAGAAAAATACAAGACACAGTGTCAGGTCATGCATTGCACTATCTAAATTCTTCATGCGGGCCATGAGGTCATCATCTTCACTCGTCACCGAACAGAGGGCTGAGCACTTTTCAGCGTCGTCATTGCAACCTCCACCATCTCATCCCCATCGCTCATCAAAATTTGTCCATCCTGAATGGTGCAGTGCAACTTAAGATCGCGTTGGGCGAGGGCGGCCAGGGCACGGGTGGTGGCAGCAGGCAGATTGATGATAGTCAGGTTCTTTGCCCGTTCCAGTGTGGCTCGGCTCTGCTCCCACCACCGGTCGGCTTTATGACCGCCATAGGTATAAATAACAACTTGTTTCGAGCGGCCGCAGGTCTGGCGAATGCTCTTCTCATCCGGCTGGCCCACTTCAATCCACAAGTCGATGGCGCCGGTCAAATCTTTTTGCCAGAGAGCTGGCTCGTCATCGACGCCCAGCCCCTTGCCAAACAACAACGCCTCGTGGGCATGACGGGCAAAAGCCAGAACGCGCACCATCATGCGCTCGTCCGTCTCGGAGGGATGGCGCGCGATTGTCAACGCATGGCTGTGATAGTAGTGGCGGTCCATGTCGGTGATTTGCAGCACAACTTTATAAATGGTGGCGTTTAAGGCCATTACACATTCTCCGTTCAAGGCACGGGGCGGTCAGATCCTAGACCGGCCCCAGGGGCACGATGCGGGTGGGATTGATATCGTCATGGGTTATATAATAATGACGCTTAATATGATCAAAGTTCACCGTCTCGTCGATGCCGTCGTGCTGGTAGAGATCCTTTAGATAGCCGAAGAGGTTGGGGTATTCGGAGATCTTTCGGATGTTGCATTTAAAATGACCATGATAAACGGCATCGAATCGGACGAGTGTGACGAAGAGCCGCCAGTCGGTCTCCACCATGCGCGGGCCGAAGAGATAGCGCCGCGTGGCGAGGTTTGCTTCCAGCTCGTCCAGCGCGGCAAAGACATTCTTGACGGCCCGTTCGTAGGCCGCCTGGGAGGTGGCGAATCCGGCGCGATAGACGCCGTCATTGATGTTCTCATAGATATAGTCGTTGAGCTGGTCGATTTCGGTCCTCAGTTCTTGGGGGTAGAGGTCCAGCGTGTTCTTCGCAAACCGATTGAAGGCGCTGTTGAGCATCCGCATGATGTCATCGTCAGAATTGCTGACGATTCGCTTGGTGAAGGTGTCCCACAGAACAGGTACCGTAACGCGCCCCCGATAGGACGGATCGGTGGCGGTGTAGGCCTCACTCAAAAAACGAAAGCCATTGATCGGATCGTGTGAATGGCCGGGGCCGTCGCGAAAGGCCCAGCCGCGTTCATCGCGGATGGGATCCACCACGGTCATACCAATGACGCCTTCAAGCTGTTTAAGCTTTCGGACGATGATGGTGCGGTGTGCCCAGGGGCAGGCCCAGGAGACATATAAATGATAGCGGCCGGCCACGGCGGGATAACCGGAGGAGCCGTCGACCGTTACCCAGTTGCGGAAGGCATCCTCCTGCCGCTGGAATTCGCCTTTCTCAGTCTGCTCCTTGGGAAATTGGGCTTTGGTGGTCATAGCTGGAACCTCATCCCACCATAACATTTTTTGATGAAAAAGGTCAAGAAACGTAAGAGGTTCTGATCGATCTGAGGGTCCAATTTCTTGTCCCGGGCTCACGTCACTACGGCTTGAACCGGCGGGAAAATGAAATTGGATAAGCCGCCGAACGCACGGCGATCATCGGATCGGCCGCCTCGATACCGGGAACTACTGCTCCTGGCAGGAAGAGCAGTTTGTCTGCGGTGTGGCTCTCTGTCGTAGCCTTGGTAATCGTGATCGTACCCAATTCAACCTTCTTTCGGGTGTCAGGCCACGCAATCGAGGGGTCGTCGATCTTATCGCCTTGCGCGGCCACTTGCAGGACCAGCTTGAACTTGATGGGGCCGCGACGAACCCGTTCGCCAATCTCATCAACAAGGTAGTCGGGTCCCATCTTCGTGACCTGCTCTTTGGTGAGGAACTTTTGGCCGTCGACGGGCAGAATCTGATAACGACCGAACGTGACAACCCCATCCGCGTTCGTAAACTTGAACGCGTTGATACCGAAATACGCCAAGGTTGCGTAACTCACCGGGGGCGGCTTGGGAGCCTCCACGAACGCCTTCGCGATCGGATGAGAGCCCAAAAATTTCTCGAAGGCGGTTGGTTTGGGAGCGTCGGGTCCGCTCGCAGCGATCGCGAGCAAAAAGTCTCTGAACTCTTCCGACGTGGCAACGGGGAAACCGTTGAAGGAAAGGACCACCATATCCGTCTTGGACCCGTCCGGAAGTGCAAACTTCACTGCCATGCCGCGTGGCATCTCGTTTGTATCCGGGACGGTCGGTAACCCGGAACCAGCGGAGAACCGGACTGTCACGGGAACCGGGCTCTTTTGCTTTTGAAGGTGCGCGGCCTTGCTCACGGACGCTGCCGATGCGCTCGGCGTGAATGTGCCTTCCACGATAACACCCTTCGCGTGATTTACGCGCGCTCCAGGATGGACGCCGTACACGCTGGTAAAGGCGTCCACTGCCTGTTCAGGCAGCGATTTCTGACTTGCAGGTGTCTCTTGAGCAACTGCGAATGTCGGGTTAACGAGGGATAAGACAAACGATGCTGCTGCGAGTGATTTCCACATTGGTTTGTTCTCCTAGAAGGATGTTGGTTTAAGTTGTTTCATTCTTGTTTCTCCTTTGAATCGGAGTTTCAGAGGCGTTGCTCTTCCAAGTCGTACACATCGAACCAGTGATACACTACGCGATTGCGCGGGACGTACTTTTTGATGTAGTCTTCCATTTTTTCCTGCAGTTCTGGAGACAGATCACTTAGGCGCAGATCCCGTTCCCTATTGTTCCAGACGACAATATCTACACGGGAACGTTTCTTGGCATGCTCGCCAATCCACGCAGCGACTTCGTCATCGGTCGCTCCGGTGGCGACAAATGCTCTATACGCATTGTACTCAATCTCGGCGAACTTCAGCCACCGCTGATCGAGTGGACAGTTGGTGTGGAATTCGCCCTGCCAGCCGATGAGGGCGGCGCGGCACTTGTCCACCGCACGGGCGGCGAGCACGTAGCCTGCCAGTGTTTCACGCGGGCTACGCGGAAATTCTTTACCGTCCCGAAGATCGCGAGCTAGCAGTCTTACTTTTTCGAGGTTTTCTTTCATGGGTTTCTCCCTATTTGATCACATCACCACACCACCACTGGCATGAATGTTTTGGCCTGTCAGCCAACGCCCCTGGTCGCTCACCACAAAGGCCACAACGTCCGCGATATCCTGGACCGTGCCCAATCGTTTCAGCGGCGACATCTGCGTGCCCAATTCCGCGAACTGTGGACCCCCGCCGCGGAGCATGTCCGTGTCGGTGAAGCCGGGGGAAACGGTATTCACCGTTACCTTGCGTGGCGCGATCTCATGCGCGAGTCCCCTGGTAAACTGCTCCAGGGCTCCTTTGCTTCCCAGGTAGGCTGTCGCCCCTGGAAATCCCAGATGAGTGCCATCCGTCGAGATATTCACAATACGGCCGCCATCCATGATTACCCTTGCCGCTTCCTGCATCGCGAAGTAGGGGCCTTTTGCATTCAACGCGAAGATCCGGTCGAACTCTTCCTCCGTCGTCTCCGCCAACGCCTTCGGGATGAACATGCCGGCGTTGTTCACCAGAATATCCAGCCTACCGAATTTCTTCATCGTGTCTTCAATCAACCGACGAACGTCGGCCATACTACTCATATCGGCTTGAATCGAGACGGCCTTTCCGCCTCTGGCTTCTATGCCGGCAACAACTTGTTTGGCCTTATCGGCACTCTTGCCATAATTCACAACGACAGCGGCGTCCTCCTGAGCGAGCCGTTCCGCTACGGCACGGCCGATCCCGTTGGATGCTCCCGTCACAATCGCGACTTTTCCCTTGAATAACGCCATCTCTCCCCTCCTCTTCTCAATGTAATCTTGCATAGCCATGCCTAAAACAATCGCAATTCGCATGCCATGCACGTTTCAATCTCGAAGAAATCGCCCAAGTTACTGAAACTGCAAAATGGTTACGACTTGTTGTTGATCGATTCTTGTTCGGAAAGGGATACGGTGCTGAAGATGGGCTGCCGAAATATCGGCACGCGCCGAAGGATCGGCGATACAGGACCAAATCCCCACTGTGCCTCCAAGGTAAGGACCTAGAAATCTCCTACGTGGAGAATTGCAAGATTTTATACTCTACATTCCCACCAGTGTAGGCGGTTGGAAGCAGTGTAATTTAATGGTCAAGCATGTGGATTCAGACATAGGCAATCCCCTCTTGTTTCTTCCCGAAAGCGTTGTACAATAAATCCACTGCATCATGGAAGATTACGCATGCAAATCAGCAATCATCGTTCTCTGACCTGCTCCAATATGTTGTACCACTTTTCATGTTAGTTCCGCCGTGAATTGACCTGCTCCCGAAACTAGACACTTTGAGCACTTAAAATTGGCTTTCTTGATTTATTTTTTCCACTTGCAGGTGTTAATACCCAAAAGGGCGTTGAGGGGGCAGTAGTTGAGAAACCCTGTGATCAGCCCCACAGCAGCCAACACAAAAGATATAGTTTTCCCGACCGCGCCAAGGTTGCCAAACAGGCCGATTGAGAGAAAGAGTAGCCCCAAGACAATCCGTGCGGTCCGGTCAATCCCACCCACATTTTTTGCCAATGCCATGGTGAACTCCTTTTTTGACGATCAAGTTTTGGCAAATTGGATATTAGCATAGGATGGGCTGTAAATACCATGATTTCAATCCTCAAGACCTTGTCAGGGCAAGTTATACTTTTTTCCTGTAATAAACAGTTGAAAGAAATTAATGAAAGGTATAGATTACAAACAGAAATTGCCTTTTTAGACTATTAAAGGGTTACAAAATAATATGCCGATTATGCCTTGATCACAAATTGAGGAGTCAGGCAGAACAGGCCAGCCACGTTTTTAATCGATCGAGATTCAACCCCCATAGAGAGTGACCACAAGAAATCGGTTGATTTTTAACGCTCACCATATCCCAGAAATGCCAGACCTTCAAAGGTTAATTCACATAAAAATGAGATTATTTATAATCACCGTAAAATAACACCATGCGCCTTCCGAGGATCGGAGTAGTATATCTTGCCATCCTTCTCCTCTTCTCCTGGGAGAGAATTCCCCAGGCAGGATCAGATCCCTCTGTTATTCAGGTCAGTAGCCGTCACTTCTTTTTCCGATTCCACGAGCAGGACCAGTTCTACATGGACCGGACCATAGTCAGGGCCGAGGCCCTGTATGAGAAGATCGCCCAGGACATCGGCTTTGTACCTACAGAACCAATCGGGGTGATCATGGCCTACACGGAGGAAGAATTCAATCAGTTTCAGCCGGAGGGCGATCGACTCCCACAATGGGCGGTGGGTGTCGCCTATCCAGATTTGAACCTTATGGTGATCCGCTCTCCTCGACTGGTAGCAGGCACCCAAGAGAATCCACTCGAAACCTTTACCCATGAACTCTCCCACCTCATACTGGCAAGGCAATTTGGAAAATACCCCATTCCACGGTGGCTCAACGAAGGACTCGCCATGTACGAAGCCTATGAATGGAGTCCCTCACAAGATCTGCTCATGGCCCGTGCTGTCCTCTCCGAGCGGCTTATATCCTTGGACCAGCTCACGCAGGTCTTTGGTGGGGAGAGCTTCGAGATCCAACTGGCCTATCTTCAGAGTTATAGCCTAGTGAACTACCTCATCTCCACCTACGGACGCGAGGACTTCCACTCCTTTGTCCTGCAACTTGCCGGTGGGCAGCCTTTCGAGCAGGCGTTGCAAGAGACATTTCTCCTATCTCCTCAATCCTTCGAAGACGGATGGAAGCGTTATCTGAGGCTTCGCTTTAACTGGATTCCGATCCTCACCAGTACAGCCGCCCTCTGGTTTCTCATTTCATCCTCCCTTTTCGGGATCTATCTCATTCGAAAACGCAAGAACCGCAGGATCCTACAGGAGTGGATTAGAGAAGAACAACGGGAGGAAAAAGACAATTAGGTGCCCGCCAAAGATGAACCCCGCCCTTAACTAGGGAGGTGTATCAAAAACGGGCTCAGAGAACAATTTTCTTTCAAATGGCTTGTGATTTCAAATAACCCGGCAGCACCTCTTCCAGGGAGGCCAGCGTCACCGAAAAATTCTGTGCGGTCGTCTGATCGGTGGCGATGTTGTCCTCTTCCAGCATCAGAAGCTGGTCTCGCGTAAGCGGCGATCGTGGAAGAAGTGACTCCATCAAGGCAGCCTGAAATCGCATCGCGGGCATGGGAAGATGGATTTTGAGTCGCCGCTTTCCTTTGATCTTCATCAAGAGATCCATCAGCCCCTCCATGGAATAGATCCGAGGTCCTCCCAGTTCATAGGTTTTCGCCTCGGTCTTGCCTCTCTCCAACGCTTGAATAAAATAATCCACCACATTCTCTACCCAGATCGGCTGCAACCGGTTATTCCCAGGACCGATGATGGGAAGGATTGGGCTTGAGTCGATAATCTTGGAGAAGAGATTCATAAACCGATCCTGAGCGCCAAAGATGATCGAAGGACGAAAGATCGTATAGGAAAGCCCACTGCCTCGCACCGCTTCCTCGGCAACCCACTTGGTTTGATGATACTGGCTTCGCGCATTCGGGCGAGTTCCCAGCGCGCTCATCTGAAGATAACGCCTCGCTCCGGCCTCGCCGGCCATCTTGACCATCGCCTCGGTCCCCATCCGGTGAATTCTGTCATACGTCCCCTTTCCCACTTGAACCAGGATTCCCACCAAGTGGATGACAGTCTCGACCCCCTCAAAAGCCGACCGGAAACTCTCCGGCCAAAGGAGGTCGCCATCTATCCACGTTAAATGAGGATGTTCCAAAAGCTTTCGGCGCAGACGGTTACGTACCAGGCAGCGGACCATCTCATTTCTCTCCAACAATCGCTGAAGGAGCGCTCTTCCCACAAATCCAGTGCTACCTGTGATGAAGATCATGATCCCATCTTATATCATGTTGACTTCTTGCTTCAACTGGATTATGGAATAGAACCAGGGATAAAACAATATGTCTTTTAAGACGAGTAATACATGTTATACCATCATGCCGTGATAATTTATGTCCAGGATTTGAGCCTCCAGTGGAATATCAGATGAGTGGAAAGCAGCAGGGCAGATCCATTTAGTTGTAGAGATTAAGATTTAATCTATTAGACAATGTCAGAAAGGATGTGGACTACTTCCAGTACTAAACAACATTAAAGCCTACCCCAGAATACAATATTTCTAATGTTAATCGTTGGATGATAGGTATTTGCTTTTGAGGCCTCAACCCCAATCCCCCAACGAACCGCCCGTTGCTACCCAAATTAGCCTCAATATAGAGAATCTTGCCGGGGAGCGGCTCCGAAGGATCGCGGAGGGACTGTCTCCCGGAGAAGTAACGTTCTGGAGAGGGTCACGACTCAGCCTTGCGCAGATTTGCTGGGATGCTCCAGCCCTCTGGATTGTCCTGTACCTTCCATCGTCGATGCAACCACAGCCACTGTTCGGGTTGTTGCCGTATCCAGCTTTCAACCAGTCTATTGAGTCGCTCGGTGTTGTGGCGGAGGTTGGCGTCCCGATCTTCATAGGGCGTCTCCAGTACCAACTCGGGCTCGATACATAGCACATGAGCGCCGCTCCGGCCTTTGCGGTAGGTCCATAACGGTACGATCGGTGCACCGGTCTCGAGGGCAAAGCGCGTCGGCGCGGGGGTTGTGGAGGCAAGTTGCCCAAAGAACTCACAGACGATACCACGGTAAGGAAGCATATGCTGATCGATAATAAAGACAACGATCTCTCCACGCTTGAGCACTGCGCGTATGTCATCCTTCGAGCGCTGGGGCGCGATCAGTTTAAGACCGGCCCGCTCGCGAGCCCCAAAGATAAAGCGATGGGCTGGTGCCCAATGCATCGTTTTGACGATGGCATTGATCGGCACCCCTCGGATCGCTTGAGAGCAAGCGGCCAAGTCGTAGTTTCCCATGTGAGCGGTCACGACGATCACTCCTTTGCCGCGCTGCAGTGCCTCTTCCAAGGTGTGCCAGTTCCTGCGCTCGACCAGCATTTCACTCTGAGCTTGTGTCAGAGTGGGCAAACGAAAGACTTCAACTCCAAACATGCAAAGGTTTTCAAAACAACGTCGCACGATGCGGCGCTGCGCACGCTGGGACAGTTCAGTTCCGAAAACCCGCGCGACATTTCTCCGTGCGACCAGCCGGCGTATTGGGATAATATAGTACCAGAAGAGACCGATGGCCCGGCCGATCCTAAGCGCCCAGGAGAGCGGCAACGCCTGGAGGAAGGAACTGGTGAGTTTTAAGATCCAATCACTCAACGGCCACCCAAATCCATTCTACCATACATTTTGCTCTACGCTGCCACAACGGGCAGCTTTCCTCTTACTTGTTGCGCCAGGTTCTGGATAAAGTCAACGCAACTGCCAGACGTAGGCGCCCGCTCAAAGTGGGTGATTCCTGTGTTGCTGAGGGGTCATACCCTCTTTCTCTCCATAATCGTTAATTCTCAGGTTCCATTAATTCGAGGGAGGGTCAAGGTGGAATCCTTAGAAGGATATGGCTTTCATCAAACTTTGCTTGTTTTCTAGTCTTATCTTGTAATTGATTCTGCCGAAGGGGGGATTTGAACCCCCACGGACTTGCGCCCACTAGACCCTGAATCTAGCGCGTCTGCCAGTTCCGCCACTTCGGCATATAAAAGCAATGATGAGTTATGGGTAATGAGTTGCGAGGATAAACGACGATATGGCATATTACCAAAGGGGAAATGGACAAGTCAAACAATAGGAGAGGTTTGGAACAAAGAAGGTTTAGATAGGCTTCAGGGGAATGCTGCCACCGGCCCCCAGTTGGGCCTCCACGGCTTCGATGACCGAAAGATGGCTGTTGGCAATATCGCTGAACGTCTTGATTTGTTGATCCCGGTCTGTGACCTCCAAGGCCTTGGTAGGCTGCTCACGCCCCAGCCAGCTTACTTTTTCCCAGGTGACTTCTTCAAAACCCTTTACCTTTAAGACAGCCTCCTTGAAGCCCGGCCTTGCCCCTTCGGCCTGGACCTGGAATCGGGTCCCCAGGAAGTTCTCGCTCTTAAAGCAGATCCCAAACCAGCAGCGATGATCCTTAAATTTAAAATGCCAACCATTGAACACATTATGGATCTGGGCCCTCCCCACCAGAATCTTGTAGTCGATGGCCACCAGGGTAAAAATCTGGCTTAAGAGCCGTTTAAAATTCATCTCCAGCTTTTCGTACTTCTTAATCAACTCCAGATCTTCAGGCTTAATGGGCGCATAAGGTTCCATGGTCTAATCCTTCCTATCTAATAGTTCCGACTATAGCATAATTGCCGCATCCAAGCAAGAACTCTGTCATTCCACAGTCCTATTCGGAGTGATTAATTTCATAATAATAACAGCCAGCACAGGTATTTGTTGAGACATTAATGGGTGTGGATTCTCCTTGCCCCAGGCAAAAATTTCTGCCTTGGTTATCAATCACACAGGGGTGACCCATCGGAAAAGATTCTGTGCCGATCACCTTTCCCTGACCAATCGGACCATCTAGATAGGTAAACATAACCTTAATATCATACGCTAAGGTATGGAGGCTGCCGGATGGGGTATTATTCTGTATCAATCCTGTAAAGACAGCATGACCTTGACCATCCGGGGCCTCTGATGCACCTGCAATCTCCAACTGCACATCGGGCTGTCGTAATGGCGGGTTATCATCACGAAGGATAAAATCAAAATCTGCAAAACCCAAAGGTATAGCAGCGCCAGGGGTTTCAAAACTGCCAGTTTCCTGGGGATCTAAACAGGTGTGTTCCTCGAGGCCGCTTAATAAAGTATAGGTGCTTCCATTAACCCCAGCAGTAGGTAGCGTCCCGATACGCGTGTTATTTTGATCCAAAAAATGGAATTGTATGAAAACAAAACATCTTATTGTAGCCGTCTGATTCGTCAATTCTCCGAGAAATTGAACAGAATTGCCAGTTTGCTTAAAATTGATCCCTGCCTTTCCACCATTGACCATGATGGGATCTGTGGGTTGAGGTGGAACAGTGAGGTCTGAAAAATCGGCTTCCGAACCACAGCCCCAGAGAAGAACTAGGCACAATGATATGATAATTTGTTTCTTAACCACGAGACACCGTATAGGATGGCACAAGCTGCTCTGGATGGTAAGATTCTTTGACTCGTCTGATATTTTCTAGGCCGGAATCATCCAGCACATTAATACAGGCGTATTGCTCAAGCTCTTGGCAAAATTTCCAGAACAGGAACTGGGACAACCCCTTGACCCGGAGATCAGAAATCTCCAGAAGGATACAAAAAAGCGAGGGCCTCAGCTCAAACCCGAAGGTGTAACCCTTCACTTGTCCATTAATCTTCACTACACGGCCCACCAGCCCTAAATCCTGCCAATGCTCCATGGCCCGACAGTGAGCAGACGTGGCATCCTCCATCAGGGCCCGATAATAAGAATCCTTAAACTTTCCCTGACGCATGGATTTCCAGTCATCCAATAACTCCACGCACTGCAAAAAGTCTTCGGAACTGTAAGACTCAAAAGAGGGTTGGTAATGGCGCAAGAAACTGTTGATGGCCCAGCGCTTGGATTTGTAAGAATCCCCATGTAGTCCAGCCAGGGCCTCCCTCCGGTAGACATATTCATAAGTATTCAACCGGACACCAAATCCCATTCCTGCATATAGCCCTGCCGTATCTTCACCCACATTCTCGATACGGGAAATGGCCGGATTGCTATTTAATTGATCCATCAAGTAAAAGGATTCCTTGACCGCCTGAGGGCTAAAACCGCTTCCTAGAGGAGGCAACGGCATATAGTAATTCCCATCGTATTGGGCAAACAGGCAGAGGTGATCATCTACCAAGGTCCAGTAATAGTTGAAAAAGTCCTGCCAGATAAATAGTGAAGGTACAGAATAAGTAGAAAGTTGTGAAGGAACCGAGTAAAGATATCGTCTGAGTAAGGGATTATTTTTAAAACTGAGTGGAGATAAGGCAGTCAGACCTGATTCGATCAGTGTCCCTTTCACTTTCCTTGTCCTTTTAAAGCTCGGGTCAAGCTCTCGACGGGATATAGAAAAATCACATCATCCTGATGCCGCTGGATGAGTGAGGGATTGCCGTTTACCACTTGCCGCATTGCGGAGGATTCCAGGAGTGAAGCTACTTCTTGTACATACTGCGACATTGCGGCATCCTCTATATGTTCCTTAACATAGGGACACTTCGTATCCAGCCCAACAACCACACCCTCACTTTGTTCATCCTGCATCAAAGCGACTGGGTAAAGCTGGCAGTCCAGGGGCCTGACTTCGTAGATCTTGCAATGTCCATTTTCTGGATTAAAGCATGGACAGATATAGCCCTCTGCCTCTGGTAGAGGGTTGGGAACTAGACTAATCTGGCAGCCTTCGGGATTCGGGAAAAACTCCGGAGAGATCCCCGCCCGAATGGCTGCCTGGATTTCCTCACGGGTGAAGAAAGGCCTGAGGAAGCTGTCTTTTTCGGGAAACCGACAGCAGACATCGCATGAAAAACATCGTTTGCTGGGAACAATTTGAGGTATTGGGATTGCTGAATTGCCCATTGAATGCCCTATCTTTAACTATAGCATAGGACCCCTTGAGATTCCAGGAAAACATTATATCCTATTGATTTTAAATATAGAATTATTTTTTAGGGTTTGCTTCTCAGGGCATCGGAACGCTTGCCGGCGGCTTCGATGAGCATGGCAAACATCTTTTCCTTGCCATCCCATTTATAGGTGGGAAACTGCACGCTTGGGGGAACGGTGGGCACGGGTCCAAGTGTTGAGGCCTGGCCGTCTTGGTCCTTGAGGTGATTGATGTAAACACCCAGCAAGCCGTTTTTCTGGGCCATGGATTGTTCGATGGTGTACTGCACATAGGGTTGGTTCTTGGTGTCTGTGCCGACTAAGACCACCGTAACAGCAGTGTCTTTGAGCTTTTCACAGATCAGGCGTTTGATCTCTTCGTCCCCTTTCTGCTTTGCTTTTTCGTATTCGGCCGGATCGAAAAATCCTTCGATGTCTTGTGGTGCGATAGCATGACAATTGCGAACCTGGTTGGCACGCCAGAAGTCTTTTTCAAAATGAAAACCGATATACACCCGTCGAGCCATGATTCATCCCTTTATGAACACGAATAGCGAGCGCAATCCTCGCACCCTGCGGCGGGGTTCTTCAATTCCTTACCCAGTAATCTTGTGGAAAATCATCCACACGGATCGCTTCTCGTCGGGCCATTTCGGCAGCCTTGACCAGGTCTGCCTCTTTTTCGTCGATCACACCCACCTTCACGGCCTCCTGCAGGAGAGATTCCTGATTGGCTGGCTTCAACATTCTAGACTGAATGGCCTTGTGGAGCCTCTTTTCTATGGCCTCTGCCTCCACAATTTTCTTTAATGCCATCTCCATAATCTCCATAGGCTCATCCTTGCCCACAGCAGTATAGATTCCGGCAGTTAAACGGTCCCGTGCCTCAGAGGGTTCCATCAACACACCCGCCACCTGACGTCCAATTTCATCACTCGGGACTTTGTAGTGTTTACCGGTCGGGAATATCAGAAGTCTTAACAACCAGGCCACTGGGCGGCTTGGAAAATTCTGGATGATCTCATCCAGGCGTTCCTGGATATTGTGCAGGGAATACTCACAAGCCCATTGCAGGAATGGAAGATCGTCTTGAGGCGACCCGTCATCCTTAAAGCGTTTCAGGCTGGCTGAAGCCAGATAAAGATGGCTCAGGACATCAGCCAGTCGACCCGAAATATGTTCCTTTCGTTTTAATGCTCCTCCCAGCACCAGCATGGCCATGTCGGAGGCCACGGCAAAAGCTGTACTCATTCGGGTGAGTTGACGGAAATAGTGGCTGGCTGAACTATCTGAAGGCACCGAAACCAGCCGTCCTCCGGTCAACCCCATAAACAGGGAACGGGCCACATTGCTGATGAAGAACTTAGCGTGCTCGAACAAAGCACGGTCAAACCGCATGGAAGATCGAACCGGATCGGGATCGCTAACCGCCCGCATCTCTTTGAGGATATAAGGATGGCAACGAATGGCCCCCTGCCCGAAAATAATCAGGCTTCGAGTTAAGATGTTCGCTCCCTCCACGGTAATCCCAATGGGAAGGGACTGATACACATTCCCCATGAAATTGCGGGGTCCCAGGCAGATGCCTCTTCCTCCCAGCACGTCCATGGCATCATTCACCAGGCGACGCATGTGTTCGGTGAGGTGGTACTTCACAATAGCCGAGATGACGGAGGGTTTTTCACCTAAATCCACTGCCCCGGCTGTCATAACCCGGGCGGCTTCCATGAGATAGGCATAACCCCCAATTCTGGACAGGGCTTCTTCTACACCCTCAAAGTGGCCGATGGACATCTTAAACTGTTTTCGGATGCGGGCGTAGGCCCCCACCGTCCGGCTTACTAACTTACCCGCGCCGGTGGACAGGGCAGGCAAGGAGATGGAACGGCCTGCGGCCAAGCATTCCATCAGCATTTTCCATCCCTGGCCGGATCTGTCCACACCACCAATAATCCAGTCGATGGGGATAAAGACATTACGTCCGCTGTTGGGACCATTCTGAAAAGAAACATTTAAGGGAAAGTGCCGACGGCCGATGGAAATCCCTGGGGTATTCGTGGGGATCAGTGCCACCGTGATTCCCAGTTCCTCTTTGTTCCCCAGCAGATGGTCGGGGTCATAGAGTTTAAAAGCCAAGGCCAAGACGGTGGCCACGGGGCCCAGAGTGATGTAACGTTTTTCCCAGTTCAACCGGATTCCCAGAACATCTTTTTTTCCCCCAAACTCTCCCCGGCAGACCACACCGTTATCGGTCATGGACGCGGCATCACTTCCGGCGTCCGGACCCGTCAAGCCAAAACATGGGACTTCTTCACCGCGGGCCAGACGGGGCAGATAGTAGTTTTTCTGCTCCTCGGTCCCATAGTGATAAAGAAGTTCTGCAGGGCCTATGGAGTTGGGGACCATCACCGTCACGGCCGATGTCATGCTTCGGCTGGCCACCTTCATAACCACGGCGGAATGGGCCAGGGCAGAAAACTCCAGCCCTCCATATTTTTTGGGGATGATCATTCCAAAAAAACCTTTATCCCTCATAAATTGCCAGACTTTTTCAGGGAGATCGTGGAGTTCTTCGTTAATTTGCCAGTCATCAATCATCTGGCATACCTCTTCCACAGGGCCGTCCAAGAAGGCCTGCTCCTCGGCGGTTAAGGTGGGCTTCGGAATCGCCAGAAGTTTGTTCCAGTTAGGACGTCCGCTGAACAGTTTAGCGTCCCACCAGACGGTGCCTGCCTCAATGGCTTCCCGTTCCGTCTGGGACATAGGGGGCATTCTCTTTCGGAATAGGCGTAAAACCCAATCACTCATCAATTTGCGCCTTAAAAAATTGACGTTCAGGGACAAGGAAGCCACCAGAAAGGCGATCCAGGCAAAAGCAATAGTGAACCCTGAAGAATGGGTAAAGGCAGTCCAGACACCCAGCCCCACTGCTACGGCCAATGTCCAAACCATCCCTGAGGCTTTCCTCGCAGCCAGCACCCAGATGATCAGACCTACCGAAACAAATGCTACAATATATGACAAAGGTTCAGGCATCATCTTAATGACCCACTCCTTTCTTTGTCAGTTGGTCAATGGCCAGGTCTAAAGGTATACAAAAAGCCAATTTAAGTTGAACTCGTAGCCACCCCTCTCTTTAAGTATAACACCAAAATTAAATAACTAAAAATAAAAACAGAAGTCCTGAGGAAAATACAAACATCGACTTGACTTGATGAAAACGTAGACAGAAAAACTGGAAAGATGATCTAGTTTGGGGTCCGGTAATCCCGGGCCAGGAGGACGTAATTTTCAGCACTTTGCCGGATCTTAGCGACTTCTTCATCGGTTAGAGAGCGAACCACCTTGGCCGGCAATCCAAAGGCTAGGCTACGGGGCGGGATAACCGTCCCCTCCGTCACTAATGCCCCCGCCCCAATGATACACTCTTCCCCCACCTCCGCCCCATCCAAAAGAACGGCCTTCATCCCAATGAGACACCGATCGTTGATCACACAGCCATGGAGGGTAACTCCGTGGCCGAGCGTGATCTCATTTCCCAGGATCAAGGGCCATCTCACCCGTGTGACATGAAGGAGTGAACCATCCTGAATATTCGTTCTTTTTCCGATCCGGATAAAATGGACGTCGCCTCGAACCACCACCTGAAACCAGACACTGGAGTCCTCTCCAATTTCCACATCTCCGATGACCTGAGCGGTTTCCTCCACAAACACTGAAGGATGAATTTTAGGCAATGTCCCTTTATAATCCCGGATCATAGTCTTCAAAAATAACATACTGTCCTAGTTTTTTCAATCCGGAGCCCACTCCAAACAAGAATGGCGGAAGTAAACTCTTCCGCCATTCTTATTTCTCAAGCTACGTATTACTGTCAGCTTTCCTAACCGAAAACGATATGTCTATCTAAAAGTTTACTCGTTACCCTGCTGGTACCGTTGTTGTCGTGGTGCTGGTGGTTGTCGTAGTCGTTGTGGGTCGTGTCGTCGTAGTTGTTGATGTGGTTGTCGTGCTGGTAGTGGTCGAGGTTGTCGTTGGCCGGGTGGTGGTCGTTGTACTCGTTGTAGTGGTCGTTGTGGTTGATGTAGTTGAGGTGGTTGTCGTGGTCGTCGTTGGCCGTGTTGTTGTTGTGGTACTCGTCGTTGTGGTGGTCGTCGGCCTGGTGGTTGTCGTTGATGTACTCGTCGTGGTTGTTGTTGGCCGAGTCGTAGTCGTTGTAGTTGTGGTTGTGGTAGTAGTCGGCCGTGTGGTTGTTGTAGTACTCGTCGTTGTTGTCGTCGGCCTAGTGGTCGTCGTGGTACTCGTTGTGGTCGTGGTGGTCGGTCTTGTCGTCGTAGTGGTGGTGGTTGTGGTAGTAGTCGTCGTGGTGGTGGTAGTCGTGGTCGTCGAAGGAGTCGTGTTGAGGAGGATGGATACATTATTACTGAGGGATAGGGCGCTTTCGCCAAAATTCGCCACCGCCAGGTCCAGCTTCCCATCCCCATTCAGATCCCCCATCGCTACAGAGTGAGGGCCATTCCCCACGTCAAAGTTGGTGGCTGCCCCGAACGAGCCAGTGCCATCCCCCAGCAGGATCGAGACATTATCGATGCCCTCATTCGCCACCGCCAGGTCCAGCTTCCCATCCCCATTCAAATCCCCAACCGCCACAGAATTCCAAGTGGAGGGACTGCCAACAGGAAAGTTCCTAGCCGCCCCAAAAGAGCCAGTGCCATCCCCCAGCAGGATCGAGACTGATGGGACCTGAATGCTGTTACCAAACAGACCCACCACCGCCACGGCCAGATCCAGCTTTCCATCCCCATTGAAATCCTCAACCGTCACAGAATGCTGGTTAAAGCCTGCCGGAAAGTTGGTGGCAGTCCCGAAGGAGCCAGTGCCATCCCCCAGCAGGATGGAGACATTCCCACCCGTTGCTGCCACTGCTAGATCCAGCTTTCCATCCCCATTGAAATCCCCAACCGCCACAGAGAACGGGCCCGTTCCCACGACAGAGTTGGCAGTCGCCCCAAAGGAGCCAGTACCATCCCCCAACAGGATCGAGAGATTACTGCTGATTTCATTTGCCACCGCCAGATCAAGATTTCCATCCCCATTGAAATCCCCAACCGTCACAGAGATTGGGCCACTTCCAACCGCAAAGTCAGTGGCTGGACCGAAAGATCCGGCGCCATTTCCCAGCACGATCGATACTGTCGAGGCCTGAGTGCCGTTAAAATTTGCCACGGCCAGATCCAGCTTTCCATCCCCATTCAAATCCCCAACCGCCACAGAGACCGGTTCAATCCCCACGGCAAAGTTGGTAGCCGGCCCAAACGAGCCTGTGCCATCCCCCAGCAGGATGGAGAGATCATCGCCAAAATTCGCCACCGCCAGGTCCAGCTTCCCATCCCCATTCAGATCCCCCATCGCTACAGAGTGAGGGCCATTCCCCACGGCAAAGTTAGTGGCGGGGCTAAACGAAACAGATTGAGCAAAACCGGTTCCGAACAGCAGAAAAACACCCAAACCGATGGTAAAGAGTGAAAGTCCAATTGCCTTTGATCTCACTTCCGAACCATCCATTCGACTCAAATTCCTTCTAAGTTGAAATTCGTGAAGCAGACAGTTCCGTTCTAAATATTTAATAATGCCAATGTGCATAGCACTAAAACCTTAAAAGGCCGCGCGATTCCCTCCGATCGCTCGGCCTTACTGTGCCTGCCATGATTCATGGGAAACATTTGTTCCCATGATCCACCTCGCCTCTCGTTATCAATCAGTTTTTTTAGGTAATAAGTTCCGTCTCTCTCTAAGTATTTAAAATATAAATAAAAAACAAGCAAGTTTTATACCACATCCCACAATGCTGTTGGATGTTTCTTCCTAACTATTGGATTTTTAAAATTAAAATAATAAAGTATTCACTTCCATTTCTCCTGATCATAAAATCCTCGAGATAAAAATTTTCTTTTTATCTGTAGCACTTTGCTTCTAAAAGAAGTATTTATTTATAAGAGGCTTATAGATATATCACGAAGTGCAAAATTATAAAAAACGATCCGAAAAGTCCGGTTGACAAGGCACTCTTGATTCAATTACAATGGCTTTTTGCCATCGTGATATCAATATATTGTGGTTAGGCCGTTATAAAAGGCGGGCACATCATTATGAAGCAACCCAAGATTACTGCGGATATCGAGTCCGTACTGAAGGAACGACGGGTCTTCAAACCCACCCCCTCTTTTAGTCGACAGGCCCACATCAAAAACCGCCAGGAATACGATCGGCTGTTCAAGATGGCCAACAAAAATCCCGAACGGTTCTGGGCCTCCATTGCCAAGGAACTACATTGGTTTAAACCCTGGAAAAAAGTCCTGGAGTGGAAGCCCCCCTTCGCGAAATGGTTTGTGGGGGGGAAAACCAACATCTCCTATAATTGCCTGGACAGGCATCTTACCACCTGGCGAAAAAACAAGGCGGCCCTGATCTGGGAAGGTGAACCTGGAGATAGCCGTACCCTGACCTATCAGGAACTTCACCAGGAGGTTTCTAAATTTGCCAATGTCCTCAAATCCATGGGGATCTCTCCTGGTGACCGGGTAGCCATCTATATGCCCATGATCCCAGAACTCCCCATTGCCATGTTGGCCTGTGCCAGAATCGGGGCGACCCATAGCATTATTTTCGGTGGATTCTCGGCCGAGGCACTAAAAGATCGAATTAATGATGCCAAGGCCAGGTTGGTGGTCACGGCTGATGGTGGGTATCGAAAGGGTACGGTGGTTCCCCTGAAACAAAACGTGGATGAGGCCCTTAAAAGCTGCCCCTCTGTAGAACAGGTGATCGTGTGTCGCCGGACGGGTAACCCGGTGGATATGGACTCCAGCCGAGATCATTGGTGGCATAAATTGATGGAAACCGCTTCTCCTGTTTGCCCTGCGGTTCCCCTCGATTCGGAACATCCGCTCTTTATTTTATATACGAGCGGGACTACAGGAAAACCCAAAGGGGTGGTCCATACCACTGGAGGGTATCAAGTTCAAACCTACATCACCAGCAAGTGGGTCTTTGATCTCAAAGACGAGGACACTTACTGGTGCACGGCCGATATCGGCTGGGTCACCGGCCATAGTTACATCGTCTATGGCATTCTGGCTAATGGAGTCACCAGCGTGATGTATGAAGGCTCACCCTTGCATCCCAACCCAGACCGTTTTTGGGAAATTATCGAAAAATATCGTGTCAATGTCTTCTACACCGCCCCCACCGCCATCCGCACCTTCATGAAGTTCGGGGACGAATGGCCACAAAAACATGACTTAAGCAGCTTGCGTCTCCTAGGGACGGTGGGAGAACCCATCAACCCCGAGGCCTGGATGTGGTATTACCGGGTCATTGGCCAAAAACGTTGCCCCATTGTGGATACCTGGTGGCAGACTGAAACCGGCTCTATTCTAATTACCCCTTTGCCGGGGGCCATTTCCACGAAACCTGGCTCGGCTACTCTTCCTTTTCCTGGCGTTGCAGTGGATGTCGTGAACAAACAGGGAGAACCGGTTCCGGCCAACCAAGGGGGTTATCTGGTCATCAAGAAGCCCTGGCCCTCTATGCTCAGGACCATCTATGGCGATCCTGAAAGATATAAGAAGCAGTACTGGAGTGATATCAAGCTCAAAGATCCGAAGACCGGTGGATGGTGTTATTTTACGGGCGATGGGGCCAGAAAAGATAAGGACAGTTACTACTGGGTAATGGGAAGGGTGGATGATGTGATGAATGTGGCCGGGCACAGATTGGGGACTATGGAGGTGGAAAGCGCCTTGGTCAGCCATAACCACGTGGCCGAGGCGGCCGTGGTGGGTCGGTCGGATGCCATTAAAGGAACTGCGATTTTTGCCTTCGTCACCTTGGAAATGGGTCATCAGCCCTCGGACCAGCTCAAAGAGGAATTGTGTAAACATGTGGTCAAGGAGATTGGCCCCATTGCCAGACCGGACGAAATCCGGTTCACCGAGAACCTGCCCAAGACACGGAGCGGAAAGATTATGAGGCGCTTACTGCGTGAAATTGCGGCGGGAAGCGCCACCTTTGGGGACACCACCACCCTGGAAGACATATCGGTTCTAGCCAAACTACGCCAGGACGATGAGGAGTAGATAAGCGAGCATCGGGCTTGGCCCGTGCGAGCGCGGGGCGTGGGGGCATCGGAGGGCGCACGCTGCGACGAGTAAGGAGCAGCAGGTTGTGCGCGCCGCCGAGACGGTGAGGCCGGCCGGATTCCTCAAGTGTAAGCCCGCACGGGCCCCCACAGATAAATGAGGAAGTTTCATGAAGTTAGCCATTGGCAGCGATCACGCCGGCTTTCAACTCAAAAAACAGGTCTTGGATCACTTAAAGCAAAAAGGAGTTGAGGTCACAGACTTTGGAACCGAGAAGGATGAATCTGTGGATTATCCTGATTTTGGGATGCGAGTGGCCGAGGCGGTCTCTAAGGGGAAGGCAGAACAGGGTATCCTCCTGTGTGGTTCAGGGATCGGTATGTCCATCGTGGCCAATAAATACAGAGGAGTCAGGGCCGCCCTCTGTTATGATACCCAGACCGCCAGGCTGAGCAGGCAGCATAATGATGCAAATGTCTTGGTGATGGGCGGCCGATTGCTTGAGGCATCTCAGGCCATGGAGATTGTGAAGACCTGGCTTGAGACAAAATTCGAGGGAGGCCGTCACGTCCGAAGGATCCAAAAGATTTTAGAGATCGAAAAAAACAATATGAACAGCCATGATGTTACATCTAATAATAAAGATTCAAAATAAAGCCAGCCATTCAAATAAGGCGGGGAACTAAATACCATGTCCAGGTTGAAAGAGACTGACCCAGAGATTTATGAGGCCATACGCCGAGAGGTGAAGAGAGAGCAGGAACGCATCATCCTGATTGCCTCCGAAAACTATGCCAGCGAGGCTGTACTGGAAGCCCAGGGTTGTGTCATGACCAACAAGTATGCCGAGGGATATCCAGGAAAGAGATACTATGGGGGCTGCGAATTTGTGGATGCGGCCGAATCTCTGGCTATTGCCCGGGCCAAAGAGTTGTTTGGGGCAGAGCATGCCAATGTCCAACCCCATTCCGGGACTCAAGCCAATATGGCGGTCTACCTGGCCTTGCTGAAACCCGGTGACTCCATCCTTTCCATGAATCTGGCTCATGGTGGCCATCTCTCCCATGGGCATTCGGTCAACTTTTCTGGAAGTCTCTTCCGGCCTATCTTCTACGGCGTCCGTCGTGAAACCGGTATGATCGATTGTGACGAGGTGGAATCCCTGGCCCAGCAGCACCGGCCACGGATGGTGGTGGTGGGAGCGAGTGCCTACTCCAGGATTTTTGACTTTCAACGGTTCAGGCAAATTGCAGACGGTGTGGGGGCTACTTTCATGGTGGACATGGCCCACATTGCAGGACTGGTGGCGGCCGGTGTGCATCCCAGTCCGGTTCCAGTAGCTGACATTGTGACCAGCACCACTCAGAAAACCCTTCGGGGGCCCCGGGGAGGTCTGATTTTGTGCAAGGCCCAGTTCGCCAAGGCCATTGATCGGGCCGTCTTCCCAGGCACTCAAGGGGGACCGCTCATGCATGTGATCGCGGCCAAAGCCGTGGCCTTTAAAGAAGCCATGACACCCGAATACAAAGCTTACCAGCACCAAATTGTGGAGAACTCCAAGACCCTGGCCGAGGCCCTAAAAGGCCATGGTTTTGAGATTGTTTCGGGTGGAACAGATAATCACCTCTTTCTGGTGGACCTGCGGTCTAAGAACCTTACAGGCCGGGATGCAGAAATTGCCCTGGACATGGCGGGTATTACGGTGAACAAAAATGCCATTCCTTTTGATGATAAACCTCCCGCCGTGACCAGCGGAATTCGGTTGGGCACCCCCAGCGTAACCACCCGTGGGATGACCCCCAAAGAGATGGAGCAGATTGCGGGAATGATTCATGAAGTCCTAGAAAAACCGGAAGACCAAAAGGTCCGGCGCGACGTACAGAAACGTGTGAAACAGTTGTGTAAACAATTCCCTATATATAAATAAGTGATGAGTAATGAATGACCATCACCCATTACTTGTCTGAGGTTATCTGTGCAATGTCCCTTCTGTAACCACCTTGAAAACAAGGTCGTAGATTCTCGCCTGAGCAAAGAAGGGGAAGCCATCCGTCGACGCCGGGAATGCCTCAGTTGCCAACGGCGTTTCACCACTTATGAGCGTATCGAGGACATGCTCCCCTCCGTGATCAAAAAGGATGGTCGTCGGGAACCTTTTGACCGACAGAAGATTCTGCAGGGGCTCAAAAAAGCCTGTGAGAAAAGACCTATCAGTGTGGATGCCCTGGAAGCGGTGGTGGAACGGATCGAGAAAAAAATTCAGGAACTCGGAAAGAGTGAAATCCCTGGACAGGTCATCGGGGAAGAGGTGATGAAGGAACTGCATGAACTGGATCAGGTGGCCTATGTCCGCTTTGCTTCTGTGTATAGGGAATTTAAAGATCTTAGCGAATTCATGAATGAGCTCAAGGAGCTCCTGAAAGAAGATCGACGCGACAGAACGAAATAAGGCCATAACCTGACTTTAAACCCTGAACGCTGAGAAGGAGACAGATGCAAGGCGCCGCGAGAACCGTACCGCAGCGTACTGGGTTGTACGTGAGGAAAGGAAGCGCAGCGGCAACGCAGCAGATGGCACCTTCTCAGCGAATCAGGGCAGGGCAAAATGATTAAGGTGGCCATCATTGGGGCAGGAAGGGGAGGCACCTCGCTCATCGAGATCCTTCACAATGATCCCTTTGTAAAAATCATTGGCGTTGCAGACATGGACCGACGCGCCCCCGGAATCAAGCTGGCCCAAAAGTTGGGTATTCCTATTACCACCCAGTATACACAATTCCTCTATCCTCACAAGGCGGACATCATCATTGACGTAACCGGAAACAAATTGGTGGAGAGGGCCCTGCTCAAGCAGGTGCCCCCAGGGACTTCGGTAATCGGCGGATCAGTGGCCAAATTTATGTGGCAACTCATTGATGAACAGATCCGAAGCAAACAGGAGACTGAACGCCACCTCTTGGAATACCAATCCCTCTACCAGCTCTACATGAATGAGACTCGCCACGCCATTATCGAGGAGAGGACCCGCATCGCTATGGATATTCATGATGGCTTGGTGCAGACCCTCGTGGGCTTAAATTATAAAATGGATCTGAGCGAAGAACTTCTAAACTTAAATCCTCCGGTCGGCCTTCAGACTCTCAAGGAAACAAAAATCCTCCTCAAAAAAGCCATTGAAGAAGCACGGGCAGTCATCTTTAATCTAAAACCCCTCTACCTGGAGAAGATGGAGTTGATTCCGGCCTTAAAACATCACCTCAAGACCTTCGAGGGGCAATACCAGATCATGTCTGAACTCAAGGTGCAAGGCAACGAGAGAAAGTTATTACCCCGTTCTAAGATATTCCTTTTCAGAATTATCCAGGAGGCCCTCTCCAATGTCCAGAAACATTCTAAGGCCAAGCGAATCAGAATCCGGGTCGAGATCAAGAAGCCACATCTAAAGGCCATCATCAAGGATGATGGAGTAGGGTTTGACTTAGAAGAAGTGTCCAAAGACCCAGAGAAATGGGCCTCCTTTGGTCTCAAGGGGATACAGGAACGAGCCAGACTCCTGGGCGGTACGGCAGAGATCTCCTCAAAAATCGGGCAAGGCACCACGGTAACGGTTTATATACCCTTACCAGAAAAGGAGCCTAAGATCCTTGAAACAAAATATCCAGAAAAAGATACGCGTCTTGATCGCTGATGACCACCAGGTAGTCCGTGAGGGTCTGAGCGCCATTCTTAAGACGAAGGAAGACATTGAGGTCATCGGTGAGGCCAGGGATGGTGTGGAGGCTGTGGAAAAAGCCAAGGAATTTAAGCCTGATGTCATCCTAATGGACATTAGCATGCCCCGGATGAACGGGGTGGAGGCCACCCGCCGAATCAAGCTGGAACAGCCCCAGATCGGTATTGTGGTCCTGACCATGTATGAGGAAGAAGAGTATATCTTTGATCTCGTGAAGGCAGGAGCCACAGGCTATATGCTTAAAAATTCCGACTCCGCACAGATCATCAAGGCAATACGCTCCACCTACCAGGGAGAGTCTATGCTTCAGCCTAGTGTAGCCACCAAGATTCTCAGTGAGTTTTCCCACCTCTCTCAAAGACCCGCTCCCAAACCGCCCAGAAATGACCAGGATCTCACCGATCGGGAGATACAGGTGATTAAGCTTATAGCGGATGGAAAAACGAATAAGGAAATTGCCAATGTCCTAACCATCAGTGAAAAAACGGTCAAAAATCATGTCAGGAATATTTTCCAGAAACTGGATGTGGATGACCGTACTCAGGCAGCAATCATCGCCATTAAGAACGGATGGATCCAACTGGGTCCCTCCAAGACAGAGAAAGCTAACAGCTAATGGCCCAAAGTGATATCATTGTGTTAGATTTAGAAACCCAGAAGAGTTTTGATGAGGTGGGTGGGCGGGATCATCTCCACAAACTGCTGGTCTCGGTAGTGGGGATCTATTCTTATGAGAAGGACCAGTTCATAACTTATACCGAACCAGAGTTATTCCATCTCTTTCCTGTCCTCGAAGAGGCCAGGCTCATTATTGGGTTTAACATCAAGCGCTTTGACTTTAAGGTCCTGGAACCCTACCACCATCGCTCCCTTACTCAGCTCCCCGCTCTGGACATTTTGGAGGTGGTGGTCAAGATCCTAGGTCACCGCCTCCGTCTGGAAACCCTCGCCCAGGCTACATTAGGCCGCGGAAAGATCGGCACCGGTTTGGATGCGATTCGATACTTTCAACAAGGACAGTTGGGCAAGCTGAAAGCATATTGTTTAGAGGACGTAAAGGTCACCCGCGATCTTTACGAATACGGAAAGCTTCACAAGAAGCTTTTTTACTATGACCGATTGGGAGAGACTGTTCTTACCTTCCCCGTCCAGTGGGAAGACCCCTCCCCCAGACAGGCCACCCTGCGATTAACCAGCGACGAGGGTCCAGTCGCCAGCGGCCATAACCAACAACCAGATTCCAGTCACTGACATCTGGCCACAGGCCACTTATTTAATTCGGTCTTTGTGGACCACTATCTTTGCTCCTTTCTTGAGTTTCTCTATTTCTTCATTCAGCATCTTGCGTTTTACATTGCTGATATCTACAGAACTCATCTCCTCAAATTTTTTAGGATCCTTAATGTCCAGGACCTTGATGACATGATAACCATAATCGGTCTTCACTGGCTCCCCGAATTTGTTGACCTTCAGTGAAAAGGCCATTTTTTCAAATGGCTCAAGCATCTGGCCGCGGGTAAAATATCCCAGGTCACCACCATTATCCTTAGTCCCGGTATCTACAGAATATTTTTTGGCTAATTCACTAAAGTCGGCACCTTCTTTAAGTTGCTTGTAGATGTCCTTGGCCTGAGCTTCCTGATTTACCAAGATATGGCTTGCCTTCACCTGCTTGAAGTCCTTTTTGTGATCTTCATAATACTTTTTTACCTGTTCCTCACCCAGCTTTTCACTCACGACCTTTTCTACCATGGCATTGATCAAGATCTCGCGTTTCGCGTCCTCCAATCTCGCCAGGACATTTTTGTCTTTGTCCAGACCCAACCGTACACCTTCCTGCAACACCACTTCTCCGGTAATCAGATTATCAAGAAACTCTAGCTTACCAGCGCTGGATGAGTAATGGCTCTTTACCTGCGGGGAGAGTACGCTGAGTTTGCTTTCAAGCTCCTCGCTGGTGATCACACGGCTATTCACTGTAGCCAGATCCTCCGCTACTACAGTTGACACTCCAGCCATTAAACCGATGAACACAACCGCCATTATGATACTTTTCTTCTTTCCCATCTCCTACTCCTTTCTGTGTTTTGGGTATAATCCAGTAGCCTCCCGGGCCACAATAACTTTATTTTTGCTATTTCTCCAAAATGAGACGAACAACGACAGACTTCTGTTCTACTACTCGGACTTCTTTGCCTAAGAGTTTAAGTGAAACCGCTTGGGAGAAGGTCTTGCTGGCCCCATTGAGGTCTATGGGAACCGTGCTTACTTTTTGCAACTGATCCACCAGACCCTTCGCCCCCTCTACGGTAACTACAGGAGGATTAACCTCCACACCCTTTAGGGAAACCCCTTCCGCAGGCTTACCCACCACCTCAGCCACCACTTCCACACTTTTTGTTACCACAGGCTCAAGTCTGACCTTGATGGCACGAGGAGAAATCCTCGTGACTTCCATATGACTAGGAACACGTATATCCTTCTCATTCAGATAGTATGTTATCTCGCCCGGCTTGGCCCCCAAAAGGTCCACCATGACACTCATCTGTTGAGAGACCGTCTGGTTCTGAAATCCTTCCCGGAGTCTTATGCGGATATCCACATAATCCACTGACTCACCGACCATCATGAGAGAGGATGGCAGGTTATGATACTCTAATGGTAACACGTAATTGACCTCGACCATCCCTTTGGCATTGACATAAAACCAAAGAATAAGAGCAAAAAAAAAGATAAGACCTTAGGCCCAATATTATGTAGAAGTAGACTTTTCAGTCGATCCATACACTTGCATTATGATTTAGGTTCCCCTCGTTCCAATCCTTGACCCGTAGCCTTGAATCGATCCGGAATAAATGTCCTTATCCAGTGTCGGAACCTGCCTTCTTCCCTCCTCTCACTCTTCAAGAAGTTCCGCGTTAGCACACGGCGCAGCCCTGCCGTATCCACCTCACGGGTCATCTTTCCACCAACGATCACAGAAATACTACCCGCCTCCTCGGACACCACAATCACCAGGGCATCTGTCTCTTCGGTCACGCCGAGTGCGGCTCGATGTCGGGTTCCCAGCAGGGGACTGGTGTCTGCCCTCAAGGTCAGTGGAAGAAAACACCCAGCAGCAACAATCCTGCCGCTTTTAATGATGGCTGCGCCATCATGAAGAGGAGAAGTCGGCAAAAAGAGACTGGTCAGTAGTTCTTTAGAAACCACTGCATCCAGGGGAATACCCATCTCCACCACATCTTTAAGATCAATATCCCGTTCCAGCACTAAGATCGCCCCGACCCGTTTGTTGGCCATGGCCGCCGAGGCCTTCACAATTTCATCAATTGTCCGGCTCTCCTCTGCCTCTGTAATTGCACGATTAAAGGGAGACTGGCCTATTTTTGCCAGTGCACGTCTGATCTCAGGATGAAAGAGGATGACCAGGGCCAGCACGATTTGTGACCAGAAACCTGTGACCAGCCAGTCTACGGTGTACAATCCTACCCATTTGGCCAGGACAAGGGCCGTTAACAGCATGGCCAGGCCCGTCAACATCTTCAGAGCCAGGGTACCCTTGAGGGTGATGAACAACCAGTACAGAATAAAGGCCACCACCAGGACGTCCAAAAGATCCTGCCAGCGTATGGAATTAAAGGGTTCAGGCATCATAATAATATCCTGGAAAGTGATTAGTTTAAAACTGAATCTCGATGACCAAAGGAAGTGAAAACCCTGAACATTGAGAAGGGGTCAGATGCAAGGCCGCAGGGAGCAAGGCAACCGGAGCGTACAGGAAAGTACGTGAGGATTGCCGAGCGACCGAGAACGCAGCAGATGGCCTCTTATCAATGTTCAGGGACGTTATGCGGATACGGTCTGCTGAATGATCTTGTCGATCTCCGGGGCGTCAAGGACTTCTTTTTCCAGCAATGCCTCAGCCAGGGCCCTTAAGGCCTTCATATGAGTCCGAACAATGGTCTTCGCACGTTCATAATTTTCCATGACCAGCCGTTTCACTTCGTTATCGATTTCAATGGCCGTGTGTTCACTGTAATCACGATGCTGGGATATCTCTCGCCCCAGAAAGATTTCTTGCTCTTTCTTACCAAAGGTCAGGGGCCCCAATTTCTCGCTCATCCCCCATTCACACACCATCCTTCGCGCAAGATCAGTTGCCCTCTCAATATCATTGCCAGCACCGGTAGTCACGTAATTGAGTACCAACTCTTCAGCCACCCTTCCCCCCATGAGGATTGCGATGTTGTTATAAAGGTACTCTTTGGGAAAGGTATAACGGTCATCCGTCGGGAGCTGCATGGTCAATCCCAGAGCCCTACCTCTGGGGATAATGGTCACCTTGTGAACCGGATCGGTACCTGGAAGGATCTTGGCCACCAGAGCATGACCGGCTTCATGATAGGCGGTGGTGCGTTTCTCCTCTTCGCTTAAGATCAGGCTCTTTCGCTCCACTCCCATCAGGACCTTGTCCTTGGCCACCTCAAAATCGTCCATTCCCACGCTCTTTTTATTCTTCCTGGCTGCCAGAAGGGCCGCTTCATTGACCAGGTTTTCAAGATCTGCACCCGAGAAACCAGGCGTACCCCGGGCAATCACCTCCAGGCTCACGTCCTTATCTAGAGGAATCTTCTTTATATGGACATTGAGGATCTCGATCCGCCCTTTCAGGTCTGGCCTGGACACCACAATCTGGCGGTCAAACCGGCCTGGACGAAGCAGCGCAGGATCCAGCACATCCGGCCGATTCGTTGCAGCTACCAGAATGACTCCTTCATTGGTATCAAACCCATCCATTTCTACCAAGAGTTGGTTGAGGGTCTGCTCCCGCTCATCATGCCCGCCCCCTAGGCCAGCACCTCGGAGTCTTCCCACCGCATCAATCTCATCTATAAAGATGATGCATGGGGCATGCTTTTTACCTTGTTCAAAGAGGTCGCGCACCCGGGAAGCCCCCACCCCCACAAACATCTCCACAAAATCAGAACCACTAATGCTGAAAAATGGTACCCCAGCCTCCCCGGCAATGGCCTTGGCCAACAGGGTCTTCCCGGTACCTGGAGGACCCACGATCAAGACACCCTTTGGAATCCGGCCCCCAAGTCGTTGAAATTTCGGGGGATCCTTTAAAAATTCTATGATCTCTACCACTTCATCCTTGGCCTCATCTATCCCGGCCACATCTGCAAAAGTGATCTTTTTTCGGTCTTCCGAGATTAATCTTGCCCGGCTCTTGCCAAAGGACAGTGCCTTATTACCACCCACCTGCATCTGCCGCATAAAGAAAATCCAGAGAGCCACAAACAAGATAATGGGTGCCCAGCTTACCAAGAATGCGTACCATGGGGAGGTTTCTACAGGTTTCGCCGTAATTCTGACATTCTTTTCCCTCAAAGCCTTGACCAGGTCCGGATAATTTACCGTGTAGGTCCGGAACTTGGAACCGTCCTTGAGAATCCCGTGAATATCATTCTCCTTGATGGTGACCTCGCTGATCTCCCCTTTCTCCAGTTTGGCCATAAAATCACTGAAGATCATTTCGGTCTCGGCAGTTCGATTGGAGACATTAAACAGGTTGAAGAGCAGAATCATGAATAGGCCAATCACAATCCACAGGGCTAGGTTTTTCATACGAGCATTCATCTAAATATTCCTCCATCCCCAGTAAATTTCATTGTACCATACAGGATCTATTTCTGACAATCAAAATTGGTTGCTTCTCATGTGGAGAGCCGTGCTATCTCGCTAGTGCTGTCGAGCATGCCCCGAACCCGCAGAGCGAGCGCCAGCGAGCGAATAAGATTGATTTTCTATCTGCTCGGGTCGAAGAATCCTGTCTTTGATAAAAGGATTCTTCAAGGGGCATCTATGCGAGAATATGCTTTTGATCTTAGTGCTCCGATGCCCCCAGACGATACAAATATGGGGGCCTGCTCGCTTCGCTCCCAATGCCCCGGCCAGTCACGGCAAAGCTGGAGGCCTGGCTCCGGCGCACTCGCTTATTCACTTACTTTGTCTAGAACCGCGATATAGGGCAGGTTTCTGTATTTATCCTGGTAATCCAGTCCATAGCCCACTACATATTTATTGGGGATGGAAAACCCCACATAGTCCAGAACCACACCGGCCTTGCGCCGTTCGGGCTTATCCAGGAGGGCACAGACCTTTAAAGATTCGGGATGCCGGGCCATTAACTTTTTTTTAAGAAAACTCAAGGTCATCCCTGAATCCACGATATCCTCCACCAGCAGGACATCACGTCTTTTGATGTCTGTGGTCAAGTCAGAAATGATCTTGACTCGCCCTGAAGTCTTGGCCTTGGCACCATAACTTGAGACGACTAAAAAATCTACGGTGAGAGGCAAATCGATGGCACGGGCAAGGTCTGCATAGAAGGCGAAGGCCCCTTTAAGAACACCCACCAGGGTAAGGGCCTTGCCTGTATAATCCTCCGAAATCCGATTGCCCAGCTCCCGGATCCGTTTGTGCATATCTGCTTGAGTAATAATGGGTTTCCCATAAATCCGTTCCATCTATCCGTCTCCCTTCCTCGCTTGCGTAGCGCAACGCAGGGCCTGATGTCCCGGCCCGAGGCTGCGATAAGATTTAGACCTTGGCCTGTTTAAACTCCACCACCATGATCTTTCGACTATCGGGACTTGCTATAAATCTCCCGTCCAAGCGCCAGCCGACCACCCAAAGAATACCCTCAGAGGCAGTCAAAAGGGGAATTCGGTCACGCTCATGTCTAGGAACCTTGTGATCTACAAAAAAGTCCTGAAGTTTTTTTCGCTTTCCTCCCATCCCGTAAGGGAAAAAATAATCCCCTGGTCTACGCCCTCTAATGGTAAAGGGAGGATGGATCTTTTCATAATCAAAGGCCGCACAAGCCCGCTCATCACTGGATACATGATTTTCTTCAAGACGAGTCTTTGCCACAAACCCAAGGGATGGGGAATGTACCTCTCCCGGAATAGAAAGAGCAATCTCCTCCATCCGTGTAATGAAACCACCGCGGCCCAGATAGATCCAGCATCGGTCATAAACCAAACGGACAGAGACTCCTCCCGGCATTTTGAGATGACTTCCGGCCTTACCCTCTCTGATCAGGCAGAGGGCATCCTCCAAGTGCCGATAGGTCACGCCTACCAGATTTCCTTTGATACGCTCAATTGATTTTCGGAGGATCACACGTTGAAGGGCTCGATGAAACTTTATAAATCCATTTCTATCTAATACCATCCCAGGTCCTGAGGCTTTTACCTGGATTTGGGTAAGCATCTGGGATGCCTGCGCCTGGAGAAAGTCCTGCTCTTCCCCCAACAATTTTGCCGTCCGGCAAAGTGTTTCGATCAGCTTAGGATTATAATGGGATCTCAGAAGTGGAATCACCTCCTGCCGAAGACGATTACGTAAATAAAAGGGCTTAAGATTGGAAGGATCTAAACGATAGGGAATGGACCTTGCCTTAAGGTAATCCAGAACTTGCTTTCGCTCTACATTTAACAGAGGCCGGATGATACGAAGTTTTGTGTCGCTCGTAGCCTGGATCTCACGCTGTAAAGGAATGGACGAAAGTCCTTTCGAACCCGCACCTCGGAGCAGCCGTAACAGAAAAGTCTCGGCTTGATCATCCGCGGTGTGACCTAAAGCAATCCAGCAACACTGGATCTTGTCTGCGATACGCTCAAAAAATGTGTAACGGGCCTCCCGAGCGGCTACCTGAAGAGAGAGCCGTTTTTGTTTGGCCAGAACCGAAACCGCACCGGACTCTACAGCCACAGGAATCTTCCATTCATGGCACAGGTCCTGGACAAATCTGGCATCGGCCATGGACTCTTTACCACGAAGTCCATGGTTCAGGTGGGCGACATGAAGACTGATGGGGAAAGATTCTGAAACAGTCTTTAGTAGATGTAAAAGGCAGATCGAATCCGGCCCCCCCGAGACTCCCGCCAAGATGAGGTCTCCCCGGGAAACACCCCACTCCCTTAGGTGTTGTTCAACCTTGTGAGCGAGCTTTAAGTCTTCCTGCCTTTGCAATTTCTTCATGAATCACATATGCCAGGTCCACATCTTTTTTGATCTGCCGAGACAACTCCTCCGGGCCTGAAAATATCATCTCATCACGGATTCGCTCAAAGAAGGAAACTCGAATCCACTTCTGGTACAACTCCCCTTCATACCTAAAAAGGTGGACCTCTATGGCTTGATTACCCTGCCCGAAGGTAGGTCTTGATCCAATATAGGCGATAGCGGCCAGGGGACTACCTGGGTACTGACCACTCCCGATGGCCACCTGCACAGCATACACCCCTGCTTTAGGAATCAGTTCTTGGGGAGGCCTAAGATTGGCCGTGGGAAAGCCTAGCAGACGTCCACGGCGGTCTCCTCCTACAACGGTCCCTTCTAATTCATAAGCCCTACCCAGAAGCTCTGCTGCCGCCGCCACCTGCCCTTCCAACAGCAGCTTTCGAATACGAGATGAGCTAACCATCGTCCCATTGACCAAGACCGGTTCAATGATGGACACCTTCATTCCCAGGGACTGTCCAATCATTTTTAAGTCCTCCGCTGTTCCTTCTCGGCCATGGCCAAAGGCAAAGTTTCTTCCGACATATACATCCCTTGCATGGATCGTTCGGTAGAGTATGTTCTCAATAAATTCCGTAGGCTTCTGTTGCGAAAACTCCAGGGTAAAAGGAAGACAGAGAAGTTGGTCCATGCCCAGGGCCTCTATAAAGTGGGCCTTTTGCTGGAGCGAGGCCAACAGTGATAATGGCCGATCGGGAAAAAGTACCTTCACTGGGTGTGGATCAAAGGTCATGGCTAGGGCCGTTCCCCCTACACGCCTTGCTTGCTCCACCACCTGCCTTAAGATGGCTTGATGGCCCAGATGAACCCCATCAAAGTTCCCAACTGCCAAAACGGGATAAGCCTCCTGGGCCTCTGCAGTAGGTATTCCCTTAACGATCTTCATCGTTCCCCAATCACCGCCTCATTTTCCTGGCCACATCTTTGGCAAAGTAAGTAAGGATCAGGTCAGCCCCGGCCCTTTTAATTCCGGTGAGAATCTCATAGACCACCTGGTCCTCATTCACCCAGCCCTTCTGTGCTGCTGCCTTCACCATGGCATACTCCCCACTCACATTGTAAGCGGCAAGGGGGTGGTTAAAGCGCTCCCGGGCCAGGCGGATGATATCCAAATAAGCCAAGGCCGGTTTGACCATCACAATATCAGCCCCTTCCTGGATGTCCATCTCGATCTCCCGCAGGGCCTCTCGCGCATTAGGGGGATCCATCTGATAGGACTTGCGATCCCCAAACTGGGGAGTGGAGCCGGCTGCATCACGAAAAGGTCCATAAAAGCCAGATGCAAACTTGGCAGCGTACGAAAGAATGGGTGTCTGCTCAAACCCGCTCTGATCCAGGGCCTCACGAATGGCCCCTACACGACCGTCCATCATATCTGAAGGGGCCACCATGTCGGCTCCTGCCTGGGCTTGTGTGATCGCTCCCTTGGCCAGAAGTTCAAGACTGGGATCGTTTAAGACCTTGTGCCCTTTAACCACCCCACAATGTCCATGATCGGTGTACTCACACAGACACAGATCCGTGACGACAAGAAGCTCAGGCACCTTATCCTTCACGGCCCGCACGGCCTGTTGAACTATCCCGTTTTTGGCATAAACCTCGGAGGCCCTGGCATCCTTATGCCTGGGAATCCCAAAAAGGATCACAGCCGGAATTCCCAGGTTATAAACCTCCTGGGCCTCCTTTACTAACAGATCGACTGAAAGCTGTGCCACACCTGGCATACTGGCAATTTCGTTTCGGACACCTCTACCATGCACCACGAACATGGGATAGATCAGGTCATCTATCGAGAGCCGAGTTTCTCGGATCATGCGCCTGTGCTGTTCAGTAGCCCGCAATCGTCTTGAACGAAAGATAGGGAAATACATAGGTCAACTCCTCTTAAAATAGTCCGCTATGGCTTTGGCCAGGGCTGCAATGGTGTATTGGTCAGGCATAATGTGATTGGTCAATCCGACTTGCCTAACCGTTTTTGCAGTAATGGGGCCAATGCTGGCTATCACCACACCTTCCATGAGTGAGATCAGTTCCTGAGCGTCAAACATCTCTACAAAATTATTGACGATGGAGGAACTGGTAAAGGTCACCACCGATATCTTCTTCTCCTTTAAATATGTCCGGACGCGATCCAGGTCGTCGGTAGGTTTAACACTTTTATAAGCAGGGACCACCTCCACCTGGGCACCCATCTTCTGCAAGGTCTCCGGTAAAACTTCCCGTGCCTGCAAGGCCCGTGGCAACAAGATCCGTTTGCCACGGACACCCAGCTTCTCCATCTCTTCTACTATCCCCTCAGCCTGGTAAATTTTGGGAATCAGGTCAGGAATGACACCCAGTTGGCGAACCGCCTCTGCCGTTCTGGGTCCGATGGTGCACACCTTGGCCTTATTTAGTGCGCGCACATCCTTCCCCGCCGACCACAAACGCTCTTTAAAGAATCTTACCCCATTAACACTTGTAAAAATAATCCAGTCATAAGTTCCAATTTTGGAAATGGCCCTGTCCAGATCGGTCCAGTTCTCTGGAGGGACCACCTGGATCGTAGGGAATTCTATTGGGTCTGCACCATATCGAAGAAGTTCAACCGAGAAGTCCGAAGCCTGCTCCTCTGGGCGAGTGACCAGAATCCGCCGGCCGAAGAGGGGCCGGGTTTCGAACCAGTTGAGTTTCTCCCTGAGCCGCACCACTTCTCCCACTACAATCATCCCAGGTAAAGCCAGATGTCGCTCATGGATTTTACCCACAATATTTTCCAAAGTTCCCACCACCGTTTCCTGCTCCGGTCGGGTTCCCCAACAGATAATGGCCACCGGGGTTTTAGGATCACGGCCATGCTTAATAAGGTTGATCACTACCCCGTTGAGATTCGTAATTCCCATAAAAAAAACCAAAGTCCCCCGACCCGGAGAGATATGCTCCCATGGAATGTCTGAGTGGGGCTTGGAAGGGTCCTCATGGCCCGTGGTCAGAATAACCGTTGCGCTGTAATCTCGATGGGTCAGGGGAATACCCGCATACGCCGGTACACCCGACGCCGAAGTGACTCCAGGAATCACCTCGAAAGCAATACCGGCCTCTGCCAGGGCCATGGCTTCTTCTCCGCCACGACCAAAGATAAAAGGATCACCCCCTTTGAGTCTGGCCACCATCAGTCCCCGACGGGCCCGGGCTACCATGATGTCATTAATCTGTCCCTGAGAGATCGCCCGATTGCCCCGCCGCTTTCCGGCATAGATGATCTCCGCGCCAGGCTTAGCATGAACCAGGAGATGATCATTGGCTAGATAATCATAGATGATCACATCCGCTTCCTGAATGCATTCCTTGCCGCGAAGGGTCAGTAGTTTAGGATCCCCCGGACCAGCACCAATCAGATAAACCTTCCCTTCTTTTTTTTTCACTTCGTCAACTTCGTTCTGCATTTATACCATTGCCATTTTTTCTGGCCACAGGTCACTGGTCCTTGATCACTTTGCCAGTAGTTTTAGAGTAGATCTCCTTAAGGATGCTTTCCGCGCCATGTGAAATAAGGCGCTCTGCCAGCTTTATCCCCAGGTTCTCTACCTCTTCCATTGGACCCTGGACAGAACCTCTAATTAACCTTCTGCCATCCACACTGGACACCAGCCCATCCAGCTTGAGAATGAGGTTCATCTGTGGGGGCCCGTGCGGTGCAGTAGCTCCTCCGATACCCCCACGCCTCGGCCCGCTACTGGCCAAGCCAGATGTCGGACCCTGTTCAATTCGGCCATGGGCCGCTATCGGAACCTGGCAGCCCCCCTCCAAACGGCCCAGAAAAGCCCGCTCGGCCAGAACACAGCACCGGGTCTCTTGGTGATTTAAGAAGTTCAGTCTCTGGTTGGTCGTCGCATCCTCCACCCTGCATTCAATGCCTAAGGCCCCCTGCCCAACCGCAGGAAGACTCACCTCAAAAGGGAGATACTCCGTGATCCTATCCAGCCAACCCATCCGCTTAAGTCCTGCCGCGGCTAGGATGATACCATCCAGGCCACCATCTGAACTGGATTGAGTCATCTTACGAAGCCGGGTGTCAAGATTGCCTCGCAATGGTACGATTTGAAGATCAGGGCGAAAATTTAACAACTGAGCCTGGCGGCGCAGACTGCTGGTACCAATTCTGGCTCCCTGGCGGAGATCTTTGAGCGGTCTTCCGACTCTGCTGATGAATACGTCTCTAGGGTCTTCCCGATCTGTAATGGCAGCCAGATGAAGACCTGACGGCAAAAATGTGGGCACATCCTTCATGCTGTGAACGGCCAGGTCAATCTCCTCACGCAGAAGGGCCTCTTCGATTTCCTTCACAAAAAGCCCTTTTCCTCCCACCTGGGTCAAGGGAACATCCAGAATCATATCGCCAGTGGTTTTAATCTTCTTGAGACCGACATCCAGGCCTTTATACTGCTCTTCCAAGCGGGCCTTGACCCACTCCGCCTGCTGAAGGGCCAGCTTGCTTCCTCGACTGCCTATGCACAACATCAACCATCCTTTACGTTAACGGCTTGCCCCTGACTCTTCATTCTCTTCCGGATCTTTTGAATTTCTTACAGCCTCATCCGCCTTATCCTTAGGAGGACGATAACGGGTGGGAATGTCCCGATCCAGGTTAAATAATTTTCGGATGGTTTCTACGTAAAGACTGCCATTGGAAGAGTTGGCTTCCTGCTTTAAAACCATCAGTGGGGCATGAAGAATCTTATTGATAATCGCTTGAGTCAGTCCTTCTAAGGTCTCACGGGCATCGGAAGGTAGTTCCCCCAATTTGTTCAGAATTCTCTGGGTCTCGGCTTGACGGATCTCCTCGGCCATTGCCCGGATAGCTACAATCGTGGGGACCACATCCAAGGACTTCAGCCATTTAAACAGCGCCTGGACCTCCTCGGCCACAATGGCCTCGGCCTTGACTGCCTCCTTCTGGCGCTGTTTCATGTTGGCTTCCACCACCTGCTGGAGGTCGTCAATGTTATACAAAAAAATGTTATCGATTTCATTCACCCGCGGTTCTATATTTCTGGGAACCGACAGATCGATCAAAAAGATAGGACAATTTTTCCTGGCCTGGATGATCTCCCGCATCTGGACCGCCGAGATTAGATATTGTGTGGCCCCCGTGGAACAGATCACAATATCGGCCTCAACAAACTCCTGGAAGAGGTTCTCGAAAGGAACCGCTTTACCCTGAAAAGTTTTAGCCAGCTCACAGGCCCGTTCATAATTTCTCCCTGTCATGCGAATTCTTTTGACGCAGAGGCCATGAAGGTGGCGGGCAGCCGACTCTGCCATCTCCCCTGAACCAATGAGCAGTACCGAGGTCTGCTCAAGTTGCCCAAAGATCCTGCTGGCCAGGTCCACCGCTGTCGTGCTCACTGAAACGGGGTTCTCGGCAATTCGAGTCTCGCTCCGGACCCGTTTTGCAACCGAGAGGGCCTTATGAAACAATTTGTTCAGGACAATCCCTGTGGTTTTATGGGCCATGGCTGTTTCAAAGGCCTCCTTGACCTGCCCCAGGATCTGGGGTTCTCCCACCACCATCGAGTCTAGGCTGGAGGCAACCCGAAAAACATGACGGATGGCTTCATGGGTCTCATAAAAATAAAAGTACGAGGCCAGTAAACCCCGATAACGCTCTCCATGGATATGCTCTAAAAACTGCTGGAGGGTACTGTATCCTTCCTGGGTATCTCTGACCACAGCACACACCTCGACCCTGTTACAAGTCGATAAGATCAATCCCTCGTCTATACCTTTACAGGACCCCATCTCATAGAGAGCCCTGCCCAAAAGCTCATTCGAAAAGGCAAGCTGCTCTCTCACCTCCACAGGTGCCGTCTTATGATTTAAACCCACGATGATGATGTTCATAAACCTACATTAAAGCTTCACGCTTCTAAAAGTGGCTCACCCCTACGAAGGTAAAGACCACTCCCACAAAGCCAATCACGGCCAGGTAAGCGGCCTTCTTGGCCCTCCAGCCGATGGTCAACCGTCCATGGAGCATGGCCAGATAGAAAAACCATGTTACCAGGGTAAAGATCTGTTTCGGTTCCCAGGTAAAATAAACATCCAGGACGAATTTATTCAAAATGACCCCTGTGATGATCCCTAATGTGAGAAATGGAAATCCTAGATAGATAAACCGCTGATTGAGATCATCCAGCAGGTCCAGGGAGGGAAGTTTATGGTACAATACATTTAATCGTTTAGACTTCAACAACCTCTCCTGGACAAGATAGATAATGCCGACCACGAAGGCCAGAGTGAAAAAGACAATTCCCAGAAGTGTAAGAGTAATATGAATTCCCAACCACAGTCCCTGAACATTCGGATCCAAAGGCTTCATCTGGGTTCGCAGAGTGGCCGCTGAGAGGACAGATAAAAAGGCAAGGGGAACGATCAGGGAGCCTAAAACCTGAATCCGGTATTGGTATTCCACCACCAAAAAGATCAACACCAGCGCCCATGAAAAAAAGCCTATGGACTCATGGACCGTCATCACCAAGATTTGACCTGTCTTCATCATATGAATAATGAGGGCCAATGTATGGGTGAGAAACCCGGCCACCGTGGCAATGATTGAGAATCGCCCCCAAGACTCCTTTTTGCTGACCAGATACCATAGGAAAAGAATGGTCCCCAGGAAGTAAAACCCTAAGGTTATTTTAAAAAAAAGGATATCCACTTTGGCACCTGATTTCGCCCTACGCTCACCTTAGTCAAACCAGAGGTTCGCTTTACATCCAGCGAGCAAAGCGAGCCTGCCGGCCGGCAGGCGTGAGGGGAACAACGCTAAACCTCTACCCTAAGTTAAAAAATCATTATATCTTTCAATAATTTTGCTGTCAAGCGAAGCGAGGATTTGGGTTAGCTGGTTTGCTGGCGAGCTTGGGACTGAATCAGCATGCCGATCTTTTCCTGAAGCTGGCCCCACTGCTGGTTGATCATCCACTGAGATCGGGCATGGTCACGGATCAGCAGACCCAGCTGCTCCTGGATGCCAGACCGGGAATTGTCCCGGATCAGTTGCCCCAACCGCTCTTGGTAGTGAGTAGTTTTCTGATTAACAGTAAACCGTACGCCTCCGGCATCCCGGATCGCCCGACCTAACTGTTCCTGGGTCGATCCGTTGAAGACGGTTTGCCTGGGCTGATCCTTTATTTCCCAGAGCTCGGGACCGAGCCATATTAACATAATGGCCATCGCCAGTCCAAAGGCCCAGACCACCCGCCATCGATACCTTCTTATATCAAGGCCAACATCGCGGGTCTGCCTAAGGCGGACAGCCGGAGTAATCTGCTCTAGCACCGTCTCCCTCAACGAGGTAAGGTTGACACCGGCGACCTGCTGGGCCATCTCTTCTCGCAGTAGATGACCCATCTTTGCATATTCCTCAATGAGAGATTGGCAGTTCCGGCAGGTTGAAAGGTGCTCATGGAGGGCGCTCAGCTTCTCTTGAGCAAGCTCACCATCCTGGTAAGCAGAGAGGCTTTCCTGGATTAACTCGCACTCCTTATTCATGGCTTTCTCCACGAACATAAGGTTTCAAAAGCTCTCTGAGCCGCTTGCGGGCATAAAAAAGTCGCGACATAACTGTCCCTATCGAGGAGTCTGTGATCCGTGCAATCTCTTTATAAGAGAGACCCTCCAATTCACGCAATATGATCACGGTTCGTTGATCCACAGGAAGGGCCTGGATAGCCTGATGAACAGCCTGGCTCATTTCATGCTGAGCAGCGACTGAGTCCGGTGTTAGAGAATCTAAGTCCATGGACTGTTCAGCAGCCACGTGGGTCCTCTCTGCGGCCTGCTTTCTAAAGTGATCCATGCAGAGATTGACAGTAATCCGATAAATCCAAGTGTAGAATCGGGCCGCTCCATGGAAAGTTTCGATTGCATGATAGGCCCGAATGAAACTCTCTTGGGTCAGGTCCTGGGCCTCATCAACATCATGCACAAGACCATAAGCCACCATAAAGACCTTCTTCTGATAACGCTCCACCAGAATCCCAAAGGCCTTTAGATCGCCCTTTTGCGAAAGCTTGACCAGCTCTTCGTCGCTGAGGTTCACCTTGTTTACGTATTAGACGGGATGAAAGTCCAAAAATTCAATGCCAACTGCGACTCTTTACCTGACATTGGAAGATCTTCCCAGTAAATGATCAAAATAGACCTCCAGAAGATCTTTGAGTTCATCCTTGATCACGGGCGTCGCCTTAAGGCGGGAGGCTAGTCTAGAGGGCATTCTCAAGACCTGTCGAAAAAAAGCAATGGTACCTCGCGTGACGGGTTGGGACTGAGGTCCTTCCCGGTTACTGCAGGACTTACAGATGATCCCCCCATGGCCGGGTGAAAAGAAAATGGCCTTTGAATCTAATGGCCCTCGACAACCTAGACAAACCTCAACGTCCAGCCTGGGCTGATAACCGCTATACCGGACCAGCCGGATCTCAAACAATCGGGTCGCCAATTCGCTATCCGGGCCTTGCAACGACATAAGTGTCTGAAGCAACACATTGAATAACATGGGATTGGCCTCTCCCTCCGGGACCATGGCCGAGGTCAGTGCAGTGACTCGGGAAGCCCACAAGATGCGTTCCAGATCCTCTCGCAGCTCTCGAAAGGATTGGATGATATCTACCTGTTGAATACGATACAAGGAATCCGGAGTCTTTTGAAAAAGTATAATCTGACAGTGTGTAAAAGGCTCCAGCGAACCACCGAATCGGCTCTTGACCCTGCGGGCTCCTCTGGCCGTTCCGGCGATCTTTCCACTCCGGTGCGTAAAAAAGGTTACCAGTTTGTCTGCTTCACCCAGATCCCGGGTACTCAGCACAATGGCAAGAGTCTTGATTAAAGGCATAATTTAATATATCGATTACCTGAGATACTGGAGCAAATAGGTGGCCAGCCCCAGGTAGATGACAAGGCCTGTAATATCATTGGCGGTGGTCACGAAAGGACCGGAAGAGATGGCCGGATCGAAGTTCAGCTTCTTTAATACCACCGGGACCAGCGTACCCATGATGGCAGCCACCGTGATAGCCAAAAACATCGCGGCACCCAGCACCATGCCCAACATAAGATGGGTATGCCAGACATAGGCCACCAACGTCAGTGTAAAACCGCAGGCCAGGGCCATGAGTAGTCCCACCTTCAACTCTTTTAAAACCACTCTCCAGAGATTGGCCAGATCAATCTGACCCGTGGCCAGCCCTCTCACTACAATGGTGGAGGACTGAACACCCACATTCCCACCCATGGCCGCAATGACCGGCATAAAGGTCACCAGGGCGATTGCCTCATGGAGGGTAAACCGGAAGAACCAAACAATGCTGGCCGTAATCATTGTTCCGAATAGAGTGGTCAACAGCCACGGAAGCCTGTAACGAACCGCATTCAGGCTGGAGGTGTGAAGGATAAAATCCTCCTCAGGAGTCCCTGCACCGGCCATCTTGAAGATATCTTCCGTGGCCTCTTCCCGTACCACATCAATCACATCATCAAAAGTGACAATCCCGGCCAGCTTGTTATCTTTATCTACTACCGGGATGGCCAGCAAATTGTAACGGGTGACCTGTCTGGCCACCTCTTCCTGGTCCGTATCCGTGGTCACACTGATCACCTCAGAGCTCATAATCTTTTGCAAGGGAGTATCCGGTGGCACTACCAGGAGTTGCCGTAAGGAAACGACTCCCACCAGCCGATCTTCCTGGTCCGTCACATAAAGATAAAAGACCATCTCCCGCTCGCTGGCCACTCGGATCTCCTTGATGGCTTGCTCCACAGTCGTTTCCTGGGAAAGCGAAAAGAAGTCCTTATTCATGAGCCTTCCGGCCGTTTCTTCAGGGTGCTCCAGTAAATCTTGCACTTCCTGGGAATCCTCATGGCGCATGAGTTTTAAGACTTCCTGATATTTCTCTGAAGGAAGTTCTCCCATAATGGCAGCCACATCGTCTGAAGCCATTTCATGGAGAATAGGGACAATTTCCTGGGAAGACATCCGGGTCAGGATTTCCATACGGCAGAGGCCGTCTATCTCCTTAATGACCCTGGCCTTCACCTTCACATTTCGGATCAGGTCAAAGACTTCTTTCTTCTCATGGGGGGTAGAAAGATGCTCGATCACCTTTCCAACATCCACAGGATGCAGCTTATTAATCATGTTGGTGAGGTGGCCAATAGCACCCCGCCTCATGAATTTATGAATACCTTCCAAAATGAGATCAAGCTTGGAAACTGACATGATTCATCTGTGGGGGTCCGTGCGCCAATACAAACTGCTGGTGCTCCGATGCCCCCACACCCCGCGCTCGCTCTGGCCAAGCCAGAAGCTCGCTTTTAATATCCTAACTCTTTTAAAACCCTCTCATCCTGTCTCCAATTCTCTTTAACCTTTACCCAAAGTTCCAGATACACTTTCCGGCCCAGCATGGTTTCCAACTCGATCCTAGCCTCCTGACCGACTTCCTTGAGCATCCGGCCACCCTCACCGATAATGATCCCTTTCTGGGAATCCCGTTCTACCAGAATGACTGCTTTGATTACGGTCAGACCTTTATCTGGCTCATTTTTTGGGCCTCCCGAATCAAATGGATGGCCGCCTTCCCTGAACTCCTCAATCATCACGGCCACAGCGTAAGGGATCTCTTCCCGGGTCTTGTGGAGAATTTTTTCCCGCACAATCTCACTGGCCAGAATCCGCATGGACTGGTCAGTCAAAGTATCCTCTGAATAAAGCGGCCCACCTTGGGGCAAATATTTCACCAGGCATTCTACAAGGTGGTCCACATTATCTCCTGTGAGTGCCGAAATAGGAATGATCTCGGCAAAGTCATACTCCTTACGATATTGGTCCATGAGTGGAAGCAGTTTGGCTTTTTTGATAAGGTCCATTTTATTAATGACCAAGATCACCGGCAGTCGGACCTTCTTAATACCCTCCAGGATAAATCGATCCCCCATCCCAGGGGAAGCAGTGGCCTCCACAAGAAAAAGGATCAGATCCGCTCCCTGCACAGACTCCCAGGCCACCTGGACCATTCGGTGGTTGAGTCTGTACTTGGGTTTATGGATTCCCGGTGTGTCTAGCAGAACCAATTGGGCCTGTGGAAGTGTCCTTACCCCCAAGATCCGATGGCGAGTCGTCTGAGGCGTGGGCGAAGTAATAGCAATCTTCTCTTGAAGGATACCGTTCAACAAGGTGGACTTACCTACATTCGGCCGCCCTGCCAACGCAATCATGCCGGATCGAAACTGGGTTGGGCTTGCTTGGGTCGGTTGAGTCATGGTTGAGTCTCTCTCCGAAATTGATAAATCAGTTCACCCTTTTTGACCAACCCCAGCTCCTGCCTGGCAATCTCCTCGATTGTATCAGAATCACTCCGTAATGCCTGGGCTCTCTGACGGAGTTCCTCATTTTTTTCCTGAAGCCTCTGGATCTCCTGGGTTAGCTGGCGATGGGTTCTGACCACCTCCCAAAACTTCACCAGGCCCCTTTCTGCAAAGACCAAGAAGAAGGCAAAATAGCCCGTAACGACCGCACCCACCGAAAACCAGATGAACCTGTGCCGGCGGTGCCTCCGTTCAATGTCGATTCTTTTTCTATTCCTACTTAAATTCATACCTAAAACGCATATTGAATTGAAAAGGCGACACTTGTCTCAGCAATGAGATGGAGTTCAGCATTAAGAAATATCTTTTTCCATACCTGAAAGTTGCCTCCATAGAAGAAACCAACAGACTGGCTCTCCTGCACATCCGTTCCCTGTAGGGTGAACCCAGAAAAATCAAGCTCACCTCGGACCTTGGCCAGGTAGAGACCTCCGTAAGGTACAAAATAAGGAATTTCTTTTACCTGTGCCCCTACAAAGAACCGAGCCTCTTGCCAGCTCAATTCGGCATCCGCCGAGGGACTGGTGTCCGTACTTTTTTCACTGTCCAGGGTGAACCGCTCATATTGAGCGCCACCCCCTAAAAGGAAATTAGAACCCTCATACACAGTCAACTTAAAACCGGCACCGTAGGTGATGGCCTGCTTACTCAGAAAGACGAGTTCCGTCCCTCGATAGTTGAGGACCCTAAAATCATCGTCCACCATGCCGAGGGTTAAGAAAATATTTGTTCGGTTATACACACCATAGGTTCCGCGGGACAGGAACTTTATCATGGTGATATCCGGGCTATCCCCGGTATCAAGCGCAAGCTCCCGATTGATCATGTCTCCTTCAATGCTCACAGCGAGGGCCCCACGGGGATAAACAGCAATAGGCGGGCCAATCATCCCCGCATCGGCCCACTGGAGAGAACCCCATCCAAACCAGATAACGCTAATCCATCCCAGCACCCACCCGTGTCTTAAAGACATCCCGCCTCGTAATCTGTCATATCCGTATGAGTCATTATTCGATATTTTTACGCTTAACGTTTAACAACTAACGATTCCCAGATAGATACCCACGCCTAAAAGGCATGGCCCCCTAGCTCACATCGCCTGCGGGAATCTATCCAGCGAGCCAAGCGAGCCCCTATAATAGATATCTTGAAAAAACCTTCTGCCCTCCATAGACCGCTTCTCCCAGTAGGTCCTCTTCAATGCGAAGGAGCTGGTTGTATTTTGCGGTGCGTTCAGCCCTGGAGAGGGAACCCGTCTTGATCTGGCCCAGATTGCAGGCCACAGACAAATCCGCAATCGTGGTATCCTCGGTCTCCCCAGATCGATGGGAGATAATAGTACCGTATCCCGCCTGCTTGGCTAGGTTAATGGTCTCCAGAGTTTCGGTCAGGGTACCCACCTGGTTGGGTTTGATCAGAATGGCATTGGCTACCTGCTCCTTGATCCCTCGATCCAGAATTTCCTGGTGTGTCACAAACAAATCATCGCCCACCAGTTGCACACGGCTTCCTAACTGTTCCGTCAGCAGTCGCCATCCTTTCCAGTCCCGCTCCGAAAGGCCATCTTCTATAGACAGCATGGGGTATTGATCGATCAGTTCTCCATAATACTCGACCATTTCTTCCGAAGATCGTTCTTTCTTCTTCTCGGCGTTCATGACATAACGGCCCTTTTCATAAAAGGTGCTGGCAGCCACGTCTAGGCCCAGGAAAACATCTCGACCCGCCCGGTATCCTGCCGCTTCAATGGCTTTTAAAATGAACTGGATGGCCTCTTCATTAGACTCCAGACTGGGGGCAAAACCACCTTCGTCACCTACTGCGGTGGCATGACCCGCCTTCTTTAAAATGGCTTTAAGAGCATAAAACACCTCGGCTCCCATCCGGAGAGCCTCCGTAAAGGAAGTCGCGCCTACGGGAAGAATCATGAACTCCTGGATGTCCAGGTGATTATCCGCATGGAGTCCACCATTGAGGATGTTCATTAGAGGTACCGGCAGCTCCTGGGCGGCCACTCCTCCTAGATATCGGTACAGGGGCTGGCCTGTCTCCGCAGCCGCTGCTTTAGCAACGGCCAGAGAAATTCCCAGGATCGCATTCGCCCCCAGCCGACCTTTATTCTTTGTCCCATCCAACTCTATTAATGCCTGATCTATAGCCGCCTGATCCGAGGCCTCCATGCCAATGACTTGGCTGCTCAACTGCTCATTCACATGGGTCACAGCCGTGAGCACGCCTTTGCCATGATAACGCTTCTTGTCCCGGTCCCTGAGCTCGATTGCTTCATGTTCACCCGTAGAAGCCCCAGAGGGCACAGAAGCCCGCCCCATCGCCCCATTTCTCAAATGTACATCCACCTCAAGGGTTGGATTCCCACGAGAGTCCAGAATCTCCCGGGCAAAAACATCCACGATTTTACTCATCGGCCCTCTCCGTATTGGGATCCAAGGATTGAAGGGGTAAAGGATTAAAGCAAAAAAGTTACACTTTGATCCCTCAATCCTTCAATCCTTTAATCCTTCAGTTTCCTCTTAAGTAACTCATTCACTTTCGCAGGATTGGCCTTGCCGCCAGATTGCTTCATCACCTGTCCCACAAAAAATCCGAAGAGTTTTTCCTTGCCCTGCCGATAAGCCTTGAGCTCATTAGGATTCGCCGCCAGGACACCGTCAATTAATTGGTCAACCGCCTGATCATCGCTCTCCTGGAAAAGATTCTGTTCTTTCACAATCTTTTCAGGAGAGCTGCCAGTAGCACATATTATCTCTTGTACTTTTTTCGCAGTATTTCTATTAATCTTGCCTTTGTCCATTAAGACCAGCAAACTCGCCACATGTTCTGGGGTTAGGGTATCCTGCCAAGTCTTGTACACTGGAAGCACCTCGGTCACAAACCAACTCCCCAAACTTTTTAAATTGGGGGAGTCTGTCCTGCTTTTATATTCTTCAACAGTTCTCTCAAACAATGGAACGGAACCCGGATCAACGGTTATTACTTCAGCATCGTATTCTGAAATACCATAATCCTCTTCAAAGTGCTTCTGCACATCTTGGCGGAGATCCTGGCGGGTGTTACGAATTTTCTGTATCCAATCCTCCGGAACCTCCAAAGGCACCAGGTCCGGTTCAGGGAAGTATCGATAATCATGGGCTTCTTCTTTTGAACGCATGGATACGGTGACACCCCGCTCAGGGTCCCACAGCCGGGTTTCCTGTACAATCCGGCCACCTTCTTCAAGAACTTTCATCTGCCGCGCGATTTCGTACTCCAGCGCTTTCTGTACATACTTAAAGGAATTGATGTTCTTTAATTCAGTTTTGGTGCCAAATTTTTTCTGGCCAACAGGGCGCAGAGAGACATTGGCATCGCACCTTAGGCTGCCTTCTTCCATGTTACCGTCACATACTTTCAGATAGATCAGGATGTCCCTAAACTTTTTCAGGTAGGCCACGGCCTCCTCTGCCGATCGGATATCTGGCTCGCTCACAATTTCCAATAGGGGTACGCCAGCCCGATTCAGATCCACATGGCTCGCCCCTGCGATTCCCTCATGAAGATTCTTACCCGCATCCTCCTCCATATGAATTCGAGTAATCCCAATCCGTTTTTGTTCCCCATTAACCCCCACTTCCATAGTGCCTTGCTCGCAAAGTGGAAGCTCGTACTGGGAAATCTGGTAGCCCTTCGGCAGATCTGGATAGAAATAGTTCTTCCGGGCAAAACGGCTGTAAGGGGCAATCCGACAATCGGTGGCGAGACCGGCTCGAACGGCCATTTCCACTGCACGTTTATTGATCACGGGCAACACACCTGGCATTCCCGTGCAGATGGGGCAGGTCTGGGTGTTGGGGGCTGCGCCGAACTGGGTGCTGCATCCACAGAACATTTTGGACTGGGTCAGGAGCTGGGCATGGATCTCCAATCCAATGACGGCCTCATATTTTTCAGGATGACGTGTCATATTGATATTTAATCCAAAGTTTCAATAGATTTTAAAAAGTGAATATAGTCCTTAGGCAAATGATAGGCCCGGGCCCCTTTCAGGATCTGCTCCATATATCGGCGTGAGGGTTTAAGCCCGCCCTGCCTGATCGCTAAATAGGTCATCGCCGGCAACTTTTCCTTAGATGTGGTCTCCAGGATCACATCACCACGAAAATAGCAATGGGGATATCCCGTGTATTGGTCTAGGAGCTTGAGATCATCCAGCGTGATTTCATACAGCACACCATGAACGGCCTTTCCCCGTTCCGGCAGAAGATCAGCCACCCCACCGTCCCAACGATCTGAATACCGTGTAAAAACCAGGATGTAATGATCCAAACGGGCTACCGAAACGAACTTGTGGTTTGGGCAGCGCCGCTGCATCTGTTCCTTTTCCATGTTGGAGCCGTACGCAAAGTAGAGCATCAAATCCTTCAGCTAAGATTAGGTTTGCGTTTGTACCATTCTGTGGCCTGCTCGTAAGCATAGGCCACGCGCAGTATCGTTTCCTCCTGAAAGGGCCTACCCAGAACCTGCATCCCAATAGGTAAGCCCGCATTGCTAAATCCACAAGGTAGGGCAATGGCCGGGATACCAGCCAGGTTTACCGAGATAGTGAAGATGTCTGAGAGATACATCTGCAAAGGATCCTGGGTCTTCTCCCCAATCCCAAAGGCCGGGGTCGGGGCTGTAGGCACCACAATCACATCTACGCCGCCACTGGTAGAAGACTTAAAGGCCTCATCAAAATCCTGTTTGATTAAGGTCCGTACCCTCTGGGCTTTAAGATAATAGGCGTCATAATACCCGGAAGAGAGGGCATAGGTTCCCAGCATGATTCTGCGCTTGACTTCCGATCCAAAACCCTCGGCCCGGGTCCTCATGTACATTTCCAGTAAATCCTTGGAGGCCTTCGTACGGTACCCATACCGAACGCCGTCGTACCGCGCTAGGTTGGCACTGGCCTCAGCCGTAGCCAGGATATAATAGGTGGCCACAGCATACTCGGTATGAGGAAGCGAAATTTCTTGTGTTTTTGCCCCCAGCTTCTCCATCATCCGAATGGCTTCACGAACACACCCTTCTACTTCAGGATCCATTCCTTCAATAAAAAACTCTTTGGGTATTCCAATCTTGAGACCCTCTATACTCTGACCTAGTGACTGTGTGAAGTCTACAACAGCCATGTCTGCTGATGTGGAGTCCAGAGGGTCATGACCGCTAATGACATTCATCATCAGGGCACAATCTCTGACATCCTTTGTGATGGGTCCAATCTGGTCCAGTGAAGAAGCAAAGGCTACCAATCCATACCGGGAGACCCTACCGTAGGTGGGCTTGAGTCCCACCACACCACAGCAGGCTGCAGGTTGCCGGATGGAGCCTCCGGTATCCGAACCCAGTGCCGCGATACATTCGTCTGCTGCTACGGCTGCCGCTGAACCACCACTAGACCCACCTGGGATACATCTTAAGTTCCATGGATTTTTGGTAATGGTAAAGGCTGAGTTCTCTGTGGATGAACCCATGGCAAATTCGTCCATATTGGTCTTACCCAGAAGCACGTATTCCACAACCCCAAGTTTTTCAATCGCGGTGGCATTGTAAACAGACACAAAGTTCTCCAGAATCTTAGAGGCACAAGTGGTTTTGATCCCTGTAACGCAGAGATTATCCTTGATGGCCAGGGGGATACCTGTCAACGGATGAATGTCTAGCCCCTTTGCAAATTTTTTGTCAGCCGCCTCTGACTGTGCCAAGGCCAACTCCTGGGTCAAGGTCAGATAGGCCCCAATTTTAGAGTCTGTCTCCTGAATTCTTTTATAGACAGACTCCACCAACTCCCGGGAAGTAATTTCCCGGTTCTTCAACTTTTCATGGAGCTCATGGATCGTCAAACCATATAAAGCGGTCATCACCGTATCATCCGGTTCTTTTCATCCACCCTGATAATAGTGGGCTTATAAGTCTTAAGTTCCTGCTCATTATAATACTCATAGCAGAAGATGACGATGCGATCTCCTATCACCCCTTTTCGGGCAGTAGGACCATTCAGGCAAATCGTTCCAGATCCCCGCTTCCCCGGAATGACATAGGTCTCAAACCGTTCCCCATTGTTAATATTAGAGATCAACACCTGCTCGTAGGGCAGAATCCCGGCAGCCGACAGCAATTCTTCGTCAATGGTGAGGCTTCCTTCGTAATCCAGATTGGCATCCGTGACGATGGCCCTGTGGATCTTAGATCGAAGCATTTGTCTTAGCACATATCGCTCCACAATTGTTATTCGATGATTTTCGGTACTCTAAAGAACTCTTCTGTACGGTCCGGGGCATTTTTCAGGATCTCTTCCCTGGACAAAGATAGCCGGACTTCATCCTCCCTGAAAACGTTCTTCATAGGCAACACATGGGAAGTAGGTTCCACCTTGGAAGTATCCAGCTCTTTTAGCTTCTCGATATAGGTCAGGATGTTGGAAAGTTGCTGACTATATGTCTCTTTCTCCGACTCCGTGATCGCCAACCGGGCCAGTTTGGCTGCATGCTCCACTTCATCCCTGGTAATTTTCATGCTCTCACCCCGCCTTTTCTAACCGGGCGTGTTTCACAGCCAATTTTTTATTTCCGACACTATTAAAATGGACCACTACTCTCTGATCCTCACCGTGCCCTTCGGTCTGCTGAATTCGCCCAATTCCCCAGACAGGATGCTTTACCTGCCAACCTGTTCTGAAGGGTCCGATTTCTTGAGATGGAGATGAATGATATGCCAACGAAGGGCTAAACTTCCTTGCAGGACTGGCCTCCAAGGCCGCTGTCCCGATAGAACGATCATTCCAAATAACTTCCTTAACCCATTCGGAAGGAATCTCTCCAACAAACCGCGATGGAGAACTCCACTGAGTCGATCCGTACAGTCTTCGCTTTTCGGTATACACCATGTAAAGCCTCTCCATGGCCCGTGTCATCCCTACATAGCACAGCCGCCTCTCTTCCTCCATTTCGTCCGGATCCGTGATGGCCGACTGATGAGGGAAAAGACCTTCCTCCATACCTGCCATGAAAACAACAGGGAACTCTAAACCTTTAGCGCTGTGAAAGGTCATAAGCTGAACCATACCCTTTTGGCCGTTTAATTCCTCCGACTCTCCTGCCGCATCCGTGACCAACGCTACATGGTCCAGAAAGGCCGATATAATATACGGGGGCCCGTCACCGACTGAGCCAGATGTCTGACCCGGCGTTGGAGCTGTTATAGCCAGACCCTCGCTTAAGCCTGGCTGGGCAGCCAACCGCTCCTCAAAAATTCGTGTGGCCGAAAACAGCTCCTGGATATTTTCAAGTCTCCCTTGCGCCTCCCCCTTGGATGGCCCTTCAGCAGCATCCTGTTGAAGCATCTGTTCATAGCCCGTCTTCTTGAGTATCGCCTGGAGCAGGTCGGTGAGAGATATTGTCTTAGACAGATGTCTAAACTCCTCTAAGAGAGTCACAAGTTGCAGCAGCCCCTTTCTCTGAACACCTGCTAAGTCAGGGTCGGTCAGCACTTGGGATAGAGAAACAGCCTTGGCTTTTGAATAGGCATCCAGTTTTTCCACTGTTCCGGGACCGATCCCCCGGGGAGGGACGTTCAGGATTCGTTTAAGACTCAAGTCATCCGTCGGATAAACAATCACCCTGAGATAGGCCAGAAGATCCTTGATCTCCTTTCTTTCATAGAACCGAAGCCCACCCACAATCCGATAGGGGATACCTTGATCCCTCAGTCCCTCCTCAAGGGCCCTGGACTGGGCATGGGTCCGGTACAAAACGGCAAAGTCTGAATAGTTAAACTTGTGTTCGCTCATTATATCTTTAATAACCCTACCCATATAATGGGCCTCTACACCTTCATCTGCAACCTGGCAGGTGTACAGGGGGTTGCCTTTGGGATTTTGGGTCCAAAGTTGCTTGGCCTTTCTTTTTCGATTTTTTCCCACCACGACGCCCGCCGCATCCAGAATCGTCTGGGTCGAGCGATAGTTCTGTTCAAGACGGATCACTCGTGTCTGTGGATAGTCTTTCTCAAAATGCAGGATGTTACCCAGATCCGCTCCTCGAAACCCATAGATGCTCTGATCATCATCTCCCACCACACAAACATTCCCGTGTCCCCCAAGAAATCTGACTAGACGATACTGGACATGATTAGTGTCTTGATATTCATCGATCATGACATACCGAAACTGTTCCTGATAACGCTGCAATACATCGCTATGGGTCTCGAAGAGATGAACAGTCTTCATCAGGAGATCATCAAAATCAAGGCTATTGTAGACCTTGAGTTTGTCCTGGTACAGTGAATAAACTCTGGCCACTTTGTCCTCAAGCCCAAAGGGCTGTGATTCCCGGGCATAAACCTGAGGGGCCATCATCCGATTTTTAAGCCATGAGATCTTTCGCGCAACCTCCTTGGGGTCATAAAGATCTTCATTAATATTTAATTCTCTGGCGCACTCCTTCACCAGCCTCATCTGGTCGCCAGCATCCAGAATCAAAAAGTCCTGCCTATAACCCAGCTGGTGGATCTCCCTCCGCAGGATTCGCACACAGGCCGCATGAAAGGTGCTGATCCACACCCCTCGGGCCCGGCCTCCCAACAACTCAACGACCCGGCTCTTCATTTCCTCGGCCGCCTTGTTGGTAAAGGTCACGGCCAGAATCTCTTCTGGCCGTATACCCTGCTGCCCGATGAGATAAGCAATCCGGTGGGTGATCACCCGGGTCTTTCCGCTCCCTGCACCGGCCAGAATCAACAATGGGCCCTGGATATGGGTCACTGCCTCAAGCTGTTGGGGATTCAGATCCTTGAAAAAATCCATCTCTACTCCACGGTTACGCTCTTGGCCAGGTTTCGGGGTTGGTCTACATCACACCCCCGCAGCACAGCAATGTGATAGGCCAACAGTTGCAAGGGAATGACCAGGAGCAATGGAATGAGGAATGGATCCGCCTGGGGGACATGGATCACCTCATCAGCCTTGGAAACAATCTCCTGGTTGCCTTGCGTGGTCATGGCCAGCACTATACCATCCCGGGCTCTGACCTCCATGATGTTGCTGGCCATCTTTTCATACACCTTATCAACTGGGGCCAAAACCACCACCGGCATATTTCTATCAATTAATGCAATAGGACCATGCTTCATCTCACCTGCAGGATAACCCTCTGCATGGATATAGGACAGCTCCTTGAGTTTGAGGGCCCCTTCCAAGGCAATGGGATAATTAATGCCTCGTCCCAAAAACAGGAAATCCCTATATTGAAAATAACGCTTGGCCAATTCGTGGATCTTCTCTTCATCCTTAAGGACCTGTTCCACCAGCTTTGGAACATGGAGCAGATTATTAACCAATGCGATCGCACGATCGGAGGGCAGAGACCTATTTCGCCTCCCCAAAAACATGCCCAGAAGATAGAGGGCCACAAGCTGGGCGGTGAAGGTCTTTGTGGCCGCCACACCGATCTCTGGGCCGGCATGGGTATAAACTGTCCCATCCGCCTCCCGGGCCAGGGTACTCCCCACTACGTTGCATATTGCAATCGCGCGGGCCCGCTTTGACTTGGCCTCCCTCAGGGCTGCTAGGGTGTCGGCCGTCTCCCCAGACTGGGAGATCAGAATACAAAGGTGACCAGGTCCCAGGATGGGATCGCGGTAGCGAAATTCGGATGCAATGTCCACCTCCACCGGAACCTTTGTCAGTTCCTCGATCAGGTATTTTCCCACTAAAGCTGCGTGCCAGGAGGTTCCGCAAGCGATCAAGAAAATTTTTTGTAACTGTTTCAGATCAGATTCGCCCAGTGAAACCTCCTCTAAATAAACCTCTCCCGTTTCCTGAGAGACCCTCCCCAAAAGGGTATCCAGAATGGACTGTGGCTGCTCATGAATCTCCTTAAGCATAAAATGCTTGTAGCCACCCTTCTCGGCCACCAAGGGATTCCAGTTTATGTGGGCATGGGTCTTCTCGCGATGGCGGCCTTCAAAATCGGTCACCCGGATCATCTGAGGAGTTAAGACCACAACCTCACCATCATCCAAGAACAGGACCTCTCTTGTCTGATTCAAAATTGCGGGGACGTCTGAAGCCACAAAATATCCTTCAGGGGTAATTCCTGCCACCAAGGGGCAGCCCTGGCGGGCCGCCACCAAGGTATTGGGCTCCTGCCCATGCATGGCCACAAAAGCATAAGATCCTTTGATCCTACTCAGGGCGGCATAAACTGCTTCCTCAAGCCCACAACCTCTTCCCACTGCCTTGTCAATCAGGTGAAGGATCACTTCTGTATCCGTCTCAGAAGAAAAGGTCCGTCCTTCGGCCTGCAACTCCTTCTTTAGGGTAAGGTAGTTCTCGACAATCCCATTGTGAACCAGAACCAGGCTACTCACCCGATGAGGATGGGCATTTTCCTCTGAGGGTCGCCCGTGAGTGGCCCAACGAGTATGCCCGATACCTATATGGCTACGATAATCCTGCCCGGCGATGGCTGACTCCAAGTTAGCCAGCTTTCCCACTGTTCGTTTTACCTCCAGCCGGCCGGACTGGAGAAAGGCAATTCCGGCAGAATCATAACCGCGATATTCCAACCGACGCAGACCCTCGATCAGGAGAGGAACCGAATTCTGCTTACCGACATAACCAATAATTCCGCACATAAGAACCTCGCTATTCGTGACTCATTATTCGTAACACGTTTAACGCATAACCATTAACGTTTTTTCTTCCTGTTTTTTCGCTTGGCCCAGTCTTTTTTATTCACCTGCGGGGTCCGGCCGATAGCCAGTGAGCCCGGAGGGACATCTTTAGTAATAGTGGATCCGGCCGCAATAATGGCCCCCTCTCCTATCTTTACGGGGGCAATAAACTGGGTATCGCTTCCTACGAAGACATTATCCCCAATAACGGTCTGGAACTTTTTGGCGCCATCGTAATTGCAGGTGATGGAACCCGCCCCGATATTCACATCTTTTCCTATCACAGAATCTCCCAGGTAAGTGAGGTGATTGGCCTTCGAACCCTCTCCGATCTCACTTTTCTTGACCTCCACAAAATTTCCAATCTTGGCCCCTCGCCGCACAACATTTCCTGGTCTCAAATGTGCAAATGGGCCAATCAACACATGGTCTTCCAAGACAGACTCGGTGATCACACAGTGATCCTTCACCACAACGCCATTGCCCAGATGGCCATTGCTTATTCGGACGTGGGAGAAGATCACACAGTCCTCACCAATTCGGCTGTCTCCTTCGATAAATGTCCATGGGTAAACCACGGTATCCCGCCCGATCACCACGGTGTCATCAATGCAAGCCGTTTCAGGATCCAAGAAGGTCACCCCCTCGGTCATCAAGCGGTCTACTGTTCTTCTCCGCAGGATCTTTTCGGCCCTAGCTAGATCCGCCCGTGTATTGATACCCAGGGCCTCACGGGGATCCGCAGCCGAGACAGCCAACAGGCGAAGCCTTTCCTGAACCGCAAGTCGCACAGTATCCGTTAGATAGTACTCTCCTTGGGCATTATCTGGTTTGATTTCCTCCAAGAGCCGGAATAGAGAATCCGCCTGAGCTAAATAAACACCGGTGTTGATCTCAGTAATCCGACGCTGTTGAGCCGTTGCGTCCCGTTCCTCAACAATCCCTGCCACCTGACCGTCTGGCCCCCGGAGGATACGCCCATAACCTTCCGGATTTTCCAGATGGGCGGTAAGCATCGTGATGGCCGCACCATCTTCTCTGTGGGCCTTCAAGAGAGCCGAAGCTGTTTCGACTTTGAGCAGGGGATGATCTCCATTAAGAATCATTAACGTCCCATGATAATGGGCCAACAGGGGCTTAGTCATCTGAACAGCATGCCCCGTACCGGATAAGTTTTCTTGGACCACTACCTCAACCTTCCCATCCTGGATTTCCCCTTTCAAGAAAGCGTTTACCTGTTCTTTGTGATGTCCGATCACCACCAGGACCCGCTCCGTTCCAAGGTTCTTCGCCAGATTAACGACATACTGAAGCATCGGGCGACCCGCCACAGGATGAAGGACCTTAGTCAGCTTGGACCTCATCCGTTTTCCAACGCCCGCAGCCAGAATGATCGCAACTAAATGATCTGATGCTCTTTTCACTGCCTCACCTATGAAGGCTCCATAAATTCCCTGCAGACCTCAATTTAGCCTTTCCTACTATTTTTTGCCCCCTCAGATTCTGAAGGAGTGTAAAGTCCTCCGGAGATCACCATCTTCATTCCATCCTCAACACTCATAGAAAGCGGAATAATCTCACTCTCAGGCACAAATAAAAAATATCCTGAGGTGGGATTTGGAGTTGTTGGGACATAAATATTTATCACCTTTTCATGAGTCAAGTCCTGGACCTCACCTTTTGTCACTCCTGTAACGAATGCAATCGAGTACTGTCCTTTTCTGGGAAACTCAATGAGTACCACCCGGCTAAACTTCTCCTTTCCCTGAAGGGAAAGGGTGTCCACAACGGACTTCACCAGGCTGTACACATTTCTAATAACAGGCACACGCTGTAAAAATGATTCCCACAGATCAAAGACCTTGCGGCCCAGAAAATTTGTGGTTAAAACCCCCGCCAGCAGGATGATCAGGACCAGGACAATGACCCCCAGCCCCGGCACATAATAAGGAAAATAAGTCCTTAGAAAGCCACCCAGAACACCATCCAGTGTTAAGAAAAGGGCCTTTAGAATCAAATAGGTCCCCCAAAGAGGAGTAATGACTAGGAGACCTGTGATAAAATATTTTTTGAGCAGGAAATTAAAGTCCCGGATCCGACTCTTTCGGTACGATGCTCTTTTCACCTTTTTTTCTGGCGACATAAGTCTAAAAACATAATAATACTCATTTTTTAGACATCATGCAAGCCTTTTTGTTTGCATTTTTCGAATATTTTGATTATCATAGTTCAGTTTACTTCATTAGGACAGCCGCCCAATGATCTTGTTAGAGCTTGCCCTGCTTGGGGTCAGAAATTTTCAACAGATTACTCGACTCGAATTTTCACCACGCCTGAACTTCATCCAAGGTGAGAATGGCAGTGGTAAAACCACCCTGCGGGACACCCTCTTGTTCAGCCTGTTTGGCCACTCCCCAGAGGAGGGCCAGTCACTCATTCATTCTTCCAGCACTTCAACCTGTCAGGCTGCCATTACCTTTAGGGTAAAAAATGACGAGGTGTACAGACTGGCTAAAGACTTTGTCAAAGATATTGTCATTCTTTCCAAACTTGACCCTTCCATCAAGAAATTCATACCTATCGAGAAACGAAAGGAAAATGTCTTTCGGTGGATCCAACAGCAATGCAATGGACTCAATGGATCTCAGATCTCCCATTATTTTGCTCTGGACCGTTTAGGGCTGGCTTCTGGCCAGAGGAAATCCGGCGAGTTTCAACAAGCCGAAGCCTCTACCCTTGTGGAGCCATCGGCAATAGAGACGGTGGTAGAATCCGAAAGACCCCAGGACCCTGCAGGGAAACAAAAGCGGCTACAGGAACTCAAAGCCGTTGCCGATAAGGCCGAACAACTCTTCCAGCTGGAGGAGCAACTCTCTGATGCACAAAGCCGTGTGGGTGTTCTGAAAAGAAAACTGGCAGACCTAAAGAAACTGAATCAGGAATTAGAGCAGATCAATGAAAAGGCCAAGCCCTTTGCGGTACTGGAGGCAACGTCTGAGCAGCTCCAGCAACTGGTAGAGGAGTTTGAAGGAAAGTTGACGGAAAGGAATCGGGAATTTCAAACCCTGGAAGATGACAGAAGCCTCCTGGATCATCAATTAGGTCTGGTCCCCACTGAACCGATTTATAAGAACAAAGCCTTTATTGTCGGAGCGGTGGCCACTGTTCTGTCCTTTGGAGCTGGTCTATTTGTTTCCCTGCCAGGCTTGTACCAGCATCTCTATCTTCTGGGACTGCTGATAGGGCTTTGTTTAATGGTCACCTCGGTCATTATGGATATGCGTTGGCTCTCCCGCAAAAAAATTCTGGAAGACAAGATTCATGGAAAATTAAAGAACATAGAGCTACTGGAAGCAAGATTCAGAAGGGAGAACATTAAGTTCTTTGACCTCTTGAAGAAGACCCATACAGATTCCGTAGATACCTTCAAGGAAAAGATCAAGGCATATGATTTTCTCTCAGGTAGCCGCCAACGTCTTTGCGAAGACCGGGAACGACTGCTTGAAGGAAAGGAATTAGAGGCCTTGCAGCGGGAATTCGACGAGAAGTCTGGTCTCATCCAAGAGCTTAGTAAGAAGGTTAAAAGTTTTCAGAACATCCCCTCCGATCTTCCCAGCTTGCGGGAAGAGATTCGCATTCTGGAAAAAGAAGTGGCCTTCACACCAGGGGGACAGCGATATACATCGCCTTCAAGCCGCAGCCCGCAAGCTGATCTGTCGACACAAATGGATATACCCGCAAAAGGAGAGAATGGCCATCATAATCCCATAGTAGAATTAATGCGTGATCCTCTTGCCAGAAGTCAAAACCAGCTTTTAGACACTGCTCGTGGGATCTTCAAGAAATTATCATTAGGGGTCTATTTGGATCTTGTGTTTGATGATTCCTCCCATGTCAGCCTGCTTCCAAATGGCTCGCCCACACCTGCGCCTCTGGAAACCCTAAGCCATGGGACCCTGGACCAGGTTTTCCTCTCCCTGTATCTGGGACTGGTCATGAACCTGGGTCCTGATTATCCCTTCCCGCTCCTGCTGGATGACCCCCTTCTGACCCTCGATTCTAAGCGCCAAGAGATCGCCCTTGAAATTCTTCGCGAAATCAGTAAAAAACGGCAGGTCATTCTACTATCCAGCTCGCCTTACCCCATCAAAGAAGGTGATCGTCAGATCAGGCTCTCATGATGAAAGGCCAACTGATCACATTTGAAGGCATTGAGGGCAGTGGAAAATCTAGTCAGATGGCCTCCCTGGCAGAGCACTTGGAGCAAAAGGGATGGAATATACTGAGAACTCGGGAACCCGGAGGGACCAAACTGGGAGAACGGATTAGGGAGCTCCTGCTGGACACCGGGCATCCGGACATCACCGCCAAAACAGAATTATTGCTCTATCTGGCCAGCCGAGCACAGCATTTCCAGGAGGTCATTCTTCCTGCCCTACAGCAAGGGAAGGTGGTCCTGTGTGATCGCTTTTCAGAAGCCACTCTGGCTTATCAGGGTTATGGTCGGGGCCTTGACCTGAATAAGATCAAAACATTATTGAAATTTGTGACAGAAGGTAGAAAACCAGACCTGACCTTATTACTGGACCTGGAAGCCCGTAAAGGTTTGATGAGAATCAACAATCGCACATCTAAGGATCGACTGGAGCAGGAACGTATAGAATTCTATGAAAAGGTTCGTCAGGGATATTTAAAGTTGGCCAAGATGAGTCCCCGTCAGATCGTCGTGATCGATGCCAGCCGTTCCTATGAAAAGGTATCCGCACAGATCCGAGAGACCGTAGAGGCATTTCTTAAGAAAAATGTCATTTCAAAACGTCATCGGCCATGAACGGCCCATCCAAATCCTTAAGACTGCGCTTCAGCGAAAAGGCCTGGCCCATGCCTATCTTTTCTGTGGAGAGGAGGGCATTGGGAAGAGGCGGGTGGCCAAAGCCCTTGCCCAGGCAGTGAATTGTGAAGACCCATTGGAAGGCAATTCCTGTGGGCAATGCCTATCCTGTCAACACATCGAAGCTGAGACCCATCCTGATTTCATTTCTATAGGTCCAGATGGAACAATGATCAAAATCAATCAGATCCGGTCGTTCCAGGAGCAGATACAGCTAAAACCAATGTCTGGGCTATACCGTTTCGTGATTTTAGATCAGGCCGAGTCCATGAACGACGAAGCGGCCAATGCCCTATTAAAAAGCCTGGAGGAGCCTCCAGACCAAACCATCGTGATTCTCATCACTTCTCAGCCCCATGCCCTGCTCCCCACAGTAGTTTCCAGATGCCAGAAGATTCGGTTTAATCCCCTAACGGAACAGCAGGTCATCGGCCTGCTCCGACAGAAACACCCGGAAGACTCATCCCGGTTAGAGCGGGTAGCCGCCCTGGCCATGGGAAGAATCGGGATGGCCTTGGAGATGGATCCTGAAGCACTGGAGGAGGAGTGGCTCAAATTTAATCAAACCCTCCTGGACAAATCCAAAAGAAGTATTCAAGGACTTCTGGGCCTTTCCCAGGAATATGCCCAAAACCGTGAGACCGCCGAACGGGCTTTACACTGGATGGGTCTATGGCTGAGGGATTTATTGATCACCAAGATTCAACCCTCAAGCCCATGCGTGATCGCCGACTCTTCTTCTCGGCAGTTTAAAAGCGCTGCAACCAGCATCAGTGTGGAGGAGATTATGTCCCTAGCCGGATTGATTCACTGGATCTTCAAAGCCCTCAATAGGAATATCAACCGGCAACTGGCTTTGGAGGTCCTGCTGATGCAGTTCCACAAAGCAATGAACGAGAAGACATAGCAAAAAGGAGCAAGAGGCGTAAGGATCTATCCAGCGAGCAAGGCGAGCGTGAAGGGAACTATAAAAGCGAGTGCAGGCTAGGCCTGTACGAGCGCGGGGCGTGGGGGCATCGGAGCACCTTTCTTTTTGTGTAGGCGCACGGGCCCCCACAGAAGATACCGGCGACGCAAGCCCCTACAAAAATATGAAAAAGCCATTTTATATCACCACACCTATTTACTATGTGAACGATGTCCCCCACATCGGTCATGCCTACACGACCGTAGCTGCAGATATTCTGGCCAGGTATAAACGACTTCAGGGGTACGAGGTATTCTTCCTCACAGGTACAGATGAGCATGGGCAGAAGGTTCAACAGGCCGCAGATAAGCGGGGTATCCCTCCACAGCAACATGCGGATGAGCTTGTTGTTCGCTTTCAAGACCTCTGGAAAAGGCTATTGATTTCAAACGATGACTTTATTCGCACAACTGAGCAGCGGCATCGGTCAGTCGTACAGACAGTCTTAAAACAACTCTGGGATAAAGATTTGATCTATATAGGTATGTACCAAGGATGGTATTGTTTACCCGATGAACGTTTTTGGACCGAAGAGGAGTTGAGAGAAGGTAAATGTCCAGAGTGCGGTAGACCAGTGGATCGTATCTCTGAGAAGAACTACTTTTTCAAGATGAGCCAATTCCAGAAAACGTTGCAGCAGTACATCAAAAACCACAAGAACTTTATACGACCGGAAAGTCGCCGCAACGAGGTATTGGGTTTTCTGGAAAAACCGCTTGGGGATTTGTGTATCTCACGCCCCAAGGTCCGACTTGAATGGGGAATACCCCTCCCTTTCGATTCTGATTATGTCACCTATGTCTGGGTGGACGCACTCGTAAACTATATTTCGGCAATGGGCTACAGTACAGAACCCAAACGATTCAAGAAATGGTGGCCAGTAGACTATCACCTAGTTGGAAAGGATATTCTCACCACCCACGCGGTCTATTGGTCAACCTTCCTCAGGGCCTTAGATTTAGATTTTCCGAAATGCCTGTTTGCCCATGGTTGGTGGACAGTGGATGGAGAGAAGATGTCCAAAAGTAAGGGCAACGTCGTGGATCCCAATGCGATTATCGACGAACTGGGCCCCGATGCGTTTCGATACTTCTTGTTACGGGAAGTCCCGTTTGGGCAAGATGGAAACTTTTCACGTGAGGCATTGATCCAGCGTTATAATAGTGATCTTGCCAACGACCTTGGGAACCTGGTTAGCCGAACCTTGACTATGATCGAACAGTTTTCGGATGGTATCATCCCACAGGCACCTTTTAGTAGAACCGCAGATATCTCTAATATTATACAAGGACTGCGGGATTCCCTTGAAGATGTCATAAATCGTCTCGAGTTCCATCGGGCATTGGGAGAGATTTGGAAGCTCGTTGATCGTATCAACCGCTACATTGAAGAGATGGCCCCCTGGAATCTAGCCAAAAAAACACGTGAACGGGAAAGACTTGAAACGGTCCTTTATACCGTTGCAGAGGCATTAAGATTTATTGCCATCTACCTCTCACCGTTCATGCCAAATACAGCAAAGGAAATCTTCCACTCTTTAGGACTTGATCCGCTTCCACCAGATGCCTTAAGCCCCCAAGTCAGGGAAAGTGCTTTGGGAGGAGCACCTCTGGCCGGCAAACACATTCGAAAAGGATCAGCCCTCTTCCCCCGCATTGAAAAGAAATCCGGTGTTGCATTACAATCCTCAACTATAGAATCAGCATCCACCACATCTAAGAAATCCTGTGCTAGTATTGAAGATTTTAGAAAACTCGATCTTCGAGTGGGAAAAGTCCTTTCGGCCGAAAGGATCACAGGATCAGAAAAGCTCTTAAAGCTCATTGTGGATCTTGGCACAGAACAGCGCCAAGTCGTCGCCGGCATGGCTAAAAAATATCCTCCAGAGACCTTAATTCACAAGAAGGTGATCGTGGTGGCCAATCTCAAACCTACTCGCCTCATGGGTGTAGAATCCCAGGGCATGATCCTAGCAGCCGGAGATAAAGAGGTGGCAGCGCTGGCTACCTTCTTAGAGGACGTGGAGCCAGGCACAACAATCCGGTAGACCTTCGTGTGTGATAAAATATCCCATAAGGGTAGGATTCTGTACCATGCGGATTGGACTCCAATGGAAGATCATTTTAACAATCGTGGCGGTGGGCTTATTCCCCCTGGCGGTGGGGCTTCTCTGGACAGGTCTGTACGGCAAGTCAACCCTGATCAAAGCCTCTGGAGAGAAATTTACGGAATTAGCCCAACAGATGAGCAATCATATCAATTTTATTATCGAGCGTGAGATCCATGAAGCACAGAGCTTAGCCCTTTCTGAGGACCTTTACCGATCAGTTACTTTCTCAAACACCCTTCCCATTAAGCAACAGGGTCGCCCATCCGGTTCATCCCAGTCTTTATTAAAGAACGCCGCTTCGAAATACCTTCAAGCCTATCAAAACCTCAAAGAAGATGAATACGACGTGATTTTCGCAACAGACCGCTATGGTAGAGTGGTGGCCTCAACCCGCTTGCTTCAAGAGAGAGAGCATGCCCAAGAATCGTGGTGGCAGGCAGCCTATCACAACGGCCAAAGGGCAGTTTTTATGAGTGATTTGTACAGTCATCCAGGCAGGAGCTCTCTCCAGATCGATCTGGCTTTACCGATTCCAGATCGTGAGACCCAGCGGACGATCGGGGTCCTTAAATTTGTCATAAAAGACCTGGAGCTAGAAGAAATCCTCAAAGAGATTAAAGTCGGCAAAACCGGGCATGCCATGTTGTTGAGTGAAACTGGCCACGTTTTGATGTGTCCCTTGTTACCCGCATCGGCTCATCAGCCTATGCAAATCAGTATAAATTCAGGATCACAGACATCATGGTCCTTGCAGGAAAACGGGCATGACAAGAGACCCACTGTCGTAGCCTTCTCACTCGTCTCTCTGACCATGAAATTGGACCAAAAGGATTTTGGTGTAAAGCCCTGGTGGATTGCAATGACCCAAGACCGCACTGAACTCTTTGCACCGATTAATCGTGCCCTTTGGATAACCAGCAGTCTTGGTGGAATACTGGCAGGACTCCTGTTTCTTCTGGGAGCGCTTGCAGGGAAAAGGTTGGTGCAGCCCATCCTCACTGTTCAGCAGGGGGCCCAAGCCCTCGCTAGGGGAAATCTGGGACACAGGCTTTATCTCAAGACCCATGACGAGCTTGAAGCACTGGCCAACACCATCAACCATATGGCCGAGAGTTTACAGCAACGGACCTCAGAGTTACTGGCCGCTCGGGATTATTTGAGGAACATCATTGAGCAGTCCGCCGTCCTAATTATCACAACCAATCCGACTTATGAGATTAGGGAATTTAACCGCGGGGCTGAGGAGATACTCGGATATCAGAGAAATCAGATTATAGGAAAAAACCTTGAGCTGGTATGGGACGATCCAGAGGAATTCCGCCAGGTCATCACCCAACTGGCCGCCAAAGGCCAGCGTGTTCATTATGAAACGGCCTTTGCTCGAAGTAATGGAACTCCTGTACCGGTCAGTTGCTTCCTGGCCCAGTTGACTGATCAGGCTGAAGCGATATTAGGTCTGGTGGTCGTGGGTGAGGACCTTACTAATCGTAGAGAGTTAGAAGAGTCCAGACTTAAAGCGGAACGGCTGATGGCGCTTCATCGTCTCTCCACAGTGCTGACACACGATCTTCGAAGTCCGATGGTGGGAATCCTGAAGGCCCTGGCTGTACTTCAGGAGACCTATGGAAAGATGAACAAAGATCAGGCACAGCAGCTCTTATTCGATTTGGTTCGAGGGGGTGATCTCCTGCTGGGTACCCTGACTGATCTCCTGGATGTCTACCGCCACAGCCTTTCAGCGCTTCCCCTCCGATATACTGACTTTGTACTGAGTGAGGCTATTGAAGAGATCATCCGGTTAATTAGTATAGATGCCCAGGCGCGGGGTGTTAAACTTGGAGTAAAGATGGCTTTGCCAGAGCTGATGCTCTCTGCGGATCGCAGGCGTATTCAGCGGGTCATCTTTAACCTGCTGGACAATGCCATTAAACACTCGCCATCTGGTTGTTTGGTCACACTGCATGTGAATGCACCGGCAGAAGGATTGATCCATCTTCAAATAAAAGATCAGGGAGCGGGTATTCCTGATGGGGAATGTTCACGTATTTTTGATTTTCTGTATAAATCCCTAGGCGACCAGACAGACCAGATAGAACGCAGCGGGATCGGTGTAGGCCTGTATTTCTGCCGAGTAACGGTTGAGGCCCATGGAGGGCGGATTTTGGCCGAGAATCAGCCGGAAGGCGGTGCCTGTTTCACCGTTTGCTTACCCACCACAGACAGGCAGAAGGAACAAAGTGGATTTGACTCGTAAACCTAAATCTCCCATACGAGTTCTTCTGGTGGATGATCAGCGGCTATTTCGCCAAAGCCTTAAGCTGCTCCTGGAGCAGGATACAGAAATCCAGGTCGTGGGAGAGGCTGCAGATGGTCAGGAGGCGGTGGTCTTGGCCACCGAAATGAATCCGGACATCATCCTCTTGGATGTAGAGCTGCCGGGCCTTCTGGGCCCGAAGGCCGCCCGCCTGATCCACGAACGCCTACCAGATGCAAAGATTTTGATGCTTTCGGTCCATGATGAGGACGAACGAATACAGGAGAGCCTGTCTGCAGGAGCGGTTGGATATATCCTTAAGGATGCCGATCACAGGGAATTTCTAAGGATCATCAAGAAAACTATAGAGGGCCAAGCAATCACATCACCCTTTCTGGTCACACCCACCCCTCAAGCGACTGCCCCGCTAGCAGCCCTGACAGCACGAGAGCACGAGATACTGACCCACCTGAGTGGAGCCATGAGTAACAAGGAAATCGCTGAAAAGATAGGACTTTCTCCCTTGACGGTCAAATCACACCTTCAAAGGATCTATGAAAAGTTGGGCGTCCGTACCAGGGCCGAGGCAATGCGGCTCTTTTATAACCACTTTAAAAAGTAGGGCTAGAAGCTGTTCTCTTTCTTCGTATTGGGATTGCTCCATTCGGAGTAATACCTACTCCTAAAAACCTCCCATTGGCGGATTGTCGCCAGAAAGCACAATGCGTTATGCTGAAGATACCAATGATGAGAATGATTCTCAACATCATTCTAAGAATAATTTGAACCCGGCGGTTTAAACCCAGAGGAGGAAGGAATGAGAAGGATTCTAGCGCTGATATGGACGGTCATCATCGGGATGGGACTCATGGTCAACCCACACCCTGTGCTGGCTGAAGCAGAGGGAAACAGTACAGAAAATCGCCTCTCGATTCATGGTTATGGGGAGCTTCATTACAATAATCCCAGGGGATCTTCAGTTCCCGTAGGATCGCAAGAGGCCCAGATGGATTTCCACCGAATGGTTTGGGGCTTAAGTTATCAATACAACGATCGAATCAGCCTTCATACGGAGGTAGACTTTGAGCATGCAGCCAGAGAAATGGAGTTGGAGTACGCATACCTGGACTTCCTGATAAACCAAGCCGTGAATGTGAGAGCAGGTGCTGTGCTGATGCCGGTGGGACCCCTCAATGAATTCCATGAACCGCCGCTCTTCTACAGCGTGGAAAGGCCTTATGTCCAAAGGACGATCATCCCGACCACCTGGGGGGAAGGGGGTGCAGGGCTGTTCGGTTCAGCCCTCCCCGGGCTCAAGTATCGCATCTATGTGGTTTCAGGGCTGAATGCTAACGGGTTTACCTCGGTCGATGGGATACGGGACGGTCGAGGCAAGGTCTCAGGAGGTTCTGGAAATGTAACGCCAGCCGCGCCAAGAACAGGGGAAAAACTTGCCTATGTAGGGCGCCTTGAATATGTAGGCTTCCCGGGATTATCCCTTGGGACATCCTTGTATCGGGGTGGCAGCAATCAGCAAAAAGAGGGGGCTTTAGATGGCACAGCAGTGGCTATCGTTGAAGGAGATATCCGATACCAGTTCGCAGGGCTAGATCTGCGGGGTGTTTTTACCCAAATCAATGTGAAGGGTGCAGACAAGATCAGTATAAAACGGGGTCAGACGATAGGAGAAGAAATGGTTGGTTGGTATCTGGAAGGGGCCTACGACCTTTTGAGGCTTGTGGCTCCAGGGGTCGATCAGGCCACGGTAATCTTTGTCCGATACGAAGATTTTGACACCCATCACAAGGTCCCTTCAGGATTTGCAAAAGCTCTGACAAACGATCGTCAAGTCATCACCGCTGGATTGGCCTACTATCCCCATCCGGATATTGCCTTCAAGGGGGATGTAGAAAATTGGGAAGATGGAACGGATGACAAAGGGACACGATTTAACCTGGGCCTGGCCTATCAATTCTGATATGCCTCTGCCGCGAATCGGAAAAACTTTTTGTTTTAAGGAAAGCCGGCCCTGCATGGGGAGCCTACTGGAGATCACTCTCTATGACACAGAGACAGATCGCTGCCGGCAGGCTATGAGAGCCGCCTTTGACGAGATACTGCGTCTTGAAGACCTGCTGAGTCCCTTTAAGCCCGGCAGTGAGCTATCAAGAATAAACCGCATGGCACCTTATGGACCGGTGAAGGCCGATCCAGAGATGGTCGCATTGATTCAACAGGCCCTCGCCTTTTCACATCTCACCCAAGGGGCTTTGGACTTGACGATTACTCCGTTGATGAAACTCTGGGGCTTTCGGAAACAGGAAAACTTAGTTGCCCCACCCACGACAGAGCAGATCCAGAAAACACTTAAGTTCGTGGGATACCAAAAAGTGATCGTGGATATTGATCACTCTACAGTCAAATACCTGTCTGAAGGCATAGAAATTGAATTTGGCTCAATAGGCAAGGGCTATGCCGTTGACCGAGTGGTTCAGATCCTTAGAAAGTATGGGATCTCACAGGCCATGGTTAACTTCGGTAGCAGTATCTATACCCTGGGAAGACCACCGGCACAGGATGGCTGGCATATTGCTATTAGGCATCCCAGAAACACAGGGCATGTCATAGATGTAGTCGTTCTCAAAGACTGCGCTATCGGGACTTCTGGTGATTATGAACAAGGCCTCTGGCTAGAAGGCCAATGGTACAGCCATATCCTGAACCCTAAGACTGGGAACCCTGTAACGGGTACAGCCTGTACCTCAGTGATTGCTCCCACTGCCCTTCAGGCAGATGCCCTCTCCACAGCAGCTTTTGTGATGGGACCGGAATCCGGTTTGAGGTTTCTTAAAAACCAAGTCGGACTGGAAGGTCTCATAGCAACCCAAAAGAATGGAAAACTCCTGATGATCCAGACAAATGGATGGAAGACTTTTGGTTTGAAGATCAGGCCAAAGGCATTTTTAGCCCGGCGTCAATTTTTAGCAGCAAGCCTTGCCGTTCTAGGATTAATGATCATAAATCCATGGTTAAGTCAGGCCATCGTGTATATGACCCCAGAGGAAGCCGTACACAGACTGATTCCTGAATCCAGTGAGGTAAGAAAAGAAATGGTTCACCTCACATCCATGCAAAAAGAACAGGTTTACAATCTTCTGGGCAGTCGGATCCGAGAGGAGAGTTACACCTTTTGGCTGGCATACAAAGATCAAACCCCAATTGCTTACCTAGTAACCCTGGACGTTATCGGGAAGGAGCAGCCTATCACCTTCATGGTTGCAGCAAGTCCGGATGGAAAGGTGCTCGGAGTGGAGATTCTAGCCTACCGAGAATCACAGGGATCAGAGGTTCGATCCAAGCGATTTATACAACAATTTATCGGAAAAACACTGTCCACCCCTTTGAAACTGGGCCGTGATATTGATTCGATCAGTGGAGCTACTCTTTCCTCGCGATCTACTGCCTATGCGGTCAAAAAAGCTCTGGCTCTGGTGGAGGTGATTTACCGTAGTGGGAGGACAGTTTTGCCATGAAAGATTTTTCAAATCGGGGTTTTAGGATTGCTCAGAGTTCCACCGAGGTCAAACTGACCTATACGGGTTTTTTGATCTTTGCCTTTATCGGTTATTTAACTCTGGTATTGATCGGACTGCTGAGGGTAGGACCAGGATATCAGGATATTGTGACTCACTATCAGGGTTCAGAGGCCGAAGAGGCCTTTCCCCGAGCCTTTGGGCAGATGCTGGAGGAAGTGCATTTTCATGCATTCATTGAAGGATTGATCCTTCTGGTTCTAACTCACCTTTTTGTGGCCACTTCGGTGAGCCGTGGCGTGAAGGTGCCCATTATTCTCCTGGCCTTCGGTGCCACCTTAATGGATCTGGCTTGTCCCTGGCTAATCAGATTTATATCACCGGGGTTCGCCCTACTGCAAATATCCAGCTGGATTGTCATGGGAACAACTGCCCTGGTTTTGATTGGAATACCGATCTATGAGATGTGGTTTAAGGAAGGTAACTCATGAGACGAATTGGAATGCTTTTCATTTTGTGCTTGTTTTTGACTGGACCTTTTGTGGCTCAGGCGGATGAAAGATCCCCAAATGAAAAACTCCAGAGAACCACGATTCGTTTACTGGATTACCGATTCATACCTTCTCAGATCGTATTAGAGATAGGAGAAGAGGTTGAACTCACTCTGGTCAATGAGGGAACCGTCATGCATGAGTTTGTTACCAACGCCCTGAAAGATCTAGAGGTGGATGTGGAAATCAATGGAGTTGTGGCTGAAACCCATGGTGTAGTTGAACTTGAGATCCCTCCAAAGGCTAAAGTGGTGCTTCGCTTTACACCGGAGAAACCTGGAGAGTTCCCGATGGACTGCCATGCGAAAAAGCCCAAGGATCATCTTAAAGAAGGCATGTCCGGGAAACTGGCGTTCAGGTAAGTGACTCATAGAAATCACAGTGTCACATTCATGACAAGGACAGCTTTCTATGGAAAGACCGTGCCATTCGGAGATCATCTTTGAATCATCGGAAGGTGAGGTTCGTTCTTGTGTCTGTGGCATGTATCACCTCCGTTGGCAGAATGTCAGTATTCGTATGACCGAAGATGAATTTATTCAACTGGCCAGACTATTGAAGATCGCTCTTGGGAGAATCAGCGCAAGGAGCCTAAGATCACCTGCTGTCCAGAGCGATGAAAGTCACTTGTTAAAGAGTGAGGAGCCGTAAAGGCTTTAAGTGAAATCTATTGAGATAAATATATTTAAGGTGTACAGGGCTGAATAAGAATGGGTTCTGGATCTTAAGTTCGGGTAGCCTTCCCCATCCCCATGGCAGGCTGACGTTCAAGATCCAGAACCCGCCCTGCTATACGATTTTAGCGAGTGGGCGAATGCCGAAGATTCAAGACCCTCAAGAAACAAGTCCCAAAGAGTTTCGATGTTTGTGCGGAAGCCTGATGGCCTTGATTCAAAAAGCTGGAGTGACCAAGCTTTCCATTGTGACAGAGCCAGGTGCCATGGATTTATCACACGTCCAGAGTGAGCCTGTCGGAGTGTTGTGGTAAAACATTATTGGGATAACAACTATTTCAGCTGATGACTTGATAGCCGGCTTCGGTGATGGTTTTTTTGATCTGGTCCAGGGTCAGGGAATCTGGAGAATAGGCTACTTCAGCCTTTTGTGTGGCCAGATCCACATGAACCCGGCTCACCCCTTTAAGAGCCTGGATGCTCTTCTCGATGGTTTTGACACAATGATCGCAGGTCATCCCAGAAATTTTTAGGGTCACTTCCGTGGCTTCCATTGTTATCGCTCCCCGGGTTTACCTTTTAATGATCCTTTAGATAATGGAGCTGCAGGTATCGCCTTGGTCGATTCTTTGTCTTCATGTGGATGTTCATGGCCCGTGGCATGAGGATGCTCGTGCAGATGCTCCACCCTGCCATGCTGATGGGCATGTTCATGAACCAGCATCCGCTTTCTGATGTAATTATAAAACATGGCCAGACAAAAAACACATGCCGCAAACAAAACAATGGTGGCACCGGACGCCGCATTGAAATAATAACTTAAGTACATTCCGCTCACAGCCGTTCCTGATCCAATAAGGGTAGAAGCAATCATCATGTAACTGAAACGATCCGTCAACATTCTGGCAGTCACCGCAGGAATCACGATGGCTGCCGCGATCATGGTGACACCGATGATATTCATTGAAACGATAATGGCTGCAGCCAAAATGAGTGAAAATAGGATTTCTACCCATTCTGTCTTGATCCCGAAGATCTTGGCCGCATCCTTATCAAAGGTGGTGAAGAGTAGTTGCTTATAGAAAAAGAACAAAAGAAGGGAAATCATGGCTGTTACAGAACTGATCACTATCAGGTCTGTCGTGGTGATGCCCAGGATGTTACCAAACAGCGCCGCCTCAAAACTCAGAGTAAACTTTCTGACCCGGCTGATAAGGGCCACCCCGATGGCAAAGCTGGCCGTCGTCACAATTCCAATGGCCGCATCCTCCTTGATTTTTCTTTTCTTGCTGACCTGACCAATCAAGATCGCCGCCAGAAACCCCCACAAACCGGCCCCCAGATAGAAATTGACGTTCATCACATAGCCCACCACGGCCCCGCCGAAAGCCGCATGGGAAAGTCCATGGCCGATGTAGCTCATTCCCCGCAGGACAATGTAGACCCCCACCACCCCGCACAGGGCCCCTACCATCAAAGCTGCCCACAGACCATGTCTAAAGAATTCATATCTGAGTGGTTCAAGCAAAAATTCCATTGAAACTCACAGACCTCCAATGCTAAATGCTATTAGAGAGAATCAGTTCCTATTCAAGGACAAAGGCGTCCCATGGGACATCAAGAGATGGTCTCCATGCTCGATCACAATCACGTCCGCCCCATAGGTTCTCTTGAGCACATCAGAGTTGAAAATCTCATGAGGGGAACCCGCAGCCACGATCCCTTTGTTAAAACAGATCACAAAAGGAAGGTGGGCCGCCACCGAATTTAAATCGTGCGTGGTCAGGACAATAGTCATCCCCTCCCGATTCAATTCGCCCAGCAGGTGGAGGACATCATGCTGGGTCTTAATATCAATCCCCGCTGTGGGTTCATCCAGAACCAGTAGACGGGGATTTCCCACCAGGGCCCTGGCCAGAAAGGTCCGCTGTTGTTGTCCACCCGAGATGTCCCGAATATGATGATGGGCACAGTCATCGATTCCCAACTTCTTCATCAGGACTTGGACATGACCTTTTTCCTCTTTTGAGGGCCAGGGAAGATATCCCATCCGATTATAGAGACCCATGATCACCACTTCTTCCACCGTGACGGGGAAACTCCAGTCCACGGTTTCCAACTGAGGGACATAACCAATCGTACCCGCAGGGATTTTTCTAATGGAGTCTCCCATGACCCGCACACTGCCAGCAAATGGATCAATGGCGCCCAGAATGGTCTTAAGTAAAGTGGTTTTGCCGCACCCGGTTGGCCCCACAATCCCGGCAAATTGTCCCTGTAAGATCTGAAGATTCAATCTTTCAAAGATAGGTTTCCCCTCATACCCGCTGGAGACACCGACAAACTCTACAGCTATGTTACTCATCTCATGGGCCCCTGCATTTTAAGTTAAATACAGCATTATTGACCAGACCGAGGCTTGAATCAGCCAATCTCCTTGCCGGTCGTGGTCATGGTCAATTTCCCATGCTTGACACCCCGGATTCCGATCAACCGGTCCGCTATTTTTTGAACTTCCCCACTCTTACCCTGCACCACCAGGACCTCTAGACAGTTGTGTTCATCCAGGTGTACATGCATTCCCGATTTAATCAGCCGATGATACTGATGTTGAAGATCCGTCAAGGTCTCCGTCAGCTCACGGATGTCGTGGGTATACACAATCGAGATCGTTCCCACCGTCTCCTTATTCTCATCCCATTCCTGTTCCACCAGATGATCCCGGATCAGATCCCGAATTGCCTCGGAACGGTTGACATACTTCTTCTTGGTCACCCATTGGTCAAAATCCTCCAGGAGATGGTGGTCAAGCGATACTCCAAAACGTACTGTCTTTTTCATAGCCAATCTCCTATACTACATATTTTCTATTATAGCGCTTAGTGTGTTACTATTTATAATAGAATAACACACATCATGGTGCCTGTCAAGCAATGGACATTATAAGCCTTTACCCACTCTTGAAACTTTTATGATTTATGTGGGAGAGGTTTGAAAGAGATTGATCCAGTACCCTTAGACCTTTACACTTTAGTTATACTTTAAAATAGGTTAAACCGGATACCGAATTCTACCCACCTCTTATCCAGGTCAATGTAAGGCATGACATCATCCCTTCCTGAATAAACACGATAGGCATTTAGAGTGGTTTGGAGGGCAGCAACACCCAAGATGGTCTCCCCAGAGAGACCTGTTTCCCGTGAGATTCCTACCGGGTCATAGCTGGGATTCTGATTCCCACTTAAATAGAAGGCGTACAGACTATACCAGAAAAAGTCTGTACCAGAAAAGAAGAGCAGCGAACGGTTATAGGTTGTGGGGTGTGTACGGTAGCTTTCCAGGGCCGCATCAAAAAGATAGCTGCCGGCCGCCTCGCCTGCTGCCTTGTAGGAAAGAGATGAAGCCGGGTCCAATCCTTTGGCTGTTGATAAACCTAGATAAAGATTTCCACCTTGCACTGTAAAAAAATTGAGCTGGACGTCTTTTGCCCCAGCCATATGGGCCATGATATAATGCCCCGACTCATGAACGGCCACATGGGAGACAAAAGCAGCTCCAATTTGAAAGATATCTCCGAAATTTAAAGCGTATACAGCAGTAGGTGCAGAAAATACAACAACGAACCATAAAATAAAGACAGTGATTAGGGTCATTCTCCCAAGCATAAAAAAACCCATTCTCCCGATAAAGGAAAATGGGTCTGTATGCACAGAGCCACTTCGGCAGCCCCACTATCCCCGAAAGGCTTGAATTTATTATGCCTTCATGGGATTGGTTGCTTTGCGCCCCCACCTTACGATGGGTTTGCCTTTATCGGTGGTAAAACTCGGTTGACATTAAAAGATTAGCAGACTATTGCATTCTGTCAAGTCAGCATCCTTACTTTGTATTAAAAGTTCTGTATTTTGTTACCAGCCATAGGATGGAAAAAAATATTGACACGACATCTCTTTTCTGATAAACAATTTAATCATGGCATATCGCAAACCGAAGTTATTACTTTTCTTAGTTTTCAGTTTTACATTTTATTTGTTATTATTCTCTGCCTTTGCCCTGTTTCACGCCTATGCCAACAATGAATTGACCGACACGCACGGTTGCCAGATTGGCTTATGGGTACAACATGGGCAGGTGCTTACCTTTGCCGCTTTCCTACTCTCAACTGCTTTGGCTTATTCCTTTTATCGGTTCCGCTTTGATGATCTCTTTCACGATGACTCACTTATACGGAGCCTGACCGCACGGGCACCTCCTTTTTCTCCCCAGCCATAACTCAATCCACATTCATTTAAACACTCCGGTGGACACAGGACTGTCCAATTTCATCTAGAGGACCGATACGCCTGTGTTTACTACCGGCACTTGAAATTACAGGAGGGAGAAAAATGCACTGGTATTTACTATTTATGACCCTTGTCATCTTTATTTGTTCACCCAGTTGGGCACAAGTGCCTCAAATCCCAGCTAGATCTGTCCAGAGTCTTAACCCAGAGATCTCACTGGATGGGCTGGCTGCAGCAGGTTATTTTTCCGAGGCTGAAAATTTAAACTTTGGGGGGCATGACCCTAAAAATCAAGGTTTTACCTTCCAGAACCTTGAACTCACCTTGGGAGCTACCGTAGACCCCTATGCTCGAGCGGATGCCCACATTATTTATCTGATTGAAGATGGGGAATCGGTGGTTGAGCTGGAAGAAGCATACCTTACCACACTAGCCTTACCCTATCGCCTACAATTGATCGGAGGACAGTTCTTTACCCGATTCGGAAGGATCAATCCGACCCATCCACATAGCTGGGATTTTGCAGATCAGCCAGTCATCAATAATCGCCTTTTTGAAGGAGATGGCCTGAGAAATCCGGGCATACAACTCTCTTGGTTAACTCCACTACCTATCTATTTGGAAATCATTGGGAGCATTCAGAATGCCAACGGAGAAACAGCAAGCAGCTTCCTTTCAGTACCACTCGAAGAAGTCGGAGCTCATGTACTGGGAGAACGAAAGGTCCATCACTTAGATGATCTCGTATACATGGGTCGGGTTAAAAATGCCTGGAGTCTGTCGGATACTGTGGAAATGGTTATTGGGGGGTCAGGATTGTTTGGCCCTAATGCCAGCGGATTGGACAGTCGTACTGAAATCTATGGAGTGGATCTTTATACCAAGTGGAGACCCCTGAATGCTCAAGGCGGTTTCCCTTTTGTGGCCTTTCAGGCCGAGGGAATGTGGCGCCATTATGAGGCAGACGACATCACGGGCATTGGCCTTCCTAACGAAACTCTAAAAGACAGTGGTTTCTATGCCCAGGGTCTTTGGGGGTTCGCCTACCGTTGGGTTGCGGGTACCAGGGTAGAGTACACCGATGGCAATGGGGATAATGCTGCTGATCCTCTTCGTGATCGCCGATTACGGCTTTCTCCAAATCTTACGTTCTATCCCAGCGAATTCTCCAAGTGGAGGCTACAATATAATATAGACTATGCAGAACACTTGAATGACAAGGCTCTGCATGCAGTCTTTCTACAGTTTGAATTTCTGATTGGAACTCATGGCGCACATGTATTTTAACCGAATTATTAGAGAGGGAGAACACCAATGAAAAAAATCTTTGCCATTTTGGTTGCCATTTTTCTAATTAAAGGGCTGGCGTGGGCAGCCCCTCTCCGTGTTGTAACCACAACCGAGGACCTGGCAGCTATAGCCCGTGAAGTGGGAGGCTCACTGGTGGAAGTGGAAAGCCTCACCCGAGGCATCCAGGATCCACATTTCCTGGAGGCTCGCCCCAGCATGATCCTCAAAGTATCAAGAGCAGACCTCTTTATCGAGGTAGGGGCAGAGCTTGAGATTGGATGGGTACTCCCATTGCTCATAGGAGCGAGAAATCCAGCCATCCAGCCAGGTATGCCAGGTTTTTTGGATGTCTCAAATAGTATCGAGCTACTTGAAGTTCCTACAGGTCGAGTAGACCGATCCCAAGGGGATGTCCATTCTTTAGGCAACCCCCACTACCACTTGGACCCGGGAAATGGGAAAGCCATCGCTCAAAGTATTGCCAAAAAACTGGTAGACCTTCTTCCAAATCAATCAGAGACCATTAACCAAAATCTTAAAGAATTTAATCGTAAGCTGGATGAAGCGATCATTCGATGGAAAAACCGAATGAAACCCTATGAGGGCACTAAAGTTGTAACCTACCATAAGAGCTGGAGCTATTTTGTCAAAAGATTTGGACTGAATGTGATCGACTATGTAGAGGACAAGCCGGGTATTCCTCCTTCGCCTGCCCATATCAATCAGCTTATCACTGAGATGAAACAAGAGAAACCCAAGCTCATCATCATGGAACCTTGGTTTAGTCGCTCGATTCCGGATCTACTTTCACGTGAAACAGGCACAAAGGTTTTGGTGCTGCCGCCCACAGTAGGTGGGGTCGAAGGCGTAAAGACTTATTTTGATTTGTTCGATTATCTCATCGGCCAATTGATATCTGCTCTCTCGCAAGGAGCATAAGCCATGCTAGAAATACTGGCAATTCCTTTTATGAGGCAGGCCCTTTTGGCCAGCTTGCTTTTGGGAACGATGCTGGCCTACCTGGGCATCCATGTGGTCAGGCGAAGGATTGTTTTTGTAGATTTGGCTATTGCCCAGCTCTCTGCCGTGGGTGTTGCTCTAGCTATGCTGTTGGATAGAGATCCTATGACGTTCTCCTTGGGCTTTACTTTGGCGGGAGCAGCCCTTCTTTCACTACCGGCCTATGAACGGCGTATCCCCCAGGAGGCAATCATGGGGATTGTCTACGCTGTGGCCTCGGCAGCAGCCATCCTCATCATCGCAAAAATGCCCCACGGCGAGGCAGATATCCTGAATCTTTTCTTCGGCAACATCTTAGCGGTGACAACAAAACAGATTGAACTGCTGTTGTTGATCTTTGGATTGGTTGCTGCAACCCATCTTGTCTTCTCAAAAAAGTTAATTCGCACACCTCTCTCAAGCGCGGAGAATCAAGACATTCACTGGGTAGGGTTCGGGTGGAACCTTCTCTTCTATCTGACATTAGCCCTGGTAATTGCAGTTGCCATTCGGACAGCAGGCGTACTTTTGGTCTTCAGTAATCTTGTAGTTCCTGCTGTTGCTGCCCTTTTGTTTGCTGAGAGGTTTTGGGCCCTTATTCTCCTGGCCATCGGTATCGGCCTCATCGCAAATTGGACCGGTCTGTATGTTTCTTATCGTTTTGATTTGCCCACAGGGCCTTCCATCGTCGCATCCCTGGGAGGCTGGTTAGTACTGGCCAGTGCGTGTAAAGGTCTCTTTAGTTTATGGAAAGAAAAAAGATAGTAAGCCAATCGCCGAGGATTATCTCCCAATCACATTTCTCGCATCAAATCCCTGGATACAGGCAGGGCTACCACCCAGAGCACCCGCCATGTGGATCATGTTCTGTTTCATCATGCCCAAAAAGGTATGCTCAGGATCATCCTGCTCTCCCGGAAGATCATCATCCCTCAAGGTATCCACCACTTTCGCTCCAGCTTCCTTGGCAATCTGATCCACTATTTTGCTGGGGAAGACCTCGGAGCCAAAAATGGCCGGGACCTTTTCCTTCTTTAACTGGTCGATGATACGCGCCACTTCTCGGGGAGTAGGATCCGAAAAATCCGAAGGCTGGATTGCTCCAATGACGGTCATACCATAGCGCGGGGCAAAATAGGCGAAGGAGTCATGGTAGGTCACCAGTTTTCGATTCTTCTCCGGAATGGACTTGACACATTCAAAGATGGCTTTGTCCAATAGTTCAAGTTGTTTGAGGTATTTACGGGTGTTTTCGGCATAATAATCTTTGTTTTTAGGATCCAAACTTACCAGGGCATCGCGCACCAGCTCGGCATATTTCATCGCATGAGGGATATTAGGCCACAGATGTGGATTGGGGTTCCCTTCTGCTACAGGAAAACTAAAATCAAACTTCCATTCTTTACGGCTGATGGTGTTGTCTCCCAGGCTCAAAACCTTGGTATCTTTCTTTTTAACCTTGGCAGCCAGGTTCTGGGTGGGGAGTTCCAAGTGAAGCCCATTGACAATGATCAGATCAGTCTCCGCCAGGACCTTGGCATCCGAGGGAGCCGGCTCAAAAGTGTGGGAGTTCACTCCTTCTGGGACGATCCCTTTCAAGTCAATGCGGTCCCCTCCCACGTTGTAGGCAATGTTTGTGATAGGGGACACCGTGGTCACCACCTTGAGTTTCTGGCCCGCTGCCCATGAAACTGTGAATCCATATACCGAGATTGCAATGTTAAACGCTGCAATGAACGCAATCAAAAAAAAGCCATTTTTAAGATGCCTTCTCCAGTTTTTAGTCATTAAACGATCGGCTCTCATTATCTCCTCCCGCAAAGAAGCCCGTATTTTTGCGACTCATGATGAGGCAAGTTTAGAGCTCACACGCTGATAGATCACCTCAAACATCTGTAAATAATCCGAGATGCCTTCCGCTTGATCCACGGAGATGGGAAGAAACAATACTTCAGCATTGGCTTTCTGGAAAATGTTGATGGCTAGTTTCTGATCCTGATAGGGCGCCGTCAAGAGAAATTTCACGCCCTCAGCTTTCATCAACTCAATCAAGGCCACCCTTTGTGAGGATCCTGGTCTTTTACCATTCGGAGGCTCCACAAGACCTACAATCTTAAGCCCATGCCGTTCTGTCAGATAGGCCCAGCCGATGCCATAAGCGGCTACCCGTATTCCCCGAAGGGGTTCCATTTGCCTGTCCCAAAACCCCATCCGTTCGTGAAGCTTTGTGGTAAATTCTTCGTAATTTTTCTGATATTGATCGGCATTAGTAGGATCTTTGGAAACAAGTTTGGTCAAAATACTCTTGGCCATTATCTCTCCATTAGCCGGATCCAACCAGTAATAAGGATTACCCCAAGAGGGCATTCCGGGCACAGATCCCGGCTGAGGTCCTACAAAAAGCCTTCCCATCAGTTGGGAAAACAATCCTTGGGGAGCTTCTTTCGTCTGAGGGAGAGGAAGTATTTTAATACCCTTTGATAGATCGAGATGGTTTTCCCTCCCTTCCTCCACCTGTGGGTTCCTGCACTGGCTGATCAGTTCAGGAAGCCACAGCCCTTCCAAACCCTGCCCAACCGTAACCACTAAGCCCGCCTTGTTGAGATGAACACAAAGTGAGCGACGAGGGTTGGCATAACGAGGGTCCTCACCGCCTTTCACAACAGAAAAGACCTCAACCAAATCTCCTCCAACCTCCTTAGCTAAAGAACCGACCAGTTCTGTGGTCGCCACAACCTTCATTGGACCTGCAAGCGCTTGGTCCATCCCAAAGTATATCGCTAGGATTAGTAAAGGGAGTATAAGCTTTTTCATTTTCCAAGAATCCTTTGCACAATCCCAGGGATCAGACAAATGCCACACGTGGCAAGCATGGCCGGACCCGTAGGCAAGGAATAAAGAAAAGACAGATAAAAGCCCACCAAGGCCGAAGCCCCTCCAAACCCGATTGAAAGAACAAAGGCCCGCTTAAGGTAATCGGTTAGCATCAGGGCTGACACCGCTGGCATGACCATGAAGCCAAAGACCGGGAGCGCTCCGACCGCACTGATCGAAACCGATATCGTGATCGCCATCGTAAGGAAAAAAACCTGATTGTATAGGACCGTTTTGAGTCCTCCAGCCCGGGCGGAATCCGGATCAAATGCCACAAAGACAAATTCTTTATAGAAAAGGAGGTGAATTAACAGCACTGCGATGACCGTCAGAAACAGGAAAATGAGCAACCCAGTTGGTACAAAGATCGTATTTCCAAATAGGATGTTATCTATTTCATGGGTCTCCCCTGCAATTTTATCCAGCACCAAGAGTACCAGACCAGCAGGCAGAATATAGCCTATTCCTAGAAGGCTCTCTCTGGTAATTCTTTTTTCGCTGACTTGTATGGCAAAAAAGCTGGCTGCTATTCCTGCAAAGATTAAGGGCATGGCATGGTGCACACTTTCCCCCAACTCAATGCCCAGAACGGTCCCGCTCAGAAAGGCAAAAGCCACACCCAAGGCCGAAACTTGAGAAAGGGCCGCCGAGACAAATACCATACGCCTCACAATAACATAGATGCCCAAAAATGCGCTAACGGCAGCGACCAATAGGCAGGCCAGAATCCCATTTTTCAAAATAGGAATAGCATCTAGAAAGGTCATACCTGCATTTTCGGCCAGGAGAATCTGTGAGAGGATAGGGATAGATTTCAACAATTCCATAGAGTGTTAGTTCCGTTGAGTCAGCTCAATCCGTTATTCATCATGATGGGCGATTTTTATCTCTACCTACTTCATTATGGGTATGCACGAAGATAAATTTTTGCCCATGGAGAGTATGAACATCCACATCCAATTTGTAGATATCTTTGAGCCTATGATTATCCATCAGCTCCGCTGTCAATCCTGTTTCAAATAGATCCTGATCTCCATGGATCAACATCAATCGTTCAGCAAAGTTGGCCACCAGATTGAGGATATGGGTGATCATGAGAATCGTGATCCCTGACTCTCGATGTAACCCCGAGATAAGATTCATGATCCCACTTTCTCCGGCCAGATCCATTCCATCTGTTGGCTCATCTAAGATGAGAATGTCAGGTTCAGCAGCCAATCCCCTAGCAATGAGAGTTCGCTGCTTTTGTCCACCGGATAATGAGCGGAAAGGCTTTTTGGCCAGATGGGCGATCCCGACCCGTTCCAGATAGTGTAGCGCTAGGTCTCCGTCTGACTTTCCGATCCACCGGAGAGGACCAATCTTGGCATATCGGCCCATGAGAACTACATCCAGGGCCGTAAGGGGAAAGATATCATCCAAACTGCCCCGCTGGGGGACATAACCGAAGGTGATGCCATCCGACTTGCCCACCGTTCCGCCCACCGGCAGAACAATTCCCAGGATCGTCTTGATCAGGGTGGTCTTGCCAGCCCCATTGGGACCCACAATCCCCCAAAATTCTCCCTTGCTGATTGCCAGAGAAATTTCTTTTTTTAAAACCGGTCTGCCGTGGTAGCCGATGACCAGGTTCTTGAGTCTGACCTGAATCGACACTTTTCCTCCAATCTATCAAACTACTTCTCAAGCAGCATGATGACCTTGCCCCTATCTACGAAATGAACCCGTCTTACTTTAGCCATCAGTTTCTTTTCGCTTCCCAAGATATTATGGATGACAATCTGATCATCGTCAAATTCTAAGAGATCCACATCTTCGAGCACAAGTTGTTCCTTACGGTTCTCCAGCACATAGACGGACACACCTAACAGCAAGTTTTCAGGCTGGTGGTGCGGGTCATCATGCTGATACGGATGAGTATGCAGAACCTCTTCATGCTGATGTGGATGAGATCCCTTTTTTTGGTCCAGTCCGTCTTTCTGTTCATGTGGATGTGCGTGATGCTCTTCATGTTGATGCTGATGAGTATGGTCCTGCCTCCTGTGAAAATGCCGATAATACATCTCATCACAGGCCATGGTTCTTTACCCCTTTCTGTCTGATTCGGACAACAGTTTTCAGGAAGATGAAAACCACCTCCATGGGAGTTTCTACCTGAACCCCGTTCTTAGAAGTTATTTAAGCCCTTTTAGAGTACTCGTTAACTTGCCATAGACCACATCAAATAAATCAATGTAGTCCTTGACTCCCACATCTTCCCCCACCGAGGATGGCAACACCAGATGAGTCACACCGGTTTGGCGGGCGATCTCCTTGGGAATCCGAAGATTCTGCCAGGGTGAGGTCAAGATGAGCCGCACCTTTTGTGCCTTTATCTTCTGAACTAGTGCAGCAACCTCTGCCGCACTGGGAGGAATCGTCTCCCGGGGCTCAATGTAGCCCATATGCTTCAGGTCATGTCGCTTGATGAGATAAATCCAATCTCGGTGATAGGTAACAATAGGAGTACCTTTTAAGGGTTCCATCATGGCATCCCATTTTGTGATATGTTCCTTCAGGGTAGCCTCAAACTGTTGCAGATTATTCTGATAGAAATTTGCATTCTGAGGATCCATCTCGACCAGTTTAGCGGTAATGTTCCTGGCTACAATCAACCCATTCGCCGGATCCAGCCAGTAGTGGTGATTCCCGCGTACCACCGACACCCGTCCACCTCCTGCCGACTGGGTGCCCGCAATAATATTGGTGGTGAAGAACGGGGTACTCAGCAACTCTTCTGGCGAATAGGCAATCAACTCTACTCCTTCGGAGGGATTGAGATAACCAGGCGCCCCCTCTAGAATCTTAGCATTCCGAGCATTGGTCAAAGCCGTCGGAAGCCAGGCCAATTCCATGTCCTGGCCGTTGACGATCAAAAGATCCGTCCGGTTGAGCATCACGGCCAGATTGGGTTTGAGCTGGATGGCATGGGGATCCTGAGAGGCCAATGTGAGACTTTTCACATCGGCCTTGTCCTTCGCAATGGCCTTTACAATGGCCGCATCCTGAGGAAAGCTGGCCAGGATGTTCATTTTCGCCCAGGAGGGTGCAGCCCACAGTACTAAGAACGAGAGCATCACCAGCCTGCATAGGATTTTCAGACCTCTAGACACTTTCATCGTTAAACTCCTTCTTTTTTAAATTAAAATAGATTGTAAAACTTACCCAGTCCAGGTGTCACCGTACCGCCTCCAATGTTGAATTGGAGATAATAAGTGCTGTAGCCCTGATCTACTCCAGAATCATCTGTATAACTATATTGTAGGCTGATCCGGCTAACTGGATTGATGTAGTATCTCAAGCTTCCGGTATACCGGAGTTGTCGGTCTTCACGACCCACCGGCATGCCCACAAAGTCCAGGCGGCCATCCACTTCCCAGTAATAAGAAAAACGATAGGCCAACTCGGAATACATTCCACCCACGGTATCCGAATCCATAATGGTACGTGTGACCTGGGTATCTAGATCAACACCCGGGCCACGGGACGAACGGTCTAGGCCTAAAACCACTGGGTTTTCTCGTTTGCCCCATAGAAACTCATTCGTCCACCGCACATAGGGACTGTAAGGTTGCGGTTTCCACTGATAGGTAAAGTCGAAACCATAAAGATACGTTCGGTCATCCAAGCTGGCATCCACACTCGAAGGATTCAGAGTGGGATCCGAAAAATCCATACTCGCATCTTTGTTCTTACCCATGGCAAATGATCCACCTATTTCTAGGTTTGAGTTCGCCGTCAAATCCAAAAAGGTGGTTGCACGGCTGAACAGGACAAATTTATTGGCATCCACATCGCCACTGACCTCATCAAACTGCCCGGGAAAGGTACGATCAAAGTTTCCAACGGGAGCACGCACCAGGGCCGCCGAAAGTTCTATAAAGATTGGGGTAGGAGGTTGCCAGTTCAGTTCTGCCCCGACGTTGTGAACGCCATCACTGCCCAGGAAGAACGTCGTGATCAGAGGAGGGTCCGCAAAGGCCCATTCATGGTCGTGATACTGGTTCAGTTTGGCAAAATTAACCCTGAAGATACCGGCCTTGGCCTGAAGATAAGCAGGAAGCTTGTGAAACAGGAGAAATGCCTCTTCAATACCGGCCTCATCCTGCGCAAAAGCAGTAAACAGCGCCCATTTACAGGGAAAATTCGCATACAAAATAAAACAATCTTGCGAAAATGCAAGATCGAAACTTGTCACCGACAATCCCCGGAATTGACGATCTCCCAGTTTTACAGGGTTAAATCCTTCATTGTACTCTGAAGCATTGCCGTAGACGATATTCCCAGTCCACGAGACATCCACCAACCCATAGCGGCTCAAGCTGATTCCCTTTGTGTGGGCAAAAGCCATGGGAGACCAGAACATCACGATGGTAATTGCTACAATCCATACTCCCCTTTGTAAGACCCATTTTCTCATAACCCTCTCCTCTTCTTGTCTATATTTGAGTTGATATCATAGGTTGGTCTAGTGTTATATTCTATATTATTTTATCCTTATAGTGTTACTTTTATATAAAAGATAACACATACGATATTACTTGTCAAGCAGAAAAATTAAAAACCCTCACGATCACTTAAGACCATGAGGGTTTTTACTCACTTAGACTATTTTTTAGCCCATTACTGTAAAAGAGACAGCAAAAACAAATACTTTATTCAAATCTAGTGACAGTAGTTGGGGCTGGCCGAGCCCAAAATGGTTACTCCCCAGGGATAACGGCCCACATTGGCTATTCTCTTGACCTGATCCGTTGCCGCTTCTATGACATAAACCGCGTCATCGCTGGAGGAGGCCAGATAGACCTTTGCTCCATCCGCAGTGGTGGAAGCGGTCTCCAGGGCCAGATTATTTCCGATCTTCAGGCGGTTGACCCTCTTAAAGGTCTGCATATCATAGACATAAACCGCACTGTCACCACCGCTGATCACATAGGCCTTCTTTCCACCTTGAGCAAAATTAACCCCGGTCATCTCAGAACCACCCTGAAGGGTGGTCACAACCTTTTGAGTCTTGGTGTTAATGACCGAGACCGTCTCATCCCCATTGTTAAGAACCAGCATCCAGAAACCATCTGGGGAGGCATATGTCCGCCAGGGCGCCTCTCCCACCTTGATCGTGGTCACGACCTTGTCTGTACGTGTATCGATCACTCCCACCACACCCGCATCCCCATCCGCAGCATACACAAATCCACCATCCTGAGTCAGGGTTGGGTTGGCAATCCCTTGCAACTCACTCAGATACCGTTCCCGGTCCCGGGTCGCGGCACGATGGACATCTCCAATGGCGAGTCTGCTGGCCATCTGGTGGGACGGGATACGGATCACCCCCACCTCATGCGCCCCGAAATTGGAGACATAGACCTTGGAGCTGCCAGGCACTACACTGAATCCATGGGGCCCAAAAAATCCTGCAAGTCGCTTAATCTCCGTACCCTCTTTGAGATCGATCACCGAAACCGTGGAATCCTCTATGTTTCCCACATAGGCGAATCGGTCATCCATGGTAATATCAAAGTGCTCAGGTGACTCGCCGGTCACGATTTCATGCTCGATCTTCTGGGTCGCTAGGTCCACAATCAGAAACCGGTCCTTACCGGTGGCGGACGCGATTAACTTCTTGCCATCGTTGGTCAGCATGGCCATATGGGCATTGGCAAAGGCTCCCAGGGAGATCCTGGTAATCACCTGATCGGTCTTGGTGTCGATCACCGCCACATCGCTGGAGTCCCGGTTCGTGACGAAGACAAGAGTTTTGGGATCGTAGGAGGCTAGATCAGTTGAAGTGCTTTTCTGTTGACCGGCCCATCCTTCGGAGAGGTTGGCAAGGGCAAAACAAATCAAACTGACAATGATATACACAGTTTTTGTCCACATATTTTTTCTCCTTTATATTAAGAAACAAATTTAAAAATTGATGGCGGTCCTAAAACCAGGGATTACCACATGCTCGTTCTTTTGACCGGTGACCGAGTTGGTGCCTGAAAAAAGCCATTGTAGGTCAAAAGCAACAGCAAATCGATCTGTCAAATAATGGTGATAGTATCCTTCACCCATGCTCTCCAATCTCTGTACTTCCACCTGCCGACTAAAAGCAATACCAAAACGATCTCTTGTCCACGTCGGAAATGGGGACCGGACTTCAAATCCTGTGGACCAGGCATGGGCACTTTTATCGTCATCCTCTGTTCTGCCCACACCTACACGGGCAAAGGCTGTGGTGCGTGCAGTGATCTGCTGATCCAGGCTAATTCCAACTCCCCAAGTCTTCTTGTCTAGAGATTCAGGGACCCTTCCCAGCCTTCCCCAGAGCCGATAATTCCCTTCTCTTGAAAAGGGATAGGCATGGAAATCGAATTCGGCAATGGTATAAACCTTCTCGGCAATCGTTGAACCGGAGTTATTGGGAGACTGAACACCAAGGCCAAACGCCCAATCACGTCCCGCTTCATATCGGATGGCTCCCCCCGGACCGTTAACAGGTTGTTTGAGGAGGGGATTGTTGACCAGGGCTGTATTGAGGAATTTTGCGGTTTCATCATTGGCCATAGCATTTCTGTCAAAATAATTAGTGAGATCAAACTTCCCTCCAACGATCTGCAGGTGGTCTCTAAACAAGCGGATATGCAGCCAGGCTTCCCTCACCTTCACCTCGTCGGTGACTCCCAGAGTCTCCGCATCGGTATTCAAACGAGAGAGGCTGCCCACCACCTCATCAGGACCAGTGCCACCAACCGCTTCAAGATCCACAAAGAAGGTGGAGAGTGTCATGGGCCGGGAGAGGAAGAAAAGGTCCACCGAACCTGTCGCGAAAAGCTGATCGCCAGCAGGATTGTGGGCCACTTGTTGTAAAATCCCTCTGGCCGAACCCCCGACTGCGACTCGCTTCCCCTCTGCCTCTTCAAGCGCGGCCTCGATCTTTTCTGAGATTGATTCCCTCCTTGAGAAAGAAAGCTTTCTGAACGTTGCCCTCTCATCAGGAACCGAGCCATCCGGACAGCGTCCACCTGGAGGCAAAGAGTCATAAATCTCTCCACCAGGGCAGACATACTCTCTCACCTGTTTGACGACTTCTACCCGATCCAGTTTGCCCAGCCGTTCCTCCAAGGCATTGACACGTTCTTGCAATGACCTTTTTTCTTGTTCATTTTTCTCTTGTGCTATGCTCACACATGGCATGGTCAAGAGCCATAATATGATCCAGAACCCCCACCGCATGGATATCTCCTTTCCCCTCGGAAAGTCCGAGTCTGTTAGGGTGAATCCACCGGTCTCCTGACTTTCGGATCGTCCTACTCTCTGCGCCTTCCCATTCGCCTCAGGCGGACAGTGGCATATTGCAGGTTTCGTTCCCGATTACAGTTGCGGGGCAGTGGCGGTCTTTCACCGCCTTCCCAAAAATGGATTCACCTATAATTGATAATCGATCCTATTTCACCATCAATCCCTCCACAACAAAAAACCCTCACAGTCTTTAAAGACCATGAGGGTTGCACCCTGCTTCTTCACCCTACCAGGCAAGCCTTTATGCTTCTTTCCACGAAGGCATATCAGGCCCTTTTCTTTCCAGGCAGGTCTTCTGGCTTCCGGATCTTACCTACTCTTCCGCCTTCCCGACCTTTTACAGGGGCTCACGTCGCCCCCTCCACAGGCAAAGCCTATGGAGCCTCCCCCTCTCGCTCGCTTCGCGAGCTAGGCTGAAGGCTCAGGACAGTGGCTATTGGAATTTTATCTCCGGTTACAGCGGCGGGACCGCTCCCGAATCACACGGGATTCCCTCTTCGCCCGTCTTAAAGGCACCTGGAACTTTTTGTCGCCTCAAACTCTATGACATCTTCTCAAGAAAGTCAAGATTTTTTATTGCTAGAAATCCCACAATCAGAAACCCAGCGATACACCAAGAGTCGCAAAGAAAGGGGACCGTTGCGAAGGCCCCAACACTTCCGACCCAATCCCTCCATCCAGCACAAACCGTGGCGTCCACTGGTGGCGTACACCCAATTCGATCCCAGTCACATTTTTTTCCTCCTTGATCTCTGACTGGCGGGTGAAGATGTCCAGGATAAGGGTCTCTCGAAATCTGATAGGGTACCCCAGCGGATAATTGACACCTGCAATGAGATTATATAACCCACCTCTTCCTTGCTGACGGTTGGAACTTACCAGAATGTATTCTGCATTAAGATGTGTTCGCCAGCGCCCGAAAGTGCGAGTCAGAATTCCTTCAAGGGCCATCTCAACTTGATCATCGGACCGATCTCTGATCACATAATCCAGTCCGACCTTTACGGACATGGCCGGTAGATTAAGGGTCTCGGTATTAAAGTTGTACAGCATCCCCAAACTTAGATCACCAGATGTGTCTCCTTCTCTGGAGGAGATAAGATCTGTTAGGACACTACTTCCTATCTCAAGCTGGGCATTGTAGAAAACCCCGTAGAGCATTGCGACATGGAAATCCAAGCGATTGTCTGCATTTCTCCGATCCTCTAAACTGAACCCTCCTTCTAGGGCCATCTCCCCTTTAGCTATAGGATAGGCATCCTCCACCTGCACAGGCCTGTTCTTGTCCAGATTGTCATGGTCCAAAGCCAAGGCGAATTGACACCCACAGAGAATGGTGATTCCCATCACCATCAGAAAATAGGTTCGCATCGTGTAGTCTCCTAATGGTTGTGGGGAATCGGCACCGGTTCAGACTGGATCATGTTTTCCATGTTGTGTGGATGCTCTCCCGACTCCCTGATCATTGGGTTGGTGGCATCAGCTGTGGCCAGATAGTAGGAGTCCAGAATTCGATAGATTTCACTGCGCTTGACCTCCCAAGTGAGTAACAGATCGCTGACCAGAATATCGCTGATGTTGTCATGGAGCATGTGAAGATTATCAAAGATATTGGCGATTTCAGGATATTGGGCGGTAAACTTGGGGCTTAATTCTCCGGTCAGCGGCATAAAGGTCCACTGCACAGGTGGTTTCTGAAGATATCCCCGATAAGTGGTGAGGATCGGTTGGATGCCGGCCTTTTGGCCTGCAAGATCCGAGGCCTCCTGAATGACGTCATAGACCACTACCTGAAGATAATGGTAGGCCCAGATAGTGGCGTTAAAGAGCGGAAACTTTTGGCGAAAGGCCTTTGAGTAGGGAAAGTGATCCAGACGCTGATGGTCAAGGGGCTTGGAAGTAATGGCATAGAGGCTTTGCTGATAATAGGACAATGCTTGCCGAAGTGCGGCATCCTTATCCACCACGGCACTCGACGCTAAAATGTCGTAAGTGGCCCGATGGAGCAGGTGGGCCTGATCGAATACATTTTGTGCTCTCCAGGCTAATTTCATATAGTTGGGTGCAATTGCCTCTTCGTTCGGTGGGAGCACTGGTTTAGAAGCAATAAAGCGAAGCGTTTGGCTCCGAGCTTGCTCTTCTATGGCGGCCACATCTTTCCCCTCAGTTAAGAGAAGGTTTTCGTAAAGGTGAGAATGGCCAAAATCCACCCCGTTGAACTCAATGTCCAGTTCCGGAATTCGGTCATGTAGTGCAAAATTCCACACCTCTCGCAGATAAAATCGCTTATCTCGCGGCTCAAATTGGGCCCACGTAGTAGACTCCACACAGAACAGGACCAGAAACGTGAATACCACTTCTAATAAGTATTTTTTCATAACACATCTCCTTTCAACATAGTTAAACTCAGTCCTCTCCCGGAGAATCTTAAAAATGGAATGCTGAATATAAGATTCAGCCTTCGCTCAACTAAGAACAATATTTAATAATCGGAGAAAGTTAGCGTACGCTAGGAGGGTGGAACTTATCTAGAACTGGTATAGGAGGTATTGCGGCAATAATCGCGGTTGCTGCCATGCCAATGAGGGTTAAGAAAAGGACGGAATTTATCACGGAACTGGGTCCAATACAGGTTGCACAGGAGGCTGACATGCCGTGATGAAGATGGCTTGAAGAGTGATGGTCAACACCGAGGAAGGAAAAAAGACATGCCATCGACAACGCTAAAAAGCAAATCAGGATAATCCTTAACATACCTGAATTGTAAATCTAACCATGTGGACAGTCAAGCGCAGATTTTGATACGCCGTACGAATGCACGATTCAAGCATTAATTTTCGGATTGCTCAAAGCTCTTATAATATAGTAATGTATTAAAATGTTAATTGACACCCATACTCACCTTCATGATCCACAGTTCGACAGCGACCGTGAAACCGTGATCCAGCGAGCCCGGCAGGACGGAGTGGACGTGATGATTACTATTGGTACAGACCTGGAGACCAGTCGCAGGGCTATCGAATTGGCCGAGCAGTACGATTTTGTTTTCGCTACCGTTGGGGTCCACCCCCATGAGGTGAAAACTATCGAAGACAATTCTTACCCGATTCTTGAACAGTTGGCCCAACACCCAAAAGTGGTGGCCTATGGCGAAGTAGGACTGGATTACTACTACATGCACTCTCCAAAGGATTTGCAGCAAAGACACTTCAAGGAACAGATTCGGCTGGCGAAGGGGTTGGGACTTCCCCTGGTAATTCACACCCGTCAGGCACAGCAGGAGACCCTAGCCGTCCTGCAGGAGGAAAAGGCTGATGAAATCGGCGGGGTATTCCACTGCTACACAGGCGATCTGTCCACTGCCCAAGCAGCTCTCTCGCTGAATTTCTTCATTTCCTTCTCAGGGATCATCACCTTTCAAAAGGCCCTCGACCTGCAAGAGGTGGCCCGCCAGATTCCTGTAGAGTCTCTAATGGTCGAGACCGACTGCCCATACCTTGCACCCATTCCTCATAGGGGTAAGAGGAATGAACCCAGCTATGTGCGTCATGTGGCTGAAAAATTGAGCCAACTTAAGGACCTTCCCTATGAAGATCTTGCCCGTCTTACCACCCAAAATACGCGTAAACTCTTCAAAAAAATAGCCTAATCCTATTTTTGACAGTTCTCCAAGCCGGTGCTAGAGTTAAGTTAATGACACTTTAAGGAGACCTTATGTCATCTCCGTTCCATTTCGGAAAGTACCTTCTGGTTGATAAAATTGGCACAGGAGGCATGGCCGAACTGTACTTGGCCAAACAGACCGGCCTGAAAGGTTTCGAAAAGGTCCTGGCCATTAAGAGAATCCTCCCCCATCTCACCCAAGATACCGAATTTATAAATATGTTCATCAACGAGGCCAAGCTGGCCGCCCTCCTTTCACATCAGAATATCGTCCAGATCTTCGATCTGGGAAATGTGGATGGAATTTACTACATTGCCATGGAATACGTGATGGGTAAAGATTTAAGGACCATGCTGCGAAAACGAAAGGAAAACAAGACCCGGATCCCCATCGAGTTGGCCCTGACGATTACCAGCCGAATGTGCAGCGGCCTGGACTATGCCCACCGGAAAAAGGACCTCTCCGGCAGTGATCTGAACATTGTCCATCGGGATGTGAGTCCCCAAAACGTCCTGATTTCATATGAGGGGGAGGTCAAGATTGTAGACTTCGGGATTGCTAAGGCGGCCTCCAGCGGATCAGAAACTAAGGCTGGTGTGCTGAAAGGTAAACTGGCTTACATGTCCCCAGAACAGGCCTGGGGCAAGGCTATTGACCGACGGACCGATGTCTTCGCTACGGGAGTTGTTCTATACGAAATGCTAACCGGAGAGAGACCATTCAAGGCCATCAGCGACTTTGATCTTTTGGAAAAGGTCCGGGAGGCCAAACTTGATCCGCCTTCAAAACTCAACCCCGAGATCTATCCGGAGCTGGAAACCACCGTGATGAAGTCCCTGGCCAAAAACCCCACCGATCGGTATCAGACCACATCCGAAATGGAGATGGCACTGGAAACGCTAATTGTGAGCAAAGGTCATGGCTTAAGCAGCCTCAATCTCTCACAATACGTATCAGCCCTCTTCAAGGAAGAAATGGAGCAGGACACTCACAGATTCCAGATGGCCACCACCATCAACCTGAGTGAAACGCTGGTTGAGCGCACCATGCGCCAACCTACACCGCCAAAGGCAGCCACGGGAGATACTCCCAGAGTGGATAAAACCCCTTCCGGAAGACGGACTTCTCCCACATCCAGACAGCCACAGCACCAGCGTAGGACCCACCTAGTTCTTAATCTCTTCCTGTGGGGGACACTACTACTGTTGGTCAGTGTTCCCGTCCTGGCTTATACGAAACCCCATCTGGTACTAGAAATCATCCAACAAAATGCTTGGTTTCATCCCATGGAAAAAACCGTACGTAATCACATGGAGAATCTTGGCCTGATTCAAGCCTCTCCCCCTGAATCAGACACAACAGTGTCGGCTGAAGCCGAGCCACAGATCATGGACGAGGCAGCACCACAGCCAGTTATCCCTGAATCAACTCCAATACCAGCGATCCCCTCGGCAAACCTTGAACCAAAAACACCAATACCCCAAGAGCCCAAACAGACTGCTCTGGACGGAACTGAAAGACCCTTCAGGCCTGATCAACTCCAAGAGACCCGCAAACGGGATATTCGTCCTCCCTTAAGACCACCCCTTCCACAGATGAAGGACGAACTGAAACAATTATTTCTCGTGGCCAAGCAACAGTATGATGAGAGAGATCTAGAGGGCCTGGAGACCACCTTACGAAAGATCATTGAAAAAGATCCAGAAGCGGCCCGAGCCTACCATCTCCTGGGCATGGTGTACCTTGAGAGAAAGGATGAAGAAACTGCTTTGAGGATCTTCTCAGACGCCGTGACGCTTTTCCCCAGGGATCCTATGCTTCATCATGACCTGGGTGCTCTCTATTATAAAAAAGGTTTCCATGAACTGGCCCGCCAAGAACTTTCTAAAGCCCTGGAGATCTCCCCAAACTTTCCGAAAGCCGAGGAGAGCCGGAACCTCCTCATGGCTCTTGGAAAGGCAGGACCATTGCGACCTGTTGTAGAACCTCCTCCACACTCTCCTCATTTCCAACCCAACCCGGATCATCCAGAAAAGATGATGGAGCAGAAAATAGATGAGCCTCCCCCACAGGCCGACCCAGATTCCCCGGCCAATGATGAACCACAAAGCCCTAATGAGCCGGCCCCTCCAATGACCGGCAGCGAATAGGAGAATAAAAAGCATGATCGTCACCTGTGAAAACTGCGCCTCCCCCTATGATCTGCCCCCAGGGCAAGAAGGCAAATTGGGATGTCCTGTTTGCAAACATATTAATACACCCATGGCGGTTAAGCTTGAGGATACACGGCCCCAGACAGAGGTGGAGATAGAAGTTCAAGATCATCCTATCAAGACCATGCTGTATTACCCAGATGCCAATCGAAAAGATGACCCTATTACGGCCATTCAGAGAGCCTTACAGGGAAAACAGAAAAACCTGCCACAAGGCCACAAAATATCCCTTCGCATTCTGGAAGGTGATCAGCCCAACAGCCATTTTTTTCTATCTAAAACAGAAACCGTGGTGGGTCGAGACAACCGGTGTGATATTGTCCTGAGAGATGCTGAGGTGTCGGCCCGACACTGCGGAATCGTGGTGTTTGAATCCGTGGCTGTCCTCAAGGACTTAGGCAGCACCAATGGGACGGTCCTCAACGGTTATCTGATCAAGGAAGACCTCCTCAAGGATGGAGACAAGATTCAGGTGGGAGGCACCACCCTGCAGTTCTGCATCAAACCTAAGTAGGGAGCACATCTTTCAAAGACTGACATTGAGGATGGATATAGCCTGTCTTGAGACATGACCTTTTATAGTTTTCTTAGTTTGGAAATGCGTTTTCTCTCCGACTTTGAACGTCGGAAAGGATTGCCCTTTTTAACGCCGAATTGTGGCCGATACATTGGAGCATCCTCTTCTTCACCCTTGTCTGCTGACCAGGATACAACTTCTCCTGCCATAGTAGCCCTGAGCCTATCTTCAAATTCTCCAGAAAAGATAGCAGTTCCCCCACCGGCACGAGCCGCTTTCTGTACCTCTCGATCAGAGGTAACCACCAGACAGGCATTCCCCATATCCTGGGCCAGCCTGGCAATCACGTCATCTGCCTGCTCACCCTTTCGAGAGAAAATGACCGAAATTCCCCCAACCCGTTCCTCATGCTCCAATTCCCAATCCGATCGCCAACCGTCAAAGACGACCGTGATTGGATAACCCTTAACCTGATGGTACCGCGAGAGGTCAGCAAGCAGTTTTTTGCGTTTGGCCTCCAGATCACCTCGGAGTCCCTTCTGACGACCGATAAAATTATACCCATCAATCAACACGTGAATCACGGTTATTTCCTTCTACGAGCCGGGAAACAGCTTATACAGCATTTTAAGCCAATGAAAGAGATTGTGCAACCGTCTTGAGATTTCCTATCTGATATGCCAAAATATCTTCATGAGGCGAAGGGTTTTTAGTGCCCTATGAGAATTGGCAACTTACTCCTTTTAAGTATACTTTGTTTGGCCTTGACCAGCTGTCAGACCGTTCCTTTGACAGGCAGAAGTCAACTCATCCTTATTTTAAGATCAGGATGAACTGGCTTTAGGACTGCAGTCTTACCACAAGATTTTAAAAGAGTCCAAGCTCGGCCAAGACCCCAAGATCAATGAAATGGTCAGACGTGTGGGCATGAAACTGGCTCAAGTGGCCGACCGACCGGATTACAAATGGGAATTCACTGTTATCCATGATGATAAGATGGTGAATGCTTTTTGCCTTCCAGGGGGAAAGGTAGCAGTCTACACAGGGATACTTCCCATCACCCGGGATGAAGCCGGATTGGCCGTGGTCCTTTCCCATGAGATCGGCCATGCTATTGCGCGTCATGGAGCTGAAAGAATTTCCACCCAGGAACTGGCAAAGATTGGAGAATTGGGGCTCATTGTAGCACTGGGGGGGAAAGATCCCCAGACGGTCAAGGCGGTTGATGCCGCTTATGGAATCGGCACGGGTGTAGGAATCATCCTGCCTTTTAGTCGTAAACATGAGTCCGAGGCAGATCACATCGGGCTCATCCTCATGGCCAAAGCCGGATACGATCCACAAACCGCCGCAGAATTCTGGCAGAGAATGCTGGAGGCCAAGAAAGGCAAAAAGGCCCCGCCAGAATTTCTTTCGACACATCCCAGCGATGAGCGGCGCATACTACAGATTAAACAATGGCTTCCTGAGGTCTCCCAATACAAGCAAACCCCTGAGTTGCGCGCCCCATAATCCTATACCTTTATTTCAAACTTGCCTTAATTGTGATTCATCCCAAAGAATGATACAATACCCAAAAATCTTTTTTGGACTGCCGGAGTCCGTATGAATAAAACTAATCGGAATTTGTGGATAGCTTTCATTGGGGAGGCCAAGGCTAACCGGATGTACACCGCCTACGCCATCAAGGCCATGGAGGAGGGGCACCCGGAGATTGCCCAGATTTTTCTGGAAGTGGCCGGTGCCGAGACGGCCCACGCCATCAGCCATCTCTACGCCATGGATGAAATTAAGTCCACCTATGAGAACCTCAAACACGTGGTGGAGAGCGAGAGCTACGAGAGCGGCCAGATGTATCCTAAGATGATTCAGGAGGCCTTGGCAGAAGGAAGAACCAAAGCCGCAGAAAGCTTCCAACTGGCCATGGAGCGGGAGAATTACCACCTTGGCCTTTTCCAAGAGACATTAAGGCAGCTTGAAAAGAAACTGGCCGTTTCGGAAAAAAGAGACCGTACCGCACTAACCTCTTCTCCTCGTTCAGGACAGATTGAGCGGCCTGTACCCACCAGAGCAGAACAGGCTGACTTTAAGTCAGCCCATCAGCCTGCATCGGCAGCCGCACTTGGAGAGGTTCGAGGAGAAAAGGGTAGAATCATTGTCCTGGAGCGCATCAGGGAAGTCGTCTTTGGAATGCAGGACGGATTAATTTCCACCGTAGCCCTGGTCTCCTCGGTTGCGGTGGCCACCACGGAACGATACATCGTGATTGTAGCCGGGCTGACCACCGCCCTGGCCGGTATGATCTCTATGGCTACCGGCAGTTATCTCTCCTCAAAGGCGGAAAAGGAGCTGCACACCGCCGAGATCGAAAAGGAGGCCCGAGAACTTGAGGAAAAACCTGAGGAGGAGATGGCAGAGCTCATCGAGATCTACCTTCGGGAAGGGCTAACGTTAGAAGAGGCCGAAAGATTGGCCGAACGCATGGCCCAGGACAAACAGTTGTGGCTTAAGACCCTGACCGAAAAAGAGCTGGGTCTTTCCCCAGAAATGATCGAAAGCCCTTCCAAGGACGCCATGACCATGGGGGTTTCCTTTATTCTGGGAGCCGCAGTCCCCATCCTGCCCTATTTTTTCATCAGCTCAAATATTGTGATCCCCATTTCTATCGGCATTACAATTGTCACGCTCTTTGGAGTCGGAGTGGTAAAATCCAAGGTTACGCGCAGGAATCCTATGCGATCCGGATTGGAGATTGTCTTGATCGGAACGCTTTCCGCCCTGCTCGGCTACCTTATCGGCACCATTGCTCCCAGGCTGCTAGGAATCAATATCTTTTGATGAAAACCCTACAGATTCTGCAACAAGAGATTGTTCAATGCCGAAAATGTACTCGTCTGGTGAGCCATCGAGAAAATATCGCTCGAAGAAAGAGACGGCAGTACATGGACTGGACCTACTGGGGGCGACCGGTGCCCAGTTTCGGAGATCCAGAGGCTAGACTGCTCATCATCGGATTAGCTCCGGCCGCCCATGGGGGAAACCGTACCGGCCGAATCTTCACTGGGGATCGTAGCGGGGATTGGCTCTTTCAGATCCTTTATGAGTCTGGATTTGCCAACCAGCCCACCTCCACCCACTGTGGGGATGGTCTGGTGCTCAAAGACTGTTACATCACGGCCATTATCCACTGTGCCCCACCAGATAATAAACCCGCCCGGGATGAGATCTTGGACTGCCAATCTTATCTGATAGAGGAAATCAAGATGCTCAGGCAGGTACGGGTGGTGGTCACTCTGGGCCGAATTGCCTTTGACAACTATCTGGAGACCTGCCGCCTATTAGGTTGGCCTCGACCCACACCTCGGCCAGCGTTCGGCCATGGGAAAGTCTATGTGTTGAATCACGGTGTAACACTCATTTCCTCTTATCATCCCAGCCAGCAGAATACCTTGACAGGAAAGCTTACCCGCCAAATGTTACACGGCGTTTTTATAAAAGCCAGAAGTATACTGTATCAATAGGCATTGCACTCTAAGCGTAATTCCCTTACAATAGCCTAAAACCGATTTTTAACCACACCCACTGAGAAAAGGGAGGACAAAACAATGGCTGCAGCATATATTCTCATGAATATTGAGTCAGGCAAGGTCGGAAAAGCCCACACCGCTATTAAGGGCATCAAGGGGGTGAAGGAGGCCTATATCGTGGCAGGAACTTTTGATATCATCGCCTTTGTAGAAGCCAATAGCCTAGAGCAGTTGAGTCAACGGATACTCATGGAAATTCAGACCATTTCAGGGGTACGCAGTACCACCACGGCTATCGTCTTTCAATGACAACCTTGTTTGCTCAAAAAACAGTCTCTTCCTTGAATTGGATAGGGGCATAAGCCGCGAGTACCGGCTCAGCCTCTTGAAGGAACTGTTCCACTCGCTCGAAAGCATCCCCTACAAACTCGGTGGGATCCAGGATGAGGTCCAGCTCTTCCCGTGTGATCTCCAGCCCGACCTGGTGAAGCTCAATGATCAGATGGTCCTTCAAGGGACTGGGCCATCCGTTGATGACGGCTTCTGCAGATTCAAGGGTGCACTTTTGGATTAAGCGATAGGCAACCTCTCGATCCAGTCCCTCCCGCTGCAAAAACAGGAGCAGTTTTTCGGTACTAGCAAAGTCTCCATAGGTACGGAGATTATTCACAACCCGTGTCTCATTGATCTTCAGTCCAGAGATGACCTTATAGGATTTGAGCAGCATCTGGTCCGTGGCCAGAAAGGCCTCCGGCAGATAGATCCGCCGAATCGCCGAGTCGTTAAGAGTCCGCTCCAAGAGATTATTGGCAGCTGCATAAGAGGCCATGCTGTAGTATCCCAGAATAGCTGCTGAGAGAGAGCATATCTGCTCTGAGTCCTTGGGATTCTTCTTGTGGGCCATCACACTGGATCCCTTCTGACCTGGCGCAAAAGGTTCCTGGGTCTCTCCCAAGCTTTGAAGAACTCTTTGATCCGTGAACATCCGGTGCAGGGTCACGGCCAGCGTCTGCAAGGCCCCGACCAACTCCACGTCCGTCAAGCGAGATGCCGTTTGGCCCGCAATTAAGGAGTATGGAAGGTGCAGTTCACCCATGATTCGGCGCTCCAGGTCCTGAGGAGAAGCTCCTTTTGGGGACAGGATCTCCGCAAAGCCCGAGCTGGTTCCTACCGCTCCCTTAACCCCTTTCCCCTCAATCCGGACCGATTCCCAATGTTTGAGAATTTTAAAAAGATCCTGCCCGTAGTTGGCCAAACGGTAGGCAAAAGGAACTGGCATTGCCGGTTGGAGATGGGTGTAGCCCATTCCCACCACCCGGCGCTCCTGTGTTTCACGGATGCGGCTAAACAGGGCCTTGAGTAAGTGAGCCAAACGGGCCTTCAAAAGATTAAACGCTTCCAGAAGAATCATGGCATCCGCATTGTCTTTGATATCCGCTGCAGCGGCACCCACATGAAGGGTTGCTCCCGATTTCCCACACTGGGATGCAAAATATTGAAGTTCCGCATCCAGGTCATGCTGGCTGACCTGCTCAATCTTCAGGCTGGCCTTCACATCCACACGATTGGCCTGAGCCTCAATCTTGTGAAAGTCCTCAGCCGGCAATATTCCCAGATCCAGCTTGGCCCTGGCAAGGGCCAGCCAGACCCGTCTCCAACATGTGCGCTTGAAGGCCTCAGAAAAGATCCTTCGCATCTCCTGGCTACCGTATCGCCAGCTAAATACCGATTGATAGCTATCAAATGAGTCCATCCCCATGTCCTCCTCTATGATTTGACCCTATTGTACAGGCAACTACCATAAAACATCAAGACCTCAAGCCAAAGTGGTATAATTAAAAGTAGAAGCAAAGAGAGGTGATATGTCATCCCTTCTGATTCGACTAGCACACGAAGGTGATAATCAGCAGCTCCTGAAGCTCACCCGCGACTGCCCACTGTTGGGCCCCATCAGCTTTTATCAAGAACGAGAGCCCCGCTTTTTCACCCTTAATGAGCTTCAAGGAGAATCCTGTCAGGTCTATGTGGTGGAATCTCAAGGAGAGATTGTGGGTTCCGTATCCTGTGTCCTGCGATGGGCTTACCTGGATAGTCAGGAGGTACCAACATGGTATGTTGGAGATCTCAAGATCGCTCCCCGCATGCGGGGGAAAGGGGTGTTGCGGGAATTTATCACACAGGTTTCCCAGTTGCTATTGGAAAAGGGCACGGGGGCTGATTTGGGTTTAAGCCTGATCGTTAAAACCAACCCTGCCTCTAGGGTCCTGACTGGAGTAAGGCCTTATATGCCCCACTTCGTCCCCCTTGGAACCATCCGGAATTATGCAATTCATTTGTTATTTCCGAAAAAGACAAAAGACCACTACCAGATTACCAGGGCCAAAGGAGAAGATATCGAGGCCATGACAACCCTCCTAAAAAGGGTCTATATTCAAAAACAGTTTGCTCCTGTCATTGAGCCGGCAGGATTTTGTAAAAAGGTGGAACAGACTCCAGGCTTGAGGCTAAACCAGTTTTATCTGGCCAAGCAAGAAGGAAGGCTTGTAGGACTTGTAGGGGTGTGGGACCAGGAGTCCTTCAAAAAAATTAAGATCCTGTCCTTCAACCCAAAAATGAGATTGTCCAGGGCCTTTTATAATTTCTTGACCAGACCTCTGGGTGCGAGGCCCATTCCACCGCCAGAGTCTTTCCTTCCTTACTTCTACCTCACCTATCTGGCCATTGAGGGAGACAACCCAAACGTCCTGCGGGCACTCCTCAATAGAATCCACAACGACCATCTACGCAGTCCCTATCTTTTCTTCACGGTGGGCTTGCTGGAGGGAAGTCCTCTGGAAAATTCCTTGAAGGGATTCTTTCATCACACCTTTGATGCCCTGGCCTTTGCCCTCATGCCCAGGGGATCTCGCTGGGAAGGATTTGATTTCCACAAGCGGCCGCTTCATATCGATACATCCCTGACCTAGCAGGACATGGAGAGATTATTGTGGTGAGAACCACATTATTCATATTCGCTCGCTAACCCGACCTTTATATGTGGGGGCCCGTGCGGTACAGTAGCTCCTCCGATGCCCCCACACCCCAAGCTCGGGCTGGCTAAGCCAGACCCTCGCTTCACAGGCGGGGACTGCGCTTGCTATGGGTATTCAGACTTAGTCCGTGAGGCCCTCTTGAATCGCATAGCGAACTAATTGGACTACGTTTGAAACCCCCAGCTTTCTTACGATACTGGCACGGTGGTGTTCTATAGTCTTGATACTGACTTTAAGAATTTTGGCTATCTCACGGTTTCTGTATCCATCTACAATCAGTCTGAGGACCTCAGCTTCCCGGTGTGTAAGGATCTGCTCGGATCGCTTCGGGGTAGCCTTGTCTGAGTATTGAGGCTTAAGGTAAGGGGACGCCAACGCTGCAAAACACCCTCGATAGAGATATCCCAGTGTAAGGATGGCCTCAACCAGGTCATCCTTGTCTGTAAAAACTCTTCTGAGAGACGATTGACAGTGTTGCTCTAAGAGGTAAATGGCATAAACAAGGGTAATAAAGGGGACCCTTTTTCGATACAGGTGAGATGCAATACTGCTCACCCTTTCAACACAAGCCGGCACTCCTCCGGTCTGTATTGGTGTGGAGAGGATAGTGTTGCCCATCATTTCTAAGTCGGACATGACCGACTCTTGACTTTCAGCATCCCAACGTCGATAGAAGGTTCTCCAGTCCTTGAGAATTCTTTCTTTCAATGGCTGGAGTTTTCTGATAACGTCTGTCAGGATATCCTTCTGTTGTTCACTCAGATTCAGAGTCGCCAGGGCCAGTTTTACGTTCATTGACGTGCAGCCACCTTAAATAAATTTTGTAATTTTGTAAATAGGTAAATTCCCTAAGTTCTGTATCAAGTTGTTTCTAATAATTCATAGGAGCTTCTATTACCCCCGCACAAGTGAATCAATCAACCTTGTATAAGCGTGATTGAAGATTGGCCGGGCTAAAAGGCTATTACACTAAGAGTTTAATACTGTTGTTGAGAGATTAGAAACTGGTAAATCCTGGAAATGAGGCAGGGGAAATCCCTGAATTCAGGCAGGAAAAACCATGAGTTTTACGATGGACGTCTCAACTACCTCCCACAACTTCGGCACGGCAACTGGCACACAGAACTAAGAACCCGCCACCCGTCTGAACTGGATGGACAGGTTCATCATCCAAACCACAATGGTCACAGGGCTGGACCGCTTTTTGAGATTTTTGGCTGTCAGGGGCATCATAAGGACTCATCTCTCTTTAACCTCGTTCAAACCGAGTTTTATTAAATTTTATCACATTTTCTGAGCGCACGTAATTTTTGAACCTAAATCGCACTACTGATCTTCGGGGCGAAACCTCATGACCTTTGCGGACAGTTCGATTCTGTGATGGACTTTAGCCTTTTCAAAAATATCTCGTATGTGATCCTTAACCGTCTGCTTCGCAATACAAAGTCGATCTGAAATCTCATTGTTGGAAAGCCCTTGCATCACCAGCACCGCGATTTCTCCCTGACGGGGACTTAAACCAAAATGACTGAGCTTTGATTTTATCTCATCCCCGGTCGGAAGCGGCTCCAGCAGGATAATGCTTTTTTTAGCGAACTGTCGAACCGTTCGAATTCGGTAGACTCGGGTCTCGGTCCGAAATAGAGCTGGCCCTATACTTAATCCTGGATCAGGCATCTTTCCTAGAGAATTTCCACTGAGGGCCACTTTTGCTTCTTCATTCATATAGAGTGGATGACCGTCTTCTCCTAGGATAATTAATCCCATTCCTTGAGACAAGGCAATGGCCTCCATCAGGTCAATGTTATGGAGAGCCAGGGATAGGTGAGGCATGAGAACACTAAGAATTTTCTTGTCGTGATCCGTGAAGTCGCGATCTCGCTTCGTGCGATGGAAGCAGAGTCCTCCAATGAGATCTCCCTGAGAGCATGCCATCGCGCACAATTCGTAAAACATAGGAACCTGCAACTGATAATCTCGAGAATATTCCGTCTCTGCCAAACGAGACCTTGGAAGGATGTCCGTGATCCGCATAGCTTCGTTGAACCGTTTCGTGTGGAACCCTCCCCCAACCAATGGGTGCAGAGGAGCATAGTAAAGACAAAAGAGAGGCAACGTTTTAACCGGGCTATTGAATACAATATGACCCCGGTAAGAGAACTGCGCAGTGGAGGGGTCTACTGGTAAGAAGCCGGCTCCATCAAAGGGGACTATTCTCTGCAACTTTTCAGAAACCATCTGAAACATCGCGGCACGATCAGGGATAGAATAGGTGATATTAATGATTTCTAAAAGCTTTTTGTAGTCTTTGGAGGAAAGGAGATCCTTCACTCAAGGAACCTCTGAAGAAGGCGTTTTATGGAAAATCCTACCCTGGTAGGGTTGACGCCTTAAAACTCATTCTGCTAAAAGTGTAGTATGAGTATGCAGGAAAAGTAGTTTTTAGCGTCCCTTCAAGGATAATACTCTCAAAACACGGGAGGAGTCAAGCAAATTTTAGAAATTGACCGGTGTCCAATAAATCGCAACGATTCTGGTGATCAAACCTGGGCTCATTTACAAGAAGTCGAAAGGGCTGGGTATAGATTTATGAAAAACATGATAACCTGACAAAAGGGTGGCTCATGCAAGAGTTTGTCTTATTTGTATTAAGCATTCTAGTGGCTCTGTACATTGTGATCGATCTTTGGGTGGTCACTCCCAGATACTTTGTACCGCTTTACATTGCGGTGTCGATCCTCATTTTAGGCCTGACCCTTAAGATCGTCGCTCTTTTTATTCCATCGGTTGGACCCTGATTGAAGGCGTTCAGCAAGTGGCAGCGAGCGAATAAGAACGAGCCTTTCCCCACTCGGGTCGAAGCCCCGATTTGTGGGGGTTCAGCATCGGGGCCTGCGGGTGGTTCAGGGAGTTGGGTGAATGAATAACACAAAGTGGTTCCACAGAGAAAAGGGAGGTCGGAGTATGAAGATTAAGAAAATTAAAGATGCTTTGACTGGTAAGTGTGACACAGAACGAATGGAAGAGATGCATTTGTTGATTGTCGCTATTGATCCTACAATTCCGACAGGGGTCAAAAGTGTAACTCTCGATTTTCAGAACAGGGAAGAAGGGTTACAGGCATTTAACGTTCTTGCGGCAACCGCGAGGAATGTTCATAAGACTTATATCGAGGATACCAGACTGTATACAAAGAGCAAGACCGCAAATGCATCATTACATGCTTAGCTAGCAGATTCATCGGCAATGCGGACTGTTTCCCTGGCTTTCTGATCGGCTCGATCGAGCCATTTTCTGATGCGATTGGCATCGCCGTATTTGCTCAACTCTCCCCACGAATTGAGTAGGATAACAATAACTGGACGATCAGCCATCTCAGCTCGCATTACCAAACAATGTCCGGATTCAGAGATATATCCCGTTTTACTGAGACCGATATTCCATCGCTCATTTCTGACTAGGCGGTTGGTATTCACAAACCCGATCTTCCAGCCCGTCCGACGATCCGTCACAAAATCCATTCTAACGGTCGTTAACTCACGGATCAGAGGATAGCAATAAGCGGCTCCCACCAAAGTGGCCAGGTCTGCTGCGGTGGAAATATTCCCACGATGCAGACCCGAGGTATCCCGGAACACAGTATCTTTCATACCGAGATCCCTGGCCTTAGAGTTCATAGCTGCAACCACGGCCTCGGCACCTCCGGGATACGTTCGTCCCAGGGCCAAAGCCGCCCGATTCTCCGATCCTGCCAGGGCGATTTCAAGCAGGTCACGGCGTGTCAATTGTGTCCCGAAACTGAGCTTGGAGCCTGAACCGAGAAGCCGGTCGCGATCTTCCTTGGTAATGGTAATGATCTCCTCCAACGGCAGGTTGGCATCAAGAATGATCATGGCGGTCATCAATTTGGTGAGTGATGCGATCGGCCTTTGGACATGCATCTTCTTTTCAAACAGCACATGGCCTTCATGGCCATCCAAAATGAGCGCCGCGTCCGACTGCAAGAACAGCTTTTTGGGATCCAAATAGGCAAAGAGTGGATCTTTAGTGTTTTGTTGTGGAGGGGGATCCGCTGCTGCCGGCCGTAGGTTTGGATCAGAATAACCAAGGACGAATTGGATAGCGAGGAAGAGGACCGTCCATCGCAGCGTATGGAAATTTATTTTCGAACTGATGGCTCTACACTCCCGCGAAGATGTGATACCACTTACCTGATGAGCTAAAGATTAGCCGTCTTTTAATCATTCGTCAAGAAAAAAATGTATGTTTATGTAACGATGAGAACAAACAACATTATGATCAATGGTGAAGGATAAAGGGAAGAGCAATAAGTAGACCGGTAAGACCCACCACCAGAAGTCCCATGAATAACTCACTCACCTTCTCGTCGATCTCCTGAAAAAATCCCAGCGAACTCCTCCCGCTTCACTGTACAACTAGCCACAAACAACATCATCAGTAAACATATGAAACGCCTGATGCCCAAATGATACATCATAGAAATAGGTACAGACACTATTTATCCTAACCTTTATCTATTTTCCCCCTGTGCAGTTCGGGCGGCGTCCAGACTCCATATCCCGCTACCTTGCGTGGAAATGAAGAGGAACACAAAACAGTACAAGGCCGCAAGTTCTCCCCCGTTCTGGATTGGAAACAGCGCCTGGGTCCCGTGCATCAACCAATAGGCCACGGCCATTTGACCGCTGCAAAGGAAGGCCGACCATCGCGTGAGCAGGCCAATCATGATGAGTGCTCCCCCGACGAGCTCAATGGGGCCAGCGACATAGGTAATGAATGCCGGTACTCCTCCCCGCATCGGCATCGGAAAGCCGAAAAGCTTCTGAGTACCGTGACACAAGAACAGAAATCCAACCACGATTCGCATCAACGCATATGCCCGGGCGTTGAAGAATGCCATGAATACCGACATCGCCACACCTCCTTCTGGGTCGTTACGAACCCCAACAAAACATGTATTCCTACCACACCCTGCTCGATTACCGTCTCAAATGTTTCTCATTTGTGGTATTGCAGGAGAGACAACGCAGCAAGCCCGTAAACGGCCCAGCCGTCGGAAAAAATAATACCCGAACATACCATGTTTGTGTATTTGAGTCAAGAACAAACGAGAGGAAAACAAGTAATTTCAACATATTAGGCTACTCTCGTCCATTACGTTTCTACGATAGGGCGAAGTAGAAAGCGACTTGACACTCTGGGTTTGCTTGCTACACTTATAATGTCACTGCTCCATCTTAAAAGAACATCATCTGATGGAGTATCAATGAACAAATAGGGGGATACCACAATGAATATGCTTGTATTGCTGATGATACCCCTGTGGCTTGCCGCCATCGTGGGCTACATCTGGCTGGTGGTGCGGGCCTTTAAAACCAGTACGCTCTGGGGTCTTGTTGTTTTTCTGCTCTCGCCCTTGTCGGCCATCATCTATGCTCTGAAGTACTGGGATGAAGCCAAGAAACCATTTCTCGTCTATATGATGCCCCTCGTCGGTGTCTTCGGAATCCTGCTGTATATGTTCATCTCATCGGCGAATTCCAATCCGATTGGACCGAATGTCCAGACATCAAGCCCCACACAGCAAGGAGCACCACTGGAACCAGGCAAGATCGAGTTCATGGAGAAAACCCTCGCCTTTGTAGAAAAGTTTGCGACGACCGAAAAGGACAAGCAATTCTTGGCCGTGATGCGTCAGCATATCCATCACGTGAAGTCAGGGTCCACCGATATAGAACGAATGGCGCTGAAACAAGATATCTCAAAGCTCCTGGAACGACCTGACTTGACCGAGAAGCAGCGACAGGACTTAACGAAAATCCTCCAGCAGCTTGAACAGCAAGAGAAAACAACTACCGCCATGGCTCCGGAGAGTGCCACTCAACAAAACGTGCCGGCCAGCCCGGTGGATAAAGCAGAAACTCCCAATCCTCAGCAAGAAGCAAAACCCAAGGTGCAGCCTGTATCCCTTAACAGCGAGCCAAAGAGCAGCCTGCCTCATGATGAGATGCCCCAGAAACCGGCAGAGGTGGTAACCCCTCCGAGTCAACCAAAGGATGTCCCCAATGTGCTCATTAAACCCCTTCAGCCTAAATCTGAACAGTCACCCTATAAGGCCATTTCTGTTAAGCAGGCCAAGCATTATATTGGCTCCACAGTCGTCCTGATCGGCCCTAATGATGTTGAGCAACAATACATTCTGGCTGACGTCTCTGGCAACATCCTCCGATTTGAGAAGCACTTTAGTGCTGGTGTTTTCTCATTTTATTACAAAGCCTCTGAAATCAAATCACTGAAAATTTATCAGCCTTAGCTTGATTGAAGACCCCTGCCTTCACAGGCGGGCACGAGCGCTCGCTGTGGGTGTTCAATCTTTCTCGGTGGCTGCTCTTCAGCAGCGTTCCACGCCTGTTGTTTGGCTACGTTCCCTCATCTCTTATGAGCTGAGACTCAGACACTCGACCTTTCAGGTCCTCCCCAATGCACAGACGTGTCATGGCACAAGGCAATCCACAACAGTTGACTGAGAAAGAAAAGCCTTCTAAGATGACGGTATCTTGGGGGGCAAAGGCCGTTGGGTCTGATCGTGAAGAGAGATTTGTCATTTCGGTCACAAGCAGTCAGCAGCCTGCTTATTGGACTCTTTGTTTTAGCCCTCTTGCTGGGGCAAACGGCCTGTAGCCGTTCTTCCGGGGACAGCCTTCGCTTTGGTCTTGCCAGCGCCCCCATCACGCTGGATCCACGCTTCGCCACAGACGCCACCTCCGAACGAATCAACCGACTGCTGTATCGGCGACTGGTGGGTTTTGACGAAAACTTCCTCCCTGTTCCGTCATTGGCTACATGGCGACAAATCACGCCCACGCAGTATGAATTTATACTGGGCAAGAAAGGTAGAATCTATCATGACAGTACTCGGCTGACTTCAGTGGATGTCAAAACCACGTATGATTTTATTCTGGATCCCCGAAATGCCTCCCCTCACCGCAAGCAGCTTGCGACCATCGAACGGATCGAGACACCGGATATGGACACGATTCATTTCTATCTGAATCGACCGGACCCTTTGTTTCCGGGACGTCTGTCCATAGGGATTATGCCGGCAAGCCGCATGGCCACTGGGCACGATTTTAGTCGCATACCGATCGGGAGTGGGCCATTCGCCTTCATGGACTGGCCAAATGAGGGGCGGTTACGACTGGTTCGTTTGGCCGATGGTCAAACTTTCGAGTTTTTGTACGTTCCGGATCCGACTGTGCGGGTGCTAAAATTGTTGCGTGGGGAGATCGATATGCTGCAGAATGATTTGCCTCCTGAGCTTGTGGCCTATTTAGCTAAGAATGAGAATGTACAGGTCATTAAGGGTGAGGGATCCAATTTCACCTATCTGGGCTTTAATCTAAATGATGCAATTGTAGGAAGGCTTGGGATACGCCGGGCCATCGCTTATGCCCTGGATCGTGAGGCAATTATAAAATACGTGTTGGGCGGTGCGGCCCGACCGGCTGCAGCGCTTTTCCTACCCCATCACTGGGCAGGAAATCCGGCTTTATCTGCTTATCCCTACAGCCCGGAAAAGGCACAAACACTACTCCGACAAGAAGGCTTCGGCCTTGATCATCCGGTATATCTTACTCATAAGACCTCGACCGATCCGTTTCGCATTCGCCTGGTCACCATTATTCAAAACCAACTGGCTAAGGTCGGGATCGATGTCCAGCTACGTAGCTATGACTGGGGAACCTTTTATGGGGATATCAAGGCGGGGCGTTTCCAGATGTACAGTTTGACCTGGGTCGGTATTAAGACCCCAGACATTTTTCGCACGATCTTTCACAGCAGTGCGGTGCCGCCTGAGGGAGCTAACAGAGGACGTTTTATCAGTACCCAAGCCGATCACCTCATCGAAACGGCGGAATCTTCTCTGGATCTTAAGACCCAGGCCCTCTATTATCGCAAACTTCAGGCCTATTTGTTCGAGGAACTTCCTTATGTGCCTCTGTGGTATGAGGATCATGTATTCGTCGCAAGACGGGATCTTGTGGGTTATACACTAGCGGTGGATGGAAATTATGACAGCCTGGTGAGCGTGAATTCTCGCTAACAGAATGAGCCAATCCTTATGTTGAGATTTATCGTCTCACGCCTTTTAAGTGCCTTGGTGGTATTAATGGGTGTATCCTGTCTGGTTTTTTTGTTGATCCATCTTGTGCCGGGAGACCCCATCGAGGTGATGTTAGGAGAATCGGCACAGCCTGCGGATCGTGAGGCTTTACGTCACGCCTTAGGACTCGACCAACCAATTCCGATTCAACTGCTTAATTACTTTAATGGGTTGGTTCAATTCAACCTGGGTGTGTCGCTGCATTCGCAGCGTTCCATCGTGGAGCTGCTGACGGAGCGTTTTCCTGCAACGGTGGAATTAACCCTCGCTAGCCTTTTGGTCGCGATTGGGATTGCCTTTCCTCTTGGGATATTCGCTGCTGTCCGTAAAGATACCCTTTGGGATCATCTGGCCATCGGGATTTCTCTCTTAGGGGTATCCATCCCCATCTTCTGGATGGGACCGGTTCTGATTCTGATCCTATCTCTCTGGTTAGGCTGGTTTCCTGTCAGCGGACGAGAGGACCCGGCTTCCTTGGTACTGCCCGCTTTGACTCTGGGGATTGCCTTGTCTGCCATCCTCTCGCGCATGATTCGGGCATCCATTTTAGAGGTGCTCAACGAGGATTATATTCGCACGGCACGGGCCAAAGGACTCAGAGAGCGAGCGATTATCTGGCGCCATGCCCTGCTCAACGCCCTGCTGCCGGTCATCACAGTGCTGGGTTTGCAACTGGGTGGGTTGCTGGGTGGAGCTGTGATTGTGGAGACGGTGTTTTCGTGGCCTGGGGTCGGACAGCTCATGGTGGAGGCCATACACAGGCGTGATTATCCGGTGGTTCAAGGATGTATCCTCCTGATCAGCTTCACCTATATTTTAGTTAACACACTGACAGACTTGGTTTATGCCTGGTTGGATCCGCGTATCCGACTCAGAGAGGAATCCTGATGTTCGTGTGGATCTCCATCGGCATTCTGCTCTTTTGGATCGGCATAGCGCTATTGGGACCCCTGCTGACACTGAATCCCTATGATATTGAGCTTTCCCGGATCCTTTCTCCTCCTGGCACTGGGACTTGGTTGGGCTATGATGATCTGGGCCGGCCGATTTGGGACCGGTTGGTTCTGGGCGCACGCACCTCATTAGTGGTTGCAGTCTGTGTCGTCACCATTTCGATGTGGGTTGGCACTTTCCTGGGCACCGTGACCGCCTATTTAGGCAGGTGGTGGGATCATTTCATGGTACGGGTGATTGACATCTTCCTGGCTTTTCCGGGCATTCTTCTGGCAATCGCCATGGCCGGTCTCATGGGTCCTGGCATTGATAATGTCGTGATTGCGCTCAGTACGGTTGGCTGGGTTGGATTCGCACGCCTATCCCGTGCCCAGGTTCTAAGCCTCAAACACCGCGAGCATGTGCAAGCTGCTGTGGCCTTGGGTGCCGGGCGGATCAGGATTGTCACCCGTCATCTGATTCCTTTGATGGTCGCACCGTTAATCGTGGAGGCGACTTTTTCAATTGCTGGTGTGATCCTTGCGGAGGCGGGGCTTTCCTTTCTAGGTCTTGGGGTTCAACCCCCTGCCCCTTCCTGGGGCAGTATGATCCGGGATGGGGCTCGCTACATGTTGGTCACACCCCATATGGTCTTGGCTCCGGGTGTCTCTGTGATGCTGGTGGTGGTTGCGGTGAATTCCCTGGGAGATCGCCTGCGGGACTGGATGGATGTCAGGACCCAACGAATTTAAATTTTCATTGGCTGGCATGAAACCATCGTTGGATCAGATGGCCATAGAAGCTTGCTTGATCAGGAGGTTCATTGCCTCTATGATCCGGTTCAAAACCCGAAGCAGAAGCCAGTTCCTGCAGCTGTCGCCTAATGCGGGCGGTCTTTTCAGTATCCAAGAGAAGGAAAACAGACTGCAGGAGCCTTTTACTGAATTGCGGTATGTCTTTTGGCTCGAGAGACTCAGAGCTCTTGCCCACTTGCTCAGCACAGTAGGCAATCAGGTTACTCACAGTCGTGCTTGTGAATTCTTCCTGAAGGATATTTGCAATCTTACGTGAAACACTATTCATGGACGGTCAACCCCATTTGCTTAGCTTTCTGATAGATGCGATATAGACGAAACGAGGAGAAGAGAATCATCCCCACGGCAAGTCCCATCAGAATATATTCCGGATAGATCATAAAGGGTCCGATGACATCCGTCCATTGGAAAGCCCGATTCAGTGTGTGCCAGACAGAGTACAGCATCAGAAGAAGCAGGATGGTGATATGGCTTTCGGCGTAATAGCGCAGCGGGCTCCCCGCAGGAAGTTCCTTGAAAGCCTTATTCACAAAAAATACGGTCGTGATGAACATGACCGTAATTAAACTGCTCATGGAAATTTCAAACCACATAGGACCTCCGCTTATCGAAGATCATAAAGCATACTTGCCCACCCGAAATTCATAGCTAATATCAAGTATAGCAAAGGATTTCCCAGGGTCAAGGAAGGCTCCTTCTATCTCCAAAGGGGATCGCCTGCTGGGATGGATTGATATCAGAACACACTGAATTTAAAGGAATTATTCTTAGTAATAAATACAAGATAAGCCCGGAAATGTGGCACCCAAGTTCTTCTTGACACACGGGTTTGATTAAGGTTAAATACGATCATCTGTATGTTCCCATGTGACAGGTACTCCAATGCGAAATGTTCTGGCGTTGATTCTTGCAGGCGGCAAAGGGTCACGGCTTCTCCCCCTCACACTGCATCGGGCTAAACCGGCGGTTCCATTTGGTGGTCATTATCGTATTATTGACTTCACCCTCAGCAATACTCTGAACTCCAATATCCGAAAGGTCGCCGTTCTGACCCAGTATAAGTCCTATTCACTGGATCGCCACCTTCGACTGGCCTGGAATGTCGTGGATCCAGAGCAGGGGGAGTTTATCATCTCGGTCCCCCCCCAGCAGCGGGTCGGCCAGGACTGGTACCGAGGCACGGCCGATGCGGTCTACCAGAATCTTTATCTGATTCAGCAGGAGACTCCTGACTACCTTTTTATCCTGTCGGGTGACCATATCTACAAGATGAACTATGCAGAAATGTTGGCCTACCATCTAGACGCCAAGGCAGATGCCACGATCGGGGTGATTGAAGTCACTTCCAGTGCAGTCTCACGTTTTGGAGTGGTGGAGGTAGACGCCCAGCAGCGGGTCGTGAGCTTTGTGGAAAAACCCCAGGCCACGGATGCTTCTGCAAGCAATGCCATGGTCTGTTATGCCAATATGGGGGTCTACCTCTTTAATGTGAATGTCCTGACCCAGTATCTGGTACAGGACGCTAACCATCCCACCCACCATGATTTCGGGAAGGATATTCTCCCCAAGATGGTTAAGCAGACACAAGTGATGGCCTATGAGTTTCGGGATGAGAACCGGAAGCAAGTACGCTACTGGCGGGATATTGGAACCCTAGAGGCTTATTGGGAAGCCAACATGGATCTTGTGGCCGTAGATCCTCTCTTTAATCTTTATGACAAGGAATGGCCTGTAAGGACCTATCATGGCCAGCATCCCCCCGCCAAATTTGTCTTTGCCGAAGAGTCCAAAGGTGAACGCCTGGGCATTGCCTTGGATTCCATTGTCTGTAATGGTTGCATCATCAGTGGGGGTCGTGTTGAACGTTCCGTGGTCTCTTCCAACGTCCGGATCAATGAGGATACAGAAGTCCTTGACTCAATCATCATGGAGAATGTTGTCATTGGACAGCAGAGTAAAATTAGGAAGGCCATTATTGACAAAGACACCGTGATCCCTCCCAAAACAGAAATCGGATACGACCTTGAAACGGACCGCAAGCGGTTTATGGTCACCGACTCGGGTATTGTGGTGATTAACCAGGAAATGATGGCCCGATGAAACTGAAATCCAAGTCCTCTCACTGGAGAGTCTCTGGCAAACAACGATCCCTCCGTAAAGACTCGATGGAGACCTTCACCCGCCAGGAACTTCTCAAGTTAGCCAAAGGCCAGAACATCCGGGGCCGGCATCGAATGACCAAGACCAAATTGGTACAACTCTTAAAACCTCTAATGAATATACCCAAAAAGCAAATTTCTGTTCCCATAGAAAAACCGATTGGCAGATCCACCACACGCCAACATTACCAAGAGCTGCCCGAAAACTATGGTACCACCGCGCTTGTCTTGCTTACTGTCGATCCCTTCTGGATTTTTGCCTACTGGGAGATTATCCCTCAGGCCATCTCCGATCTGATGAATCGGTTAGGACCCCGTGCCTCCTCCGGAGGAGGTTATGTGCTCCGGATCTATGATGTGACGGCTGTTGAATTCAATGGAAGCAATGCCCATTCCTCTTTTGATCTTCCCGTCGATCTTTGGGCAAGAAGCTGGTATATCAACCTGTGGAGCAGTGAAAAATCCTTAGTGAGTGACCTAGGATATTTGCTTCCGAACGGACAGTTCTTCCTCCTGGTTCGGTCCAATGTGGTACAGACTCCCCGGGCCGGGGTTTCTATCTTTACCGAGGCCCGCTGGTCTGAACCTTTTAATGAGCATGGAAGATTACGTTTCCACTCCAAAGAACCTTTCCACACTCCAGTAACAAGACATCCGGCCACAGGCTTAACACTTTGGGAGAAGCTCATAGAGGAATCTTCGGTTTTCAGTTCGGGTCCAGGACAGCCATTTTCTTTGTTTCATTCCCGAACTCTATCTGGCAAGGAGAAACCGAAATGACACAGGGTTACCTCTGCCTGGTATTTCATGGCCACCTCCCTTATGTGCGGCACCCGGAACATGATTACTTCCTTGAGGAAAATTGGTTTTTTGAGGCTCTGACCGACACCTACCTGCCGCTGTTGGGAGTTTGGGAAGGGTTGGTGCGAGATGGCATTCCCTTCAGACTAACCGTTTCCCTTTCGCCGACCTTGATGAGCATGATGGCCGATTCCCTGCTGATCAGCCGTTACCAACGCCATCTGGATCGTCTCATCGAGTTGGCAGAAAAAGAGCTTGAGCGGAACCGCCACTATTCTGAGTTTTATCAGGTGGCTCAAATGTATTGTGATCGATTCGGGCAGATCCGGGAACGATATCGCCGATACCGAGGTGATCTCATTGGGGCTTTCCGAAGATTAGAACAACAGGGGGTAATCGAACTCGCTACTTCGTCAGCTACACATGGTTTTTTACCCCTTCTCTCGGTCCAACCCACCACGGTGGAGACTCAGGTCCGTGTAGGAATCGAAACTTTTAAACATTTTGTGGGACATCCACCCAAAGGTTTCTGGCTACCTGAATGCGGATATTATATCGGTGTGGATGAAATCCTCAGAAAGACCGGCCTGCGTTACTGCTTCCTGGAAAGCCATGGCCTGCTTTATGCCCAGCCACGGCCCAAGTATGGGGTCTATGCCCCAATTTATACGGACTGTGGACTGGTTGCCTTTGGGCGCGATCCGGAGTCCTCCAAACAGGTGTGGAGTGCCGAAGAGGGATATCCGGGAGATATTGATTATCGGGAATACTACCGAGATATTGGCTTTGATTTGGACTACAATTATGTCCGCCCTTATATCCATCCAGATGGAATACGGATCAACACCGGAATTAAATACTACCGTATTACCGGTAAGACAAATCACAAGGAACCCTACGTTCGGTCCTGGGCACTGGCCAAATCAGATCAGCATGCCGGGAACTTTCTGTTCAATCGCCAAAAGCAGATCGAATGGCTTGTTCCCCAGATGGGGCGTCCTCCTATCGTGGTGGCCCCCTATGATCTGGAGCTGTTTGGACACTGGTGGTTTGAAGGTCCGGAATGGCTGGATCTCTTGATCCGCAAGCTGGTCTGTGATCAGCAATCCGTAAAAATGGTCACCCCCTCCGAGTATTTAGATTGTTACCCCATCAATCAGGTTACCTCTCCGAGCGCTTCAAGTTGGGGATATAAGGGTTACAATGAGGTTTGGCTTAATGGGAAAAATGACTGGGTTTGGCGTCATCTCCACCATGCGGGTCAGAGAATGGAACAACTCGTGAGGGATCATCCCTCAGCTCAAGGAGTCAAACACCGTGCCCTCAATCAGACCCTGAAAGAACTGCTGATGGCTCAGAGTTCAGACTGGCCCTTCATGATGAAGACCGGCCAGCAAACAGAATATGCGGTCAAGCGAATTAAAGACCATCTCCTCAATTTTCTACGACTCTCGGACGAAATCAGCTCAGGACAGATTGAGGAGCCTTGGCTCAAAGAATTGGAAGAGCGAGATAACTTGTTTCCCTTTCTGGATTACAGATCCTTTCATTCTTAGATTCACCCAGATCGACCCTTCCGGGCCTTCGCAACTGCCAGATCATACAGCCTCACATATTCATGGGCAGAGCGGTCCCAGGAGAATTCGGCTGCCATGGCAGTCAGCATGATTCTTTCCCATAAGGACCGGTCCTTATAAAGGTGCAGGGCAAGGCGAAGGGTGGTCAAGAGAGAATGGCTGCTGGCTGCCTCAAATACAAAGCCAGTTGCCTTTCTTGACGCAATATTGGAGGGTGTGGCGTCAGTGACGGTATCAGCGAGTCCACCTGTCTTTCGGACTATAGGAACCGCCCCATATCGCAGGCTGTAGAGCTGGCTAAGACCACAGGGCTCGTAACGGGAAGGCATGAGGAAAAGATCAGCCCCAGCCTCAATCCGATGAGCAAGAAGTTCATCAAAAGTGAAATGTACTGAAAACTTTTCTGGATACTGGTTCATCGCCTGAACCAGCTTCTGATGGATATCTGGGTTCCCTGCTCCTAGAACCACCATTTGAAGGTCAAGTTTCATGAGCTCATCCAGGATCTCAATGACCAGGTCGATTCCTTTCTGAATGGTAAATCGGGTAATCATACCGATCAGGGGTACTGCTGCCACGGGCATCTTGCATTCCCTCTGGAGCGCCTCTTTGCAGAGGCGCTTCCCATGGAGATACCGGTGATCATAGGGATGGCGAATGTAAGGGTCGTGGGCGGGATCCCACTGCTCATAATCCACACCATTCAAAATTCCGAAGAGGTCCTCCTGCCGGTCTCGAAGGACTCCTTCGAGACCGTGCCCGAACTCCATCGTTTGGATTTCACGACTATAGGTGGGACTCACCGTGTTGAGGATTTCACTCAACACGATACCTGCCTTCAGGAGATTGATCATTCCATAGAACTCCAGCGTCTCTGCAGTAAAGTACGCTGGGGGAAGACCTAACTTCGAAAACTCATGCCCCGGGAACAAGCCTTGATAACCCAGGTTGTGAAGGGTCAACAGCGTGCCCATTTTCTGGTATGAATCATCCCCAGCAAAGTGGGCCTTCAGATAGGCCAAGCTCAGGGCCGTCTGCCAATCATTAGTATGCAGTACATCAGGAAACCACTTCAACTGCTTTGGAACTTCCAGCACGGCACGGCTGAAGGCCGAAAATCGTTCAAGATTATCGGGATAGTCCTTGCCCTGTTCCTGATACAGTCCTTGGCGACCGAATAGGCGATCATTGGCCAGAAACAAGACTTCCACCTGAGTCCTGGGTAGATCGTAACTCCATATTGTGACGGGATAATCAATCTGCCCCGCAAGCTTCACCGAAAGATTGCCACGACGCCTAAGCTTCCATTGTTTTTCATCCACCACACCATACTTGGGCAGGATCACCTTGACCTCATGCCCCAATCTTGACAATGCGGCTGGAAGGGCCCCTGCGACGTCCGCCAGGCCACCGGTTTTTGCAAAGGGTGCGACTTCAGATGCAGTATAGAGGATGCGCACTAATAAACGATCTCCACTTCACGCAGAAACTTTGCGGCTTCTTCAGGAGGGGTTGGATTGATATAAAAACCTGTGCCTCGCTCAAAACCAGCCACATTGCTGAGTCGTGGCATGATCTCCAGATGCCAGTGGTAGTGATCTTCATTCATATGGGAATTCTGATTGAACGGCGAGCTGTGAATCAAAAAATTGTACGAAGGGAAATTGAGCGCCTTGTCCTGACGCTTCAAGATCTCACTCAAAATCCGTGAAAGGGCCTCAAATTCATGTTTCTGGGAATCCTCAAAGTAAGGATCATGACTCTTGGGAAGGATGCAGGTTTCAAAAGGAAACCTGGCTGCATAAGGGGTGATGCAGACATAATGGTCATTCTCGATCACCAGACGAACCCGAGAAGAGAGTTCCTGCCGGACAATATCACAGAAAATACACCGTTCCTTGTATTGGTAATATTCTTTTGCTCCTTGGATCTCCTCCATGACGTTTCGGGGGACGATAGGAAGAGCGATGAGCTGAGAGTGGCTGTGTTCCACCGTGGCTCCTGCGGCATCGCCATGGTTTTTAAAAATCATAATGAACCGAAAGCGCTTATCTTTTTTAAGGTCCAAGATGCGGTCACGATAACTCCACAAAACCTCTTCCATCTGCCTTTCAGACATGTTGGATGGGGCTTGTTTGTGATCCGGCGTTTCAATAATGACCTCGTGAGCCCCGATCCCATTCATCTTGTCATAGATGCCTTCTCCCTCCCGGTTGACACCTCCCTCAACCCGGAGGGCTGGAAATTTATTAGGCACCACTCGGACATGCCAGCCCGGCGTATTGGGTTTGGAATCATCCTTGCGGTAGGCCATAATTTCGGGTGGGGTTTGGTCCTCATTTCCAGGACAAAAGGGGCAAAACCGATGTTCAGTAGTTGGGGCTGGTGCGCAATGATAGTCAGTAGGCCGTTTGCTCCGTTCCGTCGCAATGATGACCCACCGGCCGATCACCGGATCTTTTCTGAGTTCAGGCATAGCCAATCAAAAATTCTCCTTTGATAAGACATTGCTTTACTTTATTCATTATAGGACATTTTTTTGAGTACAGCAACACGTATAGGATAAAAATCACCGCTCAGTGATGCTGAGGGTCATGAGGCCTTCCTGTACGCTTAAAAGAGGGAGGTTCAGCGGCCACAGGGCCACCAGGCAAGAACCCTGATAGGTTAATTCCATCCCCTCCTCAGACTGCGAAACGGTCTCCACAGGGAACCGCCACAGTCGCACGGGGGGATCATACTGCAGGCGAATCTCAATCCCTTGCCATTCATCTACGAGGTAGACCTCCGTCACCTGCTCCACAACACCCAGGCTACAAAGTCGGGTATCCTGTACAGATTTTTCTGGAAAACGGTAATAACGTTTAGGATCAGAACCAGCTAAGAGCGTGAGGTTTAACTCCACAGCCCATTGATAAGTAGCGGGTTGAAAATGATGGATTGAAGGTTTCGGATGATGAAAGGCATACTGAACGGACAGGTGGGCTTGTGAGGCCCGCAGGGTATAGTTCTTTTTGACCGCCAGAGAGATGTCCTTCATCATACCGATACGGTGAAAGGAAACAATCATCTCATGATGACCCGACCTTATAACCTCTCTCTCATAAGGTTGATTCGAAAATCCTCCCAGGTCTTCATACTGGCTGGATTCATATTTTGCCAGTGTGGTATGGGACTCCAGAAGATGGTCTCGGAATGACCACCTGGGATGCCGATCGTAGACCAGCTTCCGATCAAGCCCTGTTTCCTTTACAGAAGCGAGCTCATGGATTGAAGGAATACTGTCTGGTTTTTCTACATTATGAGATGACGTCGTTTGTTTTTCCTGGAGCCGTTTATGGTAGGCCTCCTGCCGCCGCATTGGAACATGGGTCAGGCAGAGTGCCTTTGGCCTGTAATCAATCTGGAAGGCCGTGGCGCCCTCATTGGGTTTTAAGTACAAGTTCATCCAGGGTGTTTTGGCTAAAAGCTCCTTGTAACCGTCTCGATCCAGGTCCATCTCGGTGAGGTGGAGGGGTGATTCAGAGGAACGCGAATCCACAAGTTTCTCGGCCTTGAGGAGATGTTCATATACCGCATGGCGAAGGTAGTTCAGATAGTAGCCCCCGAAAAGCCCATGCCAGTAGGCATCATTCCCTTGGGCCTGATACAATTCTCTTTGGGCCTCTGTAAACCTTTTTGGCTTATATCCGCCCTTCGGTTCCATGAGAGCAAGCCGATCGCTCACATAGAGCATCTTTTTATGCATCAAATTAATTTCCGGATATTTCACCAGAAAATAATGCCAGAGCCCGCCCCGCAGAAAATCCTGTGCTGCTTCTTTTAACCCAGCCGCCTCAAACCGTTGTAGCAGGGCCTCCCGTTCCAGAATCGTTTCGGCGGGAAGAGCCCATTCCATCATCTCCTCATACGAAGCTGTTGGAAGATAAATGCGCCCCGTCGGAGGTGTTTGGGCCAAATATTCCCCGAAGGTCATGGTGGTAATCCAGCTTCTGTTTTGTTCCAGAAGATCAAAGAACCGCTTCAACCAACCCTGATCATACACCCAGCGATAAGTCCCCGGCCAAAGACCGAATTTTTCCCCATCATCTGCATAGGTGACTCCCACCGGCCCCTGTTCTTTCAATTGATCAAGATACTGGATGGTTTCTTCAGGCTGCCTGAACGGGATCAGATAACGAAGCCGCTTGCTAATTGGAAAGATAGCCAAGGGGACTCCTTCATGTTCCGTTAGATAATAGCCGCGCAAGGTATCCGGCTTGACCCCGACCAACTGGAAATGGCTATCGTCGGCCAGGGTATAGGCCACACCACAGGACCCCAATAGCTTTGAAAGAGAAGGGTCCCATACCCGCTCAGTCAACCAAAATCCTTTGGCGTTCGCGTGCAGTCGTTCTTTCAGATACTGGTTCATCAGGGTAACCTGCCCAATGCCATCACGGGCCGGAATGGCTGCAAGAATGGGCTCATAATAGCCGCCGGTCAGGAGCTCCACTTGTTTTTGTTTCACTCGATTCTTAAGCTCGCCCAGGAATGCAGGCTGATGTTTTTCCAGCCAATCCAGCAAGGGACCACTATAGTGCAGTGAGATCCGAAGGTTGGGGTACTCCTTCAGTAGATCCAGAAATGGACGATAGCAACGGTCATGGGCTTCCTGAAAAACATGGGCAAAGTTTCCCACCGGCTGATGGTTGTGAATCCCTAAAAGAAGATAAACCTTTCCCATCACACGCTCCACATCCTCAGCTCAAAATCCTTGTCAGGTACAGTAAAGGGAATATATCCGTTCAGGGGATAGGTCTCAATGACCTTGTCCTGTTCCAGAACTTCAAGAATAAAATTAAACTGATGGTGTGGCTTCCATCCCACTTTCTCAAAAGGAATGGCAAGTTCTAGAAAGTTAACAAATGCAATCTGATCCGATCCAAAAATGGAATGAAACGCAATTCCATCCTCACTTCTTTCTACCTCAAAACGTAATGGACCCTGCGGGCCGCACGGGATGGTGATCCGATACTCAGCCAGGCTTCCTACCCGCGGGCCTTTGGCAGGATGCACCCTCAAGGTCTCACGGGTAGGGGTACTAAATAAGTTGACCTGAAGTGTCAACCTCTCCTTCTGGTCAGGGGTACAGCGTGGTGAAGGGTCTATGCGAAGGTACCAATGGGTGAGATCAAATCCATAATAGATCGTGGTCACAAGCCGCTCGGCGTGATAACGGGTGGCCTGAAGTGTGGTATCGTAATACCCAGCCCCCTGCCATTCAAAATAGGAGGTCAAGCGGCCTTCCAAACTGGGGGTGATAAAGTTCACCGGCTCCCTGATATGTTTGGCCGGATGAAGATGGAGGATCGAACGGTGGAGAAACTCAGGAACCTCGCGTCCCAAAGCCTTGAAGGCATGCATCAGGTGTGCACGGAACAGTCGGTCAAATTCCTCATCATGGTCGCTTGTGAAATCATCCCCGTACCACCAGAACCAGTCACTTCCCTCGGCCGCATAGAGGGCCTCGAAGGCCTCCTGTCGCCGTTCAGCCGGAATCTGCTCTTCCGTCAAGGCAGATCTCAGGATCTTTTGAGTCCGCCCCAAATATTCCCAGGCCAGGTTTTCTTCATGGGCCCCGATCCAGATGTCAAAGTCATGATTGATCCAGGACCCCGAATAGAGCTGGGTGATCACTGATCTCGGAGGATGCTCCATCAGATGATCTCCTATTTTTACCGTCTTCAAGGAGGGCGCCTGGGAAAGACGACGATAGAGCTCCATCAAAAAAGGCCGGCCATTGTCCTGGTAGTTCTCCCAGGGGTTCTCTCCGTCCAGAATAATAGTCACTAAGCGCGGTTCCTTTTGTCCGACCGTCATTTCTTGGATATGAGTCAGGCGGTGTACCAAATCCTCAGCGGCAGATGTGGGGTCCATTTCCCCATAGGTAAAGCTCAAGAGATTGGAAAGCTCCTTATCCCGAAAGACGATCTGAACCGAGCTCCCTTCGTGCTCCACTCGGTAAGGCCGGTAAAGGTCTTCCCCTCGCGAGGATAGCATGACCGAATGGGTAAGAATCTCCTCATCTGTTGCAATCCACTGGACCCCGGCGCCACTTAAGATGGGAATCAGCTCTGGACAAACAGAGCCTTCAGAAGGCCACATCCCACGAGGTTTTTTTCCAAAGACCTGGCCATGAAAATCCAAAGCCTTCACAACCTGGGCACGGGCATCCTCGGGAGCACTGAACCGTTCCGGAAGAGTAGCCCAGGACATTGACCGCCTCGCAATATCCGTATCCATCAAAAGAGGCAGGATAGGATGATAGAAGGGGCTGGCGGTCAACTCCAGTTGTCCTGTGGCTTCAAGATTCTTGTAAACCGAAATAAGCCTCTTGAGAATGACCTGCTGACACTGGATCACTGTAGCCTTGTCTTGTTCCGTATAGTCCCTCCCTTTGGCTCGAAGCTCACCCAGCACCTCAAACTCCTCCACAGCCTTAAAGCCAAACCAGGCCAGGTTGAACAACACCTGAAGATCCAGGTAGTCCTGAATCTTAAATTGCTTTAGGGCCCGCTCCAATGTTTCCTCATTGGGGTGCATCCCGCGATCCTGAAGTAAGGCATAATATCTCGGCAGTGGCTTGATGATGGCGTCCCAGTTGGCCATGAAAAAATAACGGAGAATGAACTGTCTCTCATCTATATCCAGATCACCAGCGGGTTTCAAGGTCGTGTCTAAAAACCGGTCACGGGCTGTATCTTTCTGGTAGTCAAGAATCTGAAGAAGCAAGGAAGGAACGAGATTGATGGTGACCTTAATCTCCGGAAAATCACCAAGGATCTTGGCCATATCGTAGTAAGACTTAATCCCATGGAGCCGCACCCAGGGAAGACTATAAGTCCCGGTTAGGGGATCCTTATAGTAAGGCTGATGCATATGCCAAAGAAATCCGACGCTCAAACGATTCAAAAGGTGCTCCTCGATTGTAGATACCCACGGGCAAGCCCATGGCACTTATTGAATCGCGCTTCGCACGCAAGGACCGCATTCAGCCCCGCCTAAAGGCGCGGCCCTCTGGCTCGCGCCGGCCGTGGGTATCTACCCAGCGAGCAAGGCGAGCGTGAGGGGGAGGCTCCATCCGGCTTCGCCGGTGGAGGGGGCGACGCGAGCCCCTATAGTAGACTACAAGGAAACAGGACGGACATTCCAGATCTTTTCGGCATATTCCCGAACCACACGATCACTTGAAAATTTGCCCATATTCGCTGCATTTAAGATGGCACGACGTGTCCATTCATGCTTATTTCTGTACAGTGCATCCACGTGTTCCTGGCAAGCCACATAAGACTCATAGTCGGCCAGTAAGAGATACCGATCTCCCTCGACCATGAGGGAATTTATGATCGGCCGATAACGATCGTGTAAATCCGGGGAAAAGAAACCAGAAGCAATCATATCCAGAACCTGTTTGAGTTCTGGATTGGCATTGTAATAATACATCGGATCATATCCTTCTTTGCGCAATTTCGCAGCCTGCTCCGCATTCAATCCAAAAATAAAGATGTTGTCCTCTCCGACCTGCTCCCGAATCTCAATATTCGCACCATCCAGGGTGCCGATAATCAGGGCCCCATTGAGTGCCATTTTCATATTCCCTGTACCGGATGCCTCGGTGCCTGCAGTGGATATCTGCTCTGAAAGCTCACAGGCGGGAATGATATCCTCAGCGGTGGAAACATCATAATTGGGTATAAACACCACCTTAAGCCGCCCCCCGATGCTGGGGTCGTGATTCACAATGTCCGCAACATCATGGATTAACTTAATAATTAACTTAGCCTGGGCATAGCCTGGAGCAGCCTTGCCGGCAAGGATCACGGTGCGAGGGATCCGTTGGATCTGGGGGTTGGAACGAAGACGGTTATAGAGTGTAATGACATGAAGCACATTCAATAATTGTCGTTTATATTCATGGATGCGCTTCACCTGAACATCAAAAAGGGAGTTTACATTCACCTCAACCCCCAGATGCTTTTTGATCAGTCCTGCCAACCGTTCCTTATTGGCCTGCTTCACCTCCCAAAATTTATCACGGAAACCTACGTCCTCAGCAAGCGGAATCAATCGTTTGAGTTGGTCCAAATCAGTGATCCACTCTTGTCCGATCCGGGATGAGATCAGGCCGGACAGGCGTGGGTTGGCCTGATTCAGCCACCGTCGAGGAGTGATTCCATTCGTGATGCTGATGAAACGATCCGGGTATAAACGATTAAAATCGGCAAAGGTAGTCTCCTTCATAAGCTGGGTGTGAATTTTTGCAACGCCATTTACCTTATGGCTACCCACTACGGCCAAATGCGCCATACGAATTCGTCGTTCAGTATCCTCGTGAATGATCGACACGCGCTTAACGAGATCCATATCACCCGGATAACGCCGGGTCACTTCTTTAAGAAAACGCTGATTGATCTCATAAATGATCTGAAGGTGCCTGGGGAGCATCGCCTCAAACAGGCTGATAGGCCAGGTCTCTAGCGCTTCAGGAAGCAAGGTGTGGTTCGTATAAGCAAAGGTACGAAACGCAATGGACCATGCCCGATCCCAGTCCAGGTGATGGAGATCTATGAGAATTCGCATTAATTCAGGGATGGCAATGGCTGGATGGGTGTCATTGAGCTGAATGGCCACCTTCTCAGGAAGCCGATCCAATGAGTCATGATGTTGTAGAAAACGATGCAGGATATCCTGCAAGGAAGCGCTCACGAAAAAATATTGCTGTTTGAGTCGAAGCTCCCGGCCTACCACAGTCGAATCGCTGGGATAAAGCACCTTAGAGATATTCTCCGACTCTACCTTGTCTTCGACCGCCTTAATGTAGTTACCTTCGTTAAAGTATCTGAGATCAAAATCCCGTGTGGCCTTCGCAGACCAGAGACGTAAAGCGCTCACCGCATGGGTACTTGTCCCATAACCTGGTATGGGAATATCATAGGCCATCGCCATCACCTCGTCCGTATCCACCCAGCATTGGCGGGGCTGACCATGTTCATCATGCTCCTCCACAACATGGCCATAGAATTTGACCGGGTAGAGTACTTCAGGATGTGAAAATTCCCAGGGATTTCCAATTCGTAACCAGCTTTCAGGATGTTCAACCTGATAACCTCCCTCGATCTTTTGTTTGAACATCCCGTATTCATAGCGAATGCCATAACCATAGCTTGGCAGATGGAGTGTGGCCATGGAGTCCAGAATACAGGCGGCAAGTCTTCCCAAACCCCCATTACCCAGAGCCGCTTCCACTTCAGCCTCACAGAGCTTTTCCAAATTCTGGCCCATTTCATACAAAACCTGTTGAGAGACTTCCTTTAAACCCATATTGAGCAGGCCATTGGTCAAAGATCTCCCAATCAGGAATTCTAACGATAGATAATAAACGATCTTGGCATCTTTCTGATGATACTGAGGCATGGTCTCCATCCAGCGCTGGATTAGCCGATCTCGCACCGTATATGCCAGGCTGGTCAACCAGTCGCGTTCTGTCGCTGTACCGGAATCCTTGCCCATGGAATACATGAGGCGCTTGTCTAGCGAGCGCCTAATGGAGACTGCATCCATTCCCAATTTGTCATCTTTGAATGCCGCCCCTCTTGAATCTGAAGTCATGCTTTGACCCCTTCGTCACCCAAACACTCAAACCGAACAGTATACTGAAATGAACAATGATCCAGAGTATATCATAAGACGACCAGCCCTATCATTATCTTAGTCAGCACTAAAGTTTGAGATGATGGCACAATTTTGCCACAGTCAAGAATTAATCAGGGAAGGGAATTAGATAATGTCTTGGAAAAAAATTGAAAGGTCACTGAGTATTTATGAATGGGAATGAAATTGGTAACCTTTGGGCACCACCACCACCCCGCCTTCAGACACAGTAAACCGCTGGCGATCCCGTTCGAGATCCCATCCCACCGTTTCCTTCTCTGGAATGTGGACGTCCTTATCGATGATACAGCGTCGCAGACGAGCGCCCGAGTCGACACGGACTCTTTCAAACAGGATCGAGTCCTCTACCACGGCACCCGTTTGGACCCACACGTTGGGAGAGAGGATTGAATGAATGATCCTCGCCCCGATAATCACATTTCCACCCGACAACATGGCATTCGTCACCGAGCCATCTTCTCCTGAAGAAGAAGGAACCATCCGGGCCAAAGGATATTGACCGTGATAGGTTCGGATCAGCCAATCTTTTTGATAAAGATCAATAGGCGGCACAGGTTTCACAAGGTCCATGTTTGCCTCATAATAGGCATCCAGGGTTCCGACATCACGCCAATAGCCATCCTGTGTCACCCGTCCCTCAATACCCCCAAAACGATACGCCCCGATGCTATGCGTCCCGATGATTCCGGGCAAGATGTTCCTCCCAAAGTCATGCTGAGAAGTCTTATCCTGATGATCCCGATGGAGAATTTCCAAGAGCAATGGCAGGTCAAAAATATAAATTCCCATAGACACGAGAGCATAAGTGGGATTTCCCTGCATCGGGGGCGGATCTTTCGATTTCTCGAAAAACTTTCGGACCTGAAGATGGTCATCGACCTCCATCACCCCGAAGGACCTGGCATCAGCCAGGGGAACCGGAACACAGGCCACAGTCACATCAAACTTACGGCGGACATGTTCCTCTAACATCCGCGCATAATCCATGCGATAAATATGGTCCCCAGCTAGGACCGTTACAAACTTCGCCTTGCTCCTCTCAAGGAGATACCGATTCTGATAGATCGCGTCGGCTGTCCCTGCATACCATCCCTCTCCCATTCGCATCTGGGCCGGGACCGTCGTGATATACTCCCCGATTTCCGGGTTAAAGATCGACCAGCCATCTCTTAAGTGTTTTTGAAGAGAGTGAGATTTATATTGGGTAAGGACCAAAATCCGGCGAAAACCAGAGTGAAGGCAGTTGGACAGCGTAAAATCGATTATTCGGTAGATTCCTCCAAAGGGGACTGCCGGCTTGGCCCGATCCTCTGTCAAAGGATGAAGCCGTGATCCCACTCCCCCGGCCAGGACAATCGTAAGGGTCTTCTGAACAACCTCCATAGTGAACCTATTCAGTATGGAATTTTATGCTCTCATTTTATAGGAAGAAATTATAAATTTCAACGAAAAGTAAAGGGTGTTCGCTCTACACAGCGGAGCAGTTAGAGCAAAGGGCCAATGGCGTAACTACTTGAAAATTGGTGAAGCGTAAGTCTTTCCTTATTGAGCGTTAGGATATCTCTTTATCGTCTTTCTGCATTCTTTTGATAGATTTTACACAATTTTAACTATTCCTTAAGCGAGATGTCATAAGGCAGAGTTAACTTATATGACAAATAACGTAACAGGGAGGTATATCATGATTTCAGTTGTATTTGGCATTGCAGCGGTATTAGGTGTTGTAGCCTTATTGGCCGTAGGTCTTTCGTGTCTGGTCAATGATGATTGTCAAAGTCGCTCTGAGGCTTATCGGGAGATGGTTGAGGAAGCACCATCCCTTGACCATCCCTTCTATAAAAAAGCAGCATAGATACCCATTGGGTATCTACCCTCTTTGTACGTATTCACCCGAATCGTGTTCTGATTCCTCCACTTGAGTTTCATGGCGATTGCCTCCTAAAAGATAAACTTGGTTTTTTGAGCTAATGACCTTCGCCGGTCAGGACAGATTCACGATGACAAAGAGGTTGAAAAAATGATCAAGAGGAGGATTGATCTGAGAGAGTAAGAGGGAGCTGGCCGGGATCGATCACGCAATCGAACCGAAAGTGCGAAATCTAAACACGCCTGGAGGGCAACCTATCGGGAAGAGGGCGTTTTGCCGCTCAACCGGCGACCTTCCGAGAAAAAGAGAAAATGGAGCTGAGGGGGATCGAACCCCTGACCTTCGCATTGCGAACGCGACGCTCTCCCAACTGAGCTACAGCCCCACACCTCGCTTGCGCTGTCGAGCATACCCCGAAGGGGTGTATATGCGAGAATAAGATTTTATACGGTGGGCCCTTGTTCTAAGCCATCAGACCATTTCAAAAATCCAAGGGTCATGCTGTGGTCCTGAGGATTGAGTCCCTTAAACTGCACTCCCATAACATACCACGATCCCATCTGCTCCTGCCAGACGATCTGTCCCACCACGGTTTCATCAATCTTTTTCCCTGTCCCGTCTCCAAAGTATAATTTGATATAGACCCGCCCGCTCAAGGGATTCTTGCTGTAGACAGCCATCCCACCATAACTAATGTTAATTGCGTAGGCTTCTGCGGGAGAATCCGATGGGTCTTTTCGTACCTCCACCAGGCCGATCATGCTGGCCCGTCTATATTTCCTACGCTCCGTCATCCCCAATCGCGAAAGAGCCTCATAAACCTGGGCAGAAAAATGAGGTCAAACAGATCCCCTTTATCAGGGAACAGCTCAAGAACTTTGGCTCGCGTCTGCTGGATAATTTCAGGCACCTCCTCGCTAGCAAAGTGGCCATGCATCAGGAGATGGGCAGCACCATCCACAATGAGCCGCAGCCGCAACATCTTGCTTTCTTCATCTGCAAGTGCTCGAGCATTCTCTTCCATAAGACAATTACTATTGAACCTTGCTGCCACTCAAGTACTGAGCCTCTGGCTCTCCCGCAATGCCCATCCTGTGCAACATCAGACCTGAGTAGCGATTTAAAAAATTGTTTCGTGGCAAAAAACCTAATGGTCTTCTTCTGCGGACGCCCAGCTTCTTGATTTCATTAATCAAATCCCGGCTCCTCTCACTGACTTCAAGTCCCCGTTGGAAAATTTTGAGTGCCTTAGCTTTGTTGTCGGCCTTGAGGTACACCTTGCCCAGGTTCAGGTAAAATTCGGGTCGCAATGTGTCTTTTGCCAGAGCCATGCGACAAAAGCGTTTCCCCTCTTCTACACGGTTCTGAACCAGGGCAATACACAGCCCATAGTAGGAGAGAAGATCCAAGGGAAGACGATCCAAAACCTGTTCTCCCATCTGGGTCTGAGATTCTTCTGGAGTGGTATACTTTAACAGGGCGGTATTGAGACTCTTTAAGGCCGCGCCTAGATTACCTTCTTTCACATAAAGCATACCCAACTCAAGATACTCTTCATTCTGCATCATCCCCATTTTTACCTCCTATTCTTTCAAAGTCACGGCTGTTCCCACAAGACACAGCCATATTCCCCCTATTCCAGAAGTCTGATTCATGGTAAGTCCTACTACCGCATTGGCCCCTCGTTTAGCCGCTTCCACTTTAAGATCCGTCAGAGCAATCGTTATTGCCTTTTCAAAAGGCACCTCAAGGGCGGTAGAACGGATACTGATCACTTCACCCGTCACATTATCAAGGCGTTCTTTCACCAAATCTCCCCTGACGAAAACAGTAGTAGACACAATCCCATGATAAGCCAGAATCTGTCTGCCTTCAATCTGTGGTGTACTGGTGACAATTAATCGCTCCAGTTGTTCCAGCCTATCATGGGGACCTCCGCTGACATGTTCCTTTTTTTCTTGAGCGTGTTTCTCCGGTGCTGGAGGGAGTACTTTTTCTTTCTCTTCGACTTTCTTGGGCGGCTCGGAATGGGGTTTTGAGACTTCGGCCTTAGATGAAACACTAGGCTTTGGAGGAGCCGGAGGCTCGGCCACAGGTTTGGCAGCCGCAGCAGTTGGAGCAGCGGACTGCTTCGGTTCTGTCGAGGGCGACTCTTTAAAAGCGGGTGTCATGGGTGTTTGACATTGAGAACATGTCTCACCCGCCGGCTGTTCAAATCCGCAGCTTGGACAGATCATCCACCACCCCTTACCGTTTCAACCCCTTCAACAATAACACGCCGCCCCATAATCTTAAGTCTCCCCTCTGCAAACCACTGAATTGCGAGGGGATAGATATGGTGTTCCTGCTCCAAGATCCGGGCGGAGAGCGTTTCCTCGGTATCAGTGTCCAGCACCGGCACTGCGGCCTGAACGATAATAGGACCATGGTCCACCTGCTCATCCACAAAATGAACGGTGACCCCTGTTATCTTAACACCATGCTCCAAGGCCTGGCGCTGGCTATGAAGACCCGGGAAGGAAGGTAGTAAAGAAGGATGAATGTTCATCACACGGTTTCTGTAAGGTGTGATCAGGGCTGATGTAATAATCCTCATATAGCCCGCCAGCACCACCAGGTCAACGGCATACTCCTGAAGGATTTTTACGACTGCACTGTCATACAACTCTCTGGTCGAATAGTCCTTGGGTGATAAATGCACAGAGGTAATTCCCCCCTGTTTAGCACGCTCCAGGGCCTGCGACTCTTTTTTATCACTGACGACCACCACAATTTTGGCATTTAACTTTCCTGCCTTAATGGCATCCATAATCGCCTGGAGGTTTGAACCACGGCCTGAGGACAGCACACCTAGATTGGCCTTAGACATAGTCCACCTTCCGGGAACCCCGGACGACCTCTCCAATCAAGAATGCTCTCTCGCCCAAACGTTTGGCCTTGGCTAAGAGTTTTGTGACTTTATTCCTGGAAACTACCAGGATCATACCCAGCCCCATGTTAAAAGTACGATACATTTCTGCCTCGGCAATACCTCCCTTGTGTTGAAGAAACCCAAATATAGGCGGCACTTCCCAGGAAGATCGTGTGATCAGAGCACCACATCCCGAAGGGAAAACTCTGGGGAGATTTTCGGTAATGCCGCCACCAGTGATATGAGCCATTCCTTTGATGGCCCTTGCGAGCTGAACATCTTTCAAAAGTGAAAGAATGGACTTCACATAAATCCGAGTCGGTGTGAGGAGTTCTTCGCCCAGGGGACGACCCAGATCAGAAATTCGGTCATGAATGCTCAAACCTGCCATATCAAAGATCACTTTACGCACGAGGCTGTAACCATTGCTGTGCAGCCCGGATGAAGCCAGCCCGATTAAGGCATCCCCCACTTTAACCCTGCGGCCATCCACAATCTTTGCTTTTTCCACCACTCCCACAGCAAAGCCTGCAAGGTCATACTCCCCCTCGGCATAAATGGACGGCATTTCGGCTGTCTCCCCGCCGATAAGTGCACAGCCCGCTTGTTGACATCCCTCCACCACCCCTTTCATAATCTCCACCGACTTCTGTGGTTCCAGATGTCCCATAGCCAGATAGTCCAAAAAGAAGATGGGCTCTGCCCCACTCACCACTACATCATTCACGCACATGGCGACTAGGTCGATTCCCACCGTGCTGTGGCGATCCATCTGGAAAGCCACCTTGAGCTTGGTGCCTACTCCATCCGTTCCCGAGACCAACACCGGGTCCTTATAGCGTCGAGTAGACAGTCTGAAAAGGCCTCCAAAACCACCCAGATCTGTCAGGACCCCGGGCCGAAAGGTCTTTCGTACCAGAGGTTTAATAAGATTGACAAACCGGTCTCCCGCCTCGATATCCACACCGGCCTGTTTATAAGTGAGAGATGTATCTTTATCAGACATGATTAGTGGCCTTAGGACCCGTTAAGGAGGTCTAGATGCTTCGCTTAAAGTATAATACTAGAAACTCGGAAATCCGTCAATTTACCATTCTTGACATCATGATTGGCATTTGGTTATGATCAGAGAATATTTAAAAATCAGGAGATTATATTGAAGTTGGAGGGTGCAACGATCCTGATTACCGGGGGAGCTAAACGGGTGGGCAGGGGAATTGCTTTGGCCCTAGCAAGGCAGAATGCCCGGGTGGCCATCAGCTACCAGACCTCCTCCAAAGCAGCCGAGGCAACAGTCAAAGAAATTCAGGCCCTCGGGGCAAAAGCGGTGGCTGTGCCTGCCGATATCTCTAAAGCACAGGACGTAGATCGTTTAATTAAAACAGTGTACAAGACCCTGGGAAGCCTGGACATCCTGATTAATAATGCCGCCGTCTACGAAGAAACCCCTTTTGACAAGATCAGTGAGAAGGAATGGGATCGGCACCTTGAAATCAATTTGAAAGGATCCTTCCTGTGTGCGAGGATGGCCTCAGAGGTCATGCAAAAACAGGGCAGAGGGAAGATCATCAACATTGCAGACTGGAGTGGGATTCGTCCCTACAAGAACTACCTCCCATACTGTGTTTCAAAGGCTGGGGTCATTGCCCTGACCAAGGCCCTAGCCTTGGAGCTAGCCCCCACCGTCCAGGTCAATTGTATTTGCCCGGGACCCATCCTCCTGCCAGAGTTTTTTGGAGAAAAAGACCGACAAGAGATTATCGCACAGACGCCTTTAGCCCGGGTGGGTTCTCCTGAGGATATCGCTGCGGCAGCACTGTTTTTTATCCAGGGATCAGACTTCGTCACCGGGGCAATCCTCCCCGTAGACGGTGGCCGCTTGATCGCTTAGAGTTAAGCTAGCCTCTGGCTCCGCCAGGGCGAGCGCGGGGCGTGGGGGCATCGGAGCACCTTTCATTTTGTGTTGGCGCACGGGCCCCCACATACAAATGGAGCGTCTATGTATAAAGTCACTAAACACATCCTGTTTTGCTACGGTCATCGGCTACTCAATTATGACGGCAAATGTAAGCATCCCCATGGCCACAACGGGCGTGTCGAGATCGAGCTGGCCTCCGAAAAGCTGGACCATCGTGGCATGGTCATGGACTTTGATGAGATCAAGGAAACCCTCAAGATCTGGATTGATGAGGCACTGGATCACAAGATGCTTTTGTGCAAGGACGATCCCTTGGTCAAGGTGTTGGGAGAGCTAGGGGAGCCTTACTATCTCATGGACTCCAACCCTACTGCCGAAAACATCGCAAGGTTGATCTTTGAGCATGCCGCGGCTAAGGGGTTTCCGGTCAGTGAGGTCAAGCTGTGGGAAACCGAGACCTCATACGCTGTCTATCATCCTCGTACCTGAAAGACCCGCCTAAAAAATGTCTCAAAGACCTCATTGACATCTTTCCAACGTCTGCAGCGGACTTTCATTTGACAATTTCTGAATGCTAGCTAATATTATAAATGATAAAGAAAATTTCCTTTTTTGATACTTCACACGATAAGGGCAACCTTGTTCAAAAGACAAGGGCGCAAAGTTCTGATCCCGGTGGATAGGGACCGAAGGACTGCCGAAGTGAAGATATAAAGCCCATCCTGTGTTGGTGAAAGATGGGCTTTTTATTTGGAATTTTAATCATAGTGGATGATGGCGAACACAATGCTGTCCTGTCTTTAAAATGCCGAACGTAAGATATCTATCCATAGGCATTGTCGCAATGGCCATCATCTCCAGGATAGCATTGGGTGGGGAAAGTCTGGCCCAGGGAACTGCCGATATCATGCACAGAGCACACGGCTTGCGTGATGATGACCTGTTGCTTGCGGTTTTCGAGGAGACGCTCACCGCAGGAAAGACAGGCGACTGGGCCACGATTGGAGGGGCAATCAAGCTGGCAAATGGGAAGATGGAAACCTATCACAAGATTTTTGGCGTTGATGTCAAGCCAAAGCTTGATCAGGCTGTGGATACAGAGGATCTCCGTGAGACACTCAAGTATCTCGCTCAGCTGGTCTACCTTGAGATGAAAGGACAATTTAAACTGATTATGGATACCAAGGCCTCTGATTTTCTGGACTCAAAAGCGCGCTTTGATAAGGCAAGAGAGTATTACACAAAGGTATTATCAGGAAACATCAAGAGGAGAGATCCGAAACGACACGAGCGCATCGAAGCACAGTTCATTATGGCGGAGGCGGCCCTGGGCAATCCCGGGATCTTCCTTAACTTGCCAGTTATGCGATCAGATCTTAAAAAATTCGCAGTTGCGACAAAGACGATTGAAGATGAAGTGGGTGCAGTCTATACCTATTTTAAAGAATAGATCACACACCCTTCGTCCAATTAGGCTCAATGAAACTTATTTAAAAACTTGGGGAGGCTTAAAGATGAGACGCAGAATAATGATGGTTTCATGTGTTTGCTTGGTCTCCATGGCTGTTCTTTCCCTGCCGATCGGGGTTCGGGCTCAAGGAGAAGAAGCTGAAGACTTCACCTTCAGTGATGTCTATCTCACCAAGAAGGGAAAGGAGAAGGTGACTTTTCATGGTTATGCCGCATTCCAGTACTTCGACAGTGAGGGAAGTGCTCCAGGGGGGAACAGCAGTTTTGACCAGCACATCTTCGAACCCTTCTTCGGCTATCAGGTGAATGATAACGTATTTGCCAAGATCATCGTCGAGTTCGAACATGCCCCGGAAGAAGTGGATGACGATCAATTTGCCGAGATCGTCATCGAGCAGGCAGAAATTGATATTACCCCCCGGCAGGGAACAACGATGGGGTTCGGGGCGATCCTTGTCCCCTTCGGCCTTGAGAACTACTTCCATGCCCCTTCGGACAACCGTTTGATTAGCAGACCCCCTCTTGTGAAAAGTGGAGCTAACCAAAACCCCATACTGAACAATACCTGGACAGATGTGGGAATCCAATTGACCCAGGACGTTGAAAGAGTCGGTACCCTGGATCTGTACGTCATCAATGGGAGTGCCGTCCAGAATAGTGGTAATCGGGGAAGGGACACCAGTGGGAGCTCCGCAAACACTGGGAAATCGCTGGGGGCTGAGCTTCAGATCACGGAACTTTATCCAGGCCTAAATGTCGGCCTCTCGTATATCAAGGGCCCCCACAATACGAACAACGAGCAGTATTCCTGGCGATTCGGACTGCATGCCCTGCTGGATCTCAAGATGGTTTATCTCCAGGCAGAGTATCTCACGGGGATCGACGAAGGAGTTGGAGCAGCTAGTTTAGGAGCGGACCGGGATGTTTCAGGATACTACATTCTGGTTTCGGTAGCACCTCCTCTACCGAAGGTTGGAGATCGTTTGGACCTAAACTTCAGATATACGGATTGGACAGCAGATCACGATGTCAGTAAACGCTTTTCCGAGATCGCTTCCGGCATTCGTTTCAGACCCTACCACAACACCTGGATCAAGGCCGAATATCAGGTCAATGATGAGAATGGAAGCAACCCCGATACGGATAACAACCGCATCGGTCTTCAGCTTTCTGTACTTTTCTAAAATAATGGTCAATATTTTAAATGAAGCCGTCTAGGAAAAGAGAAAAGAATCAGCATGGCACAGAGTTTTTAAAATCATGGAATATTAGGAAAAAGCTGACGGCCTGGCTTCTGCTCGTATCCATCGGTCCCATGCTGGTCATGTTGGTCACCTATCTTTTCTTCTTGGGAAAGAGTTATAAGCAAGAGATCAGTGATCATCTGGCAGCAACCCGGTCAGGGGTTGAGAGCGAACTGCAAGAGAAAGAAGGTTTGCTACTTGATGAAATCCATCGGCATGCTTCCCAGGCCATGCTGATTCAGACCGTGGCACTAGGGCAGTGGGACTCACTGGAGAAACTCCTCAAACACTTTTTGGGACTCTCCCAGGCTGTATGGCTTGGTCTTTATAATCCAGAGGGACGTCCCATCCTGGCTCTTGAGAAAATAAGGGAACGGAAGATAGCTTCAGCCAAATCCTTAGACTTGGTTCCCACAGCAGATCCCCAAGACGAATTCATTTTTGAGACCCCCTCCAGTCCATTGCGTCCGGATCCCAGTGAGGTGTCAGAAAAAATCGTCACGGTTACAGCAAACATGCTACCGCAAGATGTCATGAGGCAATTGTCACTGCATGGGGAAACCATGTCCTATGCCCCACTTGCCAATGGTATTCAGATCTCGGTCTATAGGGCCCTTCATTTTTCCGGGCGTTTGATCGGGGTACTTCAGGAAGCAATCCTGCTGGATCAGGCCTTTACCGATCAAGTTAAGCACAGGATTGGACTTGAGGTCGCGCTGCTTGATTCACAGGGAAAGAGCATCATTTCATCACTTCCTGGTTTGGAGGCCCTTCCTATAAGACAGACCCTGGGAAAAGAGACTGATGTGAAGGTCGGAAAACTTCATTATTTTTATATACTCCTCCCTCTAAATGAGAAACAAGTGCTCGGGACTGGCGTGATTGCACTGCTTCAGTCACAAGCGTCCTATCAGGCCAGTCAGTGGCAAGCGACAACCTTTTTCCTGCTGATATTTGGCATCATCACCAGCTGGGTTATGTTGGTGAGTCTCTACACAGCGAACCTTTTCAGCAGTCCTATTCTATCGATCGTCCAGGCCTCAAGGGAGATCGGGAAAGGTAAATTCGAAACCCACTTGAAGATCGAAAGAGACGATGAATTGGGTATGCTGGCAGAGTCCATCAACCAATTAGCACTCAATTTGAGTACCACAACCATTTCCAAGGACTATTTCGACAGTATTATCACCTCAATGACAGATGCATTGACCGTGATAAACCCAGATACAACAATCAAGACCGTTAACAAAACAACCCTTACCCTTTTAGGATATGAAGAGAATGAACTGATTGGGAAATCTATAAAAAACATTTTCCCCGAAGAAGAATTGAAAAGACGAGAGATTAGCCAACTCATTAGAAAAGGGTTCACGGGTAACGTTGAAACAATTTATCTGGCAAAAAATAGTAAAAAAATACCGGTGGCGTTTTCAAGCTCAATCCTATTGGACAAAAATGGCAAAATTCAGGGAATCGTCTGTGTTGCCCACGATATTACAGAGCGAAAACAGGCACAAGAGGAGATGCAAAAAGCCAAGGAAACCGCTGAAGCCGCCAATCATGCCAAATCCCAGTTTCTGGCCAATATGAGCCATGAAATCCGCACGCCGATGAATGGTGTCCTAGGCATGATCGATTTGTTGTTAGACACCGAATTAACGGATAAACAGCGTCGATTCGCTGAAACAGTTCAAAATTCTGGTGAAGCACTGCTGAATATCATTAATGATCTTCTGGATTTCTCCAAGATAGAGGCGGGCAAGCTAGAGCTGGAAAATATTGATTTTGATCTGCATCGAGTCGTCGAGGACACCGTTCAGCTACTGGCTGAGCATGCTTACCGCAAGGGGCTGGAGCTCGGCTGCTTGATTCAAAATAGTGTGCCCACAGCCTTGCGTGGTGATCCCAACCGTCTTCGCCAGGTTCTCACCAATCTGATCAGCAATGCCGTCAAGTTCACTGAACGAGGAGAAGTGGTTGTCGAAGTGAAAAGCACAGTTGATGAAGCCATGAAGTGCCATCTACATTTTTCCGTGACCGACACCGGTATTGGAATCACACCCGCCGTCTGCAATCGTCTGTTCCAACCCTTTACCCAGGCCGATGCATCGACCACTCGCAAGTATGGTGGCACCGGATTAGGGCTAGCCATTTCTAAATACCTTGTTGAAATGATGGGAGGAGAAATTGGCGTGAAAAGTGAAAAGGGGAAAGGCTCCACTTTTTGGTTCAGCGCACTTCTTGAAAAGCAGCCCAATACACAGTCCCCGCCAGCCTCTTGCCTAGATTTAAAAGGATTACGCCTGCTCATCGTGGATGACAACGCAACCAACAGAAACATCCTCGAACATCAGATTTCGGCCTGGGGGATACGGAGTAGCAGCGCAAAAGATGGTCCGCAGGCCATTGAGATGCTGCATACCGCCGTGGCTCAGGGTCATCCATACGATCTGGTTATCTTGGACATGATGATGCCTGAAATGGATGGCATGGAGCTGGCACGGACCATCAAGGCCGATCCGGTCATTACCCCAGTACGATTGGTGATGCTGACCTCCGGCGGAGCAGTCGAGAATACCAGAGATGTCCGGCAGGCAGGCATTTTAGCGTATTTAAACAAACCCGCACGAAAATCGGAGCTCTACAACTGCATCGTGAACGTGATGGGTGTACGGATGGAAGGCACCACAGTACAGTCCCTTACTCCCTCTAGTCTGGTTAGTGCCAGCCCAGGTCATTGTCCTCGTATTCTCCTTGTTGAAGACAACCCGGTCAACCGGGAGGTCGCGCAGGGCATGCTGGAAAGCTTAGGATGCCAGGTTAACATCGCAACAAATGGATTGGAGGCCATTCAGGCGGTGGTACACACCCCTTATGATCTGATTCTGATGGACTGCCAACTGCCGGAGATGGATGGATTTCAAGCAACAACCGAAATCCGCCGCACCGAAGACAAGACGCGCCATACCCCTATCATTGCCGTGACGGCTCACGCGATGGAGGGCGATCGGGAACAATGCCTACAGGCCGGGATGGATGATTACTTAAGTAAGCCTTTCAATCGGGACCAATTGCGCACCACCTTGGAACGGTGGCTTCCCCAAAAACACACAAGGGATAGATCGTCAACTTCTACCCATGCTCCCCCGCCACAGCCGGTCGAAGCAAGAAGCTCCATTGACATCCATGTGCTAGACAATATCAGGGCACTGCAGCGCGAAGGAGCACCTGATATTTTAAAGAAGGTCATCCATCTCTATCTAAGCGATACCCCCAATTTGTTGCAGGACTTGCATGAGGCAGTTACAAAATGCGACGCTAAAGTCCTACAAAATGCTGCCCACCGCCTAAAGTCCAGCAGCGCAAATCTTGGCGCAGTTAAGCTGGCCGCAATGTGCAAGGAGGTTGAGAGCATGGCCCGCCTCAATAAGGTTCAAGAGGCTGAAACACAATTGCGTGGGATTGACTCGGAGTATGAGGCAGTACGGATCGCCTTGGAAACTCAACTCAGAAAGGGTACACCTTAATGGAAGAGACTGCTCCCAGAGAACATCCACTGGTATTGGTTGTTGACGACGACACCACCATGCGGCTACTGGCCTGCGAGTCAATGCAAAAAACAGGATTCGAGATCGTCGAGGCCAAAGATGGAGAGACGGCATTGTCTACATTTGAGCAGATGCGGCCGGATATCGTGTTGTTAGATGTCATGATGCCGAACATGGATGGATTTGCCACCTGTACCGCCCTTCGCAAATTGCCAGGAGGGGCACACACGCCAGTCCTCATGATGACAGGACTGGATGATATCGAGTCCATTAATCATGCTTATGAAGTCGGAGCAACAGACTTCATCACGAAACCCATTAACTATTCCATTTTAAACCACCGGGTACGCTATATGCTGAGGGCAAGTAAGGCTCAAGAAGCTCTGGCTGAACAGGCCATTCGGGATACCCTGACCGGCCTTTATAACCGACGGTATTTCAGCCGCCGAATAGAAGAAGAAATTTCCCGTGCTGAACGCGATGGACACCCCTTAGCGATTCTGCTATGTGATCTGGATCGCTTTAAAACGATTAATGACACCTTGGGCCATCAGGCTGGGGACGAGGCATTGAAGGCAGTAGCCAAAAGTATTCAGGAAGCCACCCGGGGAATGGACTTAGTGTTCCGGTGGGGAGGTGATGAGATTGTCGTTGTTTTATTGAATGCGACTCAGGAAGGAATCTTAACCGTCTCAGAACGCATCGTGAAAGGGGTACGTAAATTCGGAGAGAAGGACCTGATCAGCCTCGATCTCAGCATCGGGGTTGCTGTCTACCCTGAACACGGTACGAATGCGGAAGAATTGATCCGCATTGCAGATCGATCCTTGTATATCGCCAAGAAGGGGGGAGACAAAATCCACATCGGTGCACAGGAGTACCATCTCGGAGATCACAGCATCAAGGTGGTATTCCAACCCGTCATGGATGTCCGGTCCAATCAGGTTTTAGGGTATGAAGCCTTGAGTGAAGATCCTCAAGGCAAATTAAGTATTCTGGAACTTTTCAAAAGATATCAGGCCATAGGGAAGCTCAATGAGTTGAAATGTATTTGTTTTAAGAAACAACTTAAGGTGGCTCAAGCGTCTAAACTCAAAAGATTGTTTATCAATGTGGATTTTAATGTGCTCAACCAGCTTGAGCCGATGCCCAAGCCTTCCGGGATGGACGTCGTGCTGGAGATTTCAGAGAAAGATGCCCTCCATGACATAGAAAGTCTCCTCCAGACCACAAAAAGGTGGCGGGTGCAGGGTTACAAGTTTGCTATTGATGATTTTGGAGCAGGCTTCATCTCATTACCCTTCATCGCACAGCTCATTCCTGAATTTATCAAGATGGATCGATCTGCCATCCTCCAAGCCGTCGCCTCTCAGCAGTTCTCCAAGTTTTTGAAGGATTTAATACTGGCCCTCAAAAATTACTCCAAAGAGGGGATCATTGCTGAAGGCATTGAAACAGTGAAGGAGTTAGAGACCGTGAAAGATCTTGGAGCCTATCTTGTCCAAGGCTTTTTGTTGGGAAAACCAAAAGAGCCAAAATAACTCAACCCCCGTACTAATAACCCAAACAAAACTGCCATTTCACTTTGATCGCCACCATCCCTACCCAAGCGGGGGTCTGTTCGCTTTAGGCAGGCTACCTACCTGACAGTTGCAACTCAAAACAAAAAATTCTAAAATCATCTCAGGACTCAACTGTTTTAAGCCGATTGGAGAATGACTCTCTAAGCGGACTGACCAGAAAGGAAGAAGGTAAATTGTGAAAATAACCGATAAAGACATTGCTGTCCTAATCAGTGGCGGGATGGATAGCTGCATCCTGTTGTCTCAACTGTCCCGAAAATACGCAAGGGTGTTCCCCCTCTATATCAAAAATGGTCTTTTGTGGGAAACCATTGAACTATATTGGCTGAAGCAATTTATAAAGGCTATCCACAATCGAAATGGCCCCATCCAGAAGATCGTAACCTTGAAACTGCCTATGCAGGACCTCTACCAGGGACACTGGAGCCTGACCGGCCATCATGTCCCAGATTACCGGTCTGGCGATCCCAGCGTCTACCTTCCCGGACGTAATCTCCTCCTGCTCACCAAGGCCACTCTTTTCTGCGCCATGAATGGCATTGGGACACTGGCCCTCGGGCCTCTCAAAGGAAATCCTTTTCCGGACAGCTCCAAGACTTTCTTTCACTCATTTGAGAAAGCGGCCTCGTTGGGGCTGAACTTCCCTATTTCCATTATCGCCCCATACAGAACCCGATCAAAAGAGGACGTGGTCCGCCAGGGTCGGTCGCTTCCTCTGGAACTGACCTTCTCCTGTATCCGACCGATGGGCAGGACCCATTGTGGTATGTGTAACAAATGCGCCGAACGTCAAAAGGCTTTCAAAAACGCAGGCATCCTTGACAAAACTACCTACAAAAATCGCTGGTCCCAGAGAGGTTAAAAGGTCAAACCTTTTTCAGTTTTTCTAAGGCCTCGTGGGCGGCTTGCTGTTCGGCCTCTTTTTTGCTATGGCCGATCCCTCTACCGTAGACATTGCCCTTAATGGAGAGCTGGACCTCAAATGTCTTTTGATGATCTGGGCCGGATTCGCTTAAGACAGTGTAGACGGGTAAAATTTCGTAGTCGCGCTGGCAGAGTTCTTGGAGCTCGGTCTTGTAATCGGTAAAGGCCTCAGTCTTGAGTAACTCCTCAATATCGTCCTTGAAAATCTTTTGAATGACATCGCGGGCCGATTCCAACCCCCCATCCAAATAAATAGCCGCCAGAACTGCCTCTATGGCATTGGCCAGAAGTGAAGGTTTTGCCCTCCCCTGAGTCATTTCCTCTCCCCGACCCAGTAAAAGAAATCGGCCGATTTCCAGTCGTCTGGCCACCTTGGCCAGTGCGGTTTCGCTCACGATCCGGGCCTTCATTTTAGAAAGTTCCCCTTCCGCGGTGTCCGGATAATTGAGAAGAAAGTCCTGGCTGATCACCAGATCCAACACGGCATCCCCTAGAAACTCAAGACGCTCATTGTCCTTCTGGGATTTTTCTCGGGCTTCATTGAGGTAAGATTTATGGGTAATGGCCTGTTGCAACAGAGCAGGGTCTTTAAAGTGATAAGTAAGGCAGCGCTCTAATTCTTCCAGATCCCTTGGGAGCATAACCTCGACTACATTCCCCTATTACACCTCATACTTTTTGAAAATCAGGCAGGCATTGATTCCACCAAAACCGAAGGAATTGGAAAGTACTGTCTTGACATTTGCCTTACGGGCAATGTTGGGAACATAATCCAGATCACACTCCGGATCAGGATGCTCGTAATTAATGGTCGGGGGGATCACTCCGCGATCAATGGCTAAAATGCTGAAGACAGCCTCGATTCCACCGGCCGCACCCAGGAGATGCCCGGTCATAGACTTGGTGGAACTCACGGCTAATTTTCGGGCATGTTCTCCAAACACTTTCTTAATAGCTAGAGTCTCGATCTTGTCGGCAAAAGTGCCGGTGGCATGGGCATTCACATAGTCCACCTGATGTGGAGAAAGTCCTGCATCTGCTAAGGCAAGATGCATGCATCGTGCCGCCCCTGACCCATCCTCTGGCGGAGAAGTAATATGATAGGCATCCGCCGTCATTCCATAGCCCACAATTTCGGCATAGATTTTCGCTCCCCTCCTGCGGGCCGACTCGATTTCTTCAAGCCACAATATCCCTGCTCCCTCGCCCAATACAAAGCCATCCCGCTCTCTGTCGAAAGGGCGGCTGGCCTGCTGAGGAACATCATTTTTGGAGGACAAGGCCCGAGAGGCTGCAAACCCTGCAACGCTTAGAGGAGTGATTGCCGCTTCTGACCCTCCGGCGATCATGGCATCGGCATCCCCCCGTTGTATAATTCTAAAGGCATCGCCGATGCAATTATTGCCGGTGGCACAGGCTGTAACAGCGCAAGAATTTGGCCCCGTGGCCCCGATCCTGATTGCGATCTGACCCGATGCCAAATTGATGATGGTCATAGGAATAAAGAAAGGGGTGACACGTTTGGGGCCTTTTTCCATTAATACCTTATGCCATTCCTCAATGGCCTGGAGACCGCCAATTCCGGAGCCTACATATACACCGACGCGGTCTGCATTATCCGGACTGACTTTGTATCCGGACTCTTCCAAGGCCATCAGAGACGCTGCGATGGCATAATGGATGAAGGTATCCATCTTTTTGACTTCCTTCTTATCGATATATACGGCCGGGTCAAAATCTTTCACCTCAGCCGCAATCTGAACCGGGAAGTCACTGACATCAAAACGGGTAATACGACTCACCCCCGACTGCCCTGCACAGAGGGCCTTCCAGGTCTTCTCCACACCAATCCCCAGCGGAGTGACTAACCCCAAACCTGTTACTCCAACCCTTCGCTTCAGTAAAATCACCGCCTTTCAATGTGTGGGTCCGTGTAGTACTGCAGCCTCCGACCTGCCTGCTGGCAGGCAGGTATCCCCCACACTCTGGCCAGTTCATATCCCAATATGCTATTTACATGCGTTCCTTAATATAGTCAATGGAATTTTGGACCGTGAGAATCTTCTCGGCATCCTCATCTGGAATCTCGATACCGAACTCCTCTTCAAAAGCCATAACCAACTCCACTGTGTCCAGGGAGTCTGCACCGAGATCTTCCACAAAAGAGGATTCTGGGGTAATTTCTTCTTCCTCTACACCCAGTTGTTCTGCAATAATCTTTTTAACCCGTTCTTCCACGTTCATGACCATACCCCCTTCCTCACAAAATTTTTAACTAAACCATCAACATTCCACCATTGACATGAATGACCTGCCCCGTGATATAGGCTGCCTCTTCCGAAACCAAAAACCGCACCGCATGGGCCACATCTTGGGAGGTCCCCAACCTTCCCAGGGGAATCTGTTTGTAAAGGTTATCTCGCACCTCCTGGGAAAGCGCCTGGGTCATGGCCGTCTCAATGAATCCCGGTGCCACGGCATTTACATTGATCCCTCGGCTGGCGTACTCACGGGCCACCGACTTAGTAAATCCAATCACGGCAGCTTTGGAGGCAGCGTAGTTGGCTTGTCCTGCATTACCCATGACACCCACAATAGAAGCAATATTTACGATCTTGCCGTTTCTTTTCTTAGTCATCAGGGGCAGGACTGCCTTGGTACAGTTAAAGGTCCCTTTCAGATTCACGTCCATCACCAGATTCCAATCCTCTTCCTTCATCCTCAGTAGTAAGCTATCTCGGGTGATCCCTGCATTATTCACAAGGATGTCTAACCTTCCCCACTGAGTCATAACGCTATCTACGGCCTCCTGAACTTCCGGCAAACTGGCCACATTGACCTTCAGAGCCAGGGTCTTAGCACCCTGCTCTGAAATCTCTTTAGCGGTCTCCCGTGCTTTGCTAATATCCAGATCGGCCACCACCACATCCGCCCCGGCTTCGGCCAGAGACTGAGCAATCGACTTTCCAATTCCTTGGGCCGCCCCAGTAATAAAAGAGACTTTTCCTTTCAGTTCCATAATGCTTTCAATACCTCTATGGTCTTCCCCAAACTGTCCACATCCTCCACATTGAAGACCCCCACCTTTCTGTCGATCTTCCGAACCAGCCCGGACAACACACGGGCCGGCCCTACCTCCACAAAGGTGTCCACGCCCTGTGACATCATCAGCCGGATGGAGTCTTCCCAAAGCAGGGGAGAGCGTAGTTGTGCCACCAAGGACTCACGGACCTTCATGGCCGAGGTAAGCATCCTGGCCCCGGCATTATTGACTAGAGGAACCGACAGATCAGAAAAAAAGGTTGATTCCAGCACACTCTGCAGCTGATGGCAGGCAGGTTCCATCAGAGCACAGTGAGAAGGCACACTCACTGTCAGGGGAATAATCTTTTTGGCCCCCCGATCCCTGGCCAATACAGATGCCTGATCCACGGCGGCTCGATTACCTGCAATCACCACTTGGCCAGGGCAGTTAAGATTAGCCGGGGAGACGACACCCAATGTCGATGCCTCCCGGCAAATCTCTTCCACTTGGTGTTTTTCAAGACCCAAGATGGCTAGCATGGCACCGGAATTTTGAGGCACAGCCTGCTGCATATATTGGCCACGCTTCTCCACCAGCGCGATGGCATCTGCAAACCGTAATCCCCCCGCCACCACCAGTGCCGTGTACTCTCCCAAACTGTGGCCAGCCACAAAACTGCACCAGCGCAAGAAATCAGTCCTATTTATGCTATTTTCCAAGACCTTCCAGGCTGCAATACTGGTGGCCAGAATGGCCGGCTGGGTCTTGGCGGTAAGATTCAATTCCTCTTCAGGTCCCTCAAAACAGAGTCGGGAGATCTCCCAACCCAGAACTGAATCTGCCTCTTTGTAGACGATGCGGGCCACTTCGAATCGCTCAGACAGGGCTTTTCCCATACCCACATACTGGGATCCCTGACCAGGAAACAGCATAGCAATCTTAGACATCTTCGAAGCTTACCCTCCCTGATATTGCTCAAAATAGGGGGCCTTGTCAAGAAAAATTATTACCACCGGATTAGAGCTGAGCCCCAGTCAATCCACCCCCGAAGGCAGTTATCTCAGGGGAGCGACCATCCCCCTCCCTCAAAGCTTGCTCGCCGCACACTTCGATCAATCGTGTGCGGCTAAGTTTTGTACCTCAAGCAAGCTTTTATATTAAATCTCTAATACCGAACTGCCTATTCTCGCCTACCGACCCTTCGGGTCAGGCTCGACAGCGCTAGCGTGGTGGCCTCCCCCTCCCTACGCTCGCTTCCGCTCGCTGTTTTGTAAAGTGCAAGTGAGCTATCACTACCACCGGATTAGTGCCGAGCCCCAGGTCAATCCACCTCCGAAGGCTTCTAATAGGATGAGGTGTCCTGCTTTCACTCGGTTTGTCCTGACCGCCTCATCCAAGGCGATGGGGATAGAAGCAGCCGAGGTATTACCATAATTTTGAAGATTGACCACCATCTTTTCCATAGGTACCCCCAACCGCTGGGCCACGGATTGAATAATCCTCAAATTGGCCTGATGGGGAATCACATGGTCTAGATCCTTTGCAGTATATTGATTAGCCTCAAGGGCCTCGCGCGCTGCCTCTTCCAGGGTCCTGACAGCCACTTTAAAGGTTTCGTTACCTTTCATTTTAAGAAAGTTCAGTCGCTTTTCTAGCGTCTCTTTAGAAGGTGGAAACCGGGAACCACCTCCGGGAACACAGATGAGATCCCAGAAAGAACCTTCCGAATGCAGATGGGTAGAAAGAATACCCCTGCGGGAGCGCTGTGCCTTGAGCACCACGGCGCCGGCACCATCCCCGAACAGGATACAGGTACTGCGATCGGTCCAGTCCATTAGCATGGACATGACCTCGCTTCCAATGATGAGGGCAGTTTGGGCGGAACCCGTCCGGATATATTGATCTCCCACTGACAGGGCATACAGAAAGCCTGAGCAGGCCGCAGAGAGATCAAAGGCAAAGGCCCGATTCGCCCCTAGGCGGTCTTGAACGAGGCAGGCGGTGGAGGGGAAAAGCATGTCTGGAGTGCCCGTGCCGACGATGATCAGATCCACATCGCTGGCTTTGACCTGGGCCATTTCCAAGGCCCGCTGGGCTGCAGCCACTCCTAGGTCTGAAGCCGCCTCCTTATCCGAGGCAATTCTTCTTTCTCGGATGCCAGTACGCTCCTGGATCCACTCATCCGAAGTTTCAACCCTCTTTTGAAGATCCTTATTGGTCAGCACCTTCTCAGGAAGATAAGAACCGGTCCCTATGATCAGCGAACGAATCACCCGGGTAATTCCCCATGTTTAAGACCCAATGTGTACCGCTCGATATCTCCTTGAAGATGACCATTGAGGTCACAATCCACAAATTCTTTGGACACTTTGATGGCATTTTTAATGGCTCTGGCCGACGAACGGCCATGGCAGATGATACATACCCCGTTCACTCCCAGCAGAGGGGCACCGCCATATTCAGCGTAGTCGATCCTCCGTTGGAAATTGGCCATGGCAGGTTTTAAGAGGAGATAACCCAGCCTTCCCATTATACTCTTAGAGATTTCTCGCTTCAGCAGCTTTAAGAGGGTATCAGCAAGACCTTCACTGATCTTGAGAGCAACATTTCCGATAAATCCATCACACACCACCACGTCTGCCCCGCCTAGATAGACATCCCGTCCTTCCACATTGCCGATGAAATTAAAGGGGCTTTCCTTGAGTAGCTTGAAGACCTCTTTAGTCAGCTCATTTCCCTTAGTGTCTTCCTCCCCGATGCTCAACAGGCCGATTCTGGGCTTGGGCTTACCCAGGATCCTTTCGGCATACACATGTCCCATCACTGCAAATTGCAGGAGATGGTGTGGCTTACAGTCCACATTGGCTCCCACATCCAGCAAGAGAGAAGCACCCTTCAAGGTAGGCAGAACCGTGAGAATAGCCGGCCGTTCTACGCCCTTGAGTGGACCCAGCAGAAACAAGGCTGTGGCCATGGCGGCTCCGGTGTTTCCGGCACTGATGACTGCAGAAGCCTTCCCATGTTTCACCAGGTCCGTGGCTACCCAGATGGAGGAATTTCTCTTTTTGCGCACCACGGAAGAGGGAGATTCATGCATCGCCACACTCTGGGGAGCATGGATAACGCTCAGAGGAAGATCCTGCCCTCCATGACGTACGAGCTCTCGACGGACTGCAGACTCCTCTCCCACGAGAAGTATCTCTATGCCATAGTCCTTAGCTGCCTGAACCGCACCTTCTACAATGCTGGCAGGAGCGTCATCACCCCCCATTGCATCCAAGGCAATTTTCATCAAACCTCTTTAACGGTGATCACTTCACGGCCCTTATAGGTGCCGCAGTTGAGGCAGGCATAGTGAGGGCGCTTAGGTTCATGACACTGCGGACAGGGAACCAAGCCGGGAAATTTAAGTTTGTAGTGCGTCCGACGTTTGTCCCGCCTGGCTTTTGAAATTTTATGTTTCGGATGGGCCATAGGTTTTATCTCCTACAAAGCGAGCAGATTTCGCTCTATGTTCATTTTTTCTTAAAATAACTCTTCAAGATCGAAAAACGTGGATCCAGATCACTCGCCTTACATTGGCAGTCTCCCTTATTACGGTCTTGTCCGCATCGGGGGCAAAGCCCTAGGCAACCTGGCGTGCAGAGGGGATGCATCGGAATTGCCAGAATGACCTGTTCACGAATTAGATTATCAAACAGAATGGTATCTCCTGAATAAAAGATCACATCCATTTCTTCTGGTTTAAGTTCTTGTTCTTCCTGGGTAGGCAGTGATTTTGAAGAGAGATACTCTGCCTGTATCCCAAGATTCAATGGACAAGGGAATTTCTTCAAGCACCTGCCGCACTCCAACAGAAGTTGTGTCTGGGCACGCCCGGTAACAAATACCATCTCCCGCTGTTTGGAAACAGAGAGGTGGACATGGACCAAACCTTCAAAATCGATACCTTCCTCCAAAAGATCAAGGTTTGAAGGATCCGCTTCAAAATCAAGATCAAGGCCCTGCGAGGGAATGTCCCGGAGTAAGATTTCCATCTTTCTCCTTCGCTCATTAAATTTACCAGTATACTGATATTTTATTGAATTGTCAAACACTTAATGAAAAGACAGGATAACATTCTGGGCAGTTATTAGATGATCCTTGACTCTGAATTTAGTGACTCTGGTCACCCCAGGGTTTTGATGAAATCAAGGACTTCGCTGATGTGGTTGTCCACCTTGACCTTGGGAAAAATTTTAGCAATGCGTCCTGCCTTGTCGATAACAAAAGTGGTGCGCTCAATGCCCCAGTAGGTCTTTCCGTACATATTCTTTTCTTTATAAACACCATACGCCGTGGACATCTGATGATCCACATCACTCAGTAAGGTAAAAGGCAGGCTATATTTTTGAATAAACTTTTTGTGGGAGGATTCATCATCCAGGCTGACTCCCAGAATCATGGAATCTTTTGCCTCAAATTGCCTGATCATGTCGCGAAAACCACAGGCCTCTTTCGTGCAGCCTGGGGTATCATCTTTGGGATAAAAATACAGCACCACACTCTTTTTACCCTTAAAGTCCTTTAAAGAAATCTTTCGGCCCTCGTTGGAGGGAAGTGAAAAATCTGGAGCCTGTTCCCCCTCTTTTAGTTCCTTTTCCTTCATCATTACCCTCTCCTTCACTTAAATTTTAGTTTGATGTTCATTTCTAACTAGAGGCCTGGCCCTTGGCCACCTCGTGGATCTTGAACTGGATTAGGTCCATGAGACGCTTGCATTGCTGGGAAAGGGTCTCGGCTTCCAGCAGAAATTGCTTTTCTGTCATCGTGAAATTAAGTTCGGCAGAAAAGAGATTCACCAGGGTCTCATCATCCATTTCTATCTTTAGAAAATGCTCCATTTGCGGTTGAGCACCAATTAGTTTTCCATACTCCTTAAGTTGCTCTAACAGTCCGTCTCGGAGGTTGGCACCCAGGGTCTGTACACCATGCTCCATCGCCAGCATCGGTTCGATCCATGCTTGCCGATAACTCTTTTTGAAGATGGGTTCTTTGATCCTGGCCCTCACAAGCCCGTACAACAAAATATTATATCTCCCATCTTCCAAGACCTGGTTCTTCACAATCTTGCCCACACATCCAACGGGGTATATCTCGGGATTTCCGTAATAGTTGTTCTCCCATCCTTCTTTCAGCAAGGCCATCATGATGATTCGATCCCCTTTAAGGCTCTCGCTAATCATCTCACGATAACGGGGCTCAAAGACATGGAGCGGTAGATAAGTCTTGGGGAAAAAAACTACCGTGGGAAGCGGGAAGACCGGGACAATTTTGGGAATATCCAGCATGAGCCTATTTTTAACCCAACGGCTTGCCTTTGTCAACGACATCTTGAAATATTGAGATGATCACATTATAATAACGCATTCTCGGATTGGAAAGACACGGTACAAAAGAGCGGGGCAAAATGGCTCAGAGACTTGTAAAGCTTTTAATGCTCATAGGAGCTCTCTACCTGGTACTGCTGGGTCCTGTGGTCTTCAGCTTGGCAAAGGTCCTCAACAATGGCGATAAGGCGCCTGTTTTTGTCCTGGACTCCCTTCAAGGCTCCAAAATGGATTTGTCCCAACATATCGGTTCAGAGGTCATTGTGGTGGGTTTGTTTCACATCTGTGAACCCTGCATGGAGCAGGCCATGGAAATGGAAGCACTCCTTAAATCTGTGAAAGGGAGAAAGGTTTTGGTGGTGGGTGTGAATGCAGCGGGAGATTCCAAGACAGCCGTCATGGATTATTTAAACAAATTCCCCCAGAAAGTCAGCTTCCCTTATCTTGTGGATCCGGCCAGAACAGTGGAGGGTCTCTTCAGTATCAAGGCCACTCCCATTGTTTATATTATCGATCGACAGGGTATTATCCGGTTCAAGGGATCCTCGGTGCCGGCTCAGGTCCTTGAAAAAGAGGTATTAAAGCTCCTATCCTAAGAAGACTTACTCATTTAAATTCCTCATTTATCCTCTTCGGCTAGTTCAATAAAAACCTTCTGGTCTCTCAATGTAACAAACACATGGTCACCTTTTTTGAGTCCAAGGTTCTTATATCGTTCCTGAGAGATCTCCACATGAAATGAATCCCCCCAATCGCTGCTGAGTTCCACTCTCACAAGTGGACCCACAGGGTTGATATGGTTGATCTTTCCATGGAAATGGTTGTCTGTAATAGGGATCCGGCTTATGTCCAATTGATGTGGCCGGATATAGATGACAGCAGTCTTGGCATCTGATTGAGCCTTTTCAGCCAGTTCAATAGACAGATTGCCAATATATGCCTTATCGTTGATCACCCGGCCACGGAAGATATTTAAGTTGCCGAGAAAATTGTGGACAAAAGTATTTGCTGGGCGGTTGTAAATCTCTTCGGGTGTGCCAATTTGTACAATCTGGCCTTCGTTCATCACCACCACACGATCGGCCACCTCCAGGGCCTCTTCTTGATCATGGGTGACAAAAACACTGGTAACATGGATCTCGTCGTGAAGACGACGAAGCCAGCGGCGTAGTTCCTGTCTTACCTTGGCATCCAATGCTCCAAACGGCTCATCGAGTAAAAGAACCTTAGGTTCCACAGCCAGCGCTCGAGCCAGGGCGACACGTTGACGCTGGCCCCCGGAAAGCTGAGAAGGATAATGGTCCGCCAGCCAGTCCAGTTGCACCAACTTGAGAAGTGAATGCACCTTTTCTTGGATTTCAGTCTTGGAAGGACGCGTGTCACGGGGCTTGACCCTCAGGCCAAAAGCAATATTTTCAAAGACGGTCATGTGGCGAAACAAGGCATAATGCTGGAATACGAAGCCGACTCGGCGATCTTGTGCACTGCGATCGGTTGCATCCTCCCCCTGGAAGAGAATCGAGCCGTCATCCGGAATCTCCAGTCCGGCAATGATCCGCAGTAAGGTGGTTTTCCCAGACCCGGATGGCCCTAGCAGTGCGACCAACTCACCCGTCGGTATCTCTAGGCTGATCCCTTTCAGAGCGGTAAAAGCGCCGAAGCGCTTCGTGATATTTTTCACCTCGATGCTCATGGCTGTCCTCCTTTTACAGCTATTTTTTCAAAGGAGACTCCTTGTTGCCTCGATTTCCATTCAACGAAGCTTTTAGCCACCAATGTCAGCAAGGCCAACATGGCCAGCAATGAAGCCACAGCAAAAGCTGCTACAAAATTGTATTCGTTGTATAGAATCTCCACATGCAGGGGCATCGTGTTGGTGAGCCCACGCACATGGCCGGATACCACCGAGACCGCGCCGAACTCCCCCATAGCCCGGGCGTTACATAAAATGATTCCATACAGAAGCCCCCACTTGATGTTGGGGAGAGTCACACGCCAAAAAGTTTGAAGACCCGATGCGCCGAGAACCATCGCCGCTTCCTCTTCTTCGGTGCCCTGCTCCTGCATGAGGGGTATAAGTTCCCGAGCAACAAAAGGAAAGGTCACAAAAATAGTCGCCAGTACAATGCCCGGTACAGCAAAAATGATCTTGATATCGCGTTCCGCCAGCCAGGGACCCAGCAGGCCTTGGAGGCCAAACAGAAGCACATAGATCAGGCCTGAAATGACGGGCGAGACAGCAAACGGCAGATCGATCAGGGTAATCAGGATGCTTTTGCCGGCAAAATTAAATTTGGCAATTGCCCACGCCGCTACGATGCCGAACACGAGGTTCAGTGGTACGGCGATCACCGCGGTCAGCAGTGTCAACTGAATGGCAACCATCGCATCGGGCTCTGTAAGAGCGGCAAAGTAGGCAGACAACCCTTTACTCAATGCCTCTGTAAAAACGATAGCGAGAGGCACCAACAAAAATATTCCGATGAACAATAATGCGATGATCGTCAATGCCCAACGTACGACAGGAGACTCAGTAGTCGCCTGTTTTGTGTAGGAAGCACTGATCAGCGATTTAGCCATGGACGATTATCCTCAGTCGCCTATCCAGGTATCTTGTCTCCTCCTACCCCACCACTGCAACAGGTTAATGAACAACAGGAGTGTGAAAGACAGCACCAGCATCACGACGGCGATTGCCGTTGCCCCGGCGTAGTCATATTGTTCCAGCTTGGTGACGATTAAAAGAGGAGCGATTTCAGAAACCATGGGCATGTTACCTGCAATGAAAATCACCGAACCGTACTCCCCCACGGCCCTAGCAAAAGCCAGGGCAAATCCGGTCAACACCGCCGGCCAGAGAGTGGGTAGAATTATCCGAGTGAGGATCTGCCATCGGTTTGCACCCAGGCTGGCAGCCGCTTCCTCAATCTCCTTGTCCAGATCATCCAGAACGGGTTGTACGGTGCGCACTACAAATGGCAGACCGATGAATGTCAATGCAACCACTACCCCCAGCGGTGTAAATGCCACCTTGACTCCCAGAGGCTCAAGGTAACGACCGATCCAGCCATTGGCAGAGTAGACCGCAGTCAGGGCGATACCTGCAACGGCTGTCGGGAGGGCGAATGGCAGATCCACCAACGCGTCCACGATGCGTTTACCGGGGAAGTAGTAGCGCACCAGGACCCAGGCGACCAGCAGGCCGAACACTGCATTGATGAAAGCACCGATCAATGACGCACCAAAACTGAGCCGGTAAGAGGCCAGCACACGGGGCGCAGTGACCGTGTTCCAGAATTGGTCCCAGCTCAGCGTGGCCGTCTTAAAGAAGGTCCCGGACAGTGGAATCAGCACAATCAGGCTGAGATAAAGAAGGGTGAAGCCCATTGTCAGGCCGAATCCGGGAAGAATGCTAGGTTGTCTGAATTTCATAGCCGTCATCCTATCTTATCAGTTAGGCAGATAGATCTGGTCAAAGACCCCACCGTCTTCAAAGTGCGTCTTCTGCGCTTTTTGCCAACCCCCGAAGATTTCGTCGATGGTGAACAAGTTCACTTTGGAGAACTGATTCGCGTACTTGGCCAAAGTTGCTTCAGAACGCGGACGATAGAAATTTTTACCCGCGATGTCTTGGCCTTCCTCGGAGTAGAGGTAATCCAAGTAAGCCTTAGCCACGGCCTCGGTGCCCTTTTTTTTCGCCACCTTGTCCACGAGCGACACGGTGGGTTCAGCGAGGATGCTGATGGATGGCGTGATGATCTCGTATTTTTCGGGACCGAATTCCTTGAGCGCCAAGTAGGCTTCGTTTTCCCACCCTACCAGTACGTCACCAATCCCACGCTGGATGAAGGTGGTGGTCGCACCACGAGCGCCAGAATCGAGCACCGGCACATTCTTGTAAAACTTGGCGACAAAGTCTTTGGCCTTGGCTTCATCATTGCCATACTTTTTAAGCGCGTAACCCCAAGCCCCCAAGTAGGCCCAACGCGCCGCTCCCGACGTTTTCGGGTTGGCCGGAATCAGAGACACTCCCGGCTTCACGAGGTCATCCCAATCTTTTATCTTTTTAGGATTCCCCTTCCGCACCAGAAACACAATGGTCGAAGTGTAGGGTGCGCTGTTATGGGGCAGACGCGTTTGCCAGTTTTTCGGAAGAAGCTTCGCTTTTTCGGCAATCGCGTCAATGTCGTAGGCCAGGGCCAGTGTCACCACATCCGCCTCCAGCCCGTCGATGACCGAGCGCGCCTGTTTGCTGGAGCCGCCATGGGACTGCTTGATCGTGACCTTTTCCTTGGTCTTAGCCTCCCAGTATTTGGAAAAGGCAGCATTGAACTCCTGATAAAGTTCCCGTGTGGGATCATAGGAAACATTTAACAACGTCGTCTCCGCCTGGGCCGCGATGGGCAGCATCGTTCCAAGGATCAAAACAAAAGCTGGAAGTAAACGCATCATCTTTCTGAATAACACTTTTTTCTCCTCAGGTTTATATATATTGGGGGTTATCCTGTTTAGCATTTACATCCTAAAAGACAATCTGAAAGCGGTTTAGGAGAGCCGTCTCGTTTTCCCGGTCGGAGGGATTGGCAGCGGTTCCACCTCCTCCCCCCTTAAAAGCCGTTGTCTCGTAGTCTAGGTTTAATTTGACGTTCTTATTCAGATACCAGTTAACGCCGACCGCCCATGCCTTGGCCTCTCGAGCAACCGCTACAGGATTGGCATAGATCGGAAAGGCATCGTCGTCCACCACAAGTCTGCTGTACCGGGCCTTCAGCTCGAATTCACCCCATTCCCCGTTTCTCGGATCAAACGTGTGCTTTACCTTGACCCCCTTATACCAAGCCGCCCCACCGGTGAGGACATAAGAGACCGCTACCTGCTCGGCGGAATTACCCAGTGTAGCTGAGGCGAACCCTAACTTAACTTCCTGTGAAGAGCGAACATATTCACCCAGCAGACCGAAGGGTCCCGAGTAGTAGTATGCCTGCGGAGAATACCTGGTGAGTCTACCATCTGAGGCTACAGTATTGGCTGCTGTCGCTGCAGTCCCGGCAGGGGCAGCTCGATAACTAAAAAAGATCTGCTGTGCGGGGGTCCTGTAGGAAGGTAAGTTGGGTGTGGCCGGCGTCCCTTGCTCGTTCCCATAGCTTCCGGAGATACCCAGTCCGAGACCCTGTAGCGACTCAATGTCGCTTGTCTTAAAGGGGAGGGTGAAGATACGGCCGGCGATATCTTTGTCGTCATTACTACTGGGCTCGGTGTCTGCACTTGCGAGGTCTGCCACACCATTGAAAACACCCAGGGCATAACTGAAAGCGCCGTCCCCCAGGTCCCCATATAATTGCAGACCGATATCGCGATTGGGAACCAGATTGGTCGGCAGGGCGCGCTCTACAAACAGCAGGCTCGCCCCTGACTGCAGCCGCTCAAGACCCACCGGAGGCTTGAATTTTCCTACTTGTAGCTTTGTCTGTGGCCAGTAAGAGATGCTCAAATATGCATCCTGGAGAGAAGCGGTGCCTCCGCCGAAGTCTGGCATGATTCGAAAATCGTAATACTTGTAAACGGTGCCTTCCAAAATGGGCCGGACACGACGCATGAGAAAGGTATTTGTAAGTAGTGGCACCTCATCATGGAGGAAAAACCTTCCGTCGATCTGAAGGTAGCCGCCCACCCTGAGTTTAAAGCTGTCATCCGCCGACTTGAGGGCAAAGAGGCCGTCTTTCCCCGCATTCAAAATAGACGCTTCCTTTGCTTTTGCGGCAGCGTTTTCTTTTTCCAATTCCGCTCGCCTTTCTAAAATCTTTACTTTTTGATCGAGAGCCTCCATCTGCTCCTTCAATGTCGGTTCTGGCGATGCCGCATCCTGTGCAAAGACAGGTTTTGAAAGCCCCCAAACCACACTCATCCAAATTGTGACCAGAACAAGAAACCGGAAATTCCGCATGACGCATCTCCTCTTTTAATGGGAACTTCCGGTTGTCCAGTCAGTCCGTGAACTGTTACAAGCTTTTTTTATTTTTTGTCGCCAGTTGTCTGGTCGACCCTGTGCACCTGCTGTTCGATATGAGCAGATATCCGCTTATACCTGGGTTTGTTTCACTTCTCTTTTCTTAAGCCGTCTTTGTCGAAACGAACTTTTTCTTTAATCTCGATCTGCACCACTTTCGAATCTTGGATAACGACCTCCACAGATCCGTAGCGGATGTCTTTCATCGCAAGGACAATTTGCTGCACAATATGTTGATCCTTTTGCTCTTCCGAAACATTCAAGCGATCCATAGAGCAGTAGACTCCTTCGCCATTCTTTTACTTTTTAATCTACTTATTCTATTTAATAAGTAGATTATTTGTTAAAAAATATGTCTCTCACGGTCTCTTTCAGGTATGTCTGGCTTTTTCTCTCCCCCGAGCAGATCTTTTTGCGGTCGAGTGCTGGACATCTCTCTTGGGGGGCATGATTCGGCATGCCGCTTCGATACCTTTCACACTTTTGAGGACATCCGTCAGGCTCGTTCCATCCAAGATTCGTGCCGTGGCATCGCGGACCTCTTTCATCACAATCCTGATGCCGCATGTCACCTCGTCTTTACACTCCTCACATTTCATGTAAGCCGTCTGACTCACACAGGGAAGCGGGGCAAGCGGTCCATCCAGAATCCGTATCACATGCCCTAGGGTGATCTCTGAAGGAACTTTTCCCAGAAAATAACCTCCTCCTTTCCCCTTTTTACTTTGTAGGATGCCGTGGTTCTTCAACTCCAAAAGAATGAATTCAAGAAATTTCTTCGGAATGGCCTCCCTTTGCGCCAAGTCTGAAATCAAAATTGGCCCTTGATCTTGCTCCTTAGCAAGAACAAGCAGTGCCTTCAGGGCATATTTGGCTTTTTTGGAAAGCATATCCGAATAACCTCTACTTAGTCTATCTATTTTATAGATTATTACAGGATATGATACATTGTCAAGTTTTTTTTATGGTCTATCATAAAAAATTTGGATCTGGACCGTAAGCCTTTATTAGGGAAAATGATTTTCTAACCGAGGTTTTTTCTGAAGGCCCTGCCGGCAATCATAAAACAGATTACATCAAAAAGCAGGAGCACCGCCGTAACCTGCATCACCTGCCCCCAGTTCCAGCCCCCCAGGATCAAGCTACGAACCACATCGATGGCATAGGTCATGGGGTTCAGTTCTGCCAGAAAGCTCATCCAGCCGGGCATGACCTGCCGGGGAACAAGGGCACTGGATAGAAAGATCAGAGGAAGGCTCAGAAAACCAAGCAGAGAAAAAAAGCTGCCATGGCTCTTGACCGCAAAGGCCAGGGCAAGTGAAATGGCAATGAGGCCTATCCCGAACAAAAGGCCGATGATAATGGTCATCACGATGCCGGGAAAACCGCTGGCCACATGAACCCCAAACAGCAGAAAGGCAACCAACAGCATGATCAGGATTTGAAGCGAGGTAATACCCATGACGAAGATAAACCGACTCACAATCAGTGAGTTCCGGCTGATGGGGGCGGACATGAGCCGCTCAAGGAAACCATTTTCTTTATCAAACAGTAGGTCCACCCCACCCGCCAGGCCGCTATTTAAAACCGTCATCACAATGACCCCGGCCGTTAGAAAGCTGATGTAATCCGGCCCCTGCATCCCCGGGATCTGAGCCGCTCCTTTAAATAAGTTTCCAAACAGGATCAGCCAGAACAGCATGGGTTGGATTAGGCCAAAAGCCAGGCTGATGGGTTCTCGCGAAAGCCTTCTGATCCAGCGCCATGTCAGGGCCGTGGTTTCTTGTACGAACTCACTCACTTTATGATTCCTCCCGGATCTTGTGGCCGGTGTGTTTGATAAAAACCTCCTCTAGGCTAGGCCTCATGTAGTGAACCGCCTGGACGGGGTAATGACCATTTCCCACCTTCTGAAACAGAGCGGTGAAGGCATCCTGCTGGGGCTTGATCCAGATCTCCAAGCTATTTTGGCCTTCACGGATGTCCCTGACAAATTCGAACTTGCGAATGGCCTCGATCAATTCCTTCATGCTGGGTGCAGCCACTCGCCCTAACTCAATTAAGATTCGGTCCTCGCCCAGGCTTTTCTTTAACTCTAAGGGCGAGCCGATGGCCCGGATCTTGCCGCTATCAATAATTGCAAGACGATCGCAGAGCTGATCCGCCTCTTCCAGATAATTGGTACTCATGAGGATAGTAATTCCTTGGGCTTTGAGGTCCCTGATGTGATCCCAGATTCGCAGCCGGCTCTGCACATCCAGCCCTAAGGAGGGTTCATCCATGAACATGAGCTTGGGATTCGGGATAAGTCCACAGGCAATGTCCAGCTTTCTTTTCATTCCTCCTGAATAGTTCTTTACCAGCTCATCCGCCTTTTCTTCAAGTTCTACCAGCTTCAGAACTTCCTGAATGCGTTTCCTGGCCTCCTGGCCAGAAAGATGATATAGGGAGGCAATCAGTTGCAGGTGCTCCCTGCCGGTCATAAAACGGTCTACAGACTTTTCTTGTGGGACATAACCGATGAGCCTGCGTACATCTCTGGCCTGCTGGACGATGTCATAACCAAAAATTTTAGCGGTCCCTGTAGTGGGATGCAAGAGGGTGAGAAACATCCTCATTGTGGTGGTCTTTCCGGCGCCGTTGGGCCCCAGGAGTCCGAATATTTCTCCAGTATATACCGTTAAGTTCAGGTCTTCCACCACCTTGGAAGAACCAAAGGACTTGCTCAAGTGGTGGGCCTCAATTGCCACCTTTTTATCCATATTCATACCCACTATCCATCCTAGTCAATTCCCATCTTGGGCTCGGACTGCCCCTTAAAGAAGATCAGAATATCCCTGACCGACACAACCCCCACAATCTTTCCATTCTGGGTCACGCCCAGATGCCGGACACCATTTTCCCCCATCAGGTCATGGGCATCTCTAGGGGAGCGCTGTTGGTCCAGGGTAATTACAGGACTGCTCATCAGTGAGCCGACCGTTTTCTTGTTAAGATCCAGTCCATGGGCAACTGCCTTTCGAACGATGTCCGTCTCGGTAATAATTCCAATATACTGTTCACCCTTTTCCACCAGTAAAGATCCGATCTTTTTTTCCTTCATCTTTAAAGCGGCTTCCTGAACCGTCACCTGGTGATCGATCTTCTGGATATTCTTATTCATTAAATGACCGATGGTTGTCATAGACACGAGGGTCACCCCCACATCTCGTCCGGCATCTTCAGACGATCCACAGGTTTGCCATTCTTTAAATGGCCTTCTACAATCTCGGGCACATCCTCCGGCAGAACCTTGTTATACCAAGTCGCATCAGGATAAACCACGACAGTAGGGCCGAAGGCACAAGGACCCAGGCAACCCGACTCGGTCACCATGGCCGAGCCAAAAAGATTGTGCTTCTCAAGTTCCTCGAAAAACTTCATCATCACCTCTCGGCTGTTTCGGTCACCGGCACAGGATCCCCGAGGATGCCCGGCGGGGCGGGTGGTGGTGCAGATGAAGACATGATATTTTGGTTTCGGCATGGTCTTTCCTCCCAAATCTGTTTTTGTGAGCTAAATGTAAAAGATAGTAGAACCTTATCCGGATTGTCAACTGAAAAACCGGGAAAACTAATTATCTCTTACAGAAGGATTATGTTTGATTACCTTTAATGGGACCTCTGCTTTTAACTCATCATTGATCAGGATCTTGAATTCATGATTCCCCGGCGCTTCAAACTTCATCATGTTGATGGTCAGGATCTGGTTTGTACCGATCACTTCTCCTGGCTGACCCGGTCCCACGGTGAACTCGCCCCCCAGCACAAAAAGCCTTTTCCCATCCTCATCCATAAGCTGGATCTCAAGCTTCTTGATCTTCCCGGCCTCCGAAAGATCCGCTTCAAATCTCATCACCAGCTGCATCTGGGGATGGGTCACCGGAAAATTCTGCGCATGGATCACATCAAAAATTCCTAAAATATTGAGTTTGCCTTCCCGCGTAATATTCGCATAGTCGGCCAATACTGCTAATGTCACCCTCATCGTTCATCCTATCTGAAATGTATCATGCACATCTTACAAGCAATATCGTGGCAAAGTCAATGAAATCTCTTAAAATTATTTGATTTTTTATTTGTTTTTCCTGTATTTTAGACCCATGATTCGTTTAGAGAAGGTGTCTAAGATCTACAGACAGGACCACCAAGAGGTTGTGGCGTTAAAGGAAATCAGTCTCACCATTTCTAAAGGGGAATTTGTGGCCATCATGGGGCCCAGTGGGTCTGGAAAAAGCACACTTTTAAATCTAATTGGTGGACTGGATCAACCCACCTCCGGCGTGGTGACAGTGGACGGACACGCGATCTCTTCTCTCTCGGACCTGGAGATGACTCATCTGAGGCGTAGAACGATTGGGATTATCTTCCAATTCTTTAACCTTTTGCCTCACCTGACTGTTTGGGAAAATGTGGCCTTACCGCTCCTGTTGCGTGGAGAACCCACGGATAAGGTGAGAACTGATGTTTCAACCTCACTGGACCAGGTTGGCCTTTCCCACCGGCTGGGTCACCGCCCTCATGAGCTGTCTGGTGGGGAACAACAAAGAGTGGCCATTGCCAGGGCATTGGTCATTCAGCCCAAGATCCTATTGGCTGATGAGCCTACCGGCAATCTGGATTCCACAGTGGGAGGAGAAATCATGGAACTGATTAAAAGACTCTCCAAACAGCAGACCATCACCCTGATCCTGGCCACCCACAGTCTATCGGCAGCCTCCCACACCGGCCACACCATACAACTAAAGGATGGGAAGATCGTTGATTAAATTTCGGTGCCAAGTCAGGTTGGTTGGGGCTAGTGAGGAGGCCCTGATTTGCGACTCCGCATCAATGGTTAGGATGCTGCGAAGGCGGAAATCGGAGGAAGGCGAGCACCATAAGCGCAGCCGACCGTGCCGACGAACCAGTTCCAATCAACCTGAAAAGTAAAGATTGTATGTTAGCCTTACTTAAACTCATCACATTACGGCATATCGTAGCAGAAAAACCCCGAACTCTTCTCACCTTGATAGGAATTGTCTTAGGAGTTGCTCTCTTTGTTTCAGTACGACTGGCCAATGAATCTATCCTTCATGCCTTCAGAGGAACGATCAATGCCGTGACCGGAAAGACCACCCTTCAGATGACCAGCAGCGATGCCGATCTGGATGAAACAGTCCTTGCTGTGGTCCGGGACGAACCGGGTGTGGTGGCCGTCGCCCCAGTGCTACAGACTCTTGTCGTTGTAGATCCCCTCCAAGAACCCCTCCTGGTCGTGGGCGTGGACCCTTTTTCCGAAGCTCCATTCCGTGAGTACTCGTTCTCTTTGGATAGCAACAATGAAAAAGATCCCCTGGAGTACCTGTTGGATCCCCAGACTCTTTTTCTCACTGAGTCCTTTGCTCGGGCACATGGTTACTCCAATGGCTCCACCATCCGGCTTCTGATGGATGATCAGATTCACGAATTCACGGTCCGGGGCCTTCTGGAATCAGAAGGAACCGCAAAGGCCATGCAGGGGAATTTTGCCATGATGGACATCGCCACCTATCAATGGCGCCTCGGCCGCGTCGGCCGTCTGGACCGCATCGATTTGATTACCCAAGAAGGAATTCATCTACAGGAAATGATCCGACACCTCTCGGCTAAATTGCCTCAAGGCATCGTGGTGGACCGCCCCCAGCGACGGGGAGCACAGGTGGAGCGGATGCTGGCCGCCTTTCAGTTGAACCTCATGGCCCTCTCCGCCATCGCTCTGTTGGTGGCCCTATTTCTGATGTACAACACCATGACCATGGCCGTGGTACGAAGGCGAACTGAGATCGGCGTGCTTCGATGCCTTGGGGTATCTACCCCTGTCATCTGGGGACTTTTCATTGTGGAGGCTTTTGTCCTGGGCTTTACAGGCGGACTGGTGGGTGTTCCTGCCGGCTGGTTTCTGTCCCAGTGGACACTCCAGGCTATGGAGCAGACCGTTACCTCTCTCTATACTCCCGTGATTGTGAAAAACGTGATCATGAGGCCTTCTATTTTGATAGAAGGCCTGGCTCTGGGCTGCATCGTTGCCCTGGTAGCGGGTGTGGTTTCTGTGCGGGAGGCCACGCGGGTGGTGCCGAAAGAGGTGCTGCATCGAGGAGGTGAAGAAGCCCCAAGAAGGTTAAACTTTGTGAAGACATCCCTTATCGGAATATTATTGCTGCTGATAGCCCTGTTTTGTTCCCAACTCCCTCCTCTCGGTCTTAAGCCCATCTTCGGATACGCCTCGGCCCTATTTCTCCTTCTGGGATTTGCTTGCCTAGTCCCCCTCACCACAGTGCTCTTACACAATCTGATCCACCACTTACCCTTGAGCTGGACCTCGACTGAACTCAAACTGGCTAGCAACAGCCTGGTCAGTGCCTTGGGACGGTCTTCCATGGCGGTGACGGCCATCCTGACCGGCCTAGCCATGATGGGAGGCATGATGATTATGATCCACAGCTTCAGGGCAACCGTAGGGGCATGGATCGACCAGACCGTCAGTGCCGATCTTTTCGTGATCCCTGCCGCCCGATCCGTCTCCGGCTTGGAGGCCAAGATGTCTGAAAAGGTTCTGGAAGATTTAAGCACTGTCCCTGGCATACAGGCCATTGACCCTTTCCAGACACTCAAGATCCCCCTGAATAATGAAGAGGTGATGCTGGCGGTGAGAGATCTGGAAGTGGTAAAAAACCACAGTCACCTCGTCATGGTAAACGGTAACATCCAAGAAATTATTAAACAGACTCTTGAGAAAGGAGAGCTATTAGTTTCGGAACCGTTGGCCTTTCGCCAGGGGATCAAAACAGGTGATCATTTAAATCTTCAGACCCCTACAGGTCTGGTCAGCCTGATCGTGGCTGGTGTGTTTTATGACTACACGACGGACGGGGGAAGAATCCTGATGGACAGGAGGCTATTCAAGCAACACTGGCAAGAGAACAGAATCACCACGCTGGCAGTGTATCTTCAGTCAGGAGTCAATCCTGAAACCATCCGACAGGACATCCTCAAGCATCTGGGGAAGGCTCATCGCCTCGCCATTATCTCCAATGGAGAGTTACGTGCAGAAATCATAAACATCTTCGATCAGACCTTCGCCATCACCTATGCCCTAGAGGTCATTGCTGTGATGGTGGCAATTTTAGGAGTGATGAACACCCTGCTGACCACCATTCTGGAACGCAGAAGGGAGCTGGCTGTCTTGCGGGTTCTGGGCTCCACACAGACCCAGATGCGAAAGATCATCCTGTATGAGGCATTACTGATATCCTTAGTAGGGATTACTCTTGGCCTTGGGGCTAGCTTTCTCCTATCCCAGATCCTGATCTATGTCATCAACAAGCAGTCCTTCGGCTGGACCATTCTTTTTCATCCCTCCTGGATAGGGCTGACTCAGGCGGCCCTTTTTGTTCTGCTGGCGTCTCTTTTGAGCGCCTATCTGCCGGCCCGGAGGGCGTCTAAAATCAGGCTGACGGAGGCCTTACAATATGAATAAAGCTTCCCTCTTTCTTGGTCTTTTCATTGCTATGATGCAAGCTCTCTCCTATGCCGCCCCGTCACCCGATAAATTCAAATCCGCTCTGTCGGGGTATCATTATGCATTTCCTAAAGATCACGCTGCCCATGAAGAATACCGCACAGAGTGGTGGTACTACACAGGCCATCTCCAGGCAGCAGACGGCCGCACTTTTGGTTATCAATTGACCTTTTTCAGAAGCGGGATGGATCACCCCTCCCTGGCTGCGAACCCCTCACGCTGGGCAATCCAGCATTTATATTTGGCCCACTTTGCTATCACGGATGAAGGCGATAAAAGGTTTTTTAACACAGATAAGGTCAACAGGACTGGGATCGGAAATGCCGGCGCAGAGACAGCCCCCTATCATATTTGGAATGGAAGCTGGATGGTAAAAACCGTCCAATCTATTCACCACATAGTGGCATCAGAGAATGAATGGGCCATAGATCTCATGCTGACCCCCAGAAAACCGCCCGTCATTCATGGGCAGGATGGAATCAGCAAAAAAGGGAAGGGGCCGACTCAGTCCTCGCATTATTATTCGCTCACAAGCATGGAAACCCGTGGGACCGTCAAGGTGAGCGGGCGCACTCTGAAGGTCAAGGGTACCAGCTGGATGGATCACGAATTTGGAAGTAATCAACTCTCTGAGGATCAGATCGGTTGGGACTGGTTTGGGCTTCAACTGGACAGTGGCATCGAGCTGATGCTGTACCAGATCCGGCGAAAGGATGGAAGTCTGGATCCCTTCTCCAGCGGGACCGTTGTTTCAGAGAATGGTTCAAGCAAACACCTCGTGTTGAGTGATTTCCAGATTAAGGCCAAAGGACTTTGGAAGAGCAACAAAAGCGGAGGAAACTACCCAAATGGCTGGGAGATATCCATTCCCAATCAGGACATCTCCCTGATCCTTACGCCAACGGTTCCCGATCAGGAGCTCATCACCACCAGGAGTACGGGCGTGACCTATTGGGAGGGTAGCGTCATCATTCAGGGAACACACCACGGAAGGCCAATGACGGGCAAGGGCTATGTGGAACTGACCGGTTATGCCGAATCTTTACGAAAGAAGTTTTAAATCTTGCCCACGATTCCTGATCTCCACTGATACAAAATCAATCTGAGACCACCAATGGAGTAAACATACTGTAGGGAAATAAAATATTTTAGGACATAAGCGATCCAGCCGAATGCCCGCAGTCTCCCCACTACCGCTACGGCCGATCCCTTGCCCAGGGAGATCACGGCACCCGGAGTGTGGGGGACAAAAGGAAAGGCCTTCCGGTGCATGAGATATTTGGACAGCCATTGGGCTTCATCAACGGCCAATCTGGCCGAGGCCGCGCAGGGCCTGCCGGTGTGAGGATGAATCACCAAGGAACAGTCCCCGATGGCATAAATATCTTCGTGGCCCTGGGCCTGAAGATACCCGTTTACCACAATGCGCCCCTTGCCATCCACCTTCAGCCCAGATTTTTCCAGAAGGCTGTGTCCGCGGATTCCACCCGCCCAGATGAGGGTACGGGTTGGGACCAGCTTTCCTGAGGCCAGATGGATACTGTCCCGTTCCACCCGCACGATAGGATCGCCCAGGTGGATCACTACCCCTTTTTTCCTCAATACCTTTTCAGCATACTGAGAGATGCGGGGATGAAAACCGGGCAGCAGCCTTCCTCCTGCCTCAATTAAGTGGAGCACCGCAGCCTGTTCTGGAAGGTCATACTGTCTACACCAGTGGGGCAGTTCATCCGCCAGTTGACCCGCCACCTCCACACCCGTGGAGCCACCCCCACCCACCACAAAATGGACAGGAAGCTTGGAACCTTCATCCTTCACGTACTGGTATAAAACCTCTTGGATGTGTTCCCAGGCTCGACTGGCTAAGGGCATGGTCTGCACCTCGAAAGCATACTGGCGCAGACCCGGAATTCGGAGCGTAGGTATATCAAAGAAATCAGTCTCACCCCCCAGGCCGATCACCAGGACATCGTATTCCAGTTCCCCCTGATCGGTCAGCACCTTTTGCCGGGGCAAATCAAACCCGGTGACCCTGGCTTGACGAAAGGTGACCGATTTCCCTTTCAAGATTTTTTCCAAAGGGATCGAGGCCCTGTCTTGGATAATGGACCCCGAGGCCACCTGATGAAGCTCGGTCACCAGTTGATGGACCGGAAGCTGATCCACTAGGATCACTTCACCCGAAAAGCGTCCCTTCCGGATGCCCCTTCCGAGATCCTGAGCCAGCCGGATGCCTCCATAGCCTGAACCCAAAATAAG
>Ga0187892_10000181_pt1 | contig 162839 bp, 149 predicted proteins | sample MA1701073metaG_FD_139345 | JGI IMG/M metagenome (GOLD analysis project Ga0187892, IMG submission 139345) | Bio-ooze microbial communities from a basaltic lava cave in the Kipuka Kanohina Cave System on the Island of Hawaii, USA - MA170107-3 metaG ...
ACGTCGATGCCGGTCTCGATGATGGTCGAGCACAGCAGCAGGTTGTAGCGCTGGGCCACGAAGTCGCGCATCACGCGCTCGAGCTCGCGTTCGGGCATCTGGCCGTGGGCCACGGCGATGCGCGCCTCGGGCAGGATTTCCTCGAGCTTCTGGCGGCGGTTCTCAATGGTTTCCACCTCGTTGTGAAGAAAGTAGCACTGGCCGCCGCGCTTGAGTTCGCGCAGCACGGCTTCGCGGATGACGCCGTTGCCTTCGTTGCGCACAAAGGTCTTGATCGCCAGGCGGCGCTGCGGCGCGGTGGCGATCACCGAGAGGTCGCGCAGGCCTTCGAGCGCCATGCCCAGCGTGCGCGGGATCGGCGTCGCGGTGAGCGTGAGCACATCGACCTCGGCGCGCAGGGCCTTCATGGCCTCCTTGTGGCGCACGCCGAAGCGGTGTTCCTCGTCGATGATCAGCAGGCCCAGGTTCTTGAACTTGACGCTCTCCGACAGCAGCTTGTGCGTGCCGACCACGATGTCCACGCTGCCGTCGGCAAGGCCCTTGGCTGCCGCGCCGATTTCCTTGCCCGAGCGAAAGCGGCTCATCTCGGCCACTTTGACAGGCCATTTGGAAAAGCGGTCGGTCAGCGTCTGGTGGTGCTGCTCGGCCAGCAGGGTGGTGGGCGCGAGGAAGGCGACCTGCTTGCCGCCGGTCACGGCGATGAAGGCGGCGCGCAGCGCGACCTCGGTCTTGCCGAAGCCCACGTCGCCGCAGACCAGGCGGTCCATCGGGCGCGGGCTGATCATGTCCTGGATCACCGCGTGGATGGCCGCGTTCTGGTCGGCCGTTTCCTCGAAGCCGAAATCGTTGGCGAAGGCTTCGTAGTCCTGCGCCGAGTAGCGGAAGGCATGGCCTTCGCGCGCGGCGCGCCGGGCGTAGATGTTGAGCAGCTCGGCGGCCGAGTCGCGCACCTGCTCGGCGGCCCGGCGCTTGGCTTTTTCCCATTGGCCGGAGCCGAGCTTGTGCAGCGGCGCCTCATCGGCGCTGACGCCGGTGTAGCGGCTGATCTGGTGCAGCTGGCTCACCGGCACATAGAGCGTGGCCTGGTCGGCGTATTCCAGGTGCAGGAATTCGCTCGGCCCAGCCCCCAAGTCCATGTTGATCAAGCCCTTGTAGCGGCCAATGCCGTGTTGGGCATGGACCACCGGGTCGCCGACGTTGAGTTCGCTCAGGTCCTTGATCAGCGCTTCGACATCGCTGACCTGCTCCTGCTTCTTGCGCCGGCGCGTCGTGGGGCCGGCGGCGAACAGTTCGGTCTCGGTGACGAAGTCCAGGCCTTCCTCGAGCCAGCTGAAGCCCACCGCCAGCGCGGCCGTCGCGATGCCCAGCTTCTCGTCGCTGGCCTGGAACTCTGCCAGCGAATCGAAGGCGGGTGGGCTCAGGTGGCTGGCACGCAGGAAATCGAGCAGGCTTTCACGCCGGCCGTCGGACTCGGCCAGCAGCAGCACGCGCTGGGTGGTGTTGCCCAGATGCTCTTTGAATCTGGTCAGCGGCTCTTCCGCACCACGGACCACGGAAAGATCGCCAAGCCTTTGAAAATGGGCGTTGTCTGCTGCATCTTCGATAGCGGGCCGAATCGCCAGCTGCGCATGCGCGTTGGCCCGCGCGTAAAACTGCTCGGTGCCCAGGAACAAGGCCTCGGGCGGCAGGGCGGGCCGGTCGGGGTCGCCCTGGATCAGGCGGTAGCGGTCTTTGGTGTCCTGCCAGAAACGCTGAAAGGCGGGCTCCAGGTCGCCGTGCAGCACCACGGTCGCGTCGGTGCCCAGGTAGTCGAACACCGTGGCCGTGTCGTCAAAAAACAGCGGCAGGTAGTACTCGATGCCCGCGGTGGCAATGCCGGCGCCGATGTCCTTGTAGATGCGGCTCTTGGTCGGGTCGCCTTCGAGCAGCTCGCGCCAGCGGCTGCGGAATTTGGCGCGCGCCTCGTCGTCCATCGGGAACTCGCGGCCGGGCAGCAGGCGCACCTCGGGAACGGGGTAGAGGCTGCGCTGGCTGTCGGGGTCGAAGGTGCGGATGGAGTCGATTTCGTCGTCGAACAGATCGACGCGGTAGGGTACGGGCGAGCCCATCGGGAACAGGTCGATCAGGCCGCCGCGCACCGCATATTCGCCGGGGCTGACCACCTGCGTCACATGGCTGTAGCCGGCCAGCGTGAGCTGGGCCTTGAGCCTGGCTTCGTCGAGTTTCTGCTTGACCTTGAACTGAAAGGTGTAGCCCGCCAGGAAGCCGGGTGGCGCCAGTCGGTACAGCGCAGTCGTGGCCGGGACGATCACCACATCGGCTTCGCGCTGGCTGATTCGCCACAGCGTGGCCAGGCGCTCGGAAATCAGGTCGTGGTGCGGCGAGAACGTGTCGTAGGGCAGGGTCTCCCAGTCGGGGAACAGGGCGCAACGCAGCTCGGGCGCAAAGAAGGCGATCTCGTCGATCAGGCGCTGCGCATCGGTCGCGTCGGCCGTCACGATGGCCGTGAGCCTGTGGCCGGCCTTCTCGCGCTCGCCCAGGGCGGCCAGCAGCAGCGCATCGGCCGAGCCCGCGGGGCGGGGCAGGGTGAAGCGTTTGCCGGCGGTAAGTTTTGGTAAGTCCATGGAAAACACAAATACAAAACACCCCCCGTCAAATTAAACGGGGGGTGTCGAACTGTTGCGCAATGTGATTTTAGCTACGGCGTGACAAGCCCTGCGGGCAATTGTCAGCCTGCGCTGAAACCTGCGGTTTTTGCTACGGCGTGACAAGCCCTGCGGGCAATTGTCAGCCTGCGCTGAAACCTGCGGTTTTTGCTACGGCGTGACAAGCCCTGCGGGCAGTTGTCAGTCTCAGGCGGTTTTAGAATTCCAGCGACTCGATGGCTGATACACATTCCAATCCCCGTTTTTTTGCGCTGATACCTTGTGCCGGCACGGGCTCGCGCGCGGGCGTGCCCGGCCCCAAGCAATACCGGGTCCTTGCCGGCCAGCCCATGGTGAGGCATACGCTGGCCGCCTTTGCCGCCGTGCCACGCATCGCCCGAGCGCTGGTGGTCGTGGCGCCGGGCGACCGGTTTTTCGACGACTCGAGCGCTTCTGTTTTGATAGCACCTTGCGGAGGAGCCACCAGGGCTGGCAGCGTGTTCAATGGTTTGAAGTGGCTGCTGGAGCAGAGCGCGGACCCGATGGATTGGGTGCTGGTGCACGACGCGGCGCGCTGCCTGGTCACGCCGGCCCAGATCAACGCCCTGATCGACGCCTGCGAGCACGACGCTGTCGGCGGTCTGCTGGCCCTCAGGCTCGCCGACACGCTCAAGAGCGAGTCCCACGGGCGCGTGGTCGCCACCCTGGAGCGCAGCGACAAGTGGCTGGCCCAGACGCCACAGATGTTCCGCATCGGCGCCTTGGTCGAGGCATTGGAACAAGCCGGCGATCAGGTCACCGACGAGGCCAGCGCCATGGAGGCCCTGGGCCTGCGGCCCCTGCTGGTGCCTGGCAGTGCCCAGAATTTCAAGGTCACCTATCCGGAAGACTTCGCATTGGCCGAAGCCGTGCTGAGGAGCCGCCAGCCATGAGTGCGCCCATGAATTTCCGAGTTGGCGAGGGCTGGGATGTGCATGCCCTGGTGCCGGGCCGCAAACTCATCATCGGCGGGGTGGAGATGGCGTTCGACCGCGGCCTGCTGGGCCATTCGGACGCCGACGTGCTGCTGCACGCGATCACCGATGCCTTGCTGGGCGCGGCGGCGCTGGGCGACATCGGTAGCCACTTTCCCGACACCGACGAGCGTTTCAAGGGGGCCGATTCGGTCGCGTTGCTGGTCGAGGCCGCGCGGCGCGTGCGCGAGCAGGGCTTCGAGATCGCCAACATCGACAGCACCGTGATCGCCCAGGCGCCCAAGCTGGCGCCCCACATCGCGGCCATGCGCGAGCGCATCGCCCAGGCGCTGGGCCTGGCCGTGACCCAGGTCAACGTGAAGGCCAAGACGGCCGAGAAACTGGGGCCGGTGGGGCAGGGCCTGAGCATCGAGGCGCGGGCGGTGGCGCTATTGTTTTAATAGCAAGCTATGCCCTTTACAAACAGGCTGGAAGCCGCTTTGCCTTGAGGAATCCTAGAAGAACGATTGCCTGGCCTGGTGCAGCTTGATATGGGCCGCCAGGCCGCCGGTGCCGCCATTGGCCAGCGAGAACGTGCCGCCCATGCGCTGAACCGTCTTGTCCACGATGGACAGGCCCAGGCCCGCGCCGGTGGCCGAGGTGCGTGCGGCGTCGCCGCGGAAGAAAGGCTTGGTCAGGTTGGGCAGCGCTTCGGGTGCCACGCCCTGACCGTGGTCGCGCACCTTGATCAGAACCCACTGGTCGCGCGCCTTGGCCGCAATGCTCACCTGCGCCACGCCGGTCTGGGCGGTCTTGCCGTAGCGGCGGGCGTTTTCCAGCAGGTTGGAGAGCACGCGCGCCAGCTCGACGTCGTCGGCCATGACTTCCAGGTTGGCCGGAACGTCGACGCTGATGTGCATGTCGTCCTGGTCCTTGAACGGATAAGCGCAGGCGTCGACGAGCTCGGCCAGCGCAACGGCCTTGAGCTCGACATGGTCGGGGCGCGCGTAATCCAGAAACTTGTCGATGATGGCGTCGAGTTGCTCGATGTCGGCCGCCATATGGTCGCGCGCGTCAGGGTCGGCCACGCTCATCTCGGTCTCCAGCCGCAGCCGCGCCAGCGGTGTGCGCAGGTCATGCGAGATGCCTGCCAGCATCACGGCGCGGTCCTGCTCGATCTTGGCCAACTGCTCGGCCATGCGGTTGAAGCCGATGTTGACCTCGCGGATCTCGCTGGTGACGGCTCTTTCGTCGAGCCGGCTGGCGTCGAAGTCGCCGTCGCGCACGCGGCTGGTCGCAAACGAGAGCTGCTTGAGCGGCTGGTTGATCAGTCGCGCGATGCCCGCTGCGCCCGCCAGCGACATGACCGCCGCGGTGACCAGCCAGATCAGCCAGGTCTTGCTGCCCAGGGGGGTCACGCGCGAGCGGTCCATGAGCAGCCAGTAGGCGTCGCCGTCGATCCCGAAGCCGACCCACAGACCCGGCTCCTGGTTCACGCTGCTGGCTACCACTGTGCCCGGACCCAGGCGCGCAACGAGTTCCTCGGTGATGTGCTCGTCGAGTGCGCTTTTGTCGAACAGATCGAACTTGTCGCCAGGCTCGCGCGGCAGGATGCGCACGCCTTCCTGGTCTGCCAGGGTTTTGATCAGTGAGACACGGGCGATCGAATCGGAGTAGACCAGCGCCGCGCGGCTGAGGTTGACCAGCGAGGCAATCTGCTGCGCGGTCTGAATGGCGCGCGGCTCGTACTCCAGCGCGCGGAAGGTCTGGAGCCAGGCCACCGTGCTGCCCAGCAGCAGCAGGGCCAGCATGAAGAAGGTGCGCCAGAACAGGTTGAGGCCGACCTTGGAGCGCAGCTGCAAGGCCGCTGGCGCCGACTCCAGCGGCATCGGGCTCGTGATGTCGGGGGCTTCAGCGTGGACGCTCAATCGGGCTCACCTGTCCGAAATGCCGGCATGCGCCGCGATCAGCCCGCGCCGTCCGGCACAAACACGTAACCCACGCCCCACACGGTCTGGATGTAGCGCGGTGAGGCGGCATCGATCTCGACCAGCTTGCGCAGGCGCGAGACCTGCACATCCAGGCTGCGGTCGAACGGCTCGAACTCGCGGCCGCGCGCGAGCTGGGCCAGTTTTTCCCGTGACAGGGGCTGGCGGGGGTGCCGCACCAGCGCCTTGAGCATGGCGAATTCGCCGGTGGTCAGGGGCAACTCCTCGCCGTTGCGGCGCAGGGTGCGCGCGCCCAGGTCGAAGGTGAACGGGCCGAAGGACACGACCTCGTTGTCGGTCGAGGGGGCGCCGGGCGCTTCCTGGGGCGGGCGGCGGCGCAGCACGGCATGGACGCGGGCCAGCAGTTCGCGCGGATTAAATGGTTTGCCAATGTAATCGTCGGCGCCGACTTCGAGGCCGACGATGCGGTCCACGTCCTCGCCCTTGGCGGTCAGCATGATGATGGGTGTGCGGTCGTTGGCGGCGCGCAGGCGGCGGCAGATCGATAGGCCGTCCTCGCCCGGCATCATCAGATCGAGCACGATCAGGTCGACCGTGTCGCGCAGCAGGATGCGGTTGAGGGCCTTGCCGTCTTCGGCCACCATGACTTCAAATCCCTCTTGGGTCAGGTAGCGGCGCAGCAGGTCCCGGATACGGGCGTCGTCGTCCACCACCAGAATTTTGTCGGTACGGCTAGCAGTTTGGGTCATGGTGTGTTCACAGGTTTATTTGTAACAGCGCCGATTTTGAAGGGCTTGGAACCCGAAAGGCGGCTTTTTCCCAACACTTTGACACAGTGTTACATGTTTTGCCCCCGGGTGCACAGCTGCTCTCAAGGGCCTGTACAACACGGGGGAAGCTGCGGCGTTGGGGATTCATGATGAGGAAAATGTTTTTGTTGTTCGCACAGGCCACGGCCACCGTGGGTGCCATGGCGCAGCCGCCTTCTGGCCCTCCCGTGCCGGCTGAAGCCGGGGTTTTCATGACCCCGCCGCCGCGCACGCCGGAGCAGCGACGCAACGAACTGCGCTCCATCATTCAGTCGCAGCAGCGTGGCAAGGCCCAGGTTGAGGCCCAAGGCAATGGCCAGGGGCAGGCCGTCGGCCGCCGCCTCACGGCCCAGGAACGCGCTGAACTGCGCGAGCAGCTGCGCAGGGAGTACTCGGTGCGCCAGGCCGCCAACCCGCCTGCACCATGATAGCTGCGGGATGCGGCCTCGGTCGGGCGCGGTGGTTCAGGACCTGAAAGCCAAGAAATGATCGATGCTACAAAAATAATAGCAATTTTCGCCCTTCTGGCGGGAGCCAGCGGTCTGTCGGCCCAGAACCTTCCATATCCGCCGCCGCAGAACGTCGTGCGGCTGTCGGCCCAGGGCTCGGTCGAGGTGCAGCAGGACCTGCTGTCGGTTTCCATGAACACCACCAAGGAAGCGCCCGATGCCGGCACCGTGCAAAACCAGCTCAAGGTCGCGCTCGATGCCGCGCTGGCCGAGGCCCGGCATGCGGCCCAGCCCGGACAGCTGGACCTGCGGACCGGCAACTTCAGCCTGCATCCGCGCTACGGCAAGGATGGAAAGATCAACGGCTGGCAGGGCAGCGCCGAGTTGGTGCTCGAGGGGCGCGACTTTGCGCGCATCAGCGCGGTCGCGGGCAGGATCCAGACGCTGAGCATGGGCGGCGTGAGCTTCGGCCTCAGCCGCGAACAACGCGCGAAGGTGGAGGGCGAGGCCCAGGCCATCGCCATCGACCGCTTCAGGGCCAAGGCGGCCGACATTGCCAAGGGCTTCGGGTTTGGCGGCTACACGCTGCGCGAGGTGGCGGTGAATGCCCATGACCCCGGCGGCATGCCGCGCTCGCGCATGATGGCCATGGAGGCCGGGGCTGCCGCTTCCGATGCCCCGGTGCCGGTGGAGGCCGGCAGGAGCACGGTGCGGGTGACGGTGTCGGGATCGGTGCAGCTGCAGTAGGCCAGCAACAGCGGCTTACTGGGCCGCCCAGCCCCCATCCATGTTCCAGGCCACGCCGCGCACATTGTTGCCCGCAGGCGAACAGAAGAACACGGCCAGTTCGCCCAGTTCTTCGGGCGTGGTGAACGTCAGCGAAGGCTCCTTCTCACCGAGCAGCTGCCGCGTGGCCTCTTCGTTGCTCCAGCCGTGGGCGGCGGCCTTGGCATCCACCTGCTGCTGCACCAGCGGGGTGAGCACCCAGCCGGGGCAGATCGCGTTGCAGGTCACGCCGGTCGTGGCGTTTTCCAGCGCCGTCACCTTGGTCAGACCCACGAGGCCGTGCTTGGCGGCCACATAGGCCGACTTCTCAGCCGAACCCACGAGGCCATGCACCGAGGCCAGGTTGATGATGCGGCCCCAGTTGGCGGCCTTCATCGCGGGCAAGGCCAGGCGCGTGGCATGGAAGGCGCTAGAGAGGTTGATCGCGAGAATGGCATCCCACCTCTCGACCGGGAAGTCCTCGATCTTCGCCACATGCTGGATCCCGGCGTTGTTGACCAGGATGTCGACCCGGCCGAACTGCGCGGCAGCGAACTTCATCATGTCTTCAATCTCGGTGGGCCGGCTCATGTCGGCACCGTGATAGGCCACTTTCACCCCCAGTGCCGCGATGCCCGCCTTGGGAGCTTCAGCGTCGCCAAAGCCGTTGAGGACGATGTTGGCGCCCTGGCGTGCCAACGATGTGGCGATGCCCAGACCGATGCCGCTGGTGGAACCGGTGACGAGGGCGGTTTTGCCTTTCAACATGATGGATGCTCCAGATGAATTACGATGCAGCGAGCGATTATCGAGCCCTGAACCCGAAAATTTTTCGCCATGACCCAACCTAGGCTGAATTACGTACTGTGTCCTCACGGAGCTGCTGCCAAGTCCGCTGATCATGGCGGCGCTGGTGGGCGTCGCATGGCCTATTGGGAGTGGAACGCCACGGGCAACCCGGCCCACCCGCATGTGGTGGTCTGTGTGCACGGCCTGACGCGCCAGGGGCGCGACTTCGATGTGCTGGCGCGGACGCTGTGCGAGGGCGCGCGGGTGGTGTGTCCGGATGTGGCTGGCCGAGGCAAAAGCGACTGGCTGCAAGACCCGATGGGCTATCAGATTCCCACCTACGCGGCGGACATGGTCGCGCTGCTGGTGCAGCTGCACCAGCAGGCTCCGCTGCAGACGCTGGACTGGGTGGGCACCAGCATGGGCGGGCTGATCGGCATGGTGATGGCGGGTCAGCCCGGGCTGCCGCTGCCCGTGCCGGTGCGCAAGCTGGTGCTCAACGACGTGGGCCCCTCGATCCAGTGGCAGGCCTTGCAGCGCATCGGCAACTATCTGGGCGATACGGGGCGCTTCGAGTCGCTGCAGCAGGCGGCCGATGCGATGTGGGCCGTCGCCACCAGCTTCGGGCCGCACACCCCCGCGCAATGGCTGGAGTTGTCGCGCCACATGGTCAGGCCGCTGGTGGGCGAGGGCGGCGGCTTGGCGCTGCACTACGACCCGGCGATCGCCGTGCCGTTTCGCAGCCTCACCGAGGCGCAGGCGGCGCAAGGCGAGGCTTTTCTGTGGCAGCTGTACGACCACATCACGGCCAGCACCCTGCTGACGCGCGGCGCCCGGTCGGACCTGCTGAGCCGCGAGACGGCGCAGGCCATGACGCAGCGCGGCCCGAAGGCGCGACTGCTCGAGTTTGAGGGTGTGGGGCATGCGCCCACGTTCGTTCCCAGTTCTCAGGTGGACGCGGTGGCTTCGTTTCTTATTGACCGACAACTTGTTGAAACCAGATGAAAAGTCTGTTGGCGGAGCAGCCTGGCCCGCCCAAACCCCCCGAGCTGGTTCCTGAACTGATCACGGCCACGGCGCACAGCCTGCCCGAGCAGGCCCATGCGCTGGCCCGGGCCCGTGCCTTCGCCCAGCCGCTGATCGCCGACGAGACGATGGACTCGGGCGAGAACACGCTGGCCCATGCCGACGCCGTGGCCGCCATTCTCAAGTCCATCGGCGGTTCGGAGGCCATGCAGGCGGCGAGCTACCTGGTCTACGCCTGCGAGCACCTCAACAAGCCGCAGGAGGTGATCGCCAAGGCCTTCGGTGAAAACTTCGCCGCGCTGGCGGTGGAAACCACCAAGCTCGTGAAGGTGCAGCAGCAGGCGCGGGCTGCGCAGTCGTCGGCCCAGCTGGTGGACGACCCGGCCGTGCAAACCGAGAACGTGCGCAAGATGCTGCTGGCGTTTTCGCGCGACCTGCGGGTGGTCATGTTGCGCCTGGCCTCTCGGCTGCAGACCCTGCGCTATTGCGCGGCCAGCAAGCGGCCGGTGTCGCCCAGCCTTGCGCGCGAATCGCTGCAGGTGTTCGCGCCGCTGGCCAACCGCCTGGGCATCTGGCAGATCAAATGGGAGCTGGAGGACTTTTCCTTCCGCTTCCTGGAGCCCGACACCTACCGCGAGGTGGCCCGCCTGCTCGATGAAAAGCGCGCCGAACGCGAAGGCCACATGGAGGAGCTGCGGGCGCGGCTGGAGTCCGAGCTCAAGGCGCAGGGCCTGCGCGCCACCGTGCAGGGACGGCCCAAGAACATCTACAGCATCGTCAAGAAGATGCGTGGCAAGTCGCTGAACTTCGATCAGGTGTTCGACATTCGCGCGCTGCGGGTGATCGTGCCGGAAGTCAAGGACTGCTATGCGGCCCTGAGCTGGGTGCATGCGCGGTTTCATCCCATCGTCGAAGAGTTCGACGACTACATCGCCAAGCCCAAGGCCAACGGCTACCAGTCGCTGCACACGGTCGTGCGCGACGAGGCGGGCAAGCCCATCGAAATCCAGATTCGGACCCAGGCCATGCACAACCACGCCGAGCATGGCGTTGCTGCGCACTGGGCCTACAAGGAAGCCGGCACCAAGGGCTATGCCGGTGTCTCGGCCAGCGGCGAATACGACGCCAAGATCGCGGTGCTGCGCCAGTTGCTGGCCTGGGAGCGGGACCTCTCCGGCACGCAGCAGAACAAGGGGCTGTTCGAAGACCGCATCTATGTCTTGACGCCCGACGCGGCCATTGTCGAATTGCCGCAGGGCGCCACCCCGGTGGACTTCGCCTACAGCGTGCACACCAGCCTGGGCCATCGCTGCCGCGGCGCGCGGGTCGACGGCGCCATGGTGTCGCTGAACACGCCCTTGCAAAACGGCCAGACCGTCGAGATCACGGCGGCCAAGGAGGGTGGGCCCTCGCGCGACTGGCTCAATCCCGAGCTGGGATTCCTGGTCAGCCACCGTGGCAAAGCCAAGGCGCGCGCCTGGTTCAATGCCCAGGCCACCCACGAGACCGTGGCGCGCGGGCGCGAGGCGGTGGAAAAACTGCTGCAGCGCGAGGGCAAGACAGCGATCAAGCTCGAGGACCTGGCCTCGCAGTTGGGCTTCAAGTCGGCCGACAACCTGTTCGAAGTGGTCGGCAGGGACGAGTTTTCCCTGCGCAACATCGAGACCCTGCTCAGGCCGCCCGAGCCCGCGCTGCCGCCCGATGACTACCTGCTGCTCAAGAAATCGCGCCTGACCGAGAAGACCCCCAAGGGGGGCGTGCTGGTGGTGGGCATCGACTCCCTGATGACCCAGTTGGCCAAGTGCTGCAAGCCCGCTCCGCCGGACGAGATCCGCGGCTTTGTCACGCGCGGCAAGGGCGTGAGCATTCACCGGGCGGATTGCAGCAATTTCCGCGAAATGGCGGCTCGCAATGGCGAGCGCGTGATCGATGTGGAGTGGGGCCAGACCAAGGCCAGCGAGGCGGCCGTCTACCCCGTGGACGTGGCTGTCGAAGCGGCGGACCGCCAGGGCCTCCTGCGCGACATCTCCGAAGTGTTCGCGCGAGAAAAAACCAATGTGATCGGGGTGCAGACCCAGTCGGTCAAGGGCACGGCCTGGATGACCTTCACCGTCGAGGTGATCGATTCGGGTCGTCTGAACAAGGTGCTGGGCATCGTGGCCGACGTGCCGGGCGTGCGGTGGGCGCGCAGGCGCTGAGGTCCGTTGCGCCCAACTTTTGCGCCGAACCGGGCTGAGCTCTTGTAAAAGCCTGCTACAATCCCATCTCTCGAACACCCTTAGGCGCGTAGCTCAGCTGGTTAGAGCACCACCTTGACATGGTGGGGGTCGTTGGTTCGAGTCCAATCGCGCCTACCAATTTTTCTCCTCCGGCTTCGCCGCACAACCTCAGGGTAAACCTTGGGGATTTGGCGGACCCGCCTCCCTAGAATGTGCTGCGGTGCAATACTTGAGCACCCTGAGTCCGACCGAGGAGTTCCGCAGTGCAAAACAAAAGAGCCAGTAGCGCCCCATCGGCGCAGCGCGTCATCAAGAAGTACCCGAACCGGCGGCTCTACGATACCGATACCTCGACCTACATCACTCTGGCTGAAGTCAAGCAGCTGGTGATGGACAGCGCGCCGTTTGTGGTGCGCGATGCAAAGACCAACGACGATCTGACCCGCAGCATCCTGCTGCAAATCATCCTGGAAGAGGAGGCTGGTGGCGCGCCCATGTTCACCGAGGCGGTGCTGTGCAACATCATCCGCTTCTATGGCCATGCGATGCAGGGCTTCATGGGCTCGTACCTGGAGAAAAATGTCCAGGCCTTCACCGACATCCAGGCCAAGCTGGCCGAACAGTCCAAGGGGCTCACGCCCGAGATGTGGGCCCAGTTCCTGAACATGCAGTCGCCCCTGATGCAGGGCATGATGGGCAAGTATGTCGAGCAGTCGAAAACCATGTTCGAGCAAATGCAGGAGCAGATGCAGAAGCAGACCGAGCAGATGTTCGAGGCCTTCGGGCTCAAGCGCTGAGCCGCAGGGTTATCGAGGCATCTGGGACAATACGGGGCATGAGCGAAGTCTTATCCTCTCCCGCGAAAACACCCAAGGTCGGCTTCGTCAGCCTCGGCTGCCCCAAGGCGCTGACCGATTCCGAACTGATCCTCACGCAACTCAGCGCCGAGGGCTACCAGACCTCCAAGACCTTCGAAGGCGCCGATCTGGTGATCGTCAACACCTGCGGCTTCATTGATGACGCCGTCAAGGAAAGCCTGGGCGCGATAGGCGAGGCGCTGGCCGAGAACGGGAGGGTCATCGTGACCGGTTGCCTGGGCGCCAAGGCAGGCGTTGGCGGCGGCAATCTGGTCAGGCAAATGCACCCCAGCGTGTTGGCCGTGACCGGGCCGCATGCGACACAGGAAGTGATGAATGCGGTGCATGCGAATCTGCCGAAGCCGCACGATCCTTTCGTCGACCTGGTGCCGCCCGCGGGCATCAAGCTGACGCCCAAGCACTACGCCTACCTGAAGATCAGCGAAGGCTGCAACCACCGTTGTACCTTCTGCATCATCCCGTCGATGCGCGGCGATCTGGTGAGCCGTCCGATCGGCGATGTGCTGAAGGAGGCCAGGGCGCTGTTCGAGGGGGGCGTGAAGGAACTGCTGGTGATCAGCCAGGACACCTCGGCCTATGGCGTGGACGTGAGGTACCGCACCGGCTTCTGGGGCGGCAAGCCGGTCAAGACCCGCATGCTGGACCTGGTGCAGGCCCTGGGCGAGATCGCCGAGCCCCATGGCGCCTGGGTGCGCCTGCACTATGTCTATCCCTACCCCAGCGTGGACGAGGTGATTCCGCTGATGGCCACGGGCAAGGTGCTGCCGTATCTGGACGTGCCGTTTCAGCACAGCCACCCCGATGTGCTCAAGCGCATGAAGCGCCCGGCCAGCGGCGAGAAGAACCTCGAGCGCATTCAGCGCTGGCGCGAAGCCTGCCCCGAGCTCGTGATCCGCAGCACCTTCATCGCCGGCTTCCCCGGCGAAACCGAGGCGGAGTTCGGGCACCTGCTGGACTTCATGCGTGAAGCGCAGATCGACCGTGCCGGCTGCTTTGCCTACAGCCCGGTGGAAGGCGCGGCGGCCAATGACATTCCCGGCATGTTGCCGCAGGAGCTGCGCGAGGAGCGGCGCGTGCGCTTCATGGCCGTGGCCGAGCAAGTGTCGGCCGCCAGGCTGCAGCGGCGCGTGGGCGCCACCATGCAGGTGCTGGTGGATTCAGCTCCGGCGCTGGGTAAGAGGGGTGGTGTGGGCCGCAGCTATGCCGATGCGCCCGAGATCGATGGAACGGTGAAGCTGTTGCCGCCCGAGAAAATCAGCAAGAGGCTCATGGTGGGCGAATTCACGAAGGCGCGCATTGTCGCAACGCAGGGGCATGACCTGGTTGCGCAGCCTGTTTGAGCAGGGATGCGATGCTGTCCACGCCGCCTGCGGCGTGGTTTTCCTCAAAAACAAAAAAGCCGCTGATTTCTCGGCGGCTTTTCATTTATATTGGTGCCCAGGAGAGGACTCGAACCTCCACGATGTTACTCGCTAGTACCTGAAACTAGTGCGTCTACCAATTCCGCCACCTGGGCATTTCAGGAAAAAAACGATTGTATATCAAAAATTTGAGCCAACCCGGCGGACTGCTGGAAGAAGTTGAAGGAACCATTCAAGGTCATCGCGACGGCCATGGATTCGTGGTTCGGGATGACGGTGAATCCGACATCTATTTGCCTCCCAACGAGATGCGCGCGGTGCTGCACAAGGACCGTGTCAAGGCCCGCGTGGTGCGCCACGACCGCAAGGGCCGGCCCGAGGGCCGCGTCGTCGAAATTGTGGAGCGCCCCCCGCAGCCCATCATTGGCCGGCTGCTGCAGGAAAGCGGCGTCTGGCTGGTGGCGCCCGAAGACAAGCGCTATGGCCAGGATGTGTTGATTCCCAAGGGCGCGATCGGCGAGGCCAGGCCGGGCCAGGTGGTGGTGGTGGAGCTGACCGAGCCCCCGGCCCTGTTCGGCCAGCCCGTGGGGCGCGTCAAGGAGGTGCTGGGCGAGGTCGACGACCCCGGCATGGAAATCGAAATCGCGGTGCGCAAGTACGGTGTGCCGCACGAGTTCTCCGACGCCTGCATTGGCCTGGCCCGCAGCTTGCCGGACAAGGTGCACGCGCAGGACAGGAAACATCGCGTCGACCTGACCGACATCCCGCTGGTGACCATCGACGGCGAGGACGCGCGCGACTTTGACGATGCCGTCTACTGCGAGCCGGCCAAGGTCGGCCGTGCCAAGGGCTGGCGGCTGCTGGTGGCGATTGCCGATGTGAGCCACTATGTGGAGACCGGATCGGCCATCGATGTCGATGCCTACGACCGCGCGACCAGCGTGTATTTCCCGCGCCGCGTGATTCCCATGCTGCCGGAGAAGCTGTCCAACGGCCTGTGTTCGCTCAACCCCGAGGTCGAGCGCCTGTGCATGGTCTGCGACATGCTCGTCACGGCCAAGGGCGAGGTCCATGCCTACCAGTTCTACCCGGCCGTGATGTGGAGCCATGCGCGCTTCACCTACACCGAGGTCGCGGCGATCCTGGCCAACACGCGGGGCCCGGAGGCCCTGCGGCGCAAGGACAGGGTGACTGACCTGCTGAACCTGCACGATGTGTACCGCGCCCTGCTCGCCGCGCGCAACGCCCGCGGCGCGGTGGATTTCGAAACCACCGAGACGCAGATCGTCTGCGACGACAACGGCCGCATCGAGAAAATCGTGCCGCGCACCCGCAACGATGCGCACCGACTGATCGAGGAGGCCATGCTGGCGGCCAATGTGTGCAGCGCGGACTTCATTGCGCAGAGCAAGCACCCTGGCCTGTTTCGCGTGCACGAAGGTCCGACGCCCGAGAAAAAGGACATTCTGCGCAGCTACCTCAAGGCCATGGGCGTGGGCTTGAGCATCAGCGACGATCCGCCGCCCGCGGAGTTCCAGGCCATCGCCGAGGCGACCAAGGAACGCCCTGACGCGCAGCAAATCCATGCCATGCTGCTGCGCTCGATGCAGCAGGCGATTTACACGCCGATCAACAGCGGCCACTTCGGGCTGGCTTTCGACGCCTACACCCACTTCACCAGCCCGATCCGGCGCTATCCCGATCTGCTGGTGCACCGCGTGATCAAGGCCATTCTGGCGAACACCCAGTACCATTTGCCGGCCCTGCCCACGCCGGGCGAGGCCCATGCCAAGTTGGTCAGGCGATTGTCGGCGCGCGCGAAGCCGCCGTCGGCCCGGCGCGGCTTGGCCAGTGCGCTGTCCAGTGAGGAAACCCAGGCCTGGGAGGCCGCGGGCCTGCACTGCAGCGCCAACGAGCGCCGGGCCGACGAGGCCAGCCGCGACGTGGAAGCCTGGCTCAAATGCAAGTACATGCGCGAGCACCTGGGCGAGGAGTACAGCGGCATGGTCACGGCCGCCACCGGCTTCGGCATTTTCGTCACGCTTGACGCGATGTACGTGGAGGGCCTGGTCCACATCACCGAGCTGGGCGGCGAATACTTCAAGTTCGACGAGGCGCGCCAGGAACTGCGTGGCGAGCGAACCGGCATCCGCTACGCGCTCGGCACCCGCGTGCGGGTGCAGGTGAGCCGGGTCGACCTCGACGGCCGCAAGATCGACTTCCGCCTGGTGCGCGAAGGCGAGGCGCTGACGGCCCGCGCGATGAAGGACAAGGGGGCTGCGCGCGAAGGCCGCTCGCATGGCGCGGTCACCGGCGTGCCGGCCAAGTCATCAACGAAGCGCGCCGCGAAGAAGGCGGCATCCACGCCGGAGCACCCGCCGCGCTCGCCGATCCAGGCGCTCAAAGCCGCGGTCAAAAAGGCGGCGGCGAAGAAGAAAGGGCGCAAGGCCAGGCGATGAGGGGCGGCCGGGGGGAGAGGTTCAGTGTTCGGCGTTGGGCGTTCAGCGTGGGAAGAGGTTCAGTGTTCGGCGTTGAGCGTTCAGCGTGGAATTCGGGACCATACTGATGAGGCTCAACGCTCAACGCTCAACGCTCAACGCTCAACGCTCAACGCTCAACGCTCAACGCTCAACGCTCAACGCTCGGGCGAGCCGCGCGGCCGTCAGTGAGCGGTTCAGCGGCCAGAGATCGGCAACCCGCCCGTGGCGGTACACCGCCTCGCAGGCGGCCTCGAACGCCGGGGCGCCGGCCGCCAGCCGGGCACCGATCAGGCCGGCCAGAACATCGCCGGTGCCGGCCGTGGCCAGCCGTGCATTGCCGGTGGGATTGAGGGCGGTCACCCGGCCGGGCGCGGCAATGACGCTGCCCGAGCCCTTCAGGACCACGACGCAGCCGAACTGCTGTGCCAGTTGCCGGGCCGCTGCGAGCCGGTCGGCCTGCACTGCGCCGGCGTCCAGACCCCGCAGCCGGGCGGCTTCCAGCGGGTGCGGGGTCAGCACCGTGGCCCGGCCGTGGCCTGAGCGGGCCCTGAGCAGGGTCTGCAACTGCGCGTCGAGGGCGACGGCGTTCAGGGCATCGGCATCGAGCACGAGGCGCGGCGCGGTTGACAACACCTTGGGCAGCGCCTGGCGCACGGCATCACCGCCGCCGCAGCCGCACACCGCGGCCATGGTCTTCAGCTCCAGCGACTCGGCGGGGCGAAACATCAGCTCGGGACTATGGGCATCTACCGCCATGGCCCCGCCGTCGAGCAGGCCCACGAAGACCCGTCCGGCGCCGCCATGCAGGGCGCTTGACGCGGCCAGCAGCGCGGCGCCGGTCATGCCGGGGGCGCCGCCGATCACTGCCACATCGCCGTAACTGCCTTTGTGGGAGGCGTGCGGGCGTTGTGCCGCCAAGGGCGGGCCCAGCAGGGTAGCGACGGGTTCCTCGGACCCGGGAGCGGGCACGACATCGAGGTCGTCGAACCACAGCTCGCCGGCAGCATCGCGCCCCTGCGCCGTGAACAACCCCGGCTTGAGCGTCAGCAGACTGAGGGTGAATCGGGCTCTTGTCCACGTCGCTGGGTCGCCTCCTGCTATTGAATCGATAGCAAATGTGCCGGTATCCGCATTCAGGCCCGAGGGCAGATCGACCGACAGCACCGGCGCGGCGCCGGCATTCATTTGCGCGATCCATTCGGCCATGCGGCCTGCGGGAGGGCGGCTGGAGCCGATGCCCAGCAGGGCATCGATCGCCAGCTCGTATTCCTGCGGCGGCGAATCGCCGAACACCACTCCCGCCGCGCGCGCACGCTGGAGCGAGGCCAGCGTGTCAACGGAGGCAGTGGCGGGGTCGCCGAGCCAGGTCACGACCGCTGCCTTGCCCCAGCGCTGCAGGTGCGCGGCAGCCTCCAGCCCGTCGCCGCCGTTGTTGCCCGGCCCGCAGGCCAGCCAGAACCGGCGGCCATGGGGCGCCACGGCCAGTGCCAGCCGCGCCACGGCCAGGCCGGCGCGCTGCATCAGCGCGTGCGGCGGCAGGGTTGCTGCGGCCGCCTGCTCGATTTCGCGGGTCGCCGCGACGTCAAACAGCGGATAGGGGCGGTCGGGCGTGATGCGGCGCATGCGGGCATTGTGCCCGCAGGGCCGCCCCCAGTCAGCCCGGCCCTCAGGCCCGCAGACGCTCGACGCCCAGCCCTTCCATGTCGACCTCGGTTGGGCGGCCGGCCAGCAAATCGGCCACGGCCCTGGCGCTGCCGCAGCTCAGGGCCCAGCCACTGGAGCCATGGCCGAGGTTGAGCCACAGGCCGGGGATGCCGCTGGCGCCGACGATGGGCGGGCCGTCGGGCAGCATGGGGCGCGCGCCTTTCCATTCCTGCACGCCAGCAGACAGCTGCGCCGCGCCGGGAAACCAGTCGCCCAGCACCTTGTACAGGGTCTGGATGGCGACCGCGCGCTTGGTGACGGGCGAGCCGCCGATCTCGGCGCTGCCGGCCACGCGCACCCGCTGGCCTAGGCGCGAGATCGCGACCTTGTAGCGCTCGTCCATCACGGCGCTGCGCGGCGCGTTCAGCGGCTCGCGTATGGCCGCGCTGACCGAGTAGCCGTAGACCGGCGCCATCGGAATCTTCAGGCCCAGCGGCCTGAGCAGCGCTGCCGAGGCCAGGCCGGCGCACATCACGAGGGCCTCGAAGCGGCGCGGCGCGCTTTCGTTTGCTATCAAAAGCGTAGCGGGTGACGATCTGTCCAGCCTGGCCACGGTCACGTTGAATTCAAACCTGACGCCCAGCCTCTGGGCCTCGTGCTTCAACAGCAGGGCAAACTGGCGGCAGTTGCCGACTTCATCCTGGGGCAAATGGACGGCGCCGAGCAGGGCGGTTTCGGGGTTCAGGGCCGGCTCGATCTTGCGGGCCTCGGCGGCCGTGATCTGCTGGAAGCTCACGCCTGCATCGCGCAGCACCTGCAGGCCGGGCTGGACCAGATCGCTGTCTTTTGCGGAACGCAGCAGCACCAAGTAGCCGGGGCTGCGGTCGTATTCGAGCTTGAGCTCGGCGGTGAGCTGGTGCAGGCGCGCGCGGCTGTAGAACGCCAGGCGCTGCAAGCGGGCCCGGTTGGCCAGGTAGGTGTCGAGCCTGCAGGCACGCCACCATTTCCAGATCCAGGCGATCTCGCTGGCCGACAGCGGCCAGCCCAGCTTGACCGGCGCGTGGCGGCTGAACAGGTATTGAGCCACCTTGCCGGGCATGCCGGGCGCGGCCCAGGGCGTGACGTAGCCGGGCGCGACCACACCGGCGTTGGCAAAGCTGGTTTCCTCGGCGGCCGCGCCGTGCCGCTCGAACACAGTAACCTCGTGTCCGTCCGCGGCGAGCTCATAGGCCGTGGTGACGCCGATGATGCCGGCGCCTATGACTGCGACTTTCATGAATCCCTTTGGTCTGTGGGAAAGCGCCTCTGCGTCCTGGCGGACCGGACGTTTCAAGCTATATTTTTTGTAGCGTTTGTTCGATCCGCAAGCCGATGTTGAGCACCGAGTCGTCACGCAGCGGCCCTTGCCAGATCATCAGGCCCACCGGCAGTTCGCCCGGCGCCTGGCAGGGCAGGGACAGGGCGCAGCCGTCCAGCATGTTGACCACGCTGGTGTTGCGCAGCAGCAGGGTGTTGACGCGGAAGAACTCTGCATCGTGCGCCGCGTCCTGCCTGCTGTCGCGCCCATCGGCCGGCGCCACGTCGGCGATCGGCGGCGCGATGATGGGCACGGTGGGCGAGAGCACGGCGTCAAAGCCTTGCAAGGCGGCCTCCATCCGCGCGATCCAGTCGCGCCGGGCCTGCACCAGCTCGATGTATTCCCAGGCCTTCATGCTGGCGCCTCGCTGGATGCGCGCGGCCACGCGCGGGTCGTAGCGGGCTGCACTGTGTTCCAGCAGGCTGCGGTGCCAGGCATAGCTTTCTGCGGCGGTAAAGCCACCCGTGGACTGGATCGCGCCCAGCTCGCCAATATCGGCCAGCGCGATGTCCTCGATGCGGGCGCCCGCGTCGCGCAAGGTCTGCAGCGTGCGCTCGAACGCCCGCGCCACCGTGGCATCGAGGCTGTCGAGCATGGCGGTCCGCGCGACCGCCAGTCGGTAGGCCGACAGCGGCGCGGGGCTGCGCGTCACGGTCCGGGCCGCCAGGATCTCGTGCGCCAGCACCGCGTCGCTCACCGAACGCGTCATCGCGCAGACCGTGTCCAGCGTGGTCGACAGGGGGAGGGCGCCGGCGGTGGGCACCAGCCGCGCCGTGTTCTTGAAGCCGACGATGCCGTTGAGGGCGGCCGGGATGCGGATCGAGCCGCCGGTGTCCGAGCCCAGGCCGATGAAGGCCGCGCCGGCAGCCACCGACACAGCCGCGCCCGAAGACGAGCCGCCGGGGATGCGCGGCGTTTGGGCATCGCAGGCATTGGCCGGCGTGCCGTGATGCGGGTTGGTGCCGACGCCGGAGAACGCGAACTCCACCATATGGGTGCGGCCGATCAGGGCGGCACCCGCGGCCTTCAGGCGCGCCACCGCGGGGGCGTCGTGGCCGGCAGGGGGCGCGCCGGCCAGCACGGCCGACCCGGCCGCCGTGGTCTGGCCGGCCACGTCGAACAGGTCCTTGACCGAGACACTCAGGCCGGCCAGTGGCTGGCCGGCGTGCTCGGACTCGGCTGCCGCGCGGCGCGCCTCGTCGAACATGGTTTTGACGAAGACCCGATCGCAGGCTCTGGACTGCGCCAGGGCGATGGATCGTTCAATTTCGGCGCTCGCGCTGGTCCGGCCGGACAGCAGCGCCTGCCGCGTTGTGCAGAGGTCTGGACGCATGGTTTGAGGGGGTGCCTGTGCTATACTTTGTCGGTTTTGCTGGCCAGCCGTGAAGGCTTGCCGCGAAGCAAATCGCAAACCAGTCCCATCGAGGTGTTGCGGCTTGGGGTGACGTCACAAAAAGTCACGAAAGTTGCAATCAGCGGGCTGGATTTTAGACCCAACCTTTGGAGTTAAACATGGCAGTTACCATGCGTGAAATGCTGGAAGCCGGTGTCCACTTTGGCCACCAGACCCGCTTCTGGAATCCCAAGATGGCCCCCTATATCTTCGGCCATCGCAACAAGATTCACATCATCAACCTGGAAAAATCGCTGCCGATGTTCCAGGAAGCCGCCAAGTTCGCCAAGCAGCTGTCGGCCAACCGCGGCACCATTCTGATGGTCGGCACCAAGCGCCAGGCGCGCGAAATCGTGGCTGCCGAAGCGCGCCGCGCCGGCGTGCCCTTTGTCGACCAGCGATGGCTCGGCGGCATGCTGACCAACTTCAAGACGGTCAAGACCTCGATCAAGCGCCTGAAGGACATGAAGGCCCAGCAGGAAGCCGGCCTCGATTCGCTGAGCAAGAAAGAGCAGCTCACCTTCACCCGCGAGATCGCCAAGCTCGAAAAGGACATCGGCGGCATCCAGGACATGGCCGCGCTGCCCGACGCGATCTTCGTCATCGACGTGGGCTTCCACAAGATCGCCGTGGCTGAGGCCAAGAAGCTGGGGATTCCGCTGATCGGCGTGGTCGACTCCAACCACTCGCCCGAAGGCATCGACTATGTCATCCCCGGCAACGACGACTCGTCCAAGGCCGTGACGCTGTATGCCCGCGGCATCGCCGACGCCATCCTCGAAGGCCGCGCCAATGCGGTGGCCGAGGTGGTCAAGGCCGTGTCGACGGAGAGCGGCGACGAATTTGTGGAAGTGCAGGAAACTTCGGCCTGAGTCCCCCAGCGACGCGACCCGGTCGCGCAGAAAGAGGGGCTTCGTTGCCCCTTTTTTTTAGCCCCCATTTTTCAACTGAATTGAACTGAATACGGAGAAACAAGATGGCTGCAATTACCGCAAGCATGGTTGCCGAGCTGCGCGGCAAGACCGACGCCCCGATGATGGAATGCAAGAAGGCCCTGACCGAGGCCGGCGGCGACATGGCCAAGGCCGAAGAGCTGCTGCGCGTCAAGCTCGGCAGCAAGGCCGGCAAGGCGGCTGCCCGCATCACCGCCGAAGGCGTGGTCTCCAGCTACATCGACGGCACGACCGGCGCCCTGCTGGAAGTCAACTGCGAAACCGACTTCGTGACCAAGAACGACAGCTTCCTCGCCATGGCCAAGGCCGCGGCCGAACTGATTGCCAGGAACAATCCCGCTGACCTGGCGGCCCTGGGCGCCATCGCCTACACGCAGGACGGCTTCGGCCCGACGCTGGAAGACGTGCGCAAGGGCCTGATCGGCAAGATCGGCGAGAACATGAGCTTTCGCCGTTTCAAGCGCTTCGAAGGCGCAGCCAAGCTCGCAACCTATCTGCATGGCACCCGCATCGGCGTGGTCGTGGAGTTCGACGGTGACGACGTGGCCGCCAAGGACGTGGCCATGCATGTCGCTGCGATGAAGCCGGTGGCCCTTTCCAGCGTCGAAGTGCCCGCCGAGCTGGTGGAAAAAGAGCGCTCGGTGGCCGCTGCCAAGGCCGCGGAAGACGCAGCCAAGGCCCAGGCCGAAGGCAAGCCGGTGCAGTCCGCTGAAATCGTGGCCAAGCGCATCGAAGGCGGCGTGCAGAAGTATCTCAAGGAGGTCTCGCTGTTCAACCAGCCCTTCGTGAAAAACGACAAGCAAACGGTGGAGCAGATGCTCAAGGCCGCCGGCACCATGGTCAAGGGCTTCACCCTGTACGTGGTGGGCGAGGGCATCGAGAAGAAGGTGGACGACTTCGCCGCCGAAGTGGCCGCCCAGGTGGCAGCTGCCAAGGCTGAAAAATGACAAATGACGCGGCGCTGCCGCATGACCCCGCTTCGCTTCGATGACAGAATTCAAGTTTGTCATTTCTCATTTGTCGTTGAGCGGCGACGCCGCACAGTCATTCGCCATCCACCACGAGGAGACCGTTCATGTCCGTAGCCCAGCCAGCCCATAAGCGCATCCTGCTCAAGCTGTCCGGCGAGGCACTGATGGGCGACGACCCCTTCGGCATCAATCGCGCCACCATCGTGCGCATCGTCGAGGAGATCGCCGAAGTCACCCGCATGGGAGTGGAGGTTGCGGTGGTCATTGGCGGCGGCAACATCTTTCGTGGCATGGCCGGTGGCGCAGTGGGCATGGACCGGGCGACGGCGGACTACATGGGCATGCTGGCCACCGTGATGAACGCCCTGGCGCTGGCCGACACGATGAACAAGGCGGGCCTGACCGCCCGCGTGATGTCGGCGATCGCCATCGAGCAGGTGGTGGAGCCCTATGTGCGCCCCAAGGCCTTGCAGTACCTGGAAGAGGGCAAAGTGGTCGTGTTCGCGGCGGGCACGGGAAATCCGTTTTTCACGACCGACACGGCGGCGGCGCTGCGCGGCGCCGAGATCGGCGCCGAGCTCGTGCTCAAGGCCACCAAGGTCGATGGGGTGTACACGGCCGATCCCAAAAAGGACCGGACGGCAACCCGCTACAGCAAAATCACGTTCGACGAAGCCATGTCGCAGAATCTGGGCATCATGGATGCCACAGCCTTTGCGCTTTGCCGCGACCAGAAGCTGCCGGTCAGGGTCTTTTCCATCTTCAAGAGCGGCGCGCTCAAGCGCGTGGTGATGGGCGAAGACGAGGGTACCCTGGTCTATGCCTGACGAGCCGCCCAGAAGGTGGCGCTGAGGAGAAAACATGACGATTGCCGACATCAAGAAAAACACCGAAGCCAAGATGGACCAGTCCATCGCCGCTTTCAGGAACAACCTCACCAAGATCCGCACGGGCCGCGCCAATCCGGCCTTGCTGGACTCGGTGCAGGTGGACTACTACGGCTCGATGCTGCCGATCAGCCAGGTCGCCAATGTGGCGCTGCTGGACGCGCGCACCATCAGCGTCCAGCCTTGGGAAAAGGGCATGGGCGCGAAGATCGAAAAAGCCATCCGCGACAGTGATCTGGGCCTGAATCCGTCATCGATGGGTGAGCTGATCCGCGTGCCCATGCCCGCCATGAGCGAAGAGCGCCGCAAGGAGCTGACCAAGGTGGTTCGCGGCGAGGGCGAAAGCGCCAAGATTGCCGTGCGCAACCTGCGCCGCGACGCGAACGAGGCCGTCAAGAAGCTGGTCAAGGACAAGCTGGCGTCCGAGGACGATCAGAAGCGCTCCGAAGCCGACATCCAGAAGGTCACCGACCGGCACATTGCCGAGATCGACCAGCTGGTGGCGGCCAAGGAACAGGACATCATGGCGGTGTGAGGGGAGGTTCGGCGTTGAGCGTTGGGCGTTCAGCGTGACTATCGGACTTTCCTCCCGCTCAACGCTGAACACTCAACGCTGAACCCCCATGTCGGTCCCCCACCACATCGCCATCGTGATGGACGGCAACGGCCGCTGGGCCACGCGCCGGTTTTTGCCGCGCGTGGCGGGCCACACGCAGGGCGTGGATTCGCTGCGCCGCTGCGTCAAGGCCTGCGTCGAGCGCGGGGTCGCGGTGCTGACGGTGTTTGCGTTTTCCTCGGAGAACTGGAACCGTCCCGCCGACGAGGTCTCGGGCCTGATGGAGCTGCTGGCGCTGGCGCTGGCCCGCGAGGTGCCGCAGCTCGAGGCCGACGGTGTGCGACTGTATTTCGTCGGTGAACGTGCTGGCCTGTCGAGCAAGGTCAGCGCCGGCCTGGCCCAGGCCGAGGCTGCCACGGCGCACAACAGCCGCCTGGTGCTCAACGTCTGCTTCAACTACGGCGGCCGCTGGGACATCGCCCAGGCCGCAGCCAAACTGGCCGCTGCCGGCCAGCCTGTGACCGAGGCCAGCCTGGACCGGGCCATGGCCTTGTCCCATGTGCCCGATCCCGATTTGCTGATCCGCACCGGCGGCGAGCAGCGCATCAGCAATTTTCTGCTCTGGCAGGCCGCCTACTCCGAGCTGTTTTTCAGCGACAAGCTCTGGCCTGAATTCGATGCGGCAGCGCTGGACGAGGCGATTGCGGCCTTCAACCAGCGCGAGCGGCGCTTCGGCAAGACCTCGGCGCAGCTGTCGGCTGCGGCCTCGGGCCAGAAGGCCGCCTGAACCGCTGTCATGCTCAAGCAGCGCATCATCACAGCCATGGTCCTGCTGGCCGTTCTGCTGCCCGCCTTGTTCTACCCTTCGCCCGCGCCGTTTTGCGCGCTTGCCCTCGTTTTGATCGCGGCCGGGGCCTGGGAGTGGGGGCGTTTGAACGGCTATGGCAGCCGCCGTGCCTTGCTGACAGGGGCCTCCTGCGTCGGCGTTTGCGCCGCCTCATGGGGCGGGGGCCTGCTTCGCCAGCCCCTGCCCGTGCTCTGGAGTCTCGCGGGTGGTGCCTGGGTGCTGACCGGGGCCTGGCTGTTGCGTCGCGGGGTGGCCGGCTGGCCTCGGATCCCGCAGAACCTGCGGGTGGCCGGAGGACTGCTTGCGCTGTGGCTGGCCTGGCTGGCCGTGGCCCAGGCGCGGATGATCGGCATCAATTTCCTGCTTTCCGTGCTGCTGCTGGTCTGGGTGGCCGACATCTTCGCCTATTTCGCCGGGCGTGCCTTTGGACGCAACAAGCTGGCGCCGGCCATCAGTCCCGGCAAAAGCTGGGAAGGCGTCTGGGGCGGCATGGCCGGGGTGCTCGTGCTCGCTGTGGCCTGGGTCTGGGCCGATGCCGCGGCCGGGCAGGCCGGCGCGGCCAGTCTCTACACGCGCCTGGCGGCCGGCGGTTGGTGGCTGCTGTTGACTGCCGTGCTGTTCATGGCCGCGATGAGCGTGGTCGGCGATCTGGTGGAGTCGCTGATCAAGCGCAGCGCCGGTGTGAAGGACAGCAGCGGCCTGCTGCCCGGCCATGGTGGCGTGCTGGACCGCGTCGATGCGCTGCTGCCCACCTTGCCTTTGGCCATGATGCTGGCGTCCCTGACATCGTGATAAGGAGGATGCCATGAAACAACAGATCACGATTCTCGGTTCGACCGGCTCCATCGGCACCAGCACGCTCGATGTGATCTCCCGCCATCCCGATCGTTTCGAGGTGTTTGCGCTCAGCGCTGCGACGCAGGTCGATCTGATGCTGGAGCAGTGCCGGCGTTTCTCGCCGCGCTATGCCGTGATGGCCAGCGAGCCCCATGGCCGGGCACTGCAGCACAAGATCGAGCAAAACGGGCTGAATGTCCAGGTACTGTGGGCGCCGGATGCTATTGAAATGATAGCGTCCCATGAGCGGGTCGACAGCGTGATGGCGGCCATCGTTGGCGCCGCGGGGCTCGCGCCCTGTCTGGCGGCGGCGCGCGCCGGCAAGCGCCTGCTGCTGGCCAACAAGGAAGCCCTGGTGGTCGGCGGCGAGGTGTTCCTCAAGGCCGTGAAGCAGGGCGGCGCCACACTGCTGCCCATCGACAGCGAGCATTCCGCCGTTCTCCAGTCCCTGCCCGAAGACCCGGCCACCTGGCGCCAGCGCGTCGAAAAAATCATCCTGACCGCCTCCGGCGGACCGTTTCGCACCCGCGATCCGGCCAGCCTGCGCGATGTGACGCCCGAGCAGGCCTGCGCTCACCCCAACTGGGTCATGGGCCGCAAGATCTCGGTCGACTCGGCGACCATGATGAACAAGGCGCTCGAAGTGATCGAGGCCAGCTATTTGTTCGGCATGGGGCCTGACGAGCTGGAGGTGGTCATCCATCCCCAGAGCATCATCCATTCGATGGTGCAGTACCGCGACACCTCGGTGGTGGCCCAGCTCGGTACGCCCGACATGCGGGTGCCGATTGCCTATGGCCTGGCCTGGCCCGAGCGCATGACCTCGGGCGCATCGGCCCTGGACTTCCGTGCCCTGCCGGCCATGACCTTCGAGGCGCTGGACAGCAATGGCCATCGCGAGCGCTTTCCCGGGCTGCAGCTGGCTTGGGACGCGCTGCGGGCGCCGGCCGGAACCACGGCCGTGCTCAATGCGGCCAATGAAGTCGCGGTGGCGGCGTTCCTGGAGCGGCACATCCGCTTTGACCAGATTCACCACACCAATGTGGCGACTTTGGCGGCAGTGAGCCCATCCAGCCCCCAAACGCTGGATGATTTGCTGGCCCTGGATGCTCGCGCGCGCGAAGCGGCGGGCCGCGAGATTCAACGCATGTCGCTGTGACATGCCGGAGTAGTCCAAATGCTGACCCTTGTTGCTTTCATTGTTGCGCTGGGACTGCTGATCACGGTGCACGAATACGGACACTACCGTGTAGCGGTGGCTTGCGGCGTCAAGGTGCTGCGCTTCTCGGTCGGCTTCGGCAAGACCCTGTTTTGCTGGCGGCCCAAAGGCTCGCCCACCGAGTTCGTGATCGGTGCCTTTCCGCTGGGCGGCTACGTGAAGATGCTGGATGAGCGGGAAGCCCCTGTGGCCGCTGCAGAGCGTCATCTGGCGTTCAACAACCAGCCGCTCAAATCGCGCGCGGCCATCGTGATTGCGGGGCCGGCCGCCAATTTGCTGCTGGCCGTGCTGCTGTATGCCACGGTCAGCTGGATCGGCGTGGACGAACCCAAGGCGCTGCTGGCCAGCCCGGCGGCGAATTCGCTGGCGCAGCGCGCCGGCCTGCGTGGCGGCGAGCTGGTGCAGCGCGCGGGATTCGAGGGAGATGAGCTGGAGACGGTCGAATCGTTTGAGCAGCTGCGCTGGCTGCTCACCCAGGGCGCGTTGAATGGCCGCGACGTGCGGCTGGCCCTGGCCAGCCCGAAGGCCGGCGGCGCTTCGCAAGAGGTTCTGCTGGAGCTCAGCCGCATCGAGGCCAAGGATGCCGACGCCCAGCTGTTTCGCAGGATCGGCATCGTCGCACCGTTGACGCGGCCAGTCATCGGCGAGGTCATGGCGGGCGCAGCGGCCGAGCGATCGGGCCTGCGCAAGGGCGATGTCGTGCAGCGCGTGGGCGTCACGCCGATTGTGGACGGCCAGCAGCTGCGCGAGATCATTCGCGCCTCGGTCCAGGGGGGGCAGCCGCTGTCGCAGATCTGGCGGGTCGAGCGCGCCGGGGCGGCGCTGGAGCTCGCCGTGCTGCCCGAGGTCAAGCAGGAGGCCGGACTTGCCGTCGGCCGCATCGGCGCCTATGTCGGCGCGCCGCCGGAGCTGGTCAGCATTCGCCATGGCTTTTTCGAAGGCCTGTGGCGTGGCGTGGTGCGCACCTGGGACGTCTCGCTGCTCACGCTGCGCATGATGGGCAAGATGGTGATCGGCGAGGCCTCGCTGAAGAATCTCAGCGGCCCCCTGACCATTGCCGACTACGCAGGCAAGTCGGCCAGCCTTGGGCTCACGCAATACCTGGTGTTTCTGGCCTTGATCAGCGTGAGTCTGGGCGTGCTGAACCTGCTGCCTCTGCCGGTCCTCGATGGAGGACACCTGATGTATTATCTTTGGGAGGGCCTGACAGGGAAGAGCGTGTCCGATGTATGGATGGAGCGGCTGCAGCGCGGAGGCGTCGCGGTGTTGCTGGTCCTGATGTCGATTGCGCTGTTCAACGACGTCACCCGGCTCTTTGGTTAACCTTTTGGCTGGCATCGCTGCGCTGTGCCGGCTCACCCTTCATTCATGAACAATAAATTCAGTCGCTTTCGCGTGCGCACGATTTCGGCCATCGCGACCATGGCTTTCGTGGCGAATACGGCTTGGGCCATAGACCCCTTCACGGTACGCGACATCCGGGTCGAAGGTTTGCAGCGGGTGGAGCCCGGCACCGTCTTCGCCTCCCTGCCGCTGCGCGTGGGCGATACCTACAACGATGAAAAGGGGGCTGCGGCGATCCGCGCCCTGTTTGCGCTGGGCCTGTTCAAGGATGTGCGGCTGGACGCCAGTGGCGACGTGCTGGTCGTGATCGTCGAGGAACGGCCCACCGTGGCCGATGTCGATTTCGTCGGCGCCAGGGAGTTCGACAAGGAGGTGCTGAAAAAGGCCTTGCGCGATGTGGGCCTGACCGAAGGCCGACCGTTCGACAAGGCGCTGGCCGACCGGGCCGAGCAGGAACTCAAGCGCCAGTACATCAACCGCAGCCTCTATGGCGCCGAAGTGGTGACCACCGTCACCCCGATCGAGCGCAACCGCGTGAACCTGACCTTCACGGTGAGCGAAGGCGAGCCCGCCAGGATCAAGGAGATCCGCATCGTGGGCAACAAGGCCTTCGGCGAGTCGACCCTGCGCGGCCTGTTCGACCTGGACACGGGCGGCTTTCTGAGCTGGTACACCAAGTCCGATCGCTACTCGCGGACCAAGCTCAACGCCGACCTGGAAACCCTGCGCTCCTACTACCTCACGCGCGGCTACCTCGAATTCAAGATCGATTCGACCCAGGTCGCGATCTCGCCGGACAAGCAGGACATCTCCATCACGATCAACGTGACCGAAGGCGAGCGCTATGTCGTCTCCGGCGTCAAGCTCGAAGGCAACTACCTCGGCAAGGACGACGAATTCAAGTCGCTGGTCACCATCAAGCCGGGCGAGGCCTACAACGCCGACCAGGTGGCACAAACCACCAAGGCTTTCATCGATTACTTCGGCAAGTTCGGCTTTGCCTTTGCCCGGGTGGAAGCGCGGCCCGAGATCGATCGCGTCAACAACCGCGTGGCCTTTGTGCTGCAGGCCGATCCCTCGCGTCGCGCCTATGTGCGCCGCGTGAGCATCGGCGGCAACAACCGCACCCGTGACGAGGTGATCCGCCGGGAGTTCCGGCAGTTCGAGTCATCGTGGTACGACGGCGACAAGATCAGGCTGTCGCGCGACCGCATCGACCGCCTCGGGTTTTTCAAGGAGGTCAATGTCGAGACCCAGGATGTCCCGGGCTCGCCCGACCAGATCGACCTGAACGTGACAGTTGCCGAAAAGCCCACGGGCAGCCTGAGTTTGGGGGCTGGCTTCTCCAGCGCCGAGCGCCTGGCACTGTCCTTGAGCATCAAGCAGGAAAACGTGTTCGGCTCGGGCAACTACCTTGGCGCGGAGATCAATACCAGCAAGTTCAACCAGGTGATCGTCCTCAATACCACCAATCCGTATTTCACGCCCGACGGTGTGTCCCGGACCATCGACCTGTACCGCCGCACCTCCAAGCCCCTCACGGACCAGGGCGGCAACTACGAGTTGATCACCTCCGGCGCCGGCCTGCGCTTCGGCGTGCCGTTCAGCGAAGTGGACACGGTTTATTTTGGCGGCAGTCTGGAGCAGACCACGATCAAGCCCGGCACCAACATTCCCGCAGCCTATCTGGACTATGCCACCCGGTTCGGCTTCACCAGTTCGGCGATTCCCCTGAGCATTGGCTGGTCGCGCGACGACCGCGACAGCACCCTGGTGCCGACCACCGGACGTTACCAGCGGCTGAACTCGGACTGGGGTGCGGGCGGCGATGCCCGCTACCTGAGGGCGAATTACCAGTACCAGCAGTATGTCCCGCTGAACAAGCAGTTCACCCTGGCCTTCAACGGCGAACTGGGCTGGGGCAAGGGACTCAATGACCGCCCGTTCCCCGTGTTCAAGAATTTCCAGTCCGGCGGCCTGGGCTCCGTTCGCGGATTTGACCAGGGAACCCTGGGGCCGCGCGACGTGACCGGTGCCGTGCTGGGCGGGCCCAAGAAGCTCACGCTCAACGCCGAAGTGATCGCACCATTCCCGGGCGCCGGCAACGACAGGACCTTGCGCGTTTATGGATTCATGGACATCGGCAATGTCTTTGGCGAAAATGAAAAAATCCGCGCCGGTGAGCTGCGCTCCTCGGTCGGTGTGGGTTTGAGCTGGATTTCTCCCATCGGCCCGCTGCGCCTGGCCTTCGCCAATCCCGTGCGCAAGTTCGCTGGCGATAAAATCCAGAAATTGCAATTCCAAATTGGAACGTCTTTCTAATGAAACATTTTTCCCGTCAACACTGGCTGGGCCTTGTGCTGGGCGTGTTCGCTTTTGCCGCGCAGGTCCAGGCCGAGGATTTCCGTGTGGGTTTTGTCAATACCGATCGCATCCAGCGCGAAGCGAACACGGCCAAGGCTGCCCAGGCCAAGCTCGAACAGGAATTCGCCAAGCGCGAGAAGGATCTGGTCGACCAGGGCAATTCCCTGAAGAGCATTTCGGACAAGTTCGAGCGCGAGGCGCCCACCCTGTCGGAAAGCCAGCGCAGTGCGCGGCAAAAGCAGCTGGTGGAGCAGGACCGTGATTTCCAGCGCAAGCGCCGCGAATTCCAGGAAGACCTGAACTCGCGCAGGAACGAGGAGTTGCAACAGTTTTTTGACCGGGTTACCAAGGTGGTCAAGCAGGTGGCCGAGGGCGAGAAATACGACGTGGTGCTGCAGGAAGCCGTCTACATCAACCCCAAGCACGACATCACCGACAAGGTGATCAAGGCGCTGAACGCCAACAGCGGCAAGTAAGCTGCCGACCTCTGAGCAAGCAAGGTGTGGGGCTGCGTCTAGGTTCGATTGTCGAGGCCCTCGGGGGCGAGCTTCACGGCAATCCCGAGCTGCAGATTGAAAGCCTGGCGTCGCTGGAATCGGCCGATGCCACCGCCCTGAGCTTTCTCAGCCACCCCAAATACCAGCAGCAACTGGCCGCCTCGAGGGCGGCTTGCGTCATCGTGGCCCCTGCGATGCAAGCCGCCGCGCTGGCACGCCACGCGGGCAAGGGCGCCTGCATCGTGGTGGAGCAGCCCTACCTGTACTTCGCCAAGCTCACCCAGCTGTGGAAGCGCAGGCACGGCGCACCGGCCGGCGCGGGCATTCACCCGAGCGCGGTGATCGACCCCGAGGCGGTGATCGACCCCAGTGCCACCATTGGCGCGCTGTGCGTGGTCGAGCGCGGCGCGCGCATTGGAGCGGACACCGTGCTCAAGGCGCGCGTGACGATCGGCGAGGGCTGCTCGGTGGGCGAGCGCTGCATCGTTCATTCGGGCGTGGTCATTGGGGCGGACGGATTCGGCTTCGCACCCAACGCTGGTGCCTGGGAAAAGATCGAGCAGCTCGGCGCGGTGCGCATCGGCAACGATGTGGAGATCGGGGCCAACACCTGCATCGACCGCGGCGCCCTGCAGGACACCGTGATCGAGGACGGCGTCAAGCTCGACAACCTGATCCAGATCGGCCACAACGTGCGCATTGGCGCCCACACGGCCATGGCCGGCTGCGTGGGCGTGGCCGGCAGCGCGACCATTGGCGCCCATTGCACGGTGGGCGGCGGTGCGATCGTGCTGGGACATTTGACGCTGGCCGACCATGTGCATATCTCGGCCGCGTCGGTTGTGATGCGATCGATTTTGAAGCCGGGGCAGTACAGCGGCATGTTCCCCATCGACGACAATGCGGCCTGGGAAAAAAACGCGGCAACGCTCAAGCAGCTTCACAGCCTGCGCGATCGCCTCAAGGCACTCGAAAAACTGACAAAACCATGATGGACATTCATCAAATCCTCAAGCAATTGCCCCACCGTTATCCGATCTTGCTGGTGGACCGCGTGCTCGAGCTGGACAAGGGCAAAAGCATCAAGGCGCTCAAAAACGTCACGATCAACGAACCGTTTTTCACCGGCCACTTCCCGCACCGGCCGGTGATGCCGGGCGTATTGATGCTCGAAGCCATGGCGCAGGCGGCGGCCCTGCTGGCGTTCGACGCGGTGGGCGTGACGCCCGACGACAAGACCGTTTACTATTTCGCCGGCATCGACGGCGCGCGCTTCAAGCGGCCGGTCGAGCCGGGCGACCAGCTGGTCATGGATATCAAGCTGGAGCGCATGAAGGCCGGCATTTTCAAGTTCAAGGGCGCGATCCATGTGGGCGCGGAGCTGGCCTGCGAGGCCGAGCTGATGTGCACCATGCGCAGCATTGCGTGAGCCCCGCGGAGAATCCTGGCGTGACCCGCATCCATTCCACCGCCATCGTTGACGCCCGGGCCGAGATCGACAGCTCGGTCAGCATCGGACCCTACAGCGTCATCGGCCCTCATGTGAAGATAGGCGCGGGCACGACGGTCGGCCCGCATTGCGTGATCGAGGGCCACACGACCATAGGGCGGGACAACCGCATCCTCCAGTTCGCCTCGCTGGGCGCGATTCCGCAGGACAAGAAGTACGCGGGCGAGCCCTGCGAGCTGATCATCGGCGAGCGCAACACCATCCGCGAGTTCTGCACCTTCAACATCGGCTCGCCCGGCGGCGGCGGGGTGACGCGCGTGGGCGACGACAACTGGCTGATGGCCTATGTGCATCTCGCGCACGACTGCATCGTGGGCAATCACACGATTTTCGCGAACAACTCCCAGCTGGCCGGACATGTGGAAGTGGGCGACTGGGCGATTCTGGGCGGCTTTACCGTGGTGCACCAGTTCGTCAAGATAGGCGCGCACAGCATGACGGCCATGTGCTCGCTGCTGTTCGCCGACCTGCCGCCGTTCGTGATGTGCCAGGGCCAGCCGGCCCAGGCGCGCTCCATGAACTTCGAGGGCCTGCGTCGCCGCGGCTTTTCGGCCGAGCGCATTGCGGCCGTGAAAGCCATGCACAAGGCCCTGTACCGTGACGGCCTGGCGCTGGAGCAGGCCCGTGGACGCATCGCCGATCTGGCCAGGAAGACCCCGGAGTCCGTGCCGGATGTGCAGATGATGCTCTCATTTCTGGAGCAATCCTCGCCGCAGCGTGGCATTGTGCGGTAGGCGCCCGTGAGCAGCGCGCCCGGCTCACTGTCCCCCGGTGCAGCAGCCGGTGGGCTCGCAAGTCCCTCGCAGGTCGCCATGGTGGCGGGCGAAGCGTCCGGCGATTTGCTGGCCGGCCTGCTGCTCGACGGCCTGCGCGCGCGCTGGCCCGGCCTGCGCTCGGGCGGCATCGGCGGGCCGCAGATGGCCGGGCGCGGCTTCGAGGCCTGGTGGCCCAGCGACAGGCTGGCGGTGCGCGGCTACGTGGAGGTGCTGCGCCACTACCGCGCCATCGTGGGCATCCGCGAGCAGCTCAAGGCCCGGCTGCTGCGGCAGCGCCCCGACATGTTCATCGGCGTGGACGCGCCCGATTTCAACCTCGATCTGGAAGCGGCCCTGAAGGCTCAGGGCATCAAGACCGTGCATTTCGTCGCGCCTTCGGTCTGGGCCTGGCGAGCCGAGCGGGTCGAGAAAATCCGGCGCAGCGTCGACCATGTGCTGTGCATCTTCCCGTTCGAGCCCGCCTTGCTGGAGCAGCACGGCATCCCGGCCAGCTACGTCGGCCATCCGCTGGCCAGCGTGATTCCGATGGCGCCGGACCGATCGGGCGCGCGGGCCCGGCTCGGGCTGGGGGAGCAGGATCGGGTCGTCGCCATCCTGCCCGGCAGCCGGCAATCCGAGATCCAGTACCTGGCCCAACGGTTTTTTGACGCCGCAGCCCTTGTCAAACGGGTGCAGCCTGCTATCAAGTTCGTAGTGCCCGCGGTGCCGGCGCTGCGGGAGCGGATCGAACTGGCGGCCCGGGCCAGCGGCCTGGGGGCGAGCCTGCGGGTCGTGGCGGGCCAGTCCCACACCGTGCTGGCCGCCTGTGATGCGACGCTGATTGCCAGCGGCACCGCGACACTGGAGGCGGCCCTGTTCAAGCGGCCCATGGTGATTGCCTACAACATGAATTGGGTGTCGTGGCAGATCATGCGCCGCCAGAAGCTGCAGCCCTGGGTGGGCCTGCCCAATATCCTGTGCCGGGACTTCGTGGTGCCCGAGCTGCTGCAGGAAGCCGCGACGCCGCAGGCCTTGGCCGACGCGGTGCTGGCGTGGTTGGGCGCGCCTGAGAAAATCACGCGCCTGCAACAACGATTCACGGCGCTGCACCAGGAGCTGCAGCGCGACACCGCGCAACTGGCGACCGATGCGATCCAGAAAATTCTTGAAGGCTGAACAGGCCCCCCTGGTCTGGGACAGCCCCGGCCTTCTGGCCGGCGTCGACGAGGCCGGGCGTGGCCCGCTGGCCGGGCCCGTGGTGGCCGCGGCCGTGATCCTGGACGAGCTCCAGCCCATCAAGGGCCTGGCCGACTCCAAGGCCCTCAGCCCGCTCAAGCGCGACAGGCTCTACGACGAAATCCGGGCCCGTGCGCTGTGCTGCTCGATCGCCGAAGCCAGCGTCGAGGAAATCGACCGCCTCAACATCCTGCAGGCCACGCTGCTGGCCATGAAGCGGGCGGTCGAAGGCCTGCGCCTGAAGCCCTCGAAAGTGCTGGTCGACGGCAACCGCTTGCCGACGCTCGACGTGCTGGCCGAGGCCATTGTCAAGGGCGATGCCCGGGTGCCTGCGATTTCTGCCGCCTCGATCCTGGCCAAGGTCCACCGTGACCGCTGGTGCGCGGAATTTCACCAGCAGTATCCGCAGTACGGCTTTGCCGGCCACAAGGGCTATGGCACGGCCGAGCACCTGGCGGCGCTGCGCGAGCACGGGGCCTGCCCGCAGCACCGCAAGTCCTTCAGCCCGGTCGCTGCTTTGTTGTCATGAGCTCGGACGCCATCACCCACATCAGCTCGCGCGAGAACGCGCTGCTCAAGGAACTGCGCAGGCTCTCGCAGGACAGCACGGCCTACCGCAGGCTCGGGCGCATCTGGCTCGAGGGCGATCATCTGTGCCGCGCCGCGCTGGCGCGCGGGCGGACGCCGGCCATGGCCGTGTTCTCGGAGTCTTTCTGGCCTCTGGCCCCCGTGGAATGGTCGCGTTCTGCTATGAAAACAATAGTAATCGCCGACGCCTTGTTCGCTGGCATCAGCGCGCTGGAGTCGCCGGCCCGCATGGGTTTCGTGATCGACCTGCCGGGCCACACCGCGCTCATGCCGGGCGTGGCGTCGGTCATTCTGGACCGGGTCCAGGACGCGGGCAACGTGGGCTCGATCCTGCGCAGCGCTGCGGCCTTCGGCTTTGGCCAGGTCATTGCGCTCAAGGGCACGGCCGCGCTGTGGAGTTCCAAGGTGCTGCGTGCCGGCATGGGGGCGCATTTTGGCCTGCACCTGGTCGAAGGGGCGGATCTGGCGGCGCTGGATGCGCTGGCCGTGCCCATCGTCGTGACCAGTTCGCACCGCGGTGAGCTGGTTCAGCACCAGCGCCTGCCAGCGCCCTGCGCCTGGGCCCTGGGTCACGAAGGGCAGGGTGTCAGCGATGAGCTGGCGCGGCGCGCCAGCCTGTCGGTGCGGATCGGCCAGCCCGGCGGCGAAGAGTCGCTCAACGTGGCCGCGGCGGCGGCGATTTGCCTGCATGCCAGCGCGGTTGGCCAAGGCTAGCGGCTGCGTTGGCCGGGGCTTATGTCGCTTCGGCTATAATGAGAGGCTTTCTCGCAACATCGTACGCCTAGCGCAGCTCAAGCCGACTCCCTCACAAAAGCTTTGCCAAGAGTTTTCTCTTGAACCGCTTGGGCGTACCCGCAACCAATCCGGAGAACCCAGTGCTTTTGTCTCTACAGGGAACCTTCCCTCCCGCCATCCTGGCGCTCGCAGACGGCACGGTCTTTGTTGGCAATTCGATCGGAGCCACCGGCTCCACCGTCGGTGAGGTGGTGTTCAACACCGCGATCACCGGCTACCAGGAAATCCTCACCGACCCCAGCTACTGCCAGCAGATCGTGACGCTCACGTATCCGCACATCGGCAACTACGGAGTGAACGCCGAGGACATCGAAGCCAGGAAGGTCCATGCCGCAGGACTCATCATCAAGGACCTGCCCCTGGTGGCGTCCAACTTCCGCTCGTCCATGACCCTGTCGCAATACCTGGTCAAGGAAAACACGGTGGCGATCGCCAACATCGACACCCGCAAGCTCACTCGTCTGCTGCGCACCCGGGGCGCGCAGAACGGCTGCATCGTGGGCTTGGCCGCAGGCGAGACGGTCACCCAGGCCGTGATCGACAAGGCGGTCGCCTCGGCCAAGGCCGCGCCCAGCATGGCCGGGCTGGACCTGGCCAAGGTGGTCTCCGCCGCCAAACCCTATGACTGGACGCAGACCGAGTGGAAGCTCGGCTCGGGCTACGGCGCACAGACGGCACCCCGCTTCCACGTCGTGGCCTACGACTTCGGCGTCAAGAAGAACATTCTGCGCATGCTGGCCGAGCGCGGCTGCAAGGTCACGGTCGTGCCGGCGCAGACGCCTGCCGCCGAAGTCCTCAAGCTGCAACCCAGCGGCGTGTTCCTGTCCAACGGCCCAGGCGACCCGGAGCCCTGCGACTACGCGATCGAGGCCGTGCGCGAGCTGATCGACACCGGCATCCCGACCTTCGGCATCTGCCTGGGCCACCAGATCATGGCGCTGGCCTCGGGCGCCAAGACCTTCAAGATGAAGTTCGGCCACCATGGCGCCAACCACCCGGTCAAGGACCTGGACAACGGCCGCGTGAGCATCACCAGCCAGAACCACGGCTTTGCGGTGGACGAGAAGACGCTTCCCGCCAACCTGCGCGCCACCCATGTCTCCCTGTTCGACGGCACGCTGCAGGGCCTGGCCCGCACCGACCGGCCCGCGTTCTGCTTCCAGGGCCACCCCGAGGCCTCGCCCGGCCCGCATGACATTTCCTACCTGTTCGATCGGTTCATTGCGCTGATGGAGACCCACAAACATGCCTAAGCGCACAGACATCAAGAGCATCCTCATCATCGGCGCCGGCCCCATCATCATCGGCCAGGCCTGCGAATTCGACTACTCCGGCGTGCAGGCCTGCAAGGCGCTGCGCGAGGAGGGCTACAAGGTCATCCTGATCAACAGCAACCCCGCGACGATCATGACCGACCCGGCCACGGCCGACGTGACCTACATCGAGCCCATCACCTGGCAGACGGTGGAAAAAATCATCGCCAAGGAGCGTCCCGATGCCATCCTGCCCACCATGGGCGGCCAGACTGCGCTGAACTGCGCGCTGGATCTGTGGCACCACGGCGTGCTCGAGAAATACAAGGGCGCGGCTACGGGACGGCCCGTTGAACTCATCGGCGCGACCCCCGAGGCCATCGACAAGGCCGAGGACCGCCAGAAGTTCAAGGAGGCGATGACCAGCATCGGCCTCGGTTCGGCGCGCTCGGGCATTGCCCATTCGCTGGAAGAGGCCTGGGCCGTGCAGAAAACGGTCGGCTTCCCGGTCGTGATCCGCCCCAGCTTCACGCTCGGCGGCACCGGTGGCGGCATCGCCTACAACCCCGAGGAATTCGACGCCATCTGCAAGCGCGGCCTCGAAGCCTCGCCGACGAGCGAGCTGCTGATCGAGGAATCGCTGGTCGGCTGGAAAGAGTTCGAGATGGAGGTGGTGCGCGACAAAAAGGACAACTGCATCATCGTCTGCTCGATCGAAAACCTGGACCCGATGGGCGTGCACACGGGCGACTCGATCACCGTCGCGCCGGCCCAGACGCTGACCGACAAGGAATACCAGCTGATGCGCAACGCGAGCCTGGCCGTGCTGCGCGAGATCGGCGTGGACACGGGCGGCTCCAACGTCCAGTTCTCGATCAACCCGGATGACGGGCGCATGATCGTGATCGAGATGAACCCGCGCGTCTCGCGCTCCTCGGCGCTGGCCTCCAAGGCCACGGGTTTCCCGATCGCCAAGGTCGCGGCGAAGCTGGCCGTGGGTTACACGCTGGACGAGCTGCGCAACGAGATCACCGGCGGCGCGACGCCGGCCAGCTTCGAGCCCAGCATCGACTACGTGGTCACCAAGATCCCGCGTTTCGCGTTCGAGAAATTCCCGCAGGCCGATTCGCGCCTGACCACGCAGATGAAATCGGTCGGCGAGGTCATGGCCATGGGCCGCACCTTCCAGGAGTCGTTCCAGAAGGCGCTGCGCGGCCTCGAAGTCGGCGTCGACGGCCTCAACGAGAAGACCCAGGACCGCGAGGTGCTGGAAAAGGAACTCGGCGAGCCCGGCCCCGAGCGCATCTGGTATGTGGGCGACGCCTTTGCGCAGGGCATGTCGGTCGACGAGGTCTACGAGCTGACCCGGATCGACAAGTGGTTCCTGGTGCAGATCGAGGAGATCGTCAAGATCGAGCTCGAGCTGGAAAAGATGACGCTGGACCAGATCGATGCCGCGACGCTGCGCACGCTCAAGAAAAAGGGCTTCTCGGATCGCCGCCTGGCGCGCCAGCTCGGGACCACCGACACGGCGATCCGCGAGAAGCGCCGCGCTTTGGGCATCCGTCCGGTCTACAAGCGCGTGGACACCTGCGCGGCCGAGTTCGCGACCAACACCGCCTACATGTACTCGACCTACGAGGACGAGTGCGAAGCCGAGCCGACCAGCAAGAAAAAGATCATGGTGCTCGGCGGCGGCCCCAACCGCATCGGCCAGGGCATCGAGTTCGACTACTGCTGCGTCCATGCGGCGCTCGCGATGCGCGAAGACGGCTACGAGACCATCATGGTCAACTGCAATCCCGAGACCGTCTCGACCGACTACGACACCTCCGACCGCCTGTACTTCGAGCCGCTGACGCTCGAAGACGTGCTTGAGATCGTCGACAAGGAAAAGCCGCTGGGCGTGATCGTGCAGTACGGCGGCCAGACGCCGCTCAAGCTCGCGCTCGACCTGGAGGCCAACGGCGTGCCCATCATAGGCACTTCGCCCGACATGATCGACGCGGCCGAAGACCGCGAGCGCTTCCAGAAGCTGCTGCACGAGCTGGGCCTGCGCCAGCCGCCCAACGCCACGGCCCGCACCGAAGCCGAGGCGCTGGAAAAGGCCGCATCCCTGGGCTACCCGCTGGTCGTGCGCCCGAGCTACGTGCTGGGCGGCCGCGCGATGGAAATCGTGCACGAGCAGCGGGATCTCGAGCGCTACATGCGCGAGGCGGTCAAGGTCAGCAACGATTCGCCGGTGCTGCTCGACCGCTTCCTCAACGACGCGATCGAATGCGACGTCGACTGCCTGCGGGATGGAGGCGACGCAAGCGTCGCGGGCGGCGATGGGACGGGCGAAGGCCGGACCTTCATCGGCGGCGTGATGGAGCATATCGAGCAGGCCGGCGTGCACAGCGGCGACTCGGCCTGCTCGCTGCCGCCTTATTCGCTGTCCAAGGATACGGTCGACGAGCTCAAGCGCCAGACCGCCGCGATGGCCAAGGCGCTGAACGTGGTCGGGCTGATGAACGTGCAGTTCGCGATCCAGCAGGTCGACGGCCAGGACGTGATCTATGTGCTCGAGGTCAACCCGCGCGCCTCGCGTACCGTGCCCTATGTCAGCAAGGCCACCGGCATCCCGCTGGCCAAGGTCGCGGCGCGCTGCATGGCGGGCCAGTCGCTGGCATCGCAGGGCATCACCGACGAGGTCACGCCACCTTACTTCAGCGTCAAGGAAGCCGTGTTCCCGTTCGTGAAGTTCCCGGGCGTGGACACGATTCTCGGCCCCGAGATGAAGTCCACCGGCGAGGTCATGGGCGTGGGCAAGACCTTTGGCGAAGCCTTCGTGAAGTCCCAGCTCGGCGCCGGCACCAGGCTGCCCAAGCCGTTCAAGGCGTCCGGCGAGCCCTCGGGCAAGGTCTTCATCTCGGTGAAGAACAACGACAAGCCGCGCGCGGTCGAGGTCGCCCGCGAGCTCAGCGGCCTGGGCTTCGAGCTGATCGCCACCAAGGGCACGGCCGCGGCCATCACGGCGGCGGGCATCGCCTGCGAGACGATCCACAAGGTCACCGAAGGCCGTCCCCATGTGGTGGACATGATCAAGAACAACGAGATTGCGCTGGTCATCAACACAGTCGAGGAGCGCCGCAACGCGATTGCCGATTCGCGCGCCATCCGCACTTCGGCCCTGCTGGCCCGGGTGACGACCTTCACGACGATCGCCGGCGCCGAAGCCGCGGTCGAGGGCATGAAGTACATGGACCAGCTCGACGTGTATTCGGTGCAGGAGTTGCATGCCCAGCTGGCGGCATAGGGGCGGCATGGACGCAGCGTCAGGGCCGCTTGAAATTGCCCTGACAATCACGGCATAATTGCCTCACAAGACACCGCCGAACGGCAACGCTCGGCGGTTTCCTTTTGCCCCCTCGCAACAAGCCATGCGCGGCTGCGTACCGGGGCGCAGCCGCGTGTGGCGCGGTTGACGAAGAACATTGGAGTACCGAGATGGCCACCATTCCCATTACCAAACGGGGCGCGCAAAAGCTCAAGGAGGAGCTGCAGCGCCTGAAAACCGTCGATCGCCCCTGGGTGATCAATGCCATTGCCGAGGCGCGTGCCCAGGGCGACCTGAGCGAGAACGCTGAGTACGAGGCCGCCAAGGATCGCCAGGGCTTTATCGAAGGCCGCATCAAGGAAGTCGAGGGCAAGCTGTCGGCAGCGCAGGTCATCGACCCGTCCTCGCTGGACGCGGGTGGCAAGGTGGTGTTCGGCGCCACCGTGGAGCTCGAAGACGAGCTGTCCGGCGACGCCGTGACCTACCAGATCGTGGGCGAGGACGAGGCCGACCTCAAGCTGGGCCTGATCAACATCGGCAGCCCGATCGCCCGCGCGCTGATCGGCAAGGAAGAGGGCGAGATGGCCGAGGTGCAGGCGCCCGGCGGCGTCAAGCGCTACGAAATCGTGACGGTGAGCTACCTTTGAGGGGTTGAGTGTTGGGCGTTCAGTGTTGAGCGAAAACAGCCCGGTGCCGGACGCGGTCGCGCGATGGCCCATCTTTGTTGCCGCGCTGTGGTGGGGCAGCCTGGGCACGATCGGGTTTCTGGTCGTGCCCCTGCTGTTTGTCCATCTGCCCAGCCCCTCGATGGCGGGAGGCATGGCGGCCACGCTGTTCACCGCGCAAACCTGGCTGTCGCTGGCCTGCGGCGTGTCGCTTTTGCTGGCGTCCAGGCCAAAACAGGACCAAGTTCCCGCCGAATGGGCGCGACCTGCTATGGTTTTTATAGTCTTGGGCCTATTGCTGGCCCTGCTAGGCGAGTTTGCCGTGGCCCCGAGGATCGTGGCGCGCGACAACCTGAGGCTCTGGCATGGCGTGGGCAGCGCCCTGTACCTGCTGCAATGGCTGAGCGCCGGGGCCGTGCTGTGGCTGCTGCTGCGCCGCCGTGATTGAGGCCCCAGCCCTGCCGCTTCGCGTCAGGCCCCCCGAGGGGGTGCAGGAAAACTCGGGGCGGCCCGGCGTTTTCTTGTGAGTGACCTACTCGCGCCAGTGCTCGCCGATCCAGTGCGCCTTCCTGATGAAACGGAATCGCCGGTTGCGCATGCCGGCCAGCGCGTCGGGGGGGTTGCATTCGCCGTGGAAGATCACGATGCGCGCGTCCTTCGGAACAAAGGGTTCCTGCCAGTAGTTGGCCGGCCAGCGCGGGATGCTGTGGTATTTGAAGCTGGGGCACCAGGCCGAGGGCCAGTATTGGAGCTTGCCCTGGCGGTGCAGGAAGTCCGACAGGTAGGCCTGCTCATTGCGGAACCTGGCGCGGATGTCCTCCACATGGCTGCGAAAGTAGGCCAGCACGTCGGGATGCGCGCCGAGCTCGAACCGGTAGACCGAGGAGTTCCCGGTCACACGCCAGGGCCGCTTGTAGTCGTGGATGATCAGAAAGTCGCCGGGCTCGGAAAAAAAGGCGTCCAGGCTGCCCACGATCACCACGTCGACGTCGAGGAACAATGCGGTGCCGCCGAGCCCATAGAGGTCGTCCGAAAACGAGACCAGCTTTTTCCAGCCGCGTTCGGGAATCCCCTCGGGCAGGTCCAGGGCGGGAATCGGGAAGCACTCGACCTCGCTGCGGATGCCCGCCATGTCGTCGGTCAGGCAGACAAAGCGGAACTCGCCGCTCAGATGCCGGCGGACCATGGCATAGAGCCGGTTGACGTATTCGGGGCCGTATTTTTGGCCCCATTTCATGCAGATGACGTTGCGCTGCGACGAAGCGGTGGACGTCATGGCATCAACCCTGGCTGCGCTTCTTGACCGATTTTTGCTTGGGCTTGGCGCGTTTGACCTGGCCGCCGGGTGTCAGGCGCTGGTTGCCGAGCACACGCAGCGTGCGCACTTCGGGCCGCTGGCCACCGCGCTTGCTGTACTTGAGGACCTTGAAGTCGCGCGGGCCGGGCATGCGGTCTTCGTCGATGGTGCGTTGCTTCTCGGGCTGGGGCCGCCACAGCACCAGCAGCTTGCCGATGTGCTGGATCGGTGCGGCATCGAGATCGGCCGCCAGGCTCTGGAACATGAGTTCGCGCGCGGCGCGATCGTCGGACAACACGCGCACCTTGATCAGCCCATGGGCGTTCAGCGCGGCGTCGGCCTCCTTCTTGACGGCGGCCGTCAGGCCATCGCTGCCAATCATGACCACGGGGTCCAGGTGGTGTGCGCTGGCCCGGTGTTGCTTGCGCTGGGCGGGTGTGAGTTGAATTTGAGGCATGGCCGTATTATCGAGGTTGAATCAGTTGGGAACGGGGCAGGGTGCTGTGCGGCTGCTGCGGTCCGTCCCGCGCATACGAGTATGAAAGTCAAGACAAAAAGTAAAAAGGTCAACAAGGCGTGGCTCAGCGACCATGTCAACGATCCCTATGTCAAGCTGGCGACGAAGGAGGGTTACCGCGCGCGCGCGGCCTACAAACTCAAGGAAATCGACGAGTCGCTGGGCCTGATCAAGCCCGGCCACCTGGTCGTGGACCTGGGCTCGACGCCCGGCGCCTGGAGCCAGTATGTGCGGCGCAAGCTGTCACCCGGCGGCGCGGCCGTGGGCGAGCTCGACGGCAGCATCATCGCGCTCGATATCCTGCCGATGGAGCCGATCGAAGGCGTGGTGTTTATCAACGGCGACTTTCGCGAACCCGAGGTGCTGCAAGAGCTGGAGCAGCAGATGCAGGGCCGGAAAGCGGACGTGGTCGTGTCCGACATGGCGCCCAATCTGTCGGGGATCGAGTCGGCCGACGCGGCCCGCATCGCCCATCTGGTGGAACTGGCCGTCGAGTTCAGCCAGAACCACCTCAAGGCCGAGGGCGCCCTGGTGGTCAAGGTGTTCCATGGCAGCGGCTACAGCCAGCTGGTCAAGCTGTTCAAGGACACGTTCCGGGTGGTCAAACCCATCAAGCCCAAGGCCTCCAGGGACAAGTCATCGGAGACCTTCCTGGTCGGGATCGGCTTGAAGAAGGCTTGAGACGGACTTGCGTCCGATCGACAAAGCCTGAAACATCCTGCAATCCCGTGCTGGGCCTAAGGCCGATAGGGTCAAAAACAAGGGCGTGTCGCCTTGAAACGCCTAAAATCAGGCACAAATAGGTTAAGTCTTCCCAGTTTCTCGCTACCGGAGCCTCGCTTGAACAATCAGTGGTTTTCAAAAATTGCCGTCTGGCTCGTGATCGCCATGGTGCTGTTCACGGTGTTCAAACAGTTCGATGCCCGGGGCTCGGCAGGGGCCGGCTATGTCGGCTACTCCGACTTCCTGGAAGAGGTTCGCAGCAACCGCATCAAGAGCGCCACCATCCAGGAAAGCCAGGGCGGCACGGAAATCGTGGCCATCACCAATGACGACCGCAAGGTGCGAACCACGGCCACCTACCTCGACCGCGGCCTGATCGGCGACCTGATCAACAACAACGTCAAGTTCGACGTCAAGCCGCGCGAGGAAGGCTCGCTGCTGATGACCTTGCTGGTCAGCTGGGGCCCGATGCTGCTGCTGATCGGCGTCTGGATTTACTTCATGCGCCAGATGCAGGGCGGCGGCAAGGGCGGTGCCTTCAGCTTCGGCAAGAGCAAGGCGCGCATGCTCGACGAGAACAACAACCAGGTCACGTTTGCCGATGTCGCCGGCTGCGACGAGGCCAAGGAAGAAGTCAAGGAAGTCGTCGACTTCCTGAAGGATCCGCAGAAATTCCAGAAGCTCGGCGGCCGCATTCCGCGGGGCCTGCTGCTGGTCGGCCCGCCGGGCACCGGCAAGACCTTGCTGGCCAAGGGCATCGCGGGCGAGGCCAAGGTGCCGTTTTTCAGCATCTCGGGCTCGGACTTCGTCGAAATGTTCGTCGGCGTGGGCGCGGCCCGCGTGCGCGACATGTTCGAGAACGCCAAGAAAAACGCGCCCTGCATCATCTTCATCGATGAAATCGATGCCGTCGGCCGCCAGCGTGGCGCGGGTCTGGGCGGCGGCAACGACGAGCGCGAGCAGACGCTCAACCAGATGCTGGTCGAGATGGACGGCTTCGAGACCAACCTCGGCGTGATCGTGGTGGCTGCGACCAACCGGCCCGACATCCTGGACGCGGCCCTGCTGCGCCCAGGGCGTTTCGACCGCCAGGTCTATGTGACGCTGCCCGACATTCGCGGCCGCGAGCAGATCCTCAACGTCCACATGCGCAAGGTGCCGATTGGCCAGGATGTCGTCCCCGCCGTCATCGCGCGTGGCACGCCCGGCATGAGCGGCGCCGACCTCGCCAACCTGTGCAACGAAGCCGCACTGATGGCAGCGCGCCGCAATGCCCGCGTGGTCGAAATGCAGGACTTCGAGAAGGCCAAGGACAAGATCCTGATGGGCCCGGAACGCAAGAGCATGGTCATGCCCGAGGAAGAGCGGCGCAACACGGCCTACCACGAGTCCGGCCATGCGCTGATCGGCAAGCTGCTGCCCAAGTGCGATCCGGTGCACAAGGTCACGATCATTCCGCGCGGCCGCGCCTTGGGCGTGACCATGAGCCTGCCGGCGCAGGACCGCTACAGCTACGACCGGGAGTACATGCTCAACCAGATCAGCATGCTGTTCGGCGGCCGCATTGCCGAGGAAGTGTTCATGCACCAGATGACCACGGGCGCGTCCAATGACTTCGAGCGCGCGACCCATATTGCGCGCGACATGGTCATGCGCTACGGCATGAGCGAGGCCCTGGGCCCCATGGTCTATGCCGAGAATGAAGGCGAGGTGTTCCTGGGCCGCTCGATCACCAAGACCACCAACATGAGCGAGTCCACCATGCAAAAGGTCGACTCCGAGGTGCGCCGCATCATCGACGAGCAGTACGTGCTGGCGCGCAAGCTGATCGAGGACAACAGCGACAAGATGCACGCGATGGCCAAGGCCTTGCTTGAATGGGAAACCATCGATGGCGACCAGCTCGACGACATCATGGCCGGCAGGGAGCCGCGCCCGCCCAAGGACTGGGCGCCGCGCACGCCGTCCTCCAGTGGCGGAGGCAGCGGCGGCACGCCGGCCGTCAGTCCGGACGCGGCACCCACGGTCGCCTGATGCCGATCAAGGCTTGACTTGAACGGGAAAAATGGGGCTGAGGCCCCGTTTTTCTTTTGCAGCATGACCTGGCAAACCACCCGCTTTTGCATTGACCTGGCGCAGCCGCAGGTCATGGGCATCGTCAACGTCACGCCCGACTCCTTTTCGGACGGCGGCCGACATGCGTCGACCGCGGCGGCGCTGCGGCATGCCGAGCAGTTGCTCGAAGACGGCGCCCACATTCTGGACCTGGGCGGCGAGTCCACCCGCCCCGGCGCGCCCGCCGTGTCGCTGGAGGAGGAGCTCGCGCGCGTGCTGCCGCTGGTGCGCGAGGCGGTGAAGCTCGGGGTGCCGGTGTCGGTGGACACCTACAAGCCGCAGGTCATGCAGGCCGTGCTGGACCTGGGCGCCGACATCATCAACGACGTCTGGGCCCTGCGCCAGCCTGGCCAATCCGGTCAGCCGGGCGCGGCGCAGGTCGTGGCCCGGCACGCCCGCTGCGGCGTCGTCCTGATGCACATGCACCGCGACCCGCAAACCATGCAGGCCGCGCCCATGGAAGGCGACGTGCTGCCGCAGGTGCTCTCATTTCTGGAGCAGCGGGCGCTTGATCTGCAAGGGCTGGGCGTCGATTCGGGCCGCATCGTGCTGGACCCCGGCATCGGCTTCGGCAAGACCGTGGCGCAAAACTTCGCGCTGCTGGCGCGCCAGCGCGAGTTGCTCGCCGGCGGATACCCGATACTGGCGGGCTGGTCGCGCAAGTCGTCCCTGGGGGCCGTAACCGGCCTGGACGTGCCTCAGCGCCTGGCGCCCAGCGTGGCCGCGGCCGTGCTGGCGGTCGAGCGCGGGGCGCGCATCGTGCGCGTGCACGACGTGAAGGAAACCGTGGCGGCCCTGCAGGTCTGGCAGGCCATGGCTGCGGCCAACTGAAGCAATTGACAACCCAAGAAAGAAGGCGAGGACATGACCAGAAAATACTTTGGCACCGACGGCATCCGCGGCACCGTGGGCCAGCCCCCCATCACCCCCGACTTTGTGCTGCGCCTGGCCCACGCGGTGGGCCGGGTACTCAAGACCACGGAGGCGCGCCCGACCGTGCTGATCGGCAAGGACACGCGCATTTCGGGCTACATGCTGGAGAGCGCGCTGGAGTCGGGCTTCAACTCCGCCGGCGTCGACGTGATCCTGTTGGGCCCCTTGCCCACGCCGGGCGTGGCTTACCTCACGCGCGCCCTGCGCGCCAGCCTGGGCGTGGTGATCAGCGCCAGCCACAACCCGTTTCCCGACAACGGCATCAAGTTCTTCAGCGCCCAGGGCACCAAGCTGCCCGACGCTTGGGAGCAGGCGGTGGAGGTCGCTCTCGACCAGCCTCCGGTGTGGGCTGACTCGGCCACGCTGGGCAAGGCGCGCCGGCTGGACGACGCAGCGGGCCGCTACATCGAGTTCTGCAAGAGCACGTTTGCCAACGACCTCACGCTCAAGGGCCTGAAGATTGTCGTGGATGCCGCGCATGGCGCGGCCTATCACATCGCACCCAAGGTGTTCCATGAGCTCGGTGCCGAAGTCGTTTCCATAGGCTGCGCGCCCGACGGCCTGAACATCAACCACGAGGTGGGCGCCACCCATCCGCAGGCGCTCATCGAGGCCGTCAAGGCCCACCGGGCCGACTACGGCATCGCGCTCGACGGCGACGCTGACCGGCTGCAGTTGGTGGATGCGAACGGGCGGCTGTTCAACGGCGATGAAGTGCTGTACCTGATGGTGGCCGAACGCCTGGCGCGCGGTGACAAGGTGCCCGGCGCCGTCGGCACGCTGATGACCAACATGGCGGTGGAAGTGGCCCTGAGAGAGCGGGGCGTGGAGTTCGTGCGCGCCAAGGTCGGCGACCGCTATGTGCTCGAAGCGCTGGACCAGCGCGGCTGGCTGCTCGGCGGCGAAGGCTCGGGCCATTTGCTGGCGCTGGACAAGCACACGACGGGCGACGGCCTGGTCAGCGCGCTGCAGGTGCTGCAGGCCTGCGTGCGCAGCGGACGCAGCATTGCCCAGCTGCTGGGCGAGGTGAGCCTGTTCCCGCAAACCCTGATCAATGTCAAGCTGCGTCCCGGTCAGGACTGGAAAGCCAGCACCAGGCTCGCCTCGGAAACCCGGGCTGTCGAAGCCGAGCTGGGCAATGCCGGCCGCGTGCTGATTCGCGCCAGCGGCACCGAGCCGCTGTTGCGCGTGATGGTGGAGGCGCGCGATGCAGTGCAGGCCAGGGCCTGTGCCGAGCGCCTGGTGGCGGCGGTTGAGGCTGGTTGAGCCCGAACGCAGCTGGCCCGAGGGCGGTTCGCTCAGGCGCGCAGCCGGCTGGCTTCCCCGGTCCCGGAGCGTTGCGTGGCGGCCTGCTGGGGCTCGGCCTGGCGTCGCGGCTCGAACCAGCGGGCGAGCAGCCAGCCCAGGCCGGCGCCTGCGCACTGCGCCATCACGAATCCCGGTGCGCTCGCTGGCGCTATGCCGGCAAAGCTGTCGCTGAACATGCGCCCCAGCACGGCGGCCGGGTTGGCGAACGAGGTGCTCGCGGTGAACCAGTAGGCCGCGCCGATATAGCAGGCCACCAGCGCGCTGGCCTTGCCCGGCGGTGAGCGCAGGATGGCCAAAATCAGGCCAGCCGTGGCCACGGCTTCGGCGATCCACTGGCCCCAGCCGCTGAACTGGCCTGCCGCGTTCCAGCCCCCGCGCAGCTTGTTGCTGAACTGCAGCAGGTTCATGTCGAACATCGCATGCGCAAGCCAGGCGCCCGCCACCGCACCCAGCAGTTGGGATGCTATGAAAAATATAGCGTATTGCGCCCGTTTGTCCTGGGCCCGCGGCAATTTTGATGCCAGAACCAGCGTTACCAGCGGGTTGAAGTGGGCGCCACTGAGCGGCCCCAGCACCTCGATCAGCACATAGAGCGCAAACACCGTGGCCAGCGTGTTGGCCAGCAGCGCCACGGCCGGGTTGCCGAGCGCCAGCCGCTCGGCCATGATGCCCGAGCCGATCACGGCACATAGCAGCAGGGCTGTGCCGATGAACTCGGCCAGCGCTTGTTTCGTCAGGTTCGGTGGCGCGCTCATGATTGGGCCAACTCGCGCGCGCGGGTTTGCAGCATCAGCTTGTCCACGCTGCCGGCGGGCAGGTTGACCAGCAGTTCCAGCCGACGCCGGATCGCGTGCAGGGTCTGGCGGAAGGCTTCGAGGCGCTGCTCGTCCGAGCCTTGCACGGCCGAGGGGTCGGCATAGCTCCAGTGGGCGGTTGCGGGCTGGCCCGGCCAATAAGGACACACCTCGCCTGCAGCGTTGTCGCAGACGGTGATCACCAGGTCCATGTGCGGCGCTTCGGGCTCAGCAAACTCGTCCCAGCTCTTGCTGCGCAGGCCCCCGGTGGCGATGCCGGTAGGTTGCAGCACCTGCAGGCCCAGCGGATTCGGCTGCTGGTTTTCGCGCGGGCTGCTGCCGGCCGAATAGGCCTTGAAGCGGCCTTGCCCGAGGTGGTTCAGCACGGCTTCGGCCAGAATGCTGCGCGCCGAGTTGTGGGTGCACAGGAAAAGAACGTTGATCCGTTGTTCATTCATGTTGTGTTGCGTTTGAGAAGCCGGTCGCGACAGGCACGGGCTCGATGCCGTAATTGACGAATGGGGTGGTCTTGGGGTTTAACAGGTGGTGCAGCCGGCGTCGCCGGCGACTTCACACGTCTGGCCCTGGCAGCAATGTTCGGTCAGGTAGCCCAGCAGGGCGTTCATCTGCGCGAAGTTGGCGCGGTAAATCAGGTGGCGCCCGCGCGGCTCGCTACTGACCAGGCCCGAGTACGACAGTTCCTTGAGGTGAAACGACAGGGCACTGGGCGCCACGCCCAGCTGCAGGCCGAGATCTCCCGGGGTCAGGCCCTCGGGGCCAGCGACCACCAAGGCGCGGAAGGCCCGCAGCCGCTGCGCCTGGGCGAGGGCGGACAGGGACTTGACGGCCTGGATTTCGTCAACGGCCATTGCTTTCATATTTCAATGATAGTTGAATTATGAAAGTGATGCAAGCCTGCCTGAACTGCTACGAATTCAATAGCGTTGCGCGCCCGCATCATGGGTTCTGAAGGCCATTCTTGTCACCAAATCGCCACGAAACTGCCACTGTCGCGTCATCGTGCCCTCCCACACTCGCTGTCATCCACAGACGAGGAGCCAGAGATGAACGAGCTGCCCAACCCCACCTTGCCGCTGTCGCCCGTGTCCCTGCCCAGGGGGTCGCTTCACCGCCCTGACGATTCAATGGGCCAGGCAGTCGCTCAAGCTGGGCGCGGCGGCATTGCGGTTTCGTGGGCGCAGCACCAGGACGAAGTCCGGCAGGCGCAGCGTCTGAGGCATGCGGTGTTTGCGGGTGAAATGGGTGCCCGCCTGGACACCCCGCTGGCCGGGCATGACATCGACCTGTTTGACGACTACTGCGAACATCTGCTGGTGCGCGATGCGCTGACGCAGGAGGTGGTGGGGACCTACCGCGTGCTGACGCCGGCCCAGGCCAAGCGTGTGGGCAGCACCTACAGCGACACCGAGTTCGACCTCACGCGCCTGCGCAAGCTGCGCGAGCGCATGGTGGAACTGGGCCGCAGCTGCGTGCACCCCGAGCACCGCCAGGGCGGCGTGATTCTGGCGCTGTGGGGCGCGCTGGCCGAGTTCATGGTGCGCAACCAGCTCGACACCATGATCGGCTGCGCCAGCATTCCGATGCTGCACAACGGTGTGGTCAGTGGGCAGGCGGCCGCCAGCATCTGGAATCAGGTCAGGCAGACGCATCTGGCGCCGATCGAGTACCACGTGCGGCCGCGTCTGCCGCTGCCGGTGGAGCAGCTCGACGGCACGCTGGCCGTCGAACCGCCGGCGCTGATCAGAGGCTATCTGCGCCTGGGCGCCACGGTGCTGGGCGCGCCGGCCTGGGACCCGGACTTCAACACGGCCGACCTGCCCATGCTGATGCGCATCGCCGATCTGCCGCCGCGCTATCGCAAGCATTTCCTGGGGGCTTGATGCGCACCGCGTTTGAGGCATTGGCTCCTTTTTCCGGCGCCTTCGGGTCGGTCGATGTCCGCGATCATGAGGACGATCTGGTACGCCAGCGCTATCGCGCAATCTTCATTTCCGACCTGCACTTGGGCACACCGGGCTGCCAGGCCGCGGCCCTGCTCGATTTCCTGAAGTCCCATCCCAGCGACTACCTGTACCTGGTCGGCGACATCGTCGACGGCTGGCAGCTGCGCCGGCGCTGGTACTGGCCGCAGTCGCACAACGACGTGGTGCAAAAGCTGCTGCGCCGTGCGCGCAAGGGCTGCCGCATCACCTATGTGCCGGGCAACCACGACGAGTTTGCGCGCGGCTTCATGGGGCACTCCTTCGGCGGCATCGAGGTGGTGGAGGAAGCGGTCCACACCACGGCCGACGGCCGCCAGCTCTGGGTCATGCATGGCGACTACTTCGACGGCGTGATCCAGTGCGCCAAATGGCTGGCCTATCTGGGCGACAACCTCTACGAACTCACCCTCAAGCTCAACCGCCACCTGAACACGCTGCGCGCCCGGTTGGGTCTGCCCTACTGGTCGCTGTCGGCCTACCTCAAGCACAGGGTCAAGAAGGCGCTCAACTACGTGACCGACTTCGAGGTGGCGGTGGCCAGCGAGGCGCGGCGTCGCGGCCACCAGGGCGTGGTCTGCGGCCACATCCACCGTGCCGAGATGCGCGAGATCAACGGCACGCTGTACTGCAACGACGGCGACTGGGTCGAAAGCCGCACCGCCCTGGTCGAGCACTTTGACGGGCGGCTGGAGCTGGTGCATTGGGCGGCGGCGCACCAGACGCAGGGCCGCGGCCACAAGACGGCGGTGCCCGCATGAAGATCGCCTTGGTCACGGACGCCTGGCATCCGCAGGTCAATGGCGTGGTGACCACGCTGGTGGAGCTGGTGCGCGAGCTGACGCAGGCCGGTCACGAGGTCGAGGTGATAGAGCCCGGACAGTTCAGGACCCGGCCTTGCCCCGGCTACGCGGGGATCGACCTGGCCGTGCGCCCCAGGAAGCTGCTCATTGAAAAGCTCGATGCGCTTGAGCCCGATGCCATCCACATCGCCACCGAAGGCCCGCTGGGCTGGGCGGCGCGCAGTTACTGTCTGAAGCGCGGACTGGCCTTCACCACGGCGTTTCACACCAAGTTCCCGGAAATCCTGAATGCCGCCCTCAAAGTGCCTCTGTCCTGGGGCTATGCGCTGTTTCGGCATTTTCACAAGCCCTCTTCCGGTGTGATGGTGCCGACGCAGGGCGTGCTGCGCATGCTGGAGCAGCGCGGCTTTCGCAAGCTGCGCAGCTGGACGCACGGGGTCGACACGCAGGTGTTTTCGTTCGAGGGGCAGACCCGCGTGCATCCGCCCCTGGGGGTGCTGGCGCGCCCGGTCTCGTTGTTCGTGGGCCGGGTGTCCTACGAAAAGAACATCGAGGCCTTTTTGCAGCTGGATTTCCCGGGCAGCAAGGTCGTGTGCGGCGTGGGGCCGCTGGAGGCGGCGCTGCGCGAGCGCTACCCGCAGGTGCGCTGGCTCGGCGTGCTGCCGCGCGACGAACTGGCCCGGGTCTACGCCGCGGCGGACCTGTTCGTCTTCCCGAGCCGATCCGAAACCTTCGGCCTGGTCATGCTGGAGGCCATGGCTTGCGGCACGCCGGTGGCTGCCTATCCGGTGGACGGGCCGCTGGAGGTGCTGGGACGGGACGGTGGCCCTGGCCAGGGCGGCGTGATGCACGAGGATCTGAAAGCCGCCTGCTACAGCGCGCTGGCCGTGCCCCGGCACGAGGCGCGCAGCCGCGCCCAAGCCTTCAACTGGGCCCAGGCCACTCAGCTCTTTCTGGAGTATCTGGTGCCGGCGCACCGGGATCGGCTGGGTTTGCGTTCTGGCCAGGGGCGCGGCGCTGTCACGCCTCTGTCATCGAGCCGGTGAAGACTGTCACAAATCTGTTGCCATTCTGTCTTGTTTTCAATGTCTGCCCAAGACGCCGCCCCACCGCCCGTTGTGGTGTCGCCCCCGGTCCCGTTCCTCGACCGGGACCACAGCATTTTGGCCTTCAATGAGCGGGTGCTGGACTCGGCCCAGCGCGCGCAAGTGCCTTTGTTGGAGCGGCTGCGGTTTTTGTGCATCGTCTCATCCAACCTCGACGAATTCTTCGAAGTCCGTGTCGCCCCCCATTTGACGGCCTTGCAAAACGATGACCGCAGGGGGTTCTACACCGTGCAGTCGTTCGAGGCGCTGGCAGCGGCAGCGCACGAACTGGTGGCGCACCAGTACGCGCTGTTCAACGACGAGCTGATGCCGGCATTCGAGCGCCATGGCATCCAGATCGTCTCGCATGGCGAGCGCAATGCGGCGCAACAGCGCTGGGTCCGGGACTATTTCGAGCGCGAGGTGCGCCCCTTGCTGATCCCGGTGAGTCTCGATCCGGCGCACCCGTTCCCGCAGGTGGCCAACAAGTCACTCAACTTCATTGTTCGCCTGGGCGGCAGCGACGTTTTCGGGCGCGCCAACGAGATTGCCATCGTCAAGGTGCCGCGCGTGCTGCCCCGCTTGATTCGCTTGCCGGCCAAAGTGTCTGGCAAGCGCACCCTGCTCGTCTCGCTGTCCAGCGTGATCCGCGCGCACCTGTTCGAGCTGTTTCCGGGGCGCGAGGTGGGGCAGTTTTCGCAGTTCCGCGTGACACGGCATTCCGACCTGGCCGTGGACGAAGAAGATGTGCACAACCTGCGCACCGCCTTGCGCCAGGGCCTGCAGCACCGGCATTACGGCCAGGCGGTCCGACTGGAAGTGGCGGCAGGATGCTCCGACTACCTCGCCGCTCTTTTGCTCAGGCAGTTCCACCTGCCCGAGCCGGCCCTGTACCGTGTTCCTGGGCCGGTCAATCTGGTGCGCATGAGCCAGCTGGTGGACCTGGTGGATGAGCCGCAGCTGCGTTTTGCGCCTTACAAAGCCTCGTACCCCGTGGGTCTGGCGCCGGGCCAGTCGTTCTTCGAGCGCTTGAAGCAGGGCGATGTGATGGTGCACCTGCCCTACGAAAGCTTTGACGGTGTGCTGGCATTTCTGCGGGAAGCCGTCAACGACCCTCAGGTGCTGGCCATCAAGCAGACCATTTACCGTACCGGCGCCGACTCCGAAATGATGGAACTATTGCGCGAGGCCGTGCGCCAGGGCAAGGAGGTCACGGCCGTGGTGGAGCTCAAGGCCCGTTTCGATGAGGAAGCCAATATCAACTGGGCCGAGATGCTGGAATCCATAGGCGCGCAGGTGGTCTATGGCGTGGTCGGCCTCAAAACCCATGCCAAGATGCTGCTGGTCACGCGCCGCGAAGGCCGGCAGCTGCGGCGCTACGCTCACCTGTCCACCGGCAACTACAACACCCGCACGGCGCGTTCGTACACCGACCTGAGTCACTTCACGGCCGACCCGCTGCTGACGCAGGACATCGACAACGTGTTCGTGCACCTGGCCAGCCAGAACCGGCTGCCCAAGTTGAACCATCTGTGGCTGGCGCCATTCCAGTTGCACCGCAAGCTGATCGAGAAGATCGACGCGCTGGGCGAAGCGGCCTTGCAGGGGCAGCCCTCCCGCATTGTCGCCAAGATGAACGCACTCACCGACGAGCCCCTGATGCTTGCGCTGGTGCAGGCCGCTCAGCGCGGTGTCCAGATTGACCTGATCGTGCGCGGCGCCTGCATGCTGCCGGCGCAACTGCCGGGCGTGAGCGACAACATCCGCGTGCGCTCCCTCATCGGGCGCTTTCTGGAGCATTCCAGGGTGTTTTATTTTCGCCACGGGGATGAGGAAGATCTTTACCTCTCCAGCGCCGACTGGATGAACCGCAACATGCTGCGCAGGATCGAACTGGCCTGGCCCGTGACGGACCCCGTGCTGCGCCAGCGCATCATCGACGAATGCCTCGTGGCCAGCCTGCACGACGGGCGGGATGCCTGGGATTTGGGGCCGGACGGCTGCTACACGCGGGTGGATGCCATGGTGCAGGGTGCCCGGCACGGGGCCCAGGCGGCTTTGATGGCGCGCTATGGCGGCCGCAACCGGGTGGCGGGTGGGCAGGAACCATGGACCTGATTTTGTGGCGTCATGCCGAGGCGCAAGAGGCGGTCGAAGGCTGCAACGACCTGGAGCGCCCTTTAACCCTGCGTGGCGAAAAGCAGGCCGTTCGCATGGCCAAATGGCTGGACCGACAGTTGCCCGATGGCGTGCGCGTGCTGGCCAGCCCGGCCCGCCGTTGCGAGCAGACCGCGCTGGCTCTGGGCCGCAAATTCAAACTGCGTGCGGAACTGGCCCCGGGCGGCACGCCGGACGAACTGCTGGAGCTGGTGAAGTGGCCCGCGGGCCAATCGATCGTTCTGGTGGTGGGTCACCAGCCGGTGCTGGGGCAGACCATCGCCCAGTTGCTGGGCCTGCGGGAATCCGAATGCTCAGTCAAGAAAGGCGCGGCCTGGTGGCTGCGCTGCCGTGTGCGTGACGGACAGACGCAGACCGTGGTGATGGCCGTGCAGGCCCCCGAAACCCTGTAGCGGCCCGTCAGGCCTTGGCGAGCTTGGGGCGGCCGGTCTTGATGGTCGGCACCGTGGCCAGCGCGGCCAGAAACGCCGCATCGGGCAAGGCCGCGAGCGCCTTGATGCCGGCGCGCAGCACCTCGCTCTTTTTGGCCGGTCGGGCCAGTTGGGCCGCGCGCTGCTTCAGTTCGTCGAGGACGTTGTATTCGGACTTCGGAATGGTGAAGCTGTCGCGCACCAGCTTGGGCTTCTTCGGCTTGGCCGCTTTGTCGGCTTTGATGGTTTGGGGTTCTGCCGAGGCCTTGGCCCGAGGGGCTTTGGGCGCGGCGGCGACCGGCTTGGCGGGGGCGGGGCTTGCGACAGTCTTGGTGGTCTTGACGGAGGCGGCAGTTTTCCGGGCTGCGGCCTGTGGAGTCGTTGGCATGAACAAATCCTTTAAAACGGTATATACAGTTTATACCGTTTTAAAGAAGGATCAAGCCTTCATCCGGATCAACAGCCGGACAACCGCACGCGCCACGGCGTTTTCTGCCAGGCCAGCACTTCCTCGCGCAGCAAATGGGCCGATTGGGGGAAGGCTTCCGGCCAGCCGACGCGGCAGCTCAGTACAAACCGGCGCTCCGGCGCACAGGCGCATTCCAGCAGCAGGCCCTTGAGATCCGGGTCGCGACGGGCGTGACACAGGATCACGGCCAGCCGCAAGCTCATCAGCTGCTGCACAAAGACTTCATCTTCAAAGTCCACCTCCAGCTTGCGCAGCTTGCCGCGGTGGCCCAGCACCAGCTGGCCGAGCCGGTGCAGCTCCGGCAGGGCAAAGCCTGGGGCGTCGGCGTTGTCCAGAATGTAGGCGCCGTGCTTGTGGTAGTCGCTGTGCGAGATCTGGCAGCCGATCTCGTGCAACTGGGCCGCCCAGTCCAGCTTGCGCCGGTAACGGTCGGTTTCGGCTGCCGGCATGCCGGCGCGCACCTGGCGGAACAGCTGACGAGCGACCTTGCCCACGCGTTGAGCCTGCGCCGTGTCGACGCTGAACTTGCTTGCCAGGCGCTGCACCGTGCCTGAGCGCAGATCGGTCAGGTCTTCTTCGCGATCCAGCAGGTCGTACAGCACGCCATGGCGCAGGGCCCCCTGGGCTGCGTGCATCTGCTCGATGTTCAGCAGGTCGAAAGCCGCCCTGAGGACGCTGAGGCCACCGCCGATGACAGCCCGGCGCTCGTCTTTCATGCCGTCGAGCCGAAGCCGGTCTGCGTTCTGCGTCCTGAGCAGTTTGTCGAGCAGCCAGTCCAGGCCTTCGCGCGTGACCAGGCCAGCGGGCCAACCCGCGGCTGTCAGCACATCGCCGACCGCACCCACCGTGCCCGAGGAGCCATAGGCCAGGTCCCAGCAGTCGGGTCTGTAGATTTGCAGGGCTTCATCGAGTACGGCCTTGGCGGCGATGTCGGCGATCCGAAACGCGCTTTCGGTGAACTGTCCGTCGGCGAAATACTGGACGGACCAAGCCACGCTGCCGACTCGGTAGGACTCCATCACCTGGGCGTCGAACCCCTGACCCAGAATCAGCTCGGTCGAGCGGCCGCCGATGTCAACGACGAGCCGCCGTTCATCGGACTGCGGCAGCAGGTGGGCGACGCCCTGGTAGATCAGGCGCGCTTCCTCGCGGCCAGAGATCACATCGATCGGGAAGCCCAGCACCTGGTGGGCGCGCACCAGAAACGCCTCGCGGTTGAGCGCTTCGCGCAGCGTCTGCGTGGCGACCGCGCGGACCTGTGTTTTCTTGAAGCCGGCCAGTCGCTCGCCAAAGCGCGCCAGGCAGTCCCAGCCCCGCTGCATGGCTTCGGGCGTCAGGTTGCGCCGGGCGTCCAGGCCGTTGCCCTGGCGCACGGTTTCCTTCAGGTATTCGGTACGGTGAATTTGCCCGCGGTCCAGCCGGCCTATTTCGAGGCGAAAGCTGTTGGAGCCAAGGTCCACAGCGGCCAGAAGTGTTCCGTTGTGCATGACTGAATGGTGTGAGGCCGGGCCAGCATAGCATTCGCGCAGTCCTGCAGGGCCGCGCCCGCAGGCTTACCCCAGCACACGTCCATCCGTGGTCAACATGCTTTGCGTGACAAAGCTGCCGCCGCGGCGCTGCGGATGGAAGCTGACCCGAAAGCCGCCCACATCGACGCTGCTGCGCCGCTGGAACGCTGCCAGCACATTGTGACGGCTGAGCGGGCCATCGACATCGCCCAGCACCTCCTGGGTGTAGCGCGCGGCGATGAAGCCGGCCAGGCTCAAGGGCGTGGGCGGCTCGTCGAACAGCCGCGCCAGCGTCTCGCGGTAGGCCCGCACCACCGGCAGGCTGGCATTGACCATGGGCACGGCCTGCGTCGCGATCACCGGCGTGTTGCGCGCCGCGCCCATTTGCATCATAGTCTGCAGGTTGACGTCGGCCAGCGCCACCACGTAGCGCTGGCGCGTCTGCTTGTCCAGGCCCTGGGTGAACTGCACCAGCTCGGGCGTGCCGCCCACGAACAGCAGGATGGCCGGGGCGGCCGGTGTCAGGCTCTGCCCCAGCGTTCGCATGTCATCGCCCGCGCGAAAACTTTGCAGCCTGAGCTTCATGCCCGCCGCTGAGCGTTCCACGTCCTCGCGGTACAGCGCATGGTCCTGTGCCGTGGCATAGACGGCGCCCAGTTCCTGCACGCCCATCACCGAGAGGGACTTGAGCGCATGGGCGATCTGTTCCTGGCGCGCCGCGAAAATCGCGAACGTTCGCTCATCGACCTGCGCACTGGAGTTCTGCAGCCAGGGCGCCACATGGGCGATGGCCAGGCCGTCCTGGCGCAACTGGCTCGCCAGCAGGTTGGTCGCCGGGTCGCCCGCCGTGCCCGACAGGGCCACACAGGCCGGGTTGTCCTTGATCGACTGCAGTGCCATGCGCAGGCTGGAGGCGGTTCCGTCCACTTCCAGCGACACATGCTGCACCGGCCGGCCGCGCAGGCCGCCGCGAGCGTTGAAATCCTGCCAGGCCGCGCGCGAGCCGACCAGAAAGTCCCTGGAGACGTCCTGCTGGCCGGGCGACATGTCGACGATCTGCGCGACCACCGGGATGCGGGCCGGTTTGCCCGGCTGGGCCCAGGCGGCGGCCGTGCCGCTGGCCAGCCAGCCTGCGCACTGCAGCAGGTGGCGACGCTTCAGGGACGTTGGGGGCATGGAGAATCCGTTTATTTTTGCTATTGAATGGATAGCGGCTCCCGACTGCTGCATAAGGGCTGGAGCCGGAAAAGGGTCGTGAACAGGGATGGCCGACCGCCTCAGCGGCGCGCCGGCGGCATCAGCACGCGGTCCACCGTGTGCACCACGCCGTTGCTGGCGGCGATGTCGGCCCTCTGCACCATGGCGTCTTCCACGGTCACGAAGTCGCCGGCCTTGGACAGGGCCACGTTGGCGCCGTTGGCGGTCTTGGCGTTGCCGTTCTTGACCTCGGCGGCCATGAGCTTGGCCGGCACCACGTGGTAGGTCAGCACAGCCTTGAGCTTGGCTGGGTCCCTGGCCAGCTCGTCCATGGTCTTGGCGGGAACGGCTTTGAAGGCTTCGTTGGTCGGAGCGAACAAGGTGAAGGGACCGGTGCTCTTGAGCGTGTCGCTCAGGCCGGCCTGGGTCACCAGGCTATTCAGGGTGCTGAGTGAGGGGGTGGCGGCAATGGTGTCGGCCACCGAAACGGGGGCGGGCTGGGTCGCGCAGCCGGCCATGACAGCGGTGGCGGCGACGATCAACAAGAAACGGCGGTTCAGCATCGTGGTTTTCTCCGGATTGAATGCAGGCCAAGCGTGGGATGGCGCTGTGACGGAAAGATGACGGTGGCGTGACCCTTTTGTGACACGGTTTCTGCTCGCGACGGCCCCGTTTCAGCCGGCGAAAGTGTCATATCCCTGTCACATAAGCTTCTTAGAGTCGGCGCATCCGCAATCAACCGAGAAGGTGTTTTGATGACGACGAAGTTCAATGCCATCGTGTTCAGCCTGGCTGCAGCCACGCTGGCCTGCGCCGCGCCTGCGGGCGCACAGGAAGTGACGGGTGCCGGCGCGACCTTCCCGGCGCCGCTGTATGCCAAGTGGGCGGCCGATTACAACAAGGCCACCGGCGTCCGGATCAACTACCAGTCGGTCGGGTCCGGAGCCGGCATTCGCCAGATCGATGCCAAAACCGTGGATTTCGGTGCGTCCGACATGCCCTTGAAAGACGACGAACTCGCCAAAAAGGGACAGATCCAGTTCCCCACCGTGATCGGTGGCGTGGTGCCGATCATCAACGTCAAGGGCATCGCCCCCGGTGCGCTCAAACTCAACGGCCAGCTGCTGGGCGACATCTACCTCGGCAAGGTCACCAAGTGGAACGACGCCGCCATCAAGGCCTTGAATCCGACGCTGGCCTTGCCCGATGCCGCCATCGCGCCGGTTCGCCGCGCCGATGGTTCGGGCACCACCTTCATTTTCACCAACTACCTGAGCAAGGTGAATGCCGAATGGAAGGCCAAGGTGGGCGAGGGCACGGCGGTGAACTGGCCGGCCGGCGCCGGCGGCAAGGGCAACGAGGGCGTGGCCGCGTTTGTCGGCCGACTGCCCAACTCGATCGGCTACGTGGAGTACTCCTACGTCAAGCAAAACAAGATGACCTACGCCCAGATGCAGAACGCCGCGGGCAGTTTTGTCTCGCCCGATGACGTGGCGTTCAAGGCGGCCGCCGCCGGTGCGGACTGGGCGAAGAGCTTCTACCAGATCCTCACCAACCAGCCGGGCAAGGACGCCTGGCCCATCACCGGCGCCACCTTCATCCTGATGCACAAGAGCCAGGACAAGCCGGCACAGGCCGCCGCCTCGCTCAAGTTCTTCGACTGGGCCTACAAGAACGGCGACAAGACCGCCGATGAGCTGGACTATGTGCCCATGCCTGCGAGCGTGAAGGCTGTCATCGAGAAGGCCTGGGGCGAGATCAAGGACAGTTCCGGCAAGGTCGTGGCTTACAAGTAAGCCGGCCCGTCACCGGCGTTGCACCACCAGGATTAACCGCGTGTCCTCTACACTTCCGGCGAACAAGGCGCCCTTTGAGCTTTCGGCCAAGGCGCCCGAACTCGCCATGACCAATCCCCCTCCCGTCAAGTCGGCACGCACGGGCCCGCTAGTCGACCGCCTGTTTGCCTGGGCCGCCAAAGGCGCGGCCCTGCTCACCATGGGGCTGCTCCTGGGCATCCTGCTGGCGCTGGTGGTGGGGGCCTGGCCCGCCATCGAAAAATACGGCCTGGGTTTCCTCGCCCGCAGCGTCTGGGATCCCGTGCAGGAAGACTTCGGCGGCCTGGTCATGATTTACGGGACGCTGGCCACCTCGCTGATCGCCTTGCTGATCGCCGTGCCGGTGAGCTTCGGGATTGCGCTGTTCCTCACCGAGCTATCGCCCGCCTGGCTCAAGCGGCCGCTGGGAACGGCCATCGAACTGCTGGCGGCCGTGCCTTCCATCGTCTATGGCATGTGGGGCCTGCTGGTGTTCGGGCCCCTTTTGGCCACCTATGTGCAGCAGCCGCTGCAGGCCTTGTTGGGCAACGTGCCCTACCTGGGCACCCTGTTTGCCGGGCCGCCCGTCGGCATCGGCATCTTGTCGGCCGGCATCATCCTGGCGATCATGGTGATCCCGTTCATCGCCTCGGTCATGCGCGACGTGTTCGAGGTCACACCCGTGCTGCTCAAGGAGTCGGCCTATGGACTGGGCGCCACCACCTGGGAGGTCGTCTTCAAGGTGGTCCTGCCCTACACCAAGGCCGGCGTGGTGGGCGGCATCATGCTCGGTCTGGGGCGTGCGCTGGGGGAAACCATGGCCGTGACCTTCGTCATCGGCAACATGAACCAGCTCGACTCGCTCAGCGTTTTTGAAGCCGCCAACAGCATCACCTCGGCGCTGGCCAACGAGTTTGCCGAGGCCGCCAGCGGCTTGCACCAGGCCTCGCTGATCTATCTGGGACTGGTGCTGTTCTTCATCACCTTCGTGGTGCTGGCGCTGTCCAAATTGCTGCTGTCACAACTCAGGAAGCGTGAAGGAGCGAAGTCATGAGCGCTGGGCTGCCCCATGAGCGCCTGGCCAGGTTCGCGCGCCGCAAGCGCGTCAACCGCATCGCCCTGACCCTGTCGCTGGCGGCCATGGCCTTTGGCTTGTTCTGGCTGTTCTGGATTTTGTGGGAAACGGCGCGACTGGGCGTGGGTGGGCTGGCGCTGGCCACATTCACCCAGATGACCCCGCCGCCCAACGACGCAGGCGGTATAGCCAACGCCCTTTATGGCTCCTTTTTGATGGTGATGCTGGCCACGTTCGTGGGCACGCCCATCGGCATCCTGGCCGGGATCTACCTGGCCGAGTACGACCCCAAGGGCTGGCTGGCCTCGGTCACCCGGTTTGTGAACGACATCTTGCTGTCGGCACCTTCCATCGTGATCGGGCTGTTCGTGTATTTCGTGGTGGTCGCCCGCTTCAAATCATTCTCGGGCTGGGCCGGCGTGATGGCGCTGGCGCTGCTCGTGATTCCCGTGGTGATCCGGACCACGGAGAACATGCTGCAGCTCGTGCCGGGGGGCCTGCGCGAAGCGGCCTATGCGCTGGGGGCACCGAAGTGGAAGGTGATCACCAGCATCACGCTCAAGGCGGCCCGCGCCGGTGTGGTCACGGGCGTGCTGCTGGCCGTGGCCCGCATTTCGGGCGAAACCGCGCCGCTGCTGTTCACTGCACTGAACAACCAGTTCTGGACCTCCAATCTGGGCGAACCGATGGCCAGCCTGCCGGTGACCATCTTCAAGTTCGCCATGAGCCCCTATGAAAACTGGCAGCAACTGGCCTGGGCCGGCGTCTTCCTGATCACCCTGGCCGTGCTGGGCCTGAACATCCTGGCTCGCGTGCTGACGCGCCACAGGAGCTGATTGCAGGCCTGTCCACCCAACCAATCAAGGCAAGCGATGGAAACCATCACCCCGCAGAACGAAAAATCGAAGATCTCGGTGAAGAACCTGAACTTCTACTACGGAAAGTTCCACGCCCTCAAGGGCGTCAACCTGGAAATTCCGGAAAAAAAGGTCACTGCCTTCATCGGGCCGTCGGGTTGCGGCAAGTCCACCCTGCTGCGGATCTTCAACCGCATGTACGAGCTCTATCCCGAGCAGCGCGCCGAGGGCGAGATCATGCTCGATGGCGAGAACCTGCTGAAGTCCAGGCAGGACGTGGCCCTGTTGCGCGCCAAGGTCGGCATGGTGTTCCAGAAACCCACGCCGTTTCCAATGTCGATCTACGACAACATCGCATTCGGTGTCAAACTGTTCGAAAACCTCCATGCGACCGACATGGAGGAGCGTGTCGAATGGGCTTTGCGCAAGGCGGCGCTGTGGAACGAGGTCAAGGACAAGCTCAATCAGAGCGGTGCCAGCCTGTCCGGCGGGCAGCAGCAGCGCCTGTGCATTGCGCGCGGCATTGCGATCAAGCCCGAGGTCCTGCTGCTCGACGAGCCTTGCTCCGCACTCGACCCGATTTCCACCGCCAAGATCGAGGAGCTGATTGCCGAACTCAAGAGCGACTACACCGTGGTGATCGTGACGCACAACATGCAGCAGGCCGCGCGCTGCAGCGACTACACGGCCTACATGTACCTGGGCGATCTGGTGGAATTCGGCGCCACCGAACAGTTGTTCTTCAAGCCCAGACGCAAAGAAACCGAAGACTACATCACCGGCCGATTTGGATAAGGAGGACGCCATGCCCGACAAACATCTCTCCACCCAGTTCGACAGCGAACTCAACGGCGTGTCCTCGCGCGTGATGGAGCTCGGCGGCCTGGTCGAGTCCCAGATCCGGCAGGCCATTTATGCGCTGTCGCAATTCAGCGCCGAGGCAGCGGACCAGGTGATGGAGATCGAGCCGCGCGTCAATGCGATGGAAATCGAGATCGATCGCGAGCTGACTTCGATCATTGCGCGGCGCCAGCCCACGGCCCGCGACCTGCGTCTGCTGATTGCGATCTCCAAGACCACGGCCAATCTGGAGCGCGTGGGCGACGAGGCCACGAAGATCGCGCGCATGGTCAAGTCCATCATCGAAAGCGGCTCGGCGCGCGCCCTGCCGTCGTCGGAGCTGCGCGTTGCTTCCGAGCTGGCTTCGGGGCTGCTGCGCAAGGCGCTCGATGCGTTTGCCCGGCTGGACACGGCGGTGGCGGTCTCCATCCTCAAGGAGGACGATCTGATCGACAAGGAGTTCGACGGCTTCGTTCGCAAGCTCATCACCTACATGATGGAAGACCCGCGCACCATCTCGGCCAGCCTGGACCTGCTGTTTCTGGCCAAGGCGATCGAGCGCATCGGCGACCATGCCAAGAACATCGCGGAATTCATCATCTACATCGTCAAGGGCGCCGATGTGCGCCACACGACGATGGAGCAAATCGAGTCAGTGGTCAGATGAGCCCCCACGCTCCGCACTTCGTGTCGTCGCTGCCCCCCGAGGGGGCCGGGCCCTCCCTTGGGGCGGCCCGGCGGGAGGTCCGATGAAGACGCTTCCGCGCGTTCTGATTGTCGAAGACGAGCCAGCGATCGCCGAGCTGATCGCGGTCAATCTGCGGCACAACGGCTTCCAGCCGATCTGGGCTGAGGACGGTGTGTCCGCCCAGCGCGAACTCGACGCCGTGCTGCCCGATGTGATCCTGCTGGACTGGATGCTGCCGGGGCAAAGCGGCCTGGCGCTGGCGCGCAAATGGCGTGCCGATGCGCGCGCCAAGGGCATTCCCATCCTGATGCTGACGGCCCGCGGCGACGAGCCCGACAAGGTCGCCGGGCTCGATGCCGGTGCGGACGACTACATCACCAAGCCGTTCTCCACCCAGGAAATGCTGGCCCGCATCCGTGCCGTGCTGCGCCGCCGCGTCCCCGAGCAGGTCAGCGACAGCGTGACCATCGGCGAGCTGGCGCTCGATGCCGCCACCCATCGCGTTTCCTGGCAGGGCCAGCCCCTGAAGGTCGGACCCACCGAGTTCAAGCTGCTGAACTACCTGATGAAGCATCCCGAGCGGGTGCACAGCCGCTCCCAGCTGCTGGACAAGGTCTGGGGCGACCATGTGTTCATCGAGGAGCGTACCGTCGATGTGCATGTCAAGCGCCTGCGCGAGGCCCTGGGCGCCGCCGGCGCGATGGTCGAAACCGTGCGTGGTGCGGGCTACCGCCTGACGTCGCAAGCCCGGATCACGGCACAGGCCTGAGACGGGCCCTGCTCACGCTCACAAACACCACCATCACTGCATGGCTTGGCGCTTCTCGAGTTTTGTTGTGTTCCAGCTGGCTGGCGGCCTGCTGGGCTGGTGGCTGGTGCAGGCCTGGGGCGCGCTGGCCGGCGCGGTGGCCGCGGGCCTGCTGTGGTTCCTGCTGGACATGTGGCGGGGCTTGCGAATTCTGCGCTGGCTGCGTCGCGGCGAGTCTGCCGATGCGCCTGACATGCGCGGCTTGTGGGGTGAGCTTGCCGACCGGACGCGGCGGCTGCTGCGCACCAGGGAGCAGCAAACCCGGGACAGCCAGGCGCGCCTGCAGGAGTTTCTGGCTGCGATGCAGGCCTCGCCCAATGGGGTGGTGTTGCTGGACGCACAAGGCCGCATCGAGTGGTGCAACCAGATGGCAGCCGACCAGCTGGGCTTTGATGTCCAGCGCGACATGTTGCAGCTCATAGGCAACCTGGTGCGCGATCCGGCTTTTGCGGCCTACTATGCGGGTCGTGACTATTCGCACGGCATCGTCATGACGGGGCGGGGCAGCACCCCGGCCCGGCCGGTCAAGCTGTCGGTGAATTTGCACCCCTATGGCGAAGGACGCAAGCTGTTGTTGTCGCGCGATGTGACGGCGCTGGAGCAGGCCGAGGTGATGCGGCGCGATTTCGTCGCCAACGTGTCGCACGAGATCCGCACGCCGCTGACCGTTCTGACCGGCTTTGTGGAGACGCTGCAAACACTGCCGCTCGACGACCAAGAGCGTGCCCGCTATCTGACCATGATGGCCCAGCAGTCCGCTCGCATGCAGACCCTGGTCGACGACTTGCTCACGCTGTCGCGGCTCGAAGGTAGTCCGCTACCGGCCCTCTCGGAGTGGACTTCGGTGCGGGCGCTGATGGTTCAGTGCGAGCAGGAGGGGCATGCCTTGTCCCACATGTTGACGCCGACCCATGCCAAGGGCCACGACCTGCGTTTCGAGGGCCTGCGTCATCCGGGCAGCCTGGGCGAGATCGCCGGCTCCCAAAGCGAGCTGCACAGCGCCCTGTCCAACCTGGTCAGCAACGCGATACGCTACACGCCTGCGGGGGGGCTGATCGAAGTTCGATGGCAGCGGCTGCCCGACGGCCGGGGCGAATTCTCTGTGGAGGATTCGGGGCCGGGGATTGCGCCGGAGCATATTCCGCGCCTGACCGAGCGCTTCTACCGCGTGGACCGCAGCCGTTCGCGGGAGACCGGCGGCACCGGCCTCGGGCTGGCCATCGTCAAACATGTGCTGCAGCGCCACGGCGCCGAGCTGCGCATCGCCAGCACACCGGGCGTGGGATCCCGGTTTGCGGTGGTGTTTCCGGCAAGCCGGCTCAGGTTCCCTACCGGGACGGCGCCCGTCAGTGCGCGGGAGCCGCTCGGACAGGGGCGGGCCGTTTCACAGCCCGCCACAGAAGCACCAGGAAAATGAAGGCCGTCAGCGCCAGGGCCACGGCGCTGGTGGCCCAGAAGGCGGCAGGCGTGGCCCGGGCGCCCATGGGCCCCAGCCCCTCATAGGCCAGCAGGTAGCCGCCGGCCAGGCCCAGGCCCCACAGCAGCACGCAATACACCAGCAGCGGCGCGACCGTGACGCGGTAGCAGCGCAGCACGAACACGCAAAGCGCCTGCAGCGCGTCGGCGAGGTGGTAGGCCCCGACCCACAGCAGCAGGCTGCTGGCCAGTGCAATCACGGAAGGATTGCGCGCGTAGAGGGCCGCGAGCGCTTCCCTGGCCATCAGCAGGCTTGCGGCCAGCCCCATGGCCATCAGCACCGCCAGCCCGAAACCTGCACGGATCGCGGCCCCCGCGCGGTGCGGCTCGCCCGCGCCCAGCCAATAGCTCACGCGGGCGCTGGTGGCAATGGCAATCGACAGCGGCACCATGTAGAACACGGCCGTCAGGTTGGAGGCGATCTGGTGGCTGGCCGTGGCCACCGTGCCCTGGCGCGCAATGAACAGCGCCATCAGGGTGAACGATGTGACTTCCACCATGATGGCCAGGCCGCCCGGTACGCCCAGGCGGGCAAACTCGCCAATCTGCCGCCAGTCGGGCCGCTCCGGCCGCCGCCAGATGCCATAGGGCCGGTAGAGCTCCTGTGTGCGCAGCATCCACAGCGCCAGGGCCAGCAGGCTGTAGTTCACGGCCAGGGTGGCCCAGGCGCAGCCGACGGCTCCTTGGGGCTCCAGGCCCAGGCCGCCAAAAGCGAACCAGACGGACAGCGGGATCTTGATGAACAGCGAACCGATTTGCAGCCAGGTCACCAGAAGCGGCTTGCCCAGGCTCTGGTTGAGCGTGCTGTACATGCGAAACAGCAGGGCGGGCGGCAGGGCCAGGGCCAGCACGGCCAGGTAGCGCTCGACTTCGCCCTGCAGCGAGGCGGGCACCTCGGTCCAGCGCAGCAGCGGCGCCGGAAACAGCAGCGCCATCGAGCCGATCACCATGGTGATGGTGCACAGGTACAGGGCCTGCCGCATCGAGCGGCCCACCTCGGCGTGGCGCCGCGCGCCATGCTGCTGGGCCCAGACGGGCAGCAGCGCCTGCATCACGCCCATCAAGGCCACAAAAACGCTGATGAAAATCGCTGAGCCGATCGACAGCGCGGCGAGCGAGGCCTCGGAATGGCGTCCCGCCACGATGGTGTCGGTCACGCCGAAGGCCATGACGGCCAATTGGCCCGCCAGCACGGTGGCGGCATGGCGCGCGATGGTTTTCAGCTCGGACACTTACTTGGTCGTGCGCGCAAACAGCAGCACATTTTCGTTCTTGTCGGTCGGGCGGCGGAACGCGCCGTGCAGTGACCATTGCCTGAGGTTGACGGATTTTTGCAGCGTGCTGCGCGCGTCGACATCGACCAGCAGCCATGGGCATTGCGCCTGCATCGCCGCCGGCTTGAGATCGAGCCGGGCGTGGTACTGGAAGGCGGCGATCTGGCCGCGGCTCAAGCCATAGACCTCCACGCATTCGGGCTGGTTGACGATGCTGGAGACCCTTTGGGCCAAGGGCGCGTAGCTGCGCGCGAAATCCAGCAGCGGCAGCCACAGGCTCATCAGCAGCAGCCAGCACAGCGCTGCGCCGCCGGCGGGCAGCACCAGGCTCTTCCAGATCGCGGAGCGGTGCCGGCCGGCGCGCCACTTGACCAGCCAGGCCCAGACCAGGGTGGCGCCCAAGGCGGCGGCAAACGCCGTCGGCGAGAAGCTGGGGACAAAGCCGGGGACGAGCTTGGCCACATTGGCTGCAGGCTGTCTGGGAAAGCCGGTTTGCATCGCAATCCAGACCACCCAGATGATGATGGCCGAACCCGTGAAGAACAGCAGGGTGAACCAGTCGATCAGCGCGGCCACGCTGCGCGTGAGCGTGGGCAGTGCGAACGCGGCCAGCGTGGCCAGCGCGGGCAGTCCGAGCAGCAGGGCACGGTCGGCCGGATGCGTGAGCAAGGTGGCGCTCACGGCCACGGCGGCAAACCACAGCGGCAAGGCAACATGGCGGCTCAGGTGGCGGCTCAGCCACTGCTTGCGCCAGCGCCACAAGGTCCACAGGGCCAGCGGCCAGGCCGGCCAGGCAAACCAGAGCAGTAAACGGCCCAGGCTGCGCCACTCGGTCCAGCTGCTCTGGGGCAGCGCCACACGCCAGCGCCACAGGTCCAGCAGCCAGGCCAGGACGGCAGCGAGCACGGTCGTGAAGGCAATGCACCAGGCCCAGCGCAGGCTTCGGGCTTCGTCAGCCTCGTTCTCGTCCAGCAAGCACAGCAGCACACTTCCGGCACCGAAAAGAACAGCCATGGAGGGGGCGCCACTCAACACCAGTCCCGCCATTCCGGCCAGCAGGGCAAGCGCTGGCGTCACGGTGCGGTAGGGCGCCGCTGCCGCGGCGTAGAAGCACAGCGACGTGAAGCACAGCTGGGTCAGGTAGGCCGAGGTTTCATGCGACAGCTGGGCCAGGCCGAGGCAGGCAATCAGCGCCAGCAGTCCGCCGTCGGCCATGGCCCGGGCATAGTCGGCGGGCTGGGCCTCGCCGCCAAAGGCAAACGCGACCGGCTGGGCCCGGGGACTGCGCGCGAGGTAGTAAACGGCGTACCAGGTGGCCGTCAGCGTCAGGGCCAGCAGCAGGCCAAAAGGAATGCGGGTGGCGAAATCGGGGGCGATCCAGGCCGGCGCCAGCTTCAGGGCCCAGGCCCCCATCCAGTAGGTCAGCAAGCCGTCCATGTCCGGCGGCAGCCCGACCAGCAGCGGGTTGAGCCAGTCGGTGGTGCCGCGTGCCAGCGCCAGCATGTAGCCGAAGGCCGTCATGTCGTCGCTTTTCCAGGGCTCGCGGCCAATGAAGCCGGGCACGACATAGGCCATGCAGAACAGCACGAGGGCCAGGCGCGGCAGGCGGCGCACGGCGCTTTGGGCGACGATCGCGGGTGTCGGTGGATTCACGCTGGACGCGGGGCGCGGTCTGAAAAAAAGGGCAGCGCGGTAAACCGGGCTGCCCTTTTGCAGGTGAGCGGTGAGTTACTTGGCAGCCGTCTTGCCGAAGCGGTTGCGGAATTTCTCGACCCGGCCGCCCATGTTGTCCACGGACTTTTGCGTGCCGGTGTAGAAGGGATGCGATTCGCTGGAGGTGTCGAGCTTGAACAGGGGCAGTTCACGGCCGTCATCGGTCTTGCCCATTTCCTTGGTGTTCACGCAGGAACGCGTGACGAACTTGAAGCCGTTGGACAGGTCCACGAACAGAACTTCGCGGTAGTTGGGGTGAATGCCTTGTTTCATGATCTTTCCTTGACGCCGTTGCGGGAGCCATCCGCTTTTCCGTGCAAACCACTTGCACGCATCAAATTGACGGACACTTTCCGGGAAGCCTTTGATTATCGCACAAATGCCGCAGCCGCAGGTCGCACGCGGGCGCTTAGCCGCCGCGGCGCATCATGTCGAAAAAGTCGACATTGGTCTTGGTGGCCTTCATGTTCTTGAGCATCAGCTCCATGGACTCGATCTCGTCCATGTTGTAGAGGAACTGGCGCAGGATGCGGGTCTTCTGCAGGATCTCGGGCGCCAGCAGCAGCTCCTCGCGGCGCGTGCCGCTGCGGTTGAGCTGGATCGCGGGGAACACGCGCTTTTCGTACAGGCGTCGGTCCAGGTGGATTTCGGAGTTGCCCGTGCCCTTGAACTCTTCGAAGATCACTTCGTCCATGCGGCTGCCGGTGTCGACCAGGGCGGTCGCGATGATGGTCAGTGAACCGCCTTCTTCCACATTGCGCGCCGCGCCGAAGAAGCGTTTGGGACGTTGCAGCGCATTGGCGTCCACGCCGCCGGTCAGCACCTTGCCGGATGACGGTACGACGTTGTTGTAGGCGCGGGCCAGGCGGGTGATCGAATCCAGCAGGATCACCACATCCTTCTTGAGTTCGACCAGGCGCTTGGCGCGCTCGATCACCATTTCGGCCACATGCACGTGGCGCGCAGCAGGCTCGTCGAAGGTGGAGGAAATCACCTCGCCCTTGACCGAGCGCTGCATTTCAGTCACTTCTTCGGGCCGCTCGTCGACCAGCAGCACCATCATGTGGATGTCGGGATAGTTGGCCGTGATGGCGTGCGCGATGTGCTGCATCATCACCGTCTTGCCGCTCTTGGGCGGAGCCACCAGCAGCGCGCGCTGGCCGCGGCCTACGGGGGCGATGATGTCGATGATGCGGCCGGTGATGTTCTCCTCGCTCTTGATCTCGCGCTCCAGCCGCATCTGCTCCTTGGGGAACAGCGGCGTCAGGTTCTCGAACATCACCTTGTGTTTGTTGTCCTCGGGCAGGCCGCCATTGACCTTGTCGAGCTTGGTCAGCGCGAAGTAGCGTTCGCCGTCCTTGGGCGTGCGCACCTCGCCTTCGATCATGTCGCCGGTGTGCAGGTTGAAGCGGCGCACCTGGCTGGGCGAGATGTAGATGTCGTCGGTGCTCGCCGTGTAGCTGGTGTCGGGGCTGCGCAGAAAGCCGAAGCCGTCGGGCAGGATTTCCAGCACGCCGTCGGCAAACACCTGTTCGCCGGCGCGGGCGCGCTTCTTGATGATGGCGAACATCAGCTCCTGCTTGCGCATGCGGCCGGTGTTTTCGATCTCAAGCTCTTCAGCCTGCTTGAGGACTTCAGACACGTGCAGTGCCTTGAGTTCGTTTAAGTGCATGGGGCGACCCCTGAAGGGAGTTCTACGGAAAAGGGGGAGGTTTGGGGCGAGGCGAGAAGATTGCCTCACAAACCGGGAACTCGAACTGACCTGCCAGTGCAAATCAGTGAACTGCGATGATTATGACAGGAAAAACGGAGGGAGAAAGAGGGGAGATCGCGCCTGCGTCATCCTGAGCTCTCGCCTTTGTCATTCTGAGCGCAGCGAAGAATCTCTCACGTAGGTGCCGGAGAGTTTCTTCACTGCGTTCAGGACAGGCTGTTCGCGTGGCTGCGGATGACAAGACCGATCAGGCCAGCTGCTGGTCGATGAAGGCCGTGAGCTGCGCCTTGCTCATGGCGCCGACCTTGGTGGCAGCGAGCTGGCCGTCCTTGAACAGCATCAGCGTGGGAATGCCGCGGATGCCGAACTTGGCGGGAATGTCGCGGTTTTCGTCGACATTCATCTTGGCGATCTGCAGCTTGCCCTCGTAGGCGCTGGACACTTCATCGAGGATCGGGGCGATCATCTTGCAGGGGCCGCACCATTCGGCCCAGTAGTCCACCAGCACGGGCTTGTCGGCCTTCAGCACGTCGGCTTCGAAGGTGGCGTCCGAGATATGTTTGATAAGTTCGCTGGCCATGACGGAATCCTTGTGACGAATGGGGATGCAGCTAAAGTTGCGGCATTGTGACAGAAACCAAGTGCAATCGTCGGGGCCGGGGCTGCTATGAATGAAATAGCAAAAACCCATGACGCCCCGTTTCTCCACCTCCCCGCCGGCCATCCTGTGCAGGCCCTCTGGCTGGACTCCGAGCGGGGCGTGATCGCCCGCGTCCAGCAGGCGCTGCGCGAGGCCCAGGCGCACCCGGCGCGCACCGTGGTGCTGCTGCCCTACGCCCAGCTCATGCCGCTGGCCCGCGCGCTGTGGGCGCAGGCCGTGCCCAACGGCTTTGCGCCGCGTTTCGAGACCACGCTGAACTGGACGCGCAGCCTGGGGGCTTGGGCGCCGCAGGGTGACGACATCACGCACGATGTGGCGCGTGATCTGCTGACCGCGCAGGCCCTGCTGGAGCGCGCAGGTCTCGGGGCGCAGCGCGAGGCGCTGGCGGGCTCCCTGGTGCAGATCGCGCATCAGCTGGCCGGCCTGGTGGCTGCGGTCAGGCCGGCAGAGCGAGCGGCCTGGGCCGCCAGCGCGCGCGCCGTCGTGACCACGGCTCTGGAGGCGCCGCTGCTGGCGCTGGAGTCGGCCACGGCGCGCATTGCGCTCGAATGGGCCTTGGCCTCCGGCTATGCCACGGACGCGCTGTTCGACGAGCGCCTGCTCGATCCCCAGGCGGGCGGGCTGGACTGCCTGATCGTGCTCGAAGGCTTCCAGGCCGAGCCGTTGGCCGAGGCGCTCAAGGCGTTCTGGGGCCGCAGGGCAGTCTCGATCGCGCTGCACAGTGAGCCTGCGCCGCCCGGCCAGTTGGCGCTGCATGAGGCACAGGACGCCGAAGACGAAGCCCAGCGCGCAGCCGCCTGCGTGCTGCAGCAGCTCGCGGCCGGCCGCTCGCCGGTGGCGCTGGTGGCCACCGACCGGGCCCTGACGCGCCGCATCCGCGCCATGCTGGCGGCGCGCGAGGTCGCGATGCGCGATGAAACCGGCTGGAAGCTCTCGACCACGCGGGCCGCCGCCCATGTGATGGGCCTGCTGCGGGCCTGTGCCTGGAACGCGAGCAGCGATGCCGTGCTGGACTGGCTGAAAAACGCGCCGGCGTTCGAGGCGCGTGCGGTGGCGGCCTTGGAGAAAGAGCTCAGAAAGGCCGGAGCCCAGGAATGGCGCTCGTGGGGTGCTATGGATTCCGTAGCGAACGCCGCGCTGGCCGAGCTCAGCGCCGAGGCCAACCAGCTGCGCGAGGGCCTGCAGCGCGCACGTCCTTTGCTGGCCTGGCTGGCCGCCCTGCGCAGCCTGCTGCAGGCCAGCGGCCAGTGGCCCTTGCTGCTGGGCGATGCGGCGGGCGACAAGCTGCTGGCCGTCTTGCGGCTGGACGAGGCGGCCATGAGCGCTTTCGAGCAGTCCCTGTCCTCGTCGATCTGGGCCGCCCGGCGCCTGAGCCTGGCCGAGTTCACTGCCTGGGTCAACGAAGCGCTGGAGGCCGCCAGCTTCGTGCCGGCCTACCCGAGCGACGAGCGGGTGGTGATCCTGCCGCTGAGCCAGCTGCTGGCCCGTCCGTTTGGCGCGCTGGTCCTGCCGGGTTGCGACGAGCTGCGCCTGAGCGTCTCGCCCGAGCCGCCGGGCCCCTGGACGGCCGCGCAACGCCAGGGCCTGGGCCTGCCCTCGCGCGAGACGCTGGAGGGCGCGACCCGCGCCGCCTGGCGCCACGCGCTGCAGACGCCTTGTTGCGATCTGCTGTGGCGCTGCAGCGATGAGGGCGGCGAACCCCTGCTGCCCAGCCCACTGGTGCAGGCCCTGCAGCTGGATAACCTGGCCGCGCAGGCCAGCGATCCGCGCAGTGGCCGCGAGCTCGCGGCCCAGCCTACACTGCCGCCGCAGCCCCGAGCGCCAGACTTGCCGCTCACGCGCCTGTCGGCCAGCGCCTACGAGGACCTGCGGCGCTGCCCCTACCGGTTCTTTGCGCTGCGCCAACTGGGCCTGAAGGAAGCCGACGAGCTGGAGAGCGAGGTCGACAAGCGCGACTTCGGCCTGTGGCTGCACGCGGTGCTCAAGGGCTTTCACGAGGCGCTCCAGGCGTCGGTGGCCGCCGACGGGCCGGCCCGTCTGGCGCTGCTGGAGGCCGCGGCCGACGCCGCGACCCAGGCCATGCGGCTGGCCGAAGACGAGTTCCTGCCCTTTGCCGCTGCCTGGCCGCGCGTGCGCGATGGCTACCTCGCCTGGCTGGCTCAGCACGAGGCCGCCGGTGCGAGTTTCGAGCAGGCCGAGCGCTGGCTGGAGCAGCCTCTCGGAGAACTCACGTTGATCGGCCAGATCGACCGCATCGACCGGCTCGCCGGAGGTCAGCACATGGTGATCGACTACAAAACCGAAAGCCAGGGCGTGACCCGCGAGCGCATCAAGCAGCCGAGCGAAGACACGCAGCTGGCCTTCTACGCCGCGCTGCTGCCCGATGACACGCTGCGGGCCGCTTATGTCAACGTCGGCGAAAAGGAAGCCACCCGGTCCTTCGAGCAGACCGGGGTGGTCCAGGCGCGCGACGCCCTGGTCGAAGGCATCCTGCATGACATGGCCCGCATTGCAGAAGGCGCGCCGCTGCCGGCGCTGGGCGACGGCGCGGCCTGCGAGCATTGCGCGGCGCGCGGCCTGTGCCGCAAGGATTTCCGGGAGGGCTCGGCATGAGCGGGGTCAACGAAGCCGCGCGCGGCCTGGCCTACGAGCGCAATGGCCAGCGCATCGGCCGCGTCGCGTTCTACGCCGTGGCCTGCGACCCGCGCCGCAGCGTGGCGGTCGAGGCCTGCGCCGGCGCGGGCAAGACCTGGATGCTGGTCTCGCGCATCGTCCGCGCGCTGCTCGACGGCTGCGCGGCCCACGAGATCCTGGCCATCACCTTCACGAAAAAAGCCGCGGGCGAGATGCGACAGCGCCTGCAGGAATGGCTGGCCGAGTTTTCCCGGGCCACGCCCGAGCAGCTCGAGCAAGAGCTGATCGCACGGGGAATGGACCCGCAGTCCGCGCGCCATGGGCGTGAGGCGCTACGAAATCTATATCAAACCCTGCTCGCCACGGGGCGGCCGGTGCAGATCCGCACCTTCCACAGCTGGTTTGCGGCCCTGCTGCGCACGGCGCCTCTGGCCGTGCTGCAGGCCATGGGCCTGCCTGCCCACTACGAGCTGCTGGAAGACGACAGCGAGGCCGTGGGCCAGGTCTGGCGCCGCTTCCACGCGGCCCTGCTGGCCGAGCCCGAGGCCCGCGAGGACTTCGACGCCGTGGTGGCTGCACATGGCCGTTTTCAGACGCACAAGGCGCTGGAAGCCGCGCTGGCCAAGCGGGTCGAGTTCAGCCTGGCCGACGAACATGGCACGGTGGCCCGCTCGGTGCGGCCGTTTGGCGAGCAATTCCCGGCGCTCGCGGGGCTGGACGAGCCGGCCCAGGCGCTGGCGGGCGAGGCGGCCCGCCAGCGCTGGCTGGCCTGGGCCCAGGCCCTGGGGCGCGAGTCCAACAAGACGCCGCAGCGCGCCGGCGACGCGGTGATCGATGCCCTCGCGCTGCCCCTGGGGCCGGCTCGGCTCGCAGCGCTGCGCAAGGCCTTTTTCGTGGCCGACGAAGACCGCCTGACCCAGCATCTCAAGAAGTTCGAGGCCGCCCAGGCCGCCGAGCAGGAGCTGCAACTGCTGTGCGCCGCGCAGCAGCAGCACGAAGCCTGGCTCTACCAGCAGCGCATGGCGCGGCTGACGAGGGTGCTGATTGCGGAATTCGCGGCGCTCAAGCGCGAGCGCGGTTGGGTCGACATGAACGACGTGGAGCGCGCCGCGCTGATCATGCTGTCCGACCCGGTGCTCAGCGGCTGGGTGCAGGAGCGGCTCGATGCGCGCGTGCGCCAGCTGCTGATCGACGAGTTCCAGGACACCAACCCGCTGCAATGGCAGGCCCTGCATGCCTGGCTCAGCGGCTACGCCGGCGCCGGCGGCTCGGGCAGCCGCCCCAGCGTGTTCATCGTGGGCGACCCCAAGCAGAGCATCTACCGCTTTCGCCGCGCCGAGCCCCAGGTGTTTCGCGCAGCACAGGCCTTCATCGTGCAGGCGCTGGACGGCGACCTGCTGAGCTGCGACCACACGAGGCGCAATGCCCCGGCCGTGATCGCCACGGTCAACAACGTCATGGCGGCGGCCCAGCAGACCGGGGAGTACGCCGATTTTCGCGAGCACACGACCGAGTCGACCGCCGCCGGGGCGGCCTGCAAGCTTCCGCAAATTCCGCGCGGGGCGGCTGGCGACACAGCACCGACGCAAAGCGGTCTCCACTGGCGCGACAGCCTGACCACGCCGCGCGAAGTGCCCGAGGAAACCTTGCGCACGCTGGAATGCCGCCAGGCCGCGCACTGGCTGGCCCAGCAGCTGGCCTCAGGCGGGCTGCAGCCCCAGGACATCATGGTGCTGTCGCGCAAGCGCGAGCGCCTGGCCGTGATGCAGGACGAGCTGCGCCGCCTGCATATCGCCACGCAGCAGCCCGAGAAAAACGATTTGACGCAGGCGCCCGAAGTGCAGGACCTCGTGGCCCTGCTCGACGCCCTGGTCTCGCCCACGCACGACCTGTCGCTCGCGCGCGCGCTCAAGTCGCCGCTGTTTGGCGTGGACGATGCCGACCTGGTGGCGCTGGCGCTGCGGCAGCGCCAGGCCCGCGGGGCGGATCCGGCGGCAGCGGGGTCCTGGTTTGAGCTGCTTCAAAAATCAGAGCAGCTCACGCCCGCGCTGTCTGGGCTTTCACCGGTTCTGATGCGATGGCAAGGCTGGCTGGACACGCTGCCGCCGCACGACGCGCTCGACGCGATCTACCACGAAGGCGACGTGCTGGCGCGCTTTGCCGCGGCCGCCCCCGACTGCCTGCGCGCCAGCGTGCTGGCCAACCTGCGCGCGCTGTTGACGGCCGTGCTGCAGCTCGACGGCGCCCGCTACGCCACGCCCTATGCCCTGGTCCGCGCCCTGAAAGCCGGCGGCATCAAAGCCCCGGTCACGGCCAGTGCCAACGCCGTGCGCCTGCTCACCATCCACGGCGCCAAGGGGCTGGAGGCGCCGCTGGTGCTGCTGCTCGACACCGATGCCGCGCCGCCCAAGGCCGAGACCATGGGGGTGCTGGTCCAGTGGCCTGGCGAGTCGCCCGCGCCGCAGCGCTTCTTATTCCTGGCCAGCGAAACCCGCCCGCCAGCCTGCGCCGTGGCGGTGCTGGCCGACGAGCAAGCGGCCCGCCGGCGCGAAGAGCTCAATACCTTGTACGTGGCCATGACGCGCGCCCAGCACCGGCTGGTCGTATCGTCCATCGAGCCCTACCAGGCGAACGCCGCCAGCTGGTGGCAGCGGATGCAAGGCCACAGCACGCCCCTGGAGGCGCCGGCCCGGCCCGGGGCGCAGGCGGCTGTCGCGGCCACGACTTTTTCATTGCCGGTTCTGCCGCAAGCCCCGGTAACTCAGGCGCAGGACGCCATCAAAAACGTAGCGCAAGACGTGGAGTCGGAAGCGTCTTCGCTCGCGTCCTCCATCGGCCAGGCCATGCACCGCCTGCTGGAGTGGTCCGCCGTCGGAGCCATCGAGCCCTCTTGCGCTCCCATCGAGCAGGCGGCCCGCGAGTTCGGCCTGGACGAGGCCCAGGCGCAGCAGGCCGCGGCCATGGCGCAGCGCATTCTGGCGGGCGAGGGCGCCTGGGCTTGGGACCCGGCCCAGATCGACTGGCAGGGCAATGAAGTCGATCTGATGCACGGGGGCCGGCGGCTGCGGCTGGACCGTCTGGTGCGCCGCCGCGACACGGGCCAGTGGTGGGTGCTCGACTACAAATCGGCCGCGCAGCCGCAGCAGCAGCCCGCGCTGCGGGCGCAGCTGCAGGCCTACCAAGCGGCCGTGCAAGCCGCCTATCCCGGCGAGCCGGTCAAGGCAGCCTTCCTGACCGCTCAGGGCGCGCTGGTGGAAATAACCGATTGAACTGAATGAACAACGTGATCGTGATAGGCGGCGGCCCGGCGGGTCTGATGGCGGCGCAAGTCCTGGCGGCCGCCGGTGTTGGCGTGCAGCTGTTTGATGCCATGCCCTCGGTGGGGCGCAAGTTTTTGCTGGCCGGCAAGGGCGGCCTGAACCTCACGCATTCGGAACCGCTGGACGCCTTTGCCTCGCGCTACGGTGATCGGCGCGGCTGGGTCGAACCCTGGCTGCAGGCCCTGGGCCCGACCCAGCTGCGCGCCTGGGCGCAGGCGCTGGGGGTCGACACCTTTGTCGGAAGTTCGGGCCGGGTGTTTCCCACCGACATGAAAGCAGCGCCCCTGCTGCGGGCCTGGCTGCATCGCCTGCGCCATCCCGAGAACGGCCCCGGTGTGCAGCTTCACATGCGCCACCGTTGGATCGGCTGGTCCGATGATGGCTCCTTGCGTTTCGAGACGCCGCAGGGCGTGATCAGCGTGCGGGCCGACGCGGTCGTGCTGGCGCTGGGCGGCGCCAGTTGGGCGCGCCTGGGCTCCGACGGAGCTTGGGTGCCGCTGCTGGAACAGCGCGGCGTGCCGGTGGCCCCGCTGCGGCCTGCCAACTGCGGCTTCGATGTCAACGGCGGCTGGACCGAGCATTTCGCCAGCCGCTTTGCCGGCCAGCCGTTCAAATCGGTGGCCATGGCGTTCACGAGTTCATCGGGCCAGGCTTTCCGCCGCAAAGGCGAGTTTGTCGCCACCGCCACGGGTGTCGAGGGCAGCCTGATCTACGCCGCCTCGGCCCTGCTGCGCGACGAAATTGCGCAGCACGGCAGCGCCACCTTCTTCCTGGATCTGCTGCCCGACCCATCGCCCGAGCGCGTGCTGGCCGAGGCCGCCCACCCGCGCGGCTCGCGCTCGCTGTCCAGCCATCTCAAAAGCCGCCTGGGGCTCGAGGGCATCAAGACCGCGATCCTGCACGAGCTGTGCGCCAAGGACGCCATGGCCCAGCCCGAGCGACTGGCCGCGGCCATCAAGGCCCTGCCACTGCGCCTGATTGCGGCCCGCCCGATCGACGAGGCCATCAGCAGCGCCGGCGGCGTGCCGCGCGACGCGCTGGACGCCCATTTGATGCTCGAGCGGCTGCCCGGCGTGTTCTGCGCCGGCGAAATGCTCGACTGGGAAGCGCCCACGGGCGGCTACCTGCTGACCGCCTGCTTCGCCAGCGGCCAAACGGCAGGCGAGGGCGCGCTGCGCTGGCTGCGTGGGAAATGAAAAAGGGGAGGTTGACGAGCCTTACCCCCGGCACTGACTCCACAGTTAGGGCTGCTTGGTTCCCCACCTGACCCGTTTGGCCGCTTTGCCATGCGGGGAGGCCCGTCAGGGCATATTGTAAGGGGTTCGGTGCCCGTCAATCCGGCAAGTGCTTGCGCGGCATTCCAAGTCCGTCACCCGCACGCTTGCGAAAAGGGCTCGCCCGCGGTCTGCGAGCCGACCCGATTTCATTTACATGCGCCCTCGTTTCGCCGCCACCCACAGATGCCAAGCCGCGCTGGTACAGGCGCGAGGGGCGATACGACCATGACAGAGCGTAAGGCCGAATGCATTTGGCAGTGCGTTAGGTCAGTCCATCGCCGCAGGGTTCGTCGATTCTGTTCATGATTGCGAAACAGCAAATGCGAGCCGAAAGCCGAATGCCCACAACCGCTTGCAGCTGCGACCGCCACCTTGTTCATCAGCATGCCGCCTTGTTCATAAGCTGGTTTGCAGGGTCGGGTGGCACTTTTCGTAGCAGCATCGCCGGCGCCCGCGTGGTGCAAGCTGATATAAATCAGGCGGTTACCGATTTTTACGGGAGGAAGCCGGGTGTGCGACAGCCTTGTACATAAGACGGCTTTCACTTCCATCCTAGTTCAACAAGGTTTATCAGCCGCAAAGGAGTCCCCTTGTATCCTCGTGTCGCCGTCTCGCGGCTGATAAACGCTATTCGTTAAGCCGTATACCGTACCTCCGTGGGAGCCACATAGCATGTAATGGGGAACTGACGAATTCGCTCTCCTGCTGGCGTTCCTCGTCGCTTTCTTTGTTGCGGTCGAAGTCGGGTTCCGGCTTGGTGTGCGTGACAGCGACCGGAGGAACGAGTTGGACAAAGCCCATGTTGGCTCCTTGCAGGCTGCAGTGACGGGCCTCCTTGGTCTGCTCCTCGGTTTCACTTTTTTCATGGCGGTCGAGCGATTCGACGCGCGAAGGGCGCTCGTCCTCGAAGAGGCGAATGCAATCGGTACCACGTTCCTGCGCTCAGACTTCCTGCCCACCGAACAGCGCAAAGCGGCCCAAGGGTTGCTTCGCGCGCACATCTGCGCGCGACTTGCGCTCCACTCCGCCGGCATTGATACCGCGCGCCTCGAAAAGGCCAACCGCGAATCTGCGCGTATCGAAGGCGAGCTTTGGGCGCTGGCGGTCGAAGCCGCAGCGCAGGATCCTCGCTCCTTACCCACGCGTCTATTCATTGAATCCCTGAACAACGTGATCGATGTTCACGAGAGGCGCCGGGTGGCCCTCGACAACCACGTTCCCGAAGCGGTGCTTTATCTTCTGCTTACTGTCTCAGTCGCGTTGCTCGGCTTGCTGGGCTAGGGCTGCGGCCTCGCGCGACGGCGGCGACCTGCCTCGAATGCGCTCTTTGCGGTGCTCATCGCCGTGGTGCTCATCACCATTCTCGATATTGACCGGCCGCGACGCGGCCTGATCGAAGTCTCGCAGGACAGTCTCATTCGGCTGAAGGCGACTCTGGAGCATGAACTGCGATGACAGGCGGCCTAACTGCGGCATGCAGGCCGACGCGCCGCAAGCGGCGCGCGCCTGATGCCGGACGTTGGGTGTCTTGAGAATTGGCGGGAAGATTCCAATTTCACGTCTCCTCAGGTGCCTCCGACCACACCTTAGAATCCCCGCATGTCCTACCTCGTGCTCGCCCGCAAGTACCGCCCCAAGACCTTCACCGAGATGGTCGGGCAGGAGCATGTGGTGCAGGCGCTCAGCAATGCGCTGACGCAGCAGCGGCTGCACCATGCCTACCTGTTCACCGGCACGCGCGGCGTGGGCAAGACGACGGTGTCGCGCATCCTGGCCAAGTCGCTCAACTGCCAGGGCCCGGACGGCATGGGCGGAATCACCGCCAGCCCTTGCGGCGTGTGCCAGGCCTGCTCTGATATTGATAGCGGCCGGTTTGTCGATTACACGGAGCTGGACGCTGCCTCGAACCGCGGTGTCGACGAGGTGCAGTCCCTGCTGGAGCAGGCGGTCTACAAGCCGGTGCAGGGCCGCTTCAAGGTGTTCATGATCGACGAGGTCCACATGCTCACGGGCCATGCGTTCAACGCGATGCTCAAGACGCTGGAGGAGCCGCCCGAATACCTGAAGTTCGTGCTGGCCACGACCGACCCGCAGAAGGTGCCGGTGACCGTGCTGTCGCGCTGCCTGCAGTTCAACCTGCGGCCCATGGCCCCCGAGACCGTGCTGCAACACCTGACGCAGGTGCTGCAATCCGAAGGCGTGAGCGCCGACATCCAGGCTTTGCGCCTGCTCGCGCGCGCTGCGCGCGGCTCCATGCGCGATGCGCTGTCGCTGGCCGACCAGGCGATTGCGTTCGGCTCCGGCCAGCTCGAAGAAGCGGCCGTGCGCCAGATGCTGGGCAGTGTCGACCGTTCTTATGTGTTCCGCCTGATCGAGGCCCTCGCCCGGGGCGATGGCCGGGCGGTGGTCGACACCTCGGAAACCCTGCGCGTGAACGGCCTGAGCGCCGCCTCCACGCTGGAAGAAATGAGTTCGGTGCTGCAGCGCATGGCCGTGCTGCAGGCCGTGCCCTCGTCGGTTGACGAGAGCGACCCGGAGGCCGTCGAAACCGCCCGCCTGGCGGCGCTGATGCCGGCCGATGAAACGCAGTTGCTCTACAGCATGTGCCTGCACGGGCGCGGTGAGCTGGGCCTGGCGCCGGATGAGTATGCGGCGCTGACCATGGTGCTGTTGCGGCTGCTGGCGTTCAAACCCGGTGCGGTGAAGCCGGCGGCTGAAAAAAAAACGCTGACTGAAGCGCGGGGCGCAGCAACTGCGCCGGCCCCGGCTGCAACAGCCACGCCGCAGCGGCCCGCTGCGCAGCCTGTCGCAGCATCTGTGGCCCCTGCCGCGGCCGTGCCCTTGCGCGCGGCAGCGCCGGCCAAGGCTGCCATGCCGGCGGCCGCGGCGCCGCCGGGTCAGGTGTTGCCGGTGGTGGTGCCGCCGGTTCCGAGACCACCCCCGCAACCCGCGCCAGGGACGGAAGGCAGCGTCCAGCCCGGCAGTGAAGTTCTGGCCGTGCCGGTGCGCGTGCAGCCCGAGCCGCGCCAGAACGCGGGCGCTGCCGCACGCTCGGCCAGTCCGCTGGTGCTGACGGAGGAGGGCGACTTCTGGCATGCGACGGTGCAGCAGTTGGTGGCGGCAGAAGCCGTCACGGCGCTGGTGCGCGAGCTGGCGCTGCAGTCGCAGCTGGTGGCGCGCGACACCGGGCACTGGATGCTGCGCGTGGAGCGCGAATCGCTGAACCAGCCCTCGAGCCGCGAACGCTTGCAAAACGCCCTGCAGGCCGCGGGCCACGCGGTGAGCCTGAGCGTGGAAGTCGGCACGGTCAGCGACAGTCCCTCGCGGCGCAACGCCGCGGCGGCCGCGGAAAAGCAGCGTGCGGCCGAAGAGATCATTCTCAACGACCCGTTCGTGCAGCAGATGATGCGCGAATACGGTGGGAAAATCGTGCCAGGAAGCATCAAACCCGTGGACCCGTCATCCTGAGCGTGGCGAAGAGCCTGTCCTGAACGCAGTGAAGGAACTCTCCGGCAACTGCATGAGAGATTCTTCGCTTCGCTCAGAATGACATGCATATCGCTCAGAACGACATACCCTATCGAAAGGATTCCCATGTTCAACAAAGGACAACTCGCCGGCCTCATGAAGCAGGCCCAGGCGATGCAGGACAACCTGAAAAAGGCGCAGGAAGAGCTGGCCTTCATCGAGGTCGAAGGCGAGTCGGGCGCCGGCCTGGTCAAGGTGGTGATGACCTGCAAGCACGACGTCAAGCGCATCACCATCGACCCCAGCCTGCTGGCCGAAGACAAGGACATGCTCGAAGACCTTGTGGCCGCCGCTTTCAACGCAGCCGTGCGCAAGGCCGAGGAGACTTCGCAGGAGAAGATGGGCAAGCTCACGGCGGGGATGCCGGGGCTGCCGGGCGGCATGAAGTTCCCGTTCTGATGGCTACTGCGCGGGCGTGATGCGCCGTTGCGGGGCCCGACGGGAAATCCTCACGTACCTGAAGTACGTTGCGGTTTCCCACCACCCGCGTCTAGCCTGACGCCCGCTCGCTACGCCCTGCACCGTCGTTGTTTTCATGTCCGACGCCAACTCGCTCGAAGCGCTGATCCAGGCGCTGCGCCGCCTGCCCGGCGTGGGCGTCAAGTCCGCTTCGCGCATGGCCTTCCATCTGCTGCAGCATGACCGCGAGGGGGCCCAGCAGCTGTCCCTGGCCTTGCATCAGGCCGTGGCCAGCATACGCCACTGCACGCTGTGCCACACGTTCACCGAAGCCGAGGTCTGCAGGACCTGCCTGGATCCTCAGCGCGACCGCAGCAAGCTGTGCGTGGTGGAGACACCGGCCGACCAGTCGGCGGTGGAGCGCACCGGTGCCTACAAGGGCCTGTACTTCGTGCTCATGGGCCGGCTCAGCCCGCTCGACGGGATCGGCCCCAAGGACATCGGCCTGCAAAAGCTCTTTGCCCGCGCCACCGATGGCGTGGTGAGCGAGGTGATTCTGGCCACCAATTTCACGGCCGAGGGCGAGGCCACGGCGCATGTGATTGGCGAGGCGCTCAAGGAGCGGGGCCTGCAGGTCACGCGGCTGGCGCGCGGCGTGCCGGTGGGCAGCGAGCTCGAGTATGTGGACCTCGGAACGATTGCGCATGCCCTGGTCGACCGGCGCTGAGCCCCCATCCCGCAGGCGCTAAACTCGCTATTTTTTTGATAGCTGGCCGCGCCCGAGTCGAGCGGGGCTGGAGCAGAAAAGTTTGAAATGACAAGCACGATGACCGTTGCCCGATTCACCGTTGCCTACTGGTGCGTGCTGATCGCCGCGCTCCTGCCGATTGTGTGCGCCGGCATTGCCAAGTACGGCACCCTGGGCAAGCCGCGCCGCGAAGGCGGCTTTGACAACAACGATCCGCGGGCCTGGCTGGCCCGGCAGCAGGACTGGCGCGCTCGCGCCAACGCGGCGCAGGCCAACAGCTTCGAAGGGCTGCCGTTTTTTATCGGCGCCGTCATCGTTGCGCATCAGCTGGGCGCGGGGCAGACGCTGCTGGATATCCTGGCTTTTGTCTACATCGTGCTGCGCCTGGTGTTCATCATGATGTATGTGGCCGGTTTGCCGACGGCGCGCAGCATCACCTGGACGCTGGCGTTGCTGGTCAACGTGGCCATTCTGTTTGTCGGTTACCGCTAGCTGCATCGCACAAGCGCATCCCCTGAAAGGCTTACGTACAAACCCGCACGGGATGTTCCCGATGCGGGTTTTTTCACGTTTGCGTAAGCTCATTCTGAGTCGAAAGGAGAGGATGCATCGTGGACAGGTTGACACTGCAACGCCGGGCGTTCAGCTCGGCGGCGGTCGTGGCGGCGGCCTCCCTGGCCGTGCCCCTTCTGCGTGCGAGTCCCAAGCTGGAGAAAACCAAGGTTGCCATCGCCGTAGGAGGCAAGGCGGCGTTCTACCATCTGCCGCTGACCATTGCTGAGCAGCTCGGCTATTTCAAGTCCGAGGGCCTGGATGTGCAGATCAGCGACTTCGCCGGCGGCGCGCGCGCGCTGCAGGCCGTGCTCGGTGGTTCGGCCGACGTGGTGTCCGGGGCCTACGAGCACACCATCAACCTGCAAAGCAGAAAGCAGTTCTTCCAGGCCTTTGTGCTGCAGGGTCGCGCGCCGCAGATCGCGCTGGGCGTCTCGGTCAAGGCCATGCCCCAGTACCAGTCGCTGGCCGATCTCAAGGGAAGGAAGATCGGCGTGTCGGCCCCCGGCTCGTCGACCAACATGGTGGCCAACCTGGTGCTTTCGCGCGCCGGCCTCAAGCCCAGTGATGTGAGCTATGTCGGCGTGGGCACGTCAGCCGGCGCGCTGGCCGCGCTGCGCTCGGGCCAGATCGACGCGATCAGCAACACCGACCCGGTGATGACCATGCTCGAGCAAAGGGGCGATGTGAAAATCGTGAGCGACACGCGCACGCTCAAGGGCACGCTGGAGGTTTTTGGCGGGCCCATGCCCGCAGCCTGCCTGTACGCGCCCACCGAGTTCATCCGCAAGCACCCCAACACCTGTCAGGCGCTGGCCAATGCCATCGTCCATGGTCTCAAATGGCTGCAAACGGCGGGCCCCGGCGACATCATCAAGACCGTGCCCGAAGCCTATCTGCTGGGCGACCGGGCGCTGTACCTGGCCTCGTTCAACAAGATTCACGAGGCGATTGCGCTGGACGGCATCCTGCCCGAGGAGGGCGCGAAGACGGCGCTCAGAGCCCTGGCGAGCTTTGAATCGACGCTCAAGGCCGACAAGATCGAGCTGGCCAGGACCTACACCAACGAGTTTGCCCGCAGGGCCAAAGAGAAGTTCAGGGCCTGACTGCCGCGATGGTCAGCGCCTGGTCTTGCGTGCAGGCTTGCTTGCCGAGGGGTGCGCCGCCTTGCTGCTGGCGTGACGCGCAGACCGGGTGCCGGCCTTGGGCCGTACCGGCAGGAAAAGCACCACCTGCTGTCCGGCCTTGAAGGCGGCAGCGGGCTTGACGTCGTTCCACTCGGCCACGCTGGCAGCGCTCAGGCGGTAGCGTTGGGCGATGCTGGCCACCGTGTCCTTCTTGCCGGCCTTGACCACGGTGCGCCGGGTCACGATTTCGGGGGCCAGCGACAGCTGGCCGTTGTCGGCCACATGTTCGGCCACGTCGCTTTGCACCTTGTCGGAGCGGGGCACCAGCAGGGTGGAGCCGGTCTTGATCAGCATGCGCGGCGGAATGCTGTTGACGCTGCGCAAGTCGGCCTCGCTCATGCCCACGCGTTTGGCGGCGTCGCTCACGCTCATGGTGGCCGGGGCCTTCCAGGCCGTCCAGCTGGCGTACTGGCCCTGGGAGTAGGCCTCGAAGTTGCGCTGGAACACCGCGGCGTTGTCCCAGGGCAGCAGAATCTGCGGCGTGCCGGCCGCCAGGATCACGGGCCGGTGGACCGAGGGGTTCAGCGCCTTGAAGTCTTCGAGCCTGATGCCCGCCAACCTGGCGGCCAGGGCCACGTCCATGTCGCGGGGAACATCCACCGTCTGGAAGTAGGGATGGTTTTCGATCAGCGGCAGCTCGGTGCGAAACGACTGGGGATTGGCGACGATGTTTTTCACGGCCTGCAGCTTGGGCACGTACTGGCGCGTCTCGGCCGGCATGTTCAGCTCGGTATAGGTGGTGCCCAGGCCGGCGCGCTGGTTCTTCGCGATGGCGCGGCCCACGCTGCCTTCGCCCCAGTTGTAGGCGGCCAGCGCCAGATGCCAGTCGCCAAACATGCCGTGGAGTTTTTGCAGGTAGTCGAGCGCGGCGCGGGTGGAAGCCAGCACGTCGCGGCGGTCATCGCGGAAGACGTTTTGCTTCAGCTCGAAATAGCTGCCCGTGGCCGGCATGAATTGCCACATGCCCGCTGCCTTGGCGCTGGAGACGGCCTGCGGGTTGAACGCGGATTCGATGAAGGGCAGCAGCGCCAGCTCGGTGGGCATGCCGCGGCGCTCAAGTTCTTCAACAATGTGGAACAGGTACTTGCTCGAGCGCTCGGTCATGCGCTGCATGTAGTCGAGACGGTTCGCATACCACTGCTCGCGGTCGCGCACCAGCTCGTTGTCCAGATCGGGCATCGCAAAGCCGCGGCGAATGCGCTCCCAGAGGTCGGCGGGCGGGGCCAGGTGCGCCACGCCCTGCGAGGCCGCCCGCGAGGCCGTGATGGGCTGCAGCGGGCCGGCTGGAATCACGGCCTGGTGGGGCGGTGCGCTCGCCGCCGATGTGGCGCCGGGCGTGGTCGAGGAGGGGGGAGGAGGGATGTTGGTGCTGGCGCATCCGGTGAGCCCAAGCAGGGCGGCGATGCAGAAGGCTTGCAGGAATTTCATTGGTATTGGTCTTCCATGGGCGAATGGCGGCCAACACGCCCGCTGCGCCGTTTGTCGTGGCATCCCATGCCCGCGCAGCTGGAACGACGCTGGTCTCGCGGGTGCGTAAGAAAGGCTTGGCCTGCAGTGCCGGCCAAAGGGTCGAGGACCGGGCATCGACCCCGCCTTCATGATCGGGACGGTGTTGCGTGACTAGAATCGCTACGAGCGGCCCGTCATTCTGTGGCAAGGCGTCGGTCACGGCCCGGCGACCGTCGTGCACCATGCATGCGCAGTTGTCAGTGAAGGCGGGCCGTGGGATCAAGTTCATGAGCGATCAAATTATAGGTTTGCACAAATGGTTTCAAACCCCGCCCGGCCGTTACCTGCTGGACTGGGAACGCAGCCATGTCGATCGCTCGGTGGCCGATATTTTTGGCTACCATGCGCTGCAGCTGGGCCTGCCCGCGCTCGATGCGCTGCAGGCCAACCGCATGCCGCATCGCTGGCTGGCCATCGATGAGCCCATGGCGCAGGGGTCGCCGCAAGACCAGCTCCAGGCTGCCATCCTGACCGACTTTGCGGCGCTGCCGTTCCCGGAGAACAGTCTGGACCTGGTGGTGCTGCCGCATTCGCTGGAGCTGAGTGCGGACCCGCACGCCACGCTGCGCGAGGTCGAGCGCGTACTGGTGCCCGAAGGCCGCGTCGTGATCTGCGGCCTGAATCCGGCCAGCCTGTGGGGGCTGCGCCAGCGCCGCGCCCATCTGTACCGGCGCCTGGGCTTTGGCGAGCTGTACCTGCCCGACGCAGGCGAATTCATCGGCTACTGGCGCCTGCGCGACTGGCTGCGCCTGCTCAGCTTCGAGGTCGAGGCCGGGCAGTTTGGCTGCTACCGTCCTGCCGTGCGCAGCGACAAATGGCTGAGCCGCTTCGAATGGATGGACAAGGCCGGCGAGCGCTGGTGGCCGATCCTGGGCGCCGCGTATTTTCTGGTCGCGGTCAAGCGCGTGCGCGGCATGCGGCTGCTCCCGGCCTGGAAGAACTCCAACGCGATTTCCGCTGCTCCTGTTTCCATAGCTAACAAGGCCCACAGCAAAAGGGCCAACACGGAAAAACCTCTTGAATCACATTGAAATCTATACCGATGGCGCCTGCAAGGGCAATCCGGGGCCGGGCGGCTGGGGCGTGCTGCTCAAATCCGGCACGGCCGAGAAAGAGCTGTTCGGCGGCGAGCTCGGCACGACCAACAACCGCATGGAACTCACGGCAGTGATCGAGGCGCTGTCCGCGCTCAAGCGGCCCTGCGAGGTCACTCTTTACCTGGACAGCGAATATGTCCGCAAGGGGATTACCGAATGGATCCATGGCTGGAAGGCCAAGGGCTGGCGCACGGCATCCAGGCAGCCGGTGAAGAATGTCGAACTCTGGCAAAGGCTCGATGGGCTGGTCGCGACAGCGGGCCACAAGATCCACTGGCGCTGGGTCAAGGGCCATGCGGGCCATCCCGGCAACGAGCGGGCCGACGCGCTGGCCAACCGGGGCGTGGAGCAGGCGCTGCGCCGGCACTGAGAGCCCCCAGCCCTGCCGCTTCGCGTCAGGCCCCCCGAGGGGGTGCAAGAAAACTTGGGGCGACCCGGCGTTTTCTTGAGAGCAACTTTCGGGGCCAGGCCGGGTCGAATGTAAAGATTGCGTAAAACGGTCCGGGCCATGGCATGGAAATGGACCCAACCCGATGCCACCCTGCTGACCAACTGATACATTGGTGAATTGGTTTGTACGCATGGCGAGTTTCCGCGCCTTACCCCAAGCAGTTCCCTTCATGGCATCCAAAGCAATCTATTCCGTGGTGGCCGTCATTGGCATAGCGGCAGCTTCCGGCGCAGCCTGGTGGTACCAGAACAAGCCCAAGGCAGTCGAGGCTGCGGGCTCGGCGGCCGATGCGCCGCGGGGCCCCGCTGGTGCCGCGGCCAACGGCGCATCGCCGGCCAGGCCGCCCACGGTCGAGGTGGCGCGGGTCGAGCTGATGAAGCTGATTGACGACACGCAGGCCGTCGGCAGCCTGCGCTCGCGCCGGAGCGTGGTGCTGCGCCCCGAGGTCAGCGGCCGCATCACGCAGCTCAATTTCCGCGACGGCGACCGGGTGCGCAAAGGCCAGCTGCTGGTGCAGTTCGACGACCAGCTGCCGCTGGCCCAGGTGCAGCAAAGCCAGGCCGAGCTGTCGATTGCGCAGGCCAACCACAAGCGCAACCAGGAGCTCGTCGCGCAGAACTTCATCAGCCAGCGCTCGCTGGACGAAAGCTCGGCCAGCCTCGAAGTGGCGCAGGCCAAGCTGGCGCTGGCCAAGGCCACGGCGGCAAGGTTGAAGATCATCGCGCCGTTCGACGGCATTGCCGGCATCCGCAACGTCAACGTGGGCGACTACCTCAAGGACGGGGCCGACATCGTCAACATCGAGGACCTGGAGGCGATCTATGTGGACTTCCGCCTGCCCGAGCGCTTTCAGACCAAGGTGAAGAAGGGCCAACAGGCTCTCGTGGAAATCGACGCGCTGCCGGGCCGCAAGTTCACTGCGCTGGTGCAGGCGATCGATCCGCTGCTCGATGCCAATGGCCGTTCGGTCGGCGTGCGCGGCTGCATCGACAACCGGCAGCTGCAGCTGCGTCCCGGCATGTTTGCCCGCGTGAACACCGTCTTTGGCGAGCGCGACCGCGCCAAGGTGATTCCCGAGGAAGCCATCGTGCCTCAGGGGGGGCGCCAGTTCGTGCTCAAGCTGGTCGATGGGCCCGATGCGGACACCAAGGTGTCGCAGCGCGTGGAAGTGAAAGTGGGGTTGCGCCGGCCGGGCCAGGTCGAAATTGTCGAGGGCCTGGCCGAAGGCGACACCGTGATCACCGCAGGCCAGCAGCGGGTGCAGCGCGACGGCACGCTGGTGCGGGTGGTGGAGCTGGCCCGCTCCAGTGGGGCGCGTGCAGGCACCGCTGCGGCCGCAGCGACCGGCAGGGACGCCGCAGCGCAGCCGTCTGTTGGTCCGAATCCCTGCCTGGTCGCCGGCGTGGCGACGGGTTCAGGCACGGGGCAGGGCGGCGCGGTGCCCGAGCGCAGTCCCCAGCCGCCGCGTGCCCCAGGGCGCGACCCGGCCTGACGATGAACGCCCTGAACTTGCGGAACGCTCCAGATGCAGCTCGCTGAAGTTTCGATACGCCGCCCGGTATTTGCCACCGTGCTGTCGCTCTTGATCGTGCTGATCGGCGCGGTCAGTTTCACCCGCCTGCCGGTGCGCGAGTACCCGAAGATCGATGAGCCGGTGGTCACCGTGAGCGTGCGCTACGCGGGCGCCTCGGCCGAGGTGATCGAGTCGCAGGTGAGCAAGCCGCTGGAGGACTCGATCGCGGGCATCGACGCGGTGGACGTCATCACCTCGATCAGCCGCGCCGAGCAGAGCCAGATTTCGGTGCGCTTTCGCCTGGAAAAAGACGCCGACGCGGCCGCCGCCGAGGTGCGCGACCGCACGTCGCGGGTGCGCAACCGCCTGCCCCAGGCGATCGACGAGCCGGTGATCGCCAAGGTCGAGGCCGACGCCTTCCCGGTGGTCTGGCTGGCCTTCACAAGCGACACCTTGAACGCGCTGCAGATCAACGACCTGGTCAACCGCATTGTCAAGCCGCGGCTGCAGACCGTCAGCGGCGTGGCAGACGTGCGCATCTTCGGCGAGCGCAAGTACGCGATGCGGGTCTGGCTCGACCCCGACAAGCTGGCCGGCTACCGGCTGAGCACGCAGGACGTGGAAGACGCGATTCGCCGCAGCAATCTGGAGCTGCCGGCCGGGCGCATCGAGTCGCAGCAGCGTGAATTCAGCGTGACCTCGCAGACCGACCTGATCCGTCCTGGCCAGTTTGACGAGATCGTGATCAAGAACGTCAACGGCTTCTCCGTCAAGCTGCGCGATGTGGCCCGGGTGCAGGAAGGCGCGGCCGACGAGCGCAGCTCGGTGCGGCTCAACGGCCGCCAGGCGATCTCGGCCGGCGTGATCCGCCAGGCCACGGCCAATCCGCTGGAATTGTCCAAGGGCGTGCGCGAAATGATTCCCCGGCTCAAGGCCGACCTGCCGCCGAACATGAACATCGAGATCGCCAACGACAACTCGCTGTTCATCGACCGCTCGGTCAAGAATGTGTATGCGACCATCGCCGAGGCCATTGGGCTGGTGGCGCTGGTGATCTTCGTGTTCCTGCGCACCCTGCGCGCCTCCATCATCCCGCTGGTCACGATTCCCGTGAGCCTGATCGGCACCTTTGCGCTGATGGCGCTGGCCGGCTTCACCATCAACACGCTCACGCTGCTGGCCCTGGTGCTGGCCATAGGCCTGGTGGTCGATGACGCCATCGTGGTGCTGGAGAACATCTTCCGCCACATCGAGGCAGGCCTGGATCCGTTCTCGGCCGCGATCAAGGGCGTGAGGGAAGTCGGCTTTGCCGTGGTCGCGATGACGTTGACGCTGGCCGCGGTCTATGCGCCGCTGGCCTTCACGCCGGGGCGCACCGGCCGGCTGTTCGTGGAGTTTGCGCTGGCGCTGGCCGGCGCGGTGATTGTCTCGGGCTTCGTGGCGCTCACGCTCACGCCGATGATGTGTTCGCTGCTGCTCAGGCACAACCCCAAGCCCCATTTGTTGGATCGCACGATGGAGCGCTGGCTCACGGCCCTGTCCCGCGGCTACGGCCGGGTGCTGCGCTGGCTGGTGACGAGGCGCTGGCAGCCGCGCGAGCCCGGTGCAAGAGGCGGCATCCGGGGCAAGCTGCTGCAGGCGCGCTGGATCGTGGTCGGCGTGATGGCGGCGAGCGCGGTTGCGATCTATGGGGTCTATCCGAGCATGAAGCAGGAGCTGTCGCCGCTGGAAGACCGCGGCACGATTCTGGCCACGGTCAATGCGCCGGACGGCGCGACGCTCGACTACACGAACCGCTATGCGCAGGCGCTGGAGCGCATGGGCCAGCCCTACAAGGAGTTCGACCGGATTTTCGCCAATGTCGGCAACCCCACGGTCTCGCAGGCCAGCGTGGTCTACCGCACCGTGGACTGGGAGGACCGCAAGCGCACGACGCTGGAGCTGGCGCGTGAACTGGCGCCCAAGTTCAACGCGCTGCCCGGTGTCAACGCCTTTGCGATCACCCCCCCTTCGTTGGGCCAGGGCTTTCGCGAGCGACCGCTGAACTTCGTGATCCAGACCTCGGACAGCTATGAGAACCTCAACCGCGTCACCCGCCAGTTCCTGGACGAGATCGCCAGGAACCCCGGCATCCAGTCGCCCGACGTGGACCTGCGCCTGAACAAGCCCGAGCTTCGCATCGAGGTCGATCGCGACAAGGCGGCCGACATGGGCGTGAGCGTCGAGGTGGTGGCCAAGGCGATCGAAACCATGCTGGGCGGGCGCGTCGTGACGCGCTACAAGCGCGACGCGGAGCAGTACGACGTGATCGTGCAGACCCAGGCCAGCGGCCGCAGCACACCCGAGGACATCGACAGCATCCATGTGCGCGGCCGCAACGACACCATGATTCCGCTGTCGGCCCTGGTCAAGGTGCGCGAGAGCGTGGCGCCGCGCGAGCTCAACCACTTCGGCCAGCGCCGCTCGGTGTCGATTACCGCCAATCTGGCGCCCGACTACTCGCTGGGCCAGGCGCTGACCTTCATGAACGAGACGGCCGCCAAGGTGCTCAAGCCCGGCTACGGCACCGACCTCAACGGCACCTCGCGCGAGTTCAGGAGCTCGCAGGGGGCGCTGGCCATCGTGTTCGTGCTGGCCCTGCTCTTCATCTTCCTGGTGCTGTCGGCGCAGTTCGAGAGCTTTGTCGATCCGCTGGTGATCATGCTGTCGGTGCCGCTGTCGATGCTCGGCGCGCTGCTGGCGCTCAAGTGGTCGGGCGGCTCGCTCAATGTGTATTCTCAAATCGGGCTGATCACATTGGTCGGACTGATCACCAAGCATGGCATCCTGATCGTCGAGTTCAGCAACCAGCTGCGCGAGCAGGGGCTGGAGCTGGTCGATGCCCTGGTCCAGGCCGCGAGCCAGCGGCTGCGCCCGATTCTCATGACCACCGGCGCCATGGTGCTGGGCGCCATTCCGCTGGCCACGGCGAGCGGGGCCGGGGCCGAGAGCCGCCAGCAGATCGGCTGGGTGATCGTGGGCGGCATGTCGCTGGGCACGCTGCTGACCATCTTCGTCGTGCCCACGATGTACATGCTGTTTGCGCGCAAGAAGACGCCGGGGGCGATCACCGCCGAGGCCAAGCTCGGCGGTCCTGTGGGCGCCGAATGGGGCCTGAGCAGCTCTTCGCCGGGCCAGGATTTGCCAAACGGATGAGTCTGTCCTATGTTGAAGTTTTGCGCACCATGCCGACCGTCGAGTTCGCCCCGGCCCTGACCCAGCATGTGCCCTGTCCGAAACAGGTGGTGCAGGGCGACACGCTGGGCGCGGCGCTGGAGGCGGCGTTTCGGGCGGCGCCCGGTCTGCGCAGCTACGTGCTCGACGAGCAGGGTGCGGTGCGCAAGCATGTGGCGGTTTTCGTCAATGCGCAGCTGATCGCCAGCCGCAGCGAGCTCGGCATCGCGTTGAACAGCGAAGACAGGGTCCAGGTGTTTCAGGCGTTGACAGGAGGTTGACATGCACACGATCTGGGTCGGCACGCGCAAGGGCTTGTTCGTGGTGCGGCAAGACGGCGGCGGCTGGCGCATCGGCGAGCCGCATTTCCCTGGCGAGCCCGTGACCCAGGTGCTGGTGGACCCGCTCGATGGCGCGTGGTATGCCGCGCTGCGACTGGGGCACTTTGGCGTCAAGCTCAGGAAAAGCACCGACGCCGGCGCCAGCTGGCAGGAAACCGCGGCGCCGGCGTTTCCGCTCAAGCCCAGCGAGGGCCCCTGGAAGGACGACCCCACGCCCTGGAGCGTGGACATGGTCTGGGGGCTGGAGGCGGGAGCGGCCCCGCCATCATCGGCGCCCCCATCGGCGCAATCAGCCGGCCGCTTGTGGGCGGGCTGTCTGCCCGCCGGTTTGTTCACCTCCACTGACGGCGGCGCGAGCTGGCAACTGGTGCAAAGCCTCTGGGAGCAGCCTGGGCGCAAGGACTGGTTTGGCGGCGGCTACGACCTTGCGGGGATCCACAGCATCCTGATCGACCCGCGCGATGCGCGCCATGTCACGGTCGCCGTTTCCTCCGGCGGCGTCTGGCAAAGCCGCGACGCGGGCGAGAGCTGGACCTGCACCTCGGCCGGGCTGAAGGCCGAGTACATGCCGCCCGAGCGGCGCGAGGATCCGAGCATCCAGGATCCGCACCGCATCGCCCAGTGCCTCTCGCAGCCCGATGTGCTGTGGATGCAGCACCACTGCGGCCTGTACCGCTCCAGCAATGGCGGCCAGTACTGGGACGCGATTGCCGCGCCCGCGCCCAGCGGCTTCGGCTTTTGCGTGGCTGCCCATCCGCGGGACCCGTTGCGCGCCTGGGTGGTGCCCGCGCATTCGGATGGCAGGCGCGTCCCGGTCGATGGCCGCATGGTGGTCAACGAAACGCGCGATGGCGGGGCGACGTTCGTCAGCCACAGCGAGGGCTTGCCGCAGCACGATGCCTACCACCTGATCTACCGGCACGCGCTGGCCGTGAGCCCTGATGGGCAGACGCTGGCCATGGGTTCGACCACGGGCGGCTTGTGGCTCAGCGAGGATGAGGGGCAGTCATGGCGCTGCCTGTCCAAGGATCTGCCGCCGATTGCTGTGGTGCGCGTTGAATGAGACCTGGCGCCGGCCAGACTCGGCGCGGTCAGATCACGCCTTCGAACATCATCACGTCGACTTCATCACCCGCGGCCACATCGCCCTGGTCGTGATGCAGCACGATCAGGCCGTTGGCCTGCACCATGGAGCTCAGCACGCCCGAGCCCTGGTTGCCGGTGGTCTGGACCTGCAGCGAACCATCGGGCGCCTGGCTCACGGTGCCGCGCTGGTATTCGGTGCGGCCCGGCTTCTTGCGCAGGGGCTCCAGGCTGCGGGCCTTGAGCAGGGGCGGGGCCTTGGCGCTGCTGCCCATCATCTGCAGCAGGGCGGGGCGCACGAAGGCCAGAAAGGTCACCATCACCGCCACCGGGTTGCCCGGCAGGCCGAAGAGGATGGCCCCCACGCTCCCCGCGCCGCTGCTCGCCGTGGCCGAGATGCGGCCCACGGCCATGGGTCGTCCCGGGCGCATCGCGATGCGCCAGAACGCCACGTCGCCGAGCTGCTTCATCATGGCGCGGGTGAAGTCGGCCTCGCCCACGCTCACGCCGCCGCTGGTGATGATGGCGTCGGCCTGTGTCGCGGCTTGGCGGAAGGCTGCCTCCAGCAGCGCGGGCTCGTCGCGCACCACGCCCAGGTCGATCACCTCGCAGCCCAGCCGCGTGAGCAGGCCGAACACGGTGTAGCGGTTGCTGTCATAGACCGCACCTTCGCGCGGCGACTCGCCCAGGCTCAGGATTTCGTTGCCGGTGGAGAAGTAGGCGACCCGCAGCCGGCGCACCACCTGCACGGTCTTCAGGCCCAGACTGGCCACCAGCCCCAGTGCAGCGGGCGTGAGGTGCTCTCCTTTTTGTAGCGCTGGCCGGCCCTGCATCAGGTCCTCTCCCATCAGGCGGCGGTTGTCGCCGCGGCGCAGCAGCTTCGGCGCGATGGTGATCCGCTCGCCATCGGTCCGGGTGAATTCCTGCGGCACCACGGTGTCCAGCCCCGCGGGCAGCACGGCGCCCGTCATGATCTTCAGGCATTCGCCCCGGCCCACCGTGCCGCGCCAGGCCGCTCCGGCCAAGGCCGTCCCCGCCACCTTGAGCACCAGCGGCTCGTCGGCGGACAGCTGCGAGCCATCGAACGCATAGCCGTCCATCGCCGAGTTGTCGTGCGCCGGCACATTGATGCGCGAGATCACGTCTTGCGCCAGCACCCGGCCCAGCGCATCGAAGATGGCAAGCTCTTCGCTGTCGGTCACCGGCTCGACCAGGCGCGAGAGGAAATCATGGACGGCCCCGGCGCTCAGGGCCTGCGGGTCGTAGCCCTGCAGTTCGGCCGCGATCTGCTCAATCGTTTTCATGCGCCTCGAGCTGGTGCAGGTCGGCCAGGGTGTTGGCGTTGAAGAAAGCCATGGGGTCGTCGCCCGGCCGGTCAAACGGCACGACCACGGTGCGGTGCTGTGCGGTCCAGGCGTCGATCTTGCGTCCGCCGCCACGGATGAACTCGGCCAGGCTGGAGCGCAATTCCACCCGCATCAGGCAGAACACGGGATGGGTGTGCAGTTCGCCGTCTGCCTCGCGCGCAGCGGCCATCGCAATCTCGGCGTTGTCGCGCTCCAGGCCTTCAGCCAGTCGTGCGACCAGATCGGTCGCAAACAGCGGCGTGTCGCAGGGCACGGTGACCAGGTAAGGCGTCTTGCAGTGTTCCAGCCCGGCCAGGAACCCGGCCAGCGGCCCGGCATAGTCGGCCGGGTTGTCGGGCCGTACCGGCCTGCCAAACGCCTCGTACTCGGCCAGATTGCGGTTGGCGTTGATCATGATCTGCTCCACCTGCTGTTGCAGGCGCAGCAAGGCGTGCAGGGCCAGCGCGACGCCGTTGAAGTGCTGCAGGCCCTTGTCCACCCCGCCCATGCGGGAGCCGCGCCCGCCGGCGAGGATCAGACCGGTGATTTCGCGTGCGTCGATCATCCTAGCCTCCGATGTAGCTCATCTCAACGCGCCGCGCCCCGCCTCCGGTGTCGGGCGCCATGCTGCTGCGCAGCTCTGAATAGCGGTCGCTGCGGCCCTGCCAGATATGGCCTATGGCCGAGGCGATGTCCTCATCGCTGGCGCCGCCGCGCAGCAGCGAGCGCAGGTCATGGCCCTGACTGGCAAACAGGCACAGGTAGAGCTTGCCTTCGGTGGACAGGCGGGCGCGGTTGCAGTCGTGGCAGAAGGCCTGGGTCACGCTGCTGATGACGCCGATCTCGCCCACATGCTCCGCGTGCCGGCCGTTGTCGTCGGCATAGCCCCAGCGCTCGGCGGTCTCGCCAACGGCGCTGTGCTCCAGCGGCACCAGCGGCAGTTCGGTCTGCAGCAGCTTGATCACTTCGGCCGAGGGCAGCACCTCGTCCATGCGCCAGCCGTTCGTGGCGCCCACATCCATGTACTCGATGAAGCGCAGCACGATGCCCGTGCCTCTGAAATGCCGCGCCATGGGCAGGATTTCATGCTCGTTGGTGCCGCGCTTGACCACCATGTTGACCTTGATCGGCCCGAGGCCTGCCTCGCGTGCAGCCTCGATGCCCTCCAGAACTTCGGCCACCGGAAAGTCCACATCGTTCATGCTGCGAAACACGCTGTCGTCGAGCCCGTCCAGGCTCACGGTGACGCGCCGCAGGCCCGCGGCCCTGAGCGCCCTGGCCTTGCGCGCCAGCAGCGAACCGTTGGTCGTGAGCGTGAGGTCCAGCGCTTGGCCATCGACGGTGCGCAAGGCCGCGAGCTGCTCGATCAGCAGCTCGAGGTTCTTGCGCAGCAGCGGCTCGCCGCCGGTCAGCCGGATCTTGTGCACGCCATGGGCCACGAACAGCCTGGCCAGGCGCGTGATTTCCTCGAAGCTCAGCAGCGCGTTGTGCGGCAGGTAGGGGTAGTCCTTGTTGAACACCTCCTTGGGCATGCAGTAGCTGCAGCGGAAGTTGCAGCGGTCGGTCACGCTGATGCGCAGGTCGCGCAGGGGCCGGCCCAGTTGGTCGCTCAGCAGACCACTGGCCGCGATGCGTTGTGCAGGCACGGCAGCGGCCAGCGCCGCGATGCGGTGGTCGACCAGGGGAATGACGCGTTCAGACATGGGGCTTCATTTTGCCGCAGCTGCCCCCGCAGGTGGGGCGAAATCTGCCGAAGCCCTGCTTGGCGCGGTGTTAAACGCAGCGCGCGCCGTCGACCTCGATGCACACGCCGCTGATGAAGGCGGCTTCGTCGCTGGCCAGATACAGCGCCGCATTGGCCACGTCCAGCGCGGTGGAGAAGCGCCCCAGCGGGATGGTGGCGAGGAATTTGGCGCGGCGCGCCTCGTCGACCGGACCGCCGGCAAACTCGGCCGCCAGGCCGGTGTCGGGGTTGAACACCGGGTTGATGCAGTTCACGCGGATATTGTCCGGGCCCAGCTCGGCCGCCAGCGATTTCGAAGTGGTGATGACGGCGCCCTTGGAGCCGTTGTACCAGGTCAGCCCGGGGCGCGGCCGCACGCCAGCGGTGGACGCGATGTTGATGAAACTGCCGCCCTGGTTGGCGCGCATCACCGGCACCGCATGGATGGTCGAGAGGTAGATGCTCTTGACGTTGACGGCATAGCATTTGTCGAACTCTTCTTCGCTGACTTCGAGCGCCGGGCGGTTGCGGTGCGTCCAGCCCGCGTTGTTGACCATCACGTCGAGCCTGTCGTGGCGCTGCACGGCGGCATCGACCAGCGCCTTCATGTCGGCCGACCTGGTGACGTCGGCCGCAAAGAACGAAGCCATGCCGCCGGCTTGCACGATCTCGGCCGCGACCTTCTCGCCCAGCGCAGCATTGATGTCGTTGACGATGACCTTCGCTCCCTCGGCCGCCAGCCGCCTGGCAATGCCTTCGCCGATGCCGCCGCCGGAGCCGGTGACGATGATGGATTTGTCTTTCAATCGCATGTCGATCTCCTTGTGCTACTTGTTTGATGGCGCCTTGCGCATGCGCCGCATGGCCTCGGAGCCTGTTTCTCTTCATGAGCAGGCGCGCGGCGGCACCTGCGGGCTCAGCCGTGGCGGATCGCCACGGTCTTGAGCGTCGTGAACCCGTACAGCGCCTCGAAGCCCTTCTCGCGCCCGTAGCCCGAGGACTTGACGCCGCCGAACGGCAGCTCCACGCCGCCGCCTGCGCCGTAGCTGTTGATGAAGACCTGGCCGCTTTTCACGCGCCTGGCCATGCGCAGCTGGCGTGCGCCGTCGCGCGTCCAGATGCCGGCAACCAGGCCGAACTGGGTGGCATTGGCGAGTTCGACTGCATGGTCCTCGTCGCGAAAGCTCATCGCGGCCAGCACGGGGCCGAACACTTCTTCCTGCGCCAGGCGGTGCATGACCGGCACGTCGCGCAGCAGCGTGGGGGCCTGGTAGTAGCCGCTCTCCGGCGCCTCGTCGACGATCTGGCCTTGCGCGACCATGGGGATGCCTGCGACCTGAGCATCGCTCAAAAAGTCCCACACGCGCTGCTGCTGGCTTTGGCGGATCAGCGGGCCGACGTCCAGGTCCATCGCCGCGGGGCCGACGCGCAGGTTCTCGAAGGCCTGGCCCAGGCGCACCAGCAGCGGCTCGTAGATGGCCTCATCGACCAGCAGGCGCGAGCCGGCCGAGCAGGTCTGGCCGGCGTTTTGCACGATGGCGTTGATGACCATGGGAATCGCGGCGTCGAGGTCGGCATCGGCAAAAATGAGCTGCGGGCTCTTGCCGCCGAGCTCCAGCGTGACCGGGCAGTGCCGCTCGGCCGCCACCTGCTGGATCAGGGTGCCGACCTTGGGGCTGCCGGTGAAGCTGATGTGGTCGATGCCTGGGTGGCGCGCCAGCGCGTCGCCCACCTCGTGGCCGTAGCCGGTCACGATGTTGATGGCGCCGGCGGGGAAGCCGACCTCGGCCGCGAGCTGGGCCACGCGGATCAGCGACAGGCAGGCGTCTTCGGCCGGCTTGACCACGCAGACATTGCCCGCCGCCAGTGCGCCGCCGACGCTGCGCCCGAAGATCTGCATCGGGTAGTTCCAGGGGATGATGTGGCCGGTCACGCCGTGCGGCTCGCGCCAGGTGAAGACGCTGTAGCCGTCCTGGTAGGGAATGGTTTCGCCGTGCAGCTTGTCGCAGGCTCCGGCGTAGAACTCGAAGTAGCGCACCAGCGCCGCCGCGTCGGCCCGGGCCTGCTTGGTGGGCTTGCCGCAGTCGCGCTGCTCGATCGCGGCGAGCTCCTCGGCGTGCTCGGCCACCTTGATCGACAGGCGCATCATCAGGCGCCCGCGCTCGGCGGCGCTGAGCTTGCTCCAGACGGCGTCCAGGCACTGGCGCGCGGCGCGCACGGCGGCGTCGATGTCCTGCGCGTTGCTGCGCTGCAGCTCGTCAAAGGGCTGTCCGTCCGACGGATCGATCACCGCAAGGGTGCGGCCCGAGGAGGAGGGCAGGGAGGCGTTGGCGATGTAGTTGAGTTGCATGGTGCAATTTTGCTCCAAACCGCGCCTGATGCTTTGTGTGCATGGCAAGACGCCCGCGGCGCAGGCAACGATTGCCTTGAGTGCTATTAAATTAATAGCTAATGAATTACCGTGGCCATTTTTCACGGACGCCACATCATGCGCATGCTTATTAAAAGAGTTCTCATGGGCCTGGGTGTTCTGCTGGCCCTGGGGCTTGCCGGCCTGGCCTGGCTGTTGCATCAGCACCCCTCGCTGCTGCCCTATGGCGCCCTGGGCTGGAGGGGTCCGGCGCCCGCCGCACCGGCGCTCAAGGTCAGCTTTCTGGGCGTGGCCACGCTGCTGCTCGACGATGGCGATACGGCCATCTTGACCGACGGCTTCTTCTCGCGGCCCGGCAAGCTGCAGACCCTCCTGGGCCAGGTCGCGCCCGACCTGGACGCCATCTCGCGCGGCCTGCAGCGCGCGGGCATCCCCTCCAGAACCGGCAAGCTCGCGGCCGTGATTCCCGTGCATTCGCACTACGACCATGCGATGGATGCGCCCGAGGTGGCCAGGCGTACCGGTGCGCTGCTGCTGGGATCGGAATCCACCGCCAATGTGGGACGCGGCTGGGGCCTGGCCGAATCGCAAATCCGGGTGGCGAAGCTGGGCGAGCCCATGAAGTTCGGCCGCTTCACCGTCACGATGTTCCCGGGCCGCCATGCACCCACGGGCATCACCGGCGGCGAAATCACGCAGCCGTTGAAGCCGCCGGTGCGTGCCACCGAGTACAAGGAAGGCAGGAGTTATATCGTCCTCGTCCAGCACGAAGGCAGGAGTCTGATGATCGTCGGCAGCGCGGGCTTCGAGCCGGGCGCACTCAAGGGCGTGCAGGCCGATGTGGTGCTGCTGGGCATAGGCGCGCTGGGCCCGCGGCCCGACAGCTATCGCGACGCGCTGTGGCGCGAGGTGGTCGCCGGCGTCAAGGCCAGGCGCGTGATTCCCATTCATTGGGACGACTTCTGGCTGCCGTCCGACCAGCCCATCAGGCCCATGCCGCCACCGCTCGACAACTTTGACGTGTCGATGGCCTTTCTGCGCGAGCGTGGCGCGAAGGAGGGCGTGGACATTCGCCTGCCGCTGCAGTGGCAGGCCATGGCCCTGTGGGCGGGCTTGTCAACGGGTCTGTCGCCCTCGCGGACCGGTGGCGACACGCTATCAAATCGGTAGCAAATGAAAAGACCCGCCGAAGCGGGCCTGGTCCGCAGCGGCTGCCGGCCTATTTCGCGGTCGCCGCAGCCGGCGCCGGGGCCGCCGGTGCTGTGGCCGTCACGGCTGGCGGCGTCTGCGTCTTCGCAGCCGCCGGCGCTTCGCCGCCATGGAACTTCACCACCAGCGGCACGATCAGCAGGGCCACGATGTTGATGATCTTGATCAGCGGGTTCACCGCCGGGCCGGCCGTGTCCTTGTAGGGGTCGCCCACGGTGTCTCCGGTCACGGCGGCCTTGTGGGCCTCGGAGCCCTTGCCGCCGTGGTTGCCGTCCTCGATGTATTTCTTGGCGTTGTCCCAGGCGCCGCCGCCGGTGCACATGGAAATCGCGACGAACAGGCCGGTCACGATCGTGCCCATCAGCAGGCCGCCCAGCGCCTTGGGGCCCAGGACCAGGCCGACCACGATGGGCACGACCACGGGCAGCAGCGAGGGAATCACCATTTCCTTGATCGCGGCGGTGGTCAGCATGTCTACGGCGGTGTCGTATTCAGGCTTGCCGCTGCCGTCCATGATGCCCTTGATCTCGCGGAACTGGCGACGCACCTCCACCACCACCGAGCCGGCGGCGCGGCCCACGGCCTCCATCGCCATGGCGCCGAACAGGTAGGGGACCAGGCCGCCGATGAACAGTCCGATGATCACCATCGGGTCGCTCAAATCAAAGCTGATGGCGCGGCCATAGCTCTCCAGCTTGTGGGTGTAGTCGGCAAACAGCACGAGGGCGGCCAGGCCGGCCGAGCCGATCGCATAGCCCTTGGTCACGGCCTTGGTGGTGTTGCCGACAGCATCCAGCGGGTCCGTGATCTCGCGCACGCTGGCGGGCAGCTCGGACATTTCAGCAATGCCGCCAGCGTTGTCGGTGATGGGCCCATAGGCATCGAGCGCCACGACGATGCCGGCCATGCTCAGCATCGCGGTGGCTGCCGTGGCAATGCCGTACAGGCCGCCCAGCGCGTAGGCGGTGATGATGGCGATGCAGACGCAGAGCACCGGCCAGGCGGTGGAGCGCATCGACACGCCCAGGCCCGCGATGATGTTGGTGCCGTGTCCCGTGGTGGACGCCTGGGCGATGTGCTGCACCGGCGAGTACTGCGTGCCGGTATAGAACTCGGTGATCCAGACCAGCGCGCCGGTCAGCACCAGGCCGACGGCGCAGGCGCCGAACAGCCTGAGCTGGCTGCCGCTGGCGGCGATCGCGTTGTCGGGGATCAGCCACTGCGTGACAAAGTAAAAGGCGACCAGCGACAGCGCGCCGGCCACGGCCAGGCCCCGGTACAGCGCCGGCATCACGTTCTTCATGCCGGGCGAGGCCTTGACGAAGAAGCAGCCGATGATGGAGGCGACGATGGACACGGCACCCAGTGCCAGCGGATAGACCACGGCCGCGGTGCCGGCGCCGGTGACCAGCAGCGCGCCCAGCACCATGGTGGCGATCAGCGTCACGGCGTAGGTCTCGAACAGGTCGGCCGCCATGCCGGCGCAGTCCCCCACGTTGTCGCCCACGTTGTCGGCGATCACGGCCGGGTTGCGCGGGTCGTCTTCCGGGATGCCGGCTTCGACCTTGCCCACCAGGTCGGCGCCCACGTCCGCGCCCTTGGTGAAGATGCCGCCCCCTAAGCGCGCGAAGATCGAGATCAGCGAGGCGCCGAAGGCAAAGCCGATCAGCGGGGTGAGCAGGGTGGTCAGCTGACGATCGGGCGTGAGGCTGCCGTTGCCCACCAGATACCAGTAGAACGCCGTCACGCCCAGCAGGCCCAGCCCCACGACCAGCATGCCGGTGATGGCGCCTCCGCGAAACGCCACGTCCAGCGCCGGGCCGATGCCCCGGGTGGCGGCCTGGGCGGTACGCACGTTGGCGCGCACCGAGACGTTCATGCCGATGAAGCCGCAGGCGCCCGACAGCAGGGCGCCCACACAGAAGCCCGCGGCGGTCTTGACGTCGAGAAAGAGGCCGATCAGCACGGCCAGCACCAGGCCTGCGAGGGCGATGGTCTTGTACTGCCGCGCCAGGTAGGCGGCGGCGCCGGTTTGGATGGCGGCTGCAATGTCCTGCATCCGCGTATTGCCTGCATCCTGGGAAAGGATCCAGCTGCGGGCCCAGAAGCCGTAAACCACGGCGACGAGCCCACAAACGAGCGCCAGAATCAGCGCCGGGTTGCCTGTCATGGAAATCTCCTGTGTTGTTTTCGCTTGGAAGGGGTTCAACGCTTTGGAGGGACCCCCGCTGCGTTGCTTCCTCGCGCCCAGCAGCAGGGGACGATTGGCCAACCGGCGCAATGTAACTTGAAAAAGCGAATCGCCGCGCGGGGCGCAAGGGGGGAGTCAGTAAAATCAGGGTTAATCCCGATCTTTCATCATCAACTGCACTACAAGCCATGTCTCTCGACAAAGTCACCCCGGGCAAGAACGTTCCCGACGCCTTCAACGTGATCATCGAAATCCCGATGAACGCCGATCCGATCAAATACGAAGTCGACAAGGAGTCCGGCGCCATCTTCGTGGACCGCTTCATGGGCACGGCCATGCACTACCCCACGAACTACGGCTATGTGCCCCAAACCATCAGCGGCGACGGCGATCCGGTGGACGTGCTGGTGATCACGCCGTTTCCGCTGATCCCCGGCGTGGTCGTGACCTGCCGCCCGATCGGCATCCTGAAGATGCAGGACGAAGCCGGCGACGACGCCAAGGTGCTGGCCGTGCCCGCCGACAAGATCCTGCCGATCTACACCCATTGGCAAAAGCCCGAAGACATGAACCCGCTGCGCCTGAAGGCCATCAGCCACTTCTTCGAGCACTACAAGGACCTGGAGGCCGGCAAGTGGGTCAAGGTCCTGGGCTGGGAAGGTCCGGAGGCGGCCAAGAAGGAAATCACCGACGGCATGGCCAATTTTCAGAAGGCCCACTCCTGAGGCAGAACATGCCTGCAGCCCTCGTGAAGAGGGCGTAGTACGCTGTCAAAAATGAAGCGCCTGCGGCGAGAGCCGCAGGCGCTTTTTTCACGCGAGTTTGAATGGGGACTGGCGAATCAGGCGCGCGCCGGGTCGGGGAAGATCAGGCCCTTGAGTCCATGGAGGCCGTGGCGGTCGAAGGCGCGCCAATGGCCTTCGGGCTGGGCCAGCCGGTCGGCCACCACCCACCAGGCGCTGGGGTTCAGGCCCATGCCGAAATGGCTGGCCACGACTTCCACGTTCTCGGTCTGCGGGTTGTCGGCGCTGGGCGCTTGCAGGCTTCCCTGCCAGGCCACCATACCGTCGCTGCGCGAGTAGATGCTGGTGGTGGGCACGGGCGGGGCGGCGGGCAGGTCGTACTGCTCGGCTTCCTGCTGCGGGTTGTGGCCACTGGCCCATTCGTACAGCCGCCAGGCACGGGTGCTCTGAGGCGGACCGGCAAATGGCGCGCCCAGGGTGATCACGCAGCGCACCTTGTCCGGCATCTGCTTGGCCAGCTCCCGCGCATAGACGCCGCCCAGGCTCCAGCCGACCAGGCTGACCTTGCGCTGGCTGCGCTCAAAAGTGTCGGCCAGTTGGCACTGGGCGACTTGCAGCACACCGGCGCGCGGCCCCCAGTTGAAACCCTGGTTCCAGCCCTGGGTGGCGTAGCGCAGCGAGCCGAGGTAGCGGCGCAGGGGCGCGGTGGTGGCGTCATTGGCGCCCAGGCCCGGGAACACGATCACCCCATGGCCGTCGCCTGCGCGCGCGCGCCGCAGCACCGGCCAGGCCGCCAGCACCGAGCCGAACTCCCAGGGCGCGCGCAACTCCAGCGCGAGCAGGGCCAGGCTGGGCGGGCGTAGCGCGTGCGGATGTCGTTGTCGATCTGCCATGGTCTGAACGCTAGCAGTTTTGGCTTTCCAGGTTGAGGGTTTGGCCCCTAGTGGCGGCAAGGGCACATCGGCTCGCGCTGGCCCGGATCGTCCAGGCGGTTGTGGACTGTCGTGCGCCTTGTCTGCCCGTTGTTTGACAGGGATCAATACCTCGCCGCCCTGATGGAGCCCAATGGACTTTCGGATGGCGCCTGACCCGTTGCCGCAGGGACGCCGTCGCAGGGGGCTCGCCCCACCGGGGTCGGGGCCCGAAGGAGTCATGATGAACAAGCTGCTGATGCTGATGGCTGCAGTCTTGCTGCCGCTGGCGGGGCTGTCGCAAACAGGGGGGCTGCCCGGCTTTCAGGTCGGCAATGCCGCGAGCCTCGCGGGCGTGGAGCGCGTCAAGCAGGTGTTGGTGCCCCCGCCTGCGGTGCCCGCTCACGCGCAAATCAACACCGGCAAGCCACGCATCGTCGAGGTGCGCCTGGTGATCGAAGAAAAGGAGATCGAGGTCGCGCCTGGCGCGTTCGTCTGGGCCTTTACCTTCAACGGCAGCGTGCCCGGACCGCTGATCGTGGCCCACGAAGGTGACTACGTCGAGCTGACGCTGGTGAACCCCAAAACCAGCCAGCTTCCTCACAACATTGATTTTCATGCGGCCACAGGGGCAATGGGCGGCGGCGACCTGACCATGGTGGCCCCCGGCCAGGAGGTGGTGCTGCGCTGGAAGGCCACCAGGGCGGGCGTGTTTGTCTACCACTGCGCCCCCGGTGGCACGATGGTGCCCTGGCATGTGGTGCATGGCATGAACGGCGCCGTGATGATCCTGCCGCGCGATGGCCTCAAGGATGCCAACGGCACGGCCATTCGCTACGACAGTGCCTACTACATCGGCGAGCAGGATTACTACCTGCCCAGGGCGGCGGACGGCAGCTACAAGCGCTATGCCGGCCCCGCGCTTTCGCTCCATGACGATCTGCAAGTCATGCGCGGGCTGATTCCCACGCATGTGGTGTTTGGCGGCAAGGCCGGCGCGCTCACAGGCCGCAATGCGATGAAGGCCGGCGTGGGCGAGACCGTGCTGTTCATCCATTCGCAGGCCAACCGGCCGTCCTATCCCCACCTGATCGGAGGCCATGCCGACTATCTGTGGGAGCGTGGCAAATTCAATGACCCGCCCGCGCGCGGGCATGAGAGCTGGAGCATCGCGGCAGGCTCTGCCGGGGCTTTTGTCTACACCTTCAGGCAGCCGGGAGCCTATGCCTATTTGTCCCACAACCTGATCGAGGCCACCATGCTCGGCGCGGTCGCGCACATCGTGGTCGATGGAAAGTGGGACAACGACTTGATGCAGCAGGTCAGGCCCGCCACCGCGATCAAGTAGCGCGCTCAGGGCCTGGGGGCCTTGAACGGGCTGCGCTGGTCCAGATCCGCCAGGTAGTGCTGGATGCCTTGCCCCTCGCGCGCCAGGAACCGCTCGACCGCATCGGCAAACGCCGGGTGCGCCAGCCAGTGGGCCGAGGTGGTTTTCACGGGCATCAGGGCACGGGCCATTTTGTGTTCGCCCTGGGCCCCGCCTTCAAAGCGCCGGTAGCCCTGTGCAATGCACCATTGCAGCGGCTGGTAGTAGCAGGCCTCGAAGTGCAGGCAGTCCACGCGTTCGAGCGCGCCCCAGTAGCGGCCATAGGCCACTCTTTCTTCGTCTCTTGAATTGTTTTGGCCTGAAGCCCCTATGGATACGGCGTCAATTGCTATCAAACTGGTAGCAATCGGCCGCCCGGCACGTTCGGCCACGAACAGCAGCCAGTGCTCCACCATGGTGTCGGCCATGCGCTGGAAGAAGTCGCGGTTCAGATACGGCGCGTTGCCGTGCTCGTGGTAGGTGCGCTCGTAGCAGCGGTAGAAAAAGTCCCAGTCCCGCGCGCCGATGTCGCGCCCCTGCGACCAGCGAAAGCTCACCCCGGCTTGCTCCACCTTGCGCCGCTCCTGGCGGATCTTCTTGCGCTTGTCCTGCGACAGCGAGGCGAGAAAGTCCTCGAAGCTCGCATAGCCGGGCACGGTGTTCTTCCAGTGAAACTGCACGTTGTGGCGCAGCATCAGCCCTGCGTCTGTACAGGCGGCCGCATCGTCGTCGCTGGCGAACAGCAGGTGCAGCGACGACAGCTTTTCATCGCGGCACAGCGTCAGCAGGGCCTCGATCAGGGCCCGCCGTGCCGCGGCATCGCGCGCCAGCAGCCGTGCGCCGGGCACGGGCGTGAAGGGCGAGGCCACCAGGGCCTTGGGGTAGTAAGACAACCCGTGCTGCTCGTAGGCATTGGCCCAGGCCCAGTCGAACACGTACTCGCCATGGGAATGGTCCTTGAGGTAGAAGGCGCAGGCCGCCAGCAGCAGCTCGCCCCGCCAGAGCGTGACGAACCTGGGATGCCAGCCGGTGGCGGGACAGGCGCTGCCGCTTTGCAGCAGGGCGGCCAGGTACTCGTGCCGCATGAAGGGGCTGGCACCGGCCTGGGCGGCGAGCAGCTCGTTCCAGCGCTTCGCGTTCACCTGAAGCGGCGAGGTCAGGACCCGAATGACATAATCGACTGAGTTGCTTCCCATCGCTTCCATGACTCTCAAACTCTGTATTGCCCAGCTCGATTTTGTCGTCGGCGACATGCCGGGCAATGCGCAAAAAATCATCGCCGCGGCGCGCACGGCCCACGCGCAAGGGGCGCGCCTGCTACTCACGCCTGAGTTGTCCATTTGCGGCTACGCGGCGGAAGACCTGTTCCTGCGCCCCGCCTTCATCGCGGCCTGTGATGATGCCGTGAAAACGGTGGCCCGCGAACTCGCCGGGTTAAGCGACATGGTCGTGGTGGTCGGCCATCCGAGCGGCGGCGACACCCGTACCAAGTCGGTGGCCATCCAAAGCCGTCACAACGCTGCCAGCGTGCTCAGCGAAGGCCGGGTGGTCGCCACCTATGCCAAGCGCGAGCTGCCCAACTACCAGGTGTTCGACGAGCGCCGCTACTTCACGCCGGGCCGCGGCGTTTGCGTGTTCCAGGCCGGCGGCGTGAGGATCGGCCTGCTGATCTGCGAAGACGCGTGGTTTGAAGAGCCGGCCCGGCTGGCCCAGGAGGCCGGGGCCGAACTGCTGGCCGTGATCAACGCATCGCCCTTCCATGTGGGCAAGGGCGGCGAGCGCATCGAGCGCATGGCTGACCGTGCCCGTGCCGTGGGCCTGCCCCTGGTCTATGCGCATCTGGTCGGCGGGCAGGACGAAGTGGTGTTTGACGGCAGCTCGTTTGCGCTGCACGCCGACGGTTCACTTGCGGCCCGGGCCGAGAGTTTCAAGGAAAAACTGTTCGAAGTCCAGGTCCAGCGTTCGGGAGATGCCATGGATCTGGTAGGGGATATCGCTGCCGAGCGCACGCCGGAGGCCGAGCTGTGGGACGCGCTGGTGCTGGGGGTGCGCGACTACATCGGCAAGAACGGCTTTCCCGGCGCGATCCTGGGCCTGTCCGGCGGCATCGATTCCGCCCTGGTGCTGGCCATTGCCGTGGATGCGCTGGGCCCGGACAAGGTGCGCACCGTGATGATGCCCTCGCCCTACACGGCCGACATCAGCTGGATCGACGCGCGCGATATGGCGGCTCGCCTGGGCGTGCGCTACGACGAGATTTCCATCCGGCCCGAATTCGAGTCCTTCAAGGCCTCGCTGGCCGGCCAGTTCGAGGGTCGGCCGGAAGACGCGACCGAGGAAAACATCCAGGCGCGCATTCGCGGCACGCTGCTGATGGCGCTGTCCAACAAGTTCGGCAGCATCGTGCTGACCACCGGCAACAAATCCGAGTTGGCCACCGGCTACTGCACGCTGTACGGCGACATGGCGGGCGGCTTTGCCGTGATCAAGGACCTGGCCAAGACCACGGTGTTCCGGCTGGCGCGCTGGCGCAACGAGAACGACCCCTATGGCACGGGCGCCAGTCCGATTCCCGAGCGCATCATCACCCGGCCGCCGAGCGCCGAGCTGCGCCCCGACCAGAAGGACCAGGACAGCCTGCCGCCGTACGAAGTGCTCGACGCCATCGTGGAGCGCTACATGGAGAACGACGAGCCCATGGAGGACCTCATTGCCGACGGCTTCGACCGCACCGACGTGGAGCGTGTCACGCGCCTGATCAAGATCAACGAATACAAGCGCCGCCAGGCCCCGGTCGGGATCCGCGTGACCCACCGCAGCTTCGGCAAGGATTGGCGCTATCCTGTCACCAGCAAATTTCGCGCATAAGGAGCCCGCATGAAACAGATCACCGCCGTCGTCAAACCCTTCAAGCTCGAGGAGGTGCGCGAAGCCCTGGCCGAATGCGGCGTCACCGGCCTGACCGTGACCGAAGTCAAGGGCTTTGGCCGCCAGAAAGGCCACACCGAGCTCTACCGCGGCGCCGAATACGTGGTGGACTTCCTGCCCAAGGTGAAGGTGGAAGTGGTGGTGAAGTCCGACGATGTGGACCGCTGCGTCGACGCCATCGTCAAGGCCGCCCGCACCGGCAAGATCGGCGACGGCAAGATCTTCGTCACCAGCGTCGAGCGCGTCGTGCGCATCCGCACGGGTGAACTCGACGAAGCCGCTGTTTAGGTCGGCGTGGGAAGAGGTTGAGTGTTCAGCGTTCGGCGTTCAGCGTTCAGCGTTCAGCGTGGGGAGAGGTTCGGCGTTCAGTGTTGAGCGTTCAGCGTGGAAGTCAGGCACATGCTGGCAACGCTCAACGCTCAACGCTCAACGCTCAACGCTCAACGCTCAACGCTCAACGCTCAACGCTCAACGCTCAACGCTCAACGCTCAACTCAAATCGCCTCCAGCCGGGGCTCTGGCGCCATGCCGGCCGCCTGGACAAGCTCTTTGAGCAGCGTCTGCGCTTCGCGGCCTGTCCGGATCAGGCTCATCTGCCAGTCGCTCATGAACTGATGCTCCACGGTTGACTGCAGGAAAGCCATCAGGCCGTCGTAATAGCCGGCCATATTGAGCAGGCCGATCGGCTTGTCGTGGTAGCCCAGCTGCCGCCAGGTCCAGACTTCGAACAGCTCCTCGAACGTGCCGATGCCGCCGGGCAGCGCCACAAATGCGTCGGCGCGCTCGGCCATCATGCGCTTGCGCTCGTGCATGGTGTCAACGATGTACAGCTCAGTGCAGCTCGTGTTGGCCAACTCCTTCTCCACCAGAGCCTTCGGGATGATGCCCACCACGCGGGCGCCGGCCTCGATCGCGGCGTCCGCCGCGATGCCCATCAGGCCGCTCTTGCCGCCACCGTAGACCAGCTGGCCACCGTGCTGGCCGATCCAGCGGCCCACCGTGCGGGCGGTCTCGACGAATCGGGGATCGACGCCCTGGCGGGAGCCGCAGTAAACACAAATCGAGAATGCAGGTGTCATGGCATGAATCTCTGAAACAGGGCGGCGACCCAGATGCCGCCACACAACAACAAGCTGAGCAGAACAGCGGCGCTGCCCATGTCCTTGGCGCGCTTGGACAGGCCGTGCCATTCGGGGCCTATGCGGTCGATGGCCGTCTCGATGCCGGTGTTGAGCAGCTCGACGATCATCACGATCAGCACCGAACCGGCCAGCAGTGCGATTTCGACCCAGCTGCGCCCCAGCCAGAACGCCAGGGGCACAAGCACCAGGGCCGCCATGGCTTCCTGCCGGAAAGCCGTTTCTCCCCAGCCGGCCCGCAGGCCTTCCATCGAATAGCCCATGGCATGCCAGACCCGGATGAAGCCGCTGCGGTTTTTTTGGGGGTTGGCGGCGGCGCTGGGTTGGGAGCGGGGGGCTCGGAATGACATGCAGGGATTGTCGCCGAGGAAGATGACGTCCGTGGGCTACCTGCTCAAGGGCGGCGACGAGACCAGCCGGGTGCCGGCCAAGGCGTCATGCCAGAATTGCCGCTGCGGATGGAAGCGGCTCAGGAGGGCCCAGACGGCGACCCAGCCGATGATGATGACAACGGACTCGCCGACCGGCAGTGAAAACGGCGCCAAAGCCGCCAGCGCCGGCAGAAACCACAGCCAGCTCAGGGCATAGCGCCACAGGGCGCGGGCCTGCGAGACGGGCCGGCCGAAGCGGTCCACCAGCCGGATGTTCCAGGTCTTCATGGCCAGCGTTTGACCCTTGGCCCAGAACCAGGTGAAGTAAATGCCGAACACCACGAACAGGAAAGCCTGCAGCGCATGGCGGTTGTCCATGGCGTTGCGGGTCTGGCTGAGCGTGCCGAACAAGTAGCCCGCGATGAACACCACGCCAAACATCAGCATGCCTTCATAGAGCCAGCACGCCATGCGGCGCCAGAGGCTGGGTGCTATCAAATTAATAGCTGACTGCGATTGATCGGCCGGAATCTGGACGTGAGTTGACTCAAACTTCGAAGTCATGGGTACGGGCAGGGCATTACTGCTGCGGGGCAGCGGGCGCAGGCTGAGGCAGCAGGGTGCGGGGGCCCACCTGGTCGGGCGCGACCGCAATCTTGGGCGGGTGTTTGGGGTTTTGCTTCACGGTCGGCACCTCGGCCAGCTTTTGCCGGGAAACCGGTTTGACGGCGGTTGCCGCCCCGGCCGGCTTCGCCGAGGCGCGAGCCGCCAGCTTCTGCTTTTCCTCGGGGCTCAAGGCCTGGTAAGCCTCCCATTGGGCGGCCTTGTCGGTGGGGGCCAGCTGCCTGGTTTCGGCGAAGTTCAGACGGGCCTGGGAGCGCTGCTGCGGACTGAGCGTCGCCCAGTCGGTCATGCGGCTGTGCAGCTTGGCCTGTTCGGCAGGCGGCATATGGGGGTAGTTTTGCGACAGCGCCAGCCATTTGCGCTTGCGTGCCTCGTCCAGGCTGTTCCAGATGCCGGCCAGCGGCTGCAGGGCCTGCTGCTGGGCCGGCGTCAGCTCATTCCACGCCGGTCTTGACGAAGCATTTGAATGGGGCGCGACAGGTTTTGCCGTGGCAAGCTGGGCCGGCGGCGCGGTTTGCGCCAGCGCGCTGGACGCGCCCAAGCTCCAGGTGAGCAGACAGACTGCGCCAAAAGCAGCCGCGCCCGTCGCGAGCGGGTGAGGCTTTTGCACGGGCGCCTGTTGTGTGATGTTCATCGACACCTATTAGTCCTGATTTCCACCGGTTTTGAGGAACTGAACAAAGCCGGGATCCGCATAGGCAGCCGGAGGCAGGTCGTCGGTCAGCAAAGCGGCATCGACCTCAGCCACTTCATTGGCACGGTTCTCGTTCTGGATGACATGAATGGCCACCAGGCCGCTCACCAGGGCAATCAGCGGCAAGGCCGATGCAATGCTGCTCCACCAGCTCAGACCTTCGTCGCCAAATGTCAGGGCGGCAGCACCGCCGGATGCCGCCACCGAGGAGGCGGTACGGACTTTGACGATCTTGCGCCTGGACAGGGCCTGAACGCGGGCCGCACGCAGGCGCTCCGAGATGTCATGCGGCAAATCGGTCGCGCCCTCTGCCAGGCGTGCTGCCACCTTCAGGCCATAACGGTCCTGGAGAACGTGGGTTTGGTGTTGCAGCGAATTGGTCATGGTTGTATTCCCTTTGCCTTCAGTGCTTTGCTGAGGGCTTGGACGGCACGGGAGCAGTGTGTCTTGACACTGCCTTCCGAACAGCCCATAGCGGCCGCCGTTTCGGCGACATCCATTTCTTCCCAGTAACGCATCAGAAAGGCTTCTCGTTGACGGGCCGGCAACTCCTGGATCTGGAGTTCGATCTCTCGCAGAACCTGGGCCCGCCGTGTCGCGTCCTCGGCACTTTCTGTGCGCTCTGAGTCGTGTGTCGACTGCAAAGTTTCCAAAATATCGAATTCCCCGTCCTCCGACGGGGATTCAAAGTCGCTCAGGTTGGAAAACAGGGCGTTGCGCGTCTTCTGGCGGCGAAACCAGTCCAGCGTGCAGTTGGACAGAATGCGCTGAAACAGCATGGGCAACTCTGCCGCCGGCTTGTCGCCGTAATGCTCGGCGAGTTTCATCATGCTGTCCTGCACGATGTCCAAGGCGGCTTCCTCGTTGCGCACGTGGTAGATCGAGCGTTTGAAGGCCCGTTTTTCAACGCTTTTCAGGAAATCTGAGAGTTCTTGTTCGGTAGCCAAAAGGGGTCAAGCCGGGATGGCCGTGCAGTGAAAGGAGTCTCGGGGGTGGTGCGTATTGCTATTCTCGCGGCACGCCTTCGGGGCAAATTATGGCATTGCGCTGCGATTATTCCGCGGCCCGGAGCGGTCACGGCGTTGTGCAGTGCGATAATGTGAATTGCAAGTCAAAAAGGCAAACGGGTCACGGTCCGGCGCGGCAAGCAGCTCGCCCATGGTCGTGGGCCCAAAGTTCCAACACGGCTCCACAAGAGTGCGTCAAGGAGCACCCAAGGTTTTTCGTTAGAGAAATTCGCAAAGGTTGATCATGGAAATTTCAAAGACCGAAATCGCGTCGGCAGCTGCCGTGTCCTCTGGCGCGCAAGAGCTCCGGGGCGCAGAAATCCTGGTGAAGGCGCTCCAGGCCGAGGGCGTCAAATACGTCTGGGGCTACCCCGGTGGGGCCGTTCTTCACATTTACGACGCCTTCTACAAGCAGGACACCATCCAGCATGTGCTGGTGCGCCACGAGCAGGCCGCCGTCCATGCCGCTGACGGGTATGCCCGTGCCACGGGCGATGTGGGCGTCGCCCTGGTGACGTCCGGCCCTGGCGTGACCAATGCGATCACCGGCATCGCCACGGCCTACATGGACAGCATCCCGATGGTGATCATCACGGGACAGGTGCCGACGCCGGCGATCGGCCTGGACGCTTTTCAGGAGTGCGACACCGTGGGCATCACGCGCCCCATTGTCAAGCACAACTTCCTGGTGAAAGACGTGCGCCAGATGGCCGAGACCCTGAAGAAGGCCTTCCATATTGCCAGGAGTGGACGTCCCGGCCCCGTGGTGGTGGACATTCCGAAGGACGTCTCATTCCACAAGACCGCCTACACCGGCTACCCCAAGAGCGTGGAGATGCGCTCCTACAACCCGGTGCGCAAAGGCCATGGCGGGCAGATCCGCAAGGCCCTGCAGCTGCTGATGTCGGCCAAGCGGCCCTATGTCTACACCGGGGGCGGCGTGCTGTTGGGCAACGCAACCCAGGAACTGCGCACCCTGGTGGACATGCTGGGCTACCCCTGCACCAACACGCTGATGGGCCTGGGCGCCTATCCGGCAAGCGACCGCAAGTTCCTTGGCATGCTGGGCATGCACGGAACCATCGAGGCCAACAACGCCATGCAGAACTGCGACGTGCTGCTGGCCGTGGGCGCGCGTTTCGACGACCGCGTGATCGGCAACCCCAAGCATTTCGCACAGAACGAACGCAAGATCATCCACGTCGATATCGATCCCTCGAGCATCTCCAAGCGCGTCAAGGTCGATATCCCCATCGTCGGCGATGTCAAGGACGTGCTGACCGAGCTGATCGCCATGATCAAGGAATCCGGCCTCAAGCCCGACGCCCATGCCTTGGGCGGCTGGTGGGACACCATAGAAGGCTGGCGCAAGCGCGACTGCCTGAAGTACGACCGCGACAACAAGGAAGTCATCAAGCCCCAGTATGTGGTCGAGACGCTGTGGAACCTGACCAAGGATGTCGACACCTATATCACGTCCGACGTCGGCCAGCACCAGATGTGGGCGGCCCAGTACTACAAGTTCGACCAGCCGCGCCGCTGGATCAACTCCGGCGGGCTGGGCACCATGGGCGTGGGCATTCCCTACGCCATGGGCATCAAGCTGGCCAAGCCCGACAGCGAGGTCTACTGCATCACCGGCGAAGGCTCGGTGCAGATGTGCATCCAGGAGCTGTCCACCTGCTTGCAGTACAACACGCCGATCAAGATCGTTTCGCTGAACAACCGATACCTGGGCATGGTGCGCCAGTGGCAGGAGATCGAGTACTCGGGCCGCTACAGCCACAGCTACATGGATGCGCTGCCGAATTTCGTGAAGCTGGCCGAGGCCTACGGCCATGTGGGCATGCTGATCGAGCGTCCGCAGGACGTGGAGCCGGCACTGCGCGAAGCGCGCAAGCTCAAGGACCGCACCGTGTTCATGGACTTCCGCACCGATCCCACCGAGAACGTGTTCCCGATGGTTCAGGCCGGCAAGGGCATCACGGAAATGCTGTTGGGGAGTGAGGACCTTTGACGCCCCGCGTTGGGCGCGTGAAGAGGTTGAGTGTTCGGTGTTGGGCGTTCAGCGTGGAATTCGGGGACCATACTGACGACGCTCAGCGCTCAGCGCTCAACGCTCAACGCTCAACGCTCAACGCTCAACGCTCAACGCTCAACTTTTTTGACGAATCTATTGCCTGCCGAGCCTGCGCATTACCGTGCGCAGGGGAGGGCAGCGAGAAGAGGAATCACACAACATGAAACACATCATTGCAGTCTTGCTGGAAAACGAGCCAGGCGCTCTTTCCCGCGTGGTGGGCCTGTTCTCGGCCCGTGGCTACAACATCGAGAGCCTGACGGTCGCGCCCACCGAAGACCCGAGCCTGTCGCGCATGACGATACAGACCACCGGCTCGGACGACGTGATCGAGCAGATCACCAAGCACCTGAACCGCCTTATCGAGGTCGTGAAGGTCGTGGACCTGACCGAGGGCGCGTACACCGAGCGCGAGCTCATGATGGTCAAGGTCCGCGCCGTCGGCAAGGAGCGCGAGGAGATGAAGCGCATGGCCGATATCTTCCGCGGCCGCATCATCGACGTCACCGAGAAGAGCTATACGATCGAGCTGACCGGTGACCAGTCCAAGAACGACGCGTTTCTCGAAGCGATAGACCGCAGCGCGATTCTGGAGACCGTTCGTACCGGCTCCAGCGGCATCGGGCGCGGTGAGAGAATACTTCGCGTCTGATTTTTACGGTTCGGACGCGTTTCGACAGGCTCAACGCGAACGGATTTTTTGTGCGGCGGCTATGTCCTAGCGTTCGCCCTGAGCCTGTCGAAGGGCGTTTTCGCCAAACAAAACACTGGAGTAATCATGAAAGTTTTCTATGACAAAGACTGTGACCTGAGCCTGATCAAGGGCAAGACCGTTGCCATCATCGGCTACGGCAGCCAGGGCCATGCCCACGCACAAAACCTCAACGACAGCGGCGTGAAGGTCGTCGTCGGCCTGCGCAAGGGCGGCGCTTCCTGGCCCAAGGTCGAGAAGGCCGGTCTGAAGGTCGCCGAAGTCGCCGAAGCGGTGAAGTCCGCCGACGTGGTCATGATTTTGCTGCCCGACGAGCAAATCGCCGCCGTCTACAAGAACGATGTGGAGCCCCATATCAAGCAGGGCGCCTCGCTGGCCTTCGCCCACGGCTTCAACGTGCACTACGGCCAGGTCGCCCCGCGTGCCGACCTCGACGTCTGGATGGTGGCCCCCAAGGCTCCTGGCCACACCGTGCGCAACACCTATACCCAGGGCGGCGGCGTGCCCCACCTCGTGGCCGTGCATCAGGACAAGACCGGCAAGGCCCGTGATCTGGCCCTGAGCTACGCCATGGCCAATGGCGGCGGCAAGGCCGGCATCATCGAAACCAATTTCCGTGAAGAAACCGAGACCGACCTGTTCGGCGAGCAGGCCGTGCTGTGCGGTGGCACGGTCGAGCTGATCAAGGCCGGCTTCGAGACGCTGGTGGAAGCCGGCTATGCGCCCGAGATGGCCTACTTCGAGTGCCTGCACGAACTCAAGCTGATCGTGGACCTGATCTACGAAGGTGGCATTGCCAACATGAACTACTCCATCTCCAACAACGCGGAGTATGGCGAGTATGTGACTGGCCCGCGCATCGTGACCGAAGCCACCAAGAACGCCATGCGTGCCGTGCTCAAGGACATCCAGACCGGCGAATACGCCAAGAGCTTCATCCTGGAAAACCGTGCCGGCGCGCCGACGCTGCTGAGCCGCCGTCGCCTGAACGCGGAGCATCAGATTGAAATCGTGGGCGAGCAGCTGCGCGCCATGATGCCCTGGATCAAGAAGAACAAGCTGGTCGATCAGTCCAAGAACTGAGCTCCGTCCTGTTCCAGCCAAAGGCCACTTCGGTGGCCTTTGTTTTGGGTTCGGGCCCCAGGCAATGGCTGGCTTACACTTGCTTTCATGTGCTGTGACCATCCCTTCCTGGCGCGTGGCGCCATGCCCGGGGTCGCGTCGGGCGACCAGGTTGCGGCAACGACGACCGTTGGCGACGCTCTGAATTTGATAGCGGCGATCGACCAGTTTCCAAGAACTACAGGCCACTCCTATGCATGACGGCACCGAATCCAATCCTGCACCTCTTGAGGAGGTGATGGTGCGCAAGCGCCGCAAGGGCATCTACATCCTGCCCAACCTGTTCACGCTGGCAGCACTGTTCGGCGGTTTCTATGCCGTGGTGATGGCGATGAACGACCGATTCGATCTGGCCGCTGTCGGCGTGTTTGCCGCCATGGTGCTCGACAGCCTGGACGGCCGTGTGGCGCGCATGACCAATACGCAGAGTGCGTTTGGCGAGCAAATGGACTCGCTGTCCGACATGGTGTCCTTCGGTGCCGCACCGGCCTTGATTGCCTATGAATGGGCGCTCAAGGGGCTGGGACGCTGGGGCTGGATCGCGGCCTTCGTCTACTGCGCCTGTGCGGCTTTGCGCCTGGCGCGCTTCAATGTCAATACCGCCGTGGTGGACAAGCGCTACTTCCAGGGCCTGCCGTCACCTGCCGCTGCGGCACTGATGACCGGCTTTGTCTGGCTCATGACCGATGCCGAGATCAAGGGGCCGGAGGTGGCCTGGCCCATGTTTGCGCTGGCCCTCTATGCGGGTCTGACCATGGTGACCAATGTGCCGTTCTACAGCTTTAAGGATGTTCAGATGAAAAAGAGCGTGCCTTTCGTCGTGATCGTCCTGATCGCCCTGGGCATTGCCGTGATCAATATTCATCCCCCGACCGTGCTGTTCGGCTTGTTCGTGATCTATGGCCTGAGCGGTTACGTGCTCTATGGCTGGCGCAAGGCCAGAGGCGTTCACACCAGCGTGATCAGCACCTCCACCGACGAGCCCGACGAGAGGGGGCTGCACAAGTGAGGGCCGTGCCCGTGAACCACGATTGCAGGGGTTGTTGAAGCTGTGCTACATTAAACCCATGAAACATATTTCGCTGGCTCTACTGCTATCGCCACACGGGCGGAGACGGTAGCGCGCACGCGCACAATTTCCAAAAGGCCCGTATGCATCCGCAACGGGCCTTTTTGCTTTGTGCATTCAGTTTCGAGGTTGCGGGTTTCCAGGAATCAGGAGAAATCAAATGGCTGACAAATTGATCATTTTCGACACCACCTTGCGCGATGGCGAGCAGTCGCCCGGCGCGTCCATGACCAAGGATGAAAAGCTGCGCATTGCCCGCCAACTGGAGCGCCTGAAGGTCGATGTGATCGAGGCCGGCTTTGCCGCCAGCTCCAACGGTGACTTCGAAGCTGTACAGGCGATCGCCAACGCGATCAAGGACTCCACGGTGTGTTCCCTGTCCCGTGCCAATGACCGCGATATTTCGCGCGCCGCCGAAGCGCTCAAAGGCGCCAACAGCGCTCGCATTCACACCTTCATCGCGACGTCGCCGCTGCACATGGAGAAAAAACTGCGCATGACGCCGGAGCAGGTGCTGGAACAGGCCAAGCAGTCGGTGCGTTTTGCCCGCAACCTGGTGGCTGATGTGGAGTTCAGCCCCGAGGACGGCTACCGCAGCGATGTGGACTTTCTGTGCCGGGTGCTGGAGACGGTCATCGCCGAAGGCGCCACCACCATCAACGTGCCCGACACGGTCGGCTACGCCGTGCCCGAACTCTACGGCAACTTCATCAAAACGCTGCGCGAGCGCGTTCCCAATTCCGACAAGGCCATCTGGTCCGTGCATTGCCACAACGACCTCGGCATGGCGGTGGCCAATTCGCTGGCCGGCGTGAAGATTGGCGGCGCGCGCCAGGTGGAATGCACGATCAACGGTCTGGGTGAGCGTGCGGGCAACTGCTCGCTCGAAGAGATCGTGATGGCAGTGAAAACGCGCAGGGACTACTTTGGTCTTGACCTGGGCATTGACACCAAGCACATTGTTCCCGCCAGCCGCATGGTCAGCCAGATCACCGGCTTTGTGGTGCAGCCCAACAAGGCCGTGGTGGGTGCCAACGCATTTGCCCACGCCTCGGGCATCCACCAGGACGGCGTGCTCAAGGCCCGCGATACCTACGAGATCATGCGTGCCGAAGACGTGGGCTGGAGCGCCAACAAGATTGTGCTGGGCAAGCTCAGTGGCCGCAACGCCTTCAAGCAGCGCCTGCAGGAGCTGGGCGTGTCCCTGGACAGCGAGGCCGACATCAACGCAGCCTTTGCCAAGTTCAAGGAACTTGCTGACCGCAAGAGCGAGATTTTTGACGAGGACATTCTCGCGCTGGTCGGCGATGAGAGCGTGACGCACGAAAAAGAGCAATACGGTTTTGTCTCCCTGTCGCAACACAGCGAAACCGGTGAGCGCCCCCATGCGGCCATCGTTTTCACGGTGGATGGCAAGGAGGTCAAAGGCGAATCGGACGGCAACGGCCCCGTCGACGCATCCCTGAAGGCCATCGAAACACATGTCAAAAGCGGTGCCGAGATGGTGCTCTATTCCGTGAACGCCATCAGCGGTTCCACGGAGAGCCAGGGGGAAGTGACGGTGCGTCTGCAGAACTCGGGGCGCGTAGTCAACGGTGTGGGGGCGGACCCCGATATCGTGGTGGCCTCGGCCAAGGCTTATCTGAGTGCTCTCAACAAGTTACACAGCAAAGCTGACCGGGTGGCTGCACAGGGCTAGGGGTAAATACTGATAATCGACGCACCAGTTTAGAAAAGTCGTGCAAGTAATTGATCTTGCGCGACTTTTTGCAGTTCGATACACTTGGGATATTACTTAGGCGTACCGGAGATGAAATCATGTCCTGTCGTGCAATTTCCCTGGTAAATCCTGTGTTGAATCGCTTCCTGCAAGTTGCTGCAATTCTGGCCTGCGCGACAGCCTTGGCCTTGCCCGACGCCCAGGCGGCCCAGCGTAAACGGGTGGTGGTCAAGAAGCAGGCCCAAGCCTCGCAGCTTGTCAAGCACAAGGTCAGTACGGCCGCTGTCTCAGCCAGGCGCAAGTCCGTCGTCCGTGTTGACGCCGTGCCTGCCAGGCCGTCGTTCGGGCAGTTGGCAGGCTTGCATGCCACGCAGGACGCCCTGGACCTCAAGTCCAGCGTGGCCTTGGTCGTCGATCAGGACACGCACGAAGTGCTTTTCAGCAAAAATGACCAGGCTGTGTTGCCAATCGCCTCGCTGACCAAGCTGATGACGGGCGTCATTGTCAGCGAAGCCCGCCTGCCTATGGATGAAATGATCACCATCACGCAGGACGATGTGGACACCGAAAAAGGCAGCCGGTCGCGTCTGAGGGTCGGAGCCATGCTCAGCCGGGGCGAACTGCTGCACCTGGCGCTGATGTCGAGCGAGAACCGTGCTGCCCATGCGCTGGGGCGCACCTATCCTGGTGGCTTGTCGGCGTTCGTGAGCCTGATGAATGCGAAAGCCAGGATGCTGGGGATGAAAGACACCCGGTATGTGGAGCCCACAGGCCTTTCCAGCGGCAACCAGTCCAGCGCGCAGGATCTGGCGACGCTAGTGAGCGTGGCCTATCAGGATCCCGTGTTGCGTGAGTTCTCTACCTCGCCGGGGCACCAGGTCGAGGTCGGCAGGCAGACCTTGCAATACAACAACACCAATCGCCTGGTCAAGAACCCCGAATGGGACATTGGCTTGCAGAAAACCGGCTATATCTCGGAGGCTGGTCAGTGCCTTGTCATGCAGGCCAGGATCGCCGGGCGCAAGCTCATCATGGTTTTTCTGGACTCGGCTGGCAAGCTCAGCCGCCTTGGCGACGCCGAACGCGTGCGCCGCTGGGTGGAGTCGAATCCCTCGATCAGCGCGACCACCAGGCGGGTCATCAGCTAAAGCGGCATCAACGCAGGGCCCGACAAGCCCATGCGGGGTGTCGCAGTGCAATTTGGACTTTACCGGTCAGTTGCGGGTTTGTATCCCAAGGCCTGAGAGATCTCGTTCGCCGTTGCCTGCAGCTTGGGCAGCCAGCTTTCATCCAGCCTGTCCGCCGGCGCCGAAATCGACAGCCCGGCGACCAACTTGCTCTGGTCGTCGTAAATTCCTGCCGCCATGCAGCGCACGCCCAGCTCCAGTTCCTCGTTGTCACGCGCCGTGCCGTACTGCCGTGCCTTGGACAGTTCGCGCTCCAGCACCGGCAGCTGGGTAATGCTGTTTTTCGTGTGCCCGCTCAGCCCCGTGCGGGTGGCATAGGCGCGAACGCGCTGGGGGTCGTCAACAGCCAGAAACAGCTTGCCCACCGAGGTCAGGTGCAAGGGCGCGCGCCCACCGATGGCGCGAACCACTTGCATGCCGGATCGTTCGCTGTAGGCGCGCTCGATGTAGACGATCTCGTCACCCTGGCGCATGCTCAGGTTCACGGGCTGCTGGATGAGCTTGTGCAGCTCGCGCATGGGGGCCAGGGCCGCGTCCCGCACATTGAGCCGCCCTTTGACCAGGTTTCCCAGCTCAAGCAGTCGCATGCCCAGGCGATAGCTGCCGGCCTCCGGCCTATCCACAAAGCGGCCTGAGGCGAGGTCGTTCAGGATGCGATGGGCGGTGGAAGGATGCAGGCCTGTTTTCTCGCTGATTTCCTTGAGCGAGACCGCGTCCTCGCGCGCGGCAAGCACATCAATCAGCGCGAATATGCGCTCGATCACTTGAACGCTGGGTGTGGCCGGGACGCTATGGTCTGACTTTCTCATGGAACACTCACGAAATGCTGTCACCCAGATTTTATCTGGTGAAATCGTGGTTTGCGTAGCGCAGCCCGCTGCAGAAGCCGCTTCAGGGTGCTTCGTAGGCCGGACCGGCAATCCAGCGCCCGTCGACCAGGATCTCGTGAGGTGAAAAGCGAGCCTTGTAGTTCATCTTGGCGCTCTGGCTGATCCAGTAGCCAAGGTATACATGGGGCAACTGCAGCTGCCGGGCCTGCTCGATTTGCCAAAGCACGCTGTAGGTGCCATAGCTCGCCTTGGCATCGGGCTCGTAGAAGGTGTAGACGGCCGAAATTCCGTCATTGAGCACGTCGAGGATGGACACCATCTTCAAAGTCCCCGGCATGCCGTCGGAGCGCGCTTCGCGAAACTCGACCAGCCGCGAGTTGACCCTGCTTTGCAACAGGAACTGGGTGTACTGGTCGATGCTGTCATGGTCCATGCCGCCGCCGGCATGACGCCCGGTCTGGTAGCGCAGGTAGAGGTGGTAATGCTCGGGCACAAAGCACAGCTTGAGGACCCGGGCCTGCAGTCCGTGGTGGCGCGCCCAGGCGCGGCGCTGGCTGCGGTCGGGCCGAAACTCCGCCGTCAACACCCGCAGCGGCACACAGGCGCGACAGCCATCGCAATAGGGGCGGTAGGTGAACATGCCGCTGCGCCTGAAGCCGCTGGTCACCAGGTCCGAATAGGCGTCGTTGTGAATCAGGTGGCTGGGAGTGGCCACTTGCGAACGGGCCTGGTTGCCCGGCAGGTAGCTGCAGGGGTAGGGTGCCGTTGCATAGAACTGCAAGGTCTGGAGGGGAAGATCCTTGAGGTGCGTCACCTTGGTCCAGTCGTCTTCAACAGGAGTTCTTCCCAGTATACGGGGTTGAACTGCCAAGGTGGTGCGGGTTTTGCCGCGCTGGCTGTGACCTGGCTCACAAACCGGCTGCGGGCCATTTCACGAGCACCGAGCGAGGTCAGGTGACGGGTGTTTTGCTGGCAGTCGATCATGGCGATGCCGTGGTGTTTGCAAAAAGCCACCAGCGCGGCGAGTGCGATCTTGGAAGCATCGGGGACGCGGGTGAACATCGATTCGCCGAACACGGCCTGGCCCAGCGCCACGCAGTACAGGCCGCCCGCGAGCTGACCATCGACCCATGTTTCGACGCTGTGGGCGAAGCCCGCGCGGTGCAGCGCTTCGTAGGCCCGCACCATGTCGGGCATGATCCATGTCCCGGACTGACCCGGTCGAGGGCTGTCGGCGCAGGCACGAATGACCTGCGTGAAGGCGCTGTCGCACCGGATTTCGCATTCCGGTGCACGACTGAAGCGGTTGAGCGTCTTGCGCAATGAGCGATGCAGCCGGAAGGCATCGACCCGAAGCACCATGCGCGGATCGGGGCTCCACCACAGAATCGGCTGACCCTCGCTGAACCACGGAAAGATGCCCCATGTGTAGGCCCGCAACAGGCTGTCGACGTCCAGTGCTCCCCCGCCGGCCAGCAGCCCTGGCGCCGGGTCGCTCGCGCCCCATGCTTGTGCCGGGGCGGGAAACGGGTCGCCGGGTGCCAGCCAGGGCAGGCTCGGTGCAGGAGATTGCATGGTCGGATGCAGGAGCTGCAAACAGATGAATTACACCGCATGCCGATGCAGGCGGCGGCCTCAGGTACTCCCGCGCACGACCAGCTCGTAGCCCAGGTCGATGCCGGCGCTGGGCATCGGCTCCTTGCGCATCAGTTGCAGCAGCATGCGAGCGGCACACCTGCCGATTTCAGTGCGGCGCGTGCGCACGGTGGTCAGTGGAGGCAGCATCTGGTCGCTGCCGGCAAGGTCGTTGAATCCGGCCACGGCCACCTGCGAAGGCACGCCAACGCCCAGGCGCAATGCGGCCAGCAAGCCGCCTTGGGCCAGGTCGTCGTTGCAGAAGAAGATGGCATCGACGTCGGGTCTGAGTCGGAGCAGTTGGCCGAACAGCTGCGCCCCCAGCGCGATCGACGAATGCGCAGGGTTCAGCAACTCGAGTTGCGCGTCGTACAGGCCCGCCGCCTTCATCGCGCGGCGATATCCTTCGGCGCGCTGCATCACCCGGGAGTCGAGTTGGGCTGCGACGAAGGCGACGCGCCGGCGGCCGCGCGACAGCAGGTGTTCGGTGATCGCCTGGCCGGCGGCCGACTGCGAAAACCCGACGCTGTACACCCCCGGCGCGGTGGTTGTCTCCATCACGTGGACACAGGGTACGCCGCTGGTCTGGATCAGCCTGCGGCTGGCTTCGGTGCGGTCGAAACCGGTCACCAGCAACCCGGCCGGCCGGTGCGCCATGTAACTGCGAAGCAATTGCTCTTCCTCGGCGGGCTCGTAGTGCGTCACGCCTATCAGCGTCTGGTAGCCGGCCGGCAACAGGGTTTCATGCACTGCCTCGAGAAGATCGACAAACAGATTGTTCGACAGCAGGGGAATCAAGACCGCCACATGGGCGCTGTGGGCCGAGGCCAACGCGCGGGCAGCCGGGTCCGGCACGTAGCCCAGGCGCCTGGCCACCTCGTGCACCCGATCGGCCAGTTGCGGGTCGACGTTGCGTTGACCGCGCAAGGCGCGGGAGGCCGTGATCGGGCTCACACCCGACTCGCGGGACACGTCCTCGAGCGTGATGCGGCCAGTGGCGCGGCGACGCGTCTGTGACGGCATATTCATGTGGCCTAGTAAAAACCCTGTAGTCGAAGTCGTAGAGTTTCGCTTAGGATAGCGCTGTCCAACCAGAATTTGCAAGAGGTGATTGGCTCAAGGCGATCACACGGTAGTTCGGGCTGACTTCGAGACAGGCATGAGTCATCGTGCCTGTTTTCACGGGCGCTTGTGATAGCGCTGTCCAAAAACCAAGTGCGGCCTTTGCAAGCCGCTTCGAGTTGATGTCATCACTGATCGTTATGGGAGTGGCCGGTTGCGGCAAGTCGAGCCTGGGGCAGGTACTGGCGGCCGCGCTGGGCCTGCCGTTGGTCGAAGGGGACGATTTCCATCCCCCCGCCAACCTGGCCAAGATGGCCGCAGGAATCCCGCTGACAGACCTGGACCGTGCCGGATGGCTCGACGCCTTGGGTGAGGAATTGCGCAGCGAGCGCGGCCATGTGGTGCTGACCTGCTCAGCACTGAAGCGCTCCTATCGCGACCGGCTGCGTGCAGCCTCACCAGGCCTGCGCTTCGTTCATTTGCGTATCGACCAGGAAACGGCGCTCCGTCGGGTGGCGGCCCGCGCCGGCGAACACCCGTTCCCGCCCAGTCTGGTCCAGACCCAATTCGCCACGCTGGAGCCACCCACGGGCGAACCGGGCGTGATCGAGGTCGACGCGACCGAGCCGCTGCCAAAGCTGATGAGCCAAATCTCCGCCTGGATGGCAGGGGGAACGCCATGACCCCGAACTCGAATGGCCGGGCCGGGCGTGTTGCCGACACGGCGATGGCGCTGTGCCTGGCGGTGATGGCTGCGGCGGTGTTCGTCAATGTGGTGCTGCGCTACGGTTTTGGCAGCGGCGTGGCCGCCAGCGAGGAGTTGTCCCGCCTGCTGTTCGTCTGGATGGTGTTCATTGGCGCCACGGGGGCCTATCCGCGCGGCGAACACATGGCGTTCACCGGGTTGTTGCTGCCGCTGCGCGATCACGCCCTGCTGCCGTGGCTGGCCCGGCTGATTCACGCGCTGGTCGTGCTGTCATGCGTGCTGATCGGCTGGGGTGCCTGGCAGCAGGTGGTGGTGGGGCTGGACAGCCGCAGCGTCGTGCTGGGCTACCCGACTTCGCTGCTGCCGCTGCCGGCCTTTTTGTGTGCGTTCGCGATTGGCGTAATGGCCCTGATCAACCTGGTGCGTGGCCGGCCGATCGATTTCGGCCGCGAGTCAGAAGTGGAGTGACCCATCTTGAGCCCCGAATCCCTCGCCTTCATTGTTTTCTCGCTCGGCATGCTCGTTTTCATGGGCATGGGCACGCCGATGGCCTTCGCGCTGGTGCTCACCGGCGCCGGCATGGCGTACGTGCTCGACTTCTGGGACACTCAGCTGCTGGCGCAGAACCTGGTGGCCGGTGTTGACAGCTTTCCCCTGCTGGCCGTGCCCTTCTTCATCCTGGCCGGCGAACTGATGAACGCCGGCGGCATCAGTCGCCGCATCATCCAGATGGCGCAGGCTTGGGTCGGCCACGTCAAGGGCGGCTTGGGTTTCGTGACCATCGGCGCGGCCATTCTGATGGCCAGCATGAGTGGTTCGGCGCTGGCCGACACTGCTGCGCTCGCCACCATTTTGCTGCCGATGATGCGCCAGCACGGCTACCCGATGCACGCCTCGGCCGGCCTGATGGCCGCCGGCGGCATCATCGCGCCCATCATCCCGCCGTCCATGCCGTTCGTGATCTACGGTGTCACCACCAACACCTCGATCTCGTCACTGTTTTTGTCGGGCATCGTGCCTGGCCTCGTCATGGGAGCCGGCCTGGTGCTGGCGTGGAAGATCGAGCTGCGCAAGTTCAATGTTCAGCAGGACCAGCCGCTGCCCATGGCTGAGCGCTTGCGCGCCACTGCCAAGGCATTCTGGGCGCTGCTGATGCCGTTGATCATCATCGGCGGCATGAAGACGGGCGTGTTCACGCCCACCGAAGCGGCGGTCGTGGCTGCGGTGTATGCGCTGGTGATCGCGTTCTTCGTGCATCGCGAGATGACGCTGGGCCAGTTCCACAACGTGCTGGTGCGCGCCGCCAAGACCACGGCGATCGTGATGCTCCTGTGCGCCGGCGCCCAGGTGGCGAGCTACATGGTCACTCTGGCCGATCTGCCGGCCACGCTGACCGCCTGGCTCGGGCCCCTGGTGGAGCACCCGCGCACGCTGATGGCGGTGATGATGATCGTGCTGGTGCTGATTGGCACCGCGCTCGATTTGACGCCCACCATCCTGATCTTCGCCCCGGTGATGCTGCCGATCGCGGTCAAGGCCGGCATCGACCCGGTCTATTTCGGCCTGATGTTCGTGCTCAATGGCGCCATCGGACTGATCACGCCGCCGGTCGGCACCGTGCTCAACGTGGTGGCCGGTGTTGGCCGCCTGCGGCTCGATGAGGTGATCAAGGGTGTCAACCCTTTCCTGATCGCCTACCTCGCGATCCTGACGCTGTTTGTCATCTTTCCCCAGATCGTCACCGCGCCTGTGGCGTGGATGCGCTGATTCCCAACCGTTCTTTCCCAGGAGACTGACCATGAAGACCTTTCGTCGCACCCTGCTGGCCGCGGCCGCCACCGCCGCTGTACTCGGCGCCAACGTCGCCGCCGCCCAGGACATCAAGCCGCGCCTAATCCGCTTCGGCTATGGCCTCAACGAACAGTCCAACCAGGGGCGCGCAGCCAAGGTTTTTGCCGAGGCGGTCGAAAAGGCCTCGGGCGGCAAGATGAAGGTGCGCGCGATCGGCGCGGCCGCACTCGGCCCGGACGTGCAGATGCAGCAGGCGCTGATAGGCGGCGCGCAGGAGATGATGGTCGGCTCCACGGCGACCCTGGTGGGCATCACCAGGGAGATGGCGCTGTGGGACACGCCGTTCCTGTTCAACAACGCAAGGGAGGCCGATGCCATCCTCGATGGGCCGATCGGTGACAAGGTCAAGGCCAAGCTGGAAGAGAAGGGGCTGGTCGGCCTGGTCTACTGGGAGAACGGCTTTCGCAACCTGACCAACAACAAGAGGCCGGTCGTCAGGATGGAGGACCTGGATGGCATCAAGCTGCGCGTGATGCAGAACGAGGTGTTCCTCAACAGCTTCAAGGCGCTGGGCGCCAACGCCATTCCGCTGCCGTTCTCCGAGCTCTTCAGCGCGCTCGAGACCAAGGCGGTCGATGGCCAGGAGAACCCGTTCAACACCATCCTGTCCAGCAAGTTCTACGAGGTGCAGAAATACCTAAGCGTGACCAACCACGTGTACAGCCCGTGGATCGTACTGGTGAGCAAGAAGTGGTGGGACGGTCTGAGCAAGGACGAGAAAAAGGTGCTGATGGACGCGGCCAGGGCCAGCCGCGACTTCGAGCGCAAGGACACGCGCGACGAGGCCGCCAAGGCGCTCGGCGACCTGAAGGCCAAGGGCATGCAGATCAACGAACTGTCGCCCGCCGAAGCCGCCCGCATGCGCGACAAGCTGACGCGCGTGAATGCTGGCATCGCCGCCAACATCGGCATGGAGTTGTGGGCTGAGGCGGCGGGGGCGCTGGGCAAGCTGCGCGCCGGGAAGCAGTAGGAACGGAACAGGCGCCGGGGTGGTCCTGCCCTTGGCGGTACCACCATCGCGCAACGCGCCGGCGATCCGCGGCAGTCGCTTTGCACAGCAACTGCCGCTGTCCTTGAGGCTGCGAATCCCCGTCGGTATTCTTCGGGTCGTGCCGGTATCAGAGCTGCCGGCCCCGTGCCTTCAATGAATCACAACTTCCCACTGCGTGCGCCACCCAAAACGTCACCTGAGACAGGCTGGCGCGAGTACAGTGAGGATTCATCAACTGCTGTTGGAGCTGATCATGGATCGCGATGCCTTGATGAATTCTCTGCCCGCGAACGATCCGTTTCTGGCATTTGAGCAGTGGAAGAAAATGGAGACGGAGGCGCTGGCATATGTTGCCGGCATGCCGGAGTTCATTGGTTGACCGCAGCGGGTATTGGCCCATGCCGCGCTCCTATGGAATAACGTCGGGCAATCTCAGATGATGCCACCAGTTTCGACCATGCCCGCCCTGTTGCGGGGTCCATTTGAAGGAGGCGTTGACGATGGAGCTTAAACAGATGTTCCAGGCCTACCTGGCCGAGCTGTTCCCTGAGACGGCTGAATTCGAGGATAACGGCAGGCAGACACTGAGGATCACTTACCCCCTTGCGCAAACCTCACCGGGGAGTCGATATAGCAGGCCAGTTGATCTTGTTTTCGATGAAGAGGTCATTGCTGGATTTCGTGCCGCCATTGACGCCAACAACGTTGCGCGTCAGGACCGCTTTGGCGATTTGCTCGAAGAGTTGGTGCGCACGTGCCTGAGCGAATATGACGAGGCCGGGCCCATCGATACCGCTTTCCAGATCGACATCGATCGTCGCGTTCTCGATTTATAGCTTTGTCGTGACGAGGATCGCGACGGCGTGGCACGCCTGGAAAGACGAAGGGCTTGCACTTTCGTACAAGCCCTTGCTTTATTTGGCTCCTCGACCTGGGCTCGAACCAGGGACCTACGGATTAACAGTCCGGCGCTCTACCGACTGAGCTATCGAGGAACAAGCCTCGAATTATAGCCTTGTTTTTTGCGGATTCATGAGCTGGCATGAAAAGTTGATGGAGGATTTCGTGACGCGCCACGCTCAGCGGCAACACCACCAGCGAATGCGCTATTGAACGCAGTGGACTGCAAGTCCCGAGAAAAAAGCCCGCATGCCGTTCCCGGCAGCGGGCTCCTTGCTCGATGGCGGCTTTCGCAGCGGCCGTATCAGTCGAACACCGGCGTTTCCACCCCCAGCACCTTGTGCAGCTTGGGGCTGGTGGTGGTGTACTGCAGGTGGATTCTCTTCTCGGGGAAGATGAAGGGCGCGGCGCCAAAAGCGGCCAGCGCGCATTCGTGGAAGCCCGAGAGGATCAGCTTCTTCTTGCCGGGATAGGTGTTGATGTCGCCCACCGCAAAAATGCCGGGCACGCTGGTGGCGAATTGCTCGGTGTCGACCTTGAGCTGCTTGCGTTCGATGTCCAGGCCCCATTCGGCAATCGGCCCGAGCTTGGGCGACAGGCCGAAGAACACCAGGAGCATGTCCAGCGGCACGACGCGCGTCACGCCGTCGGAGCCGGTGACCTTGGCGCCGGTGAGCCTGCCGTCGTTTTCCTCGTAGCCGGTGACCTGCCCGACGACGAACTGCATCTCGTGCGCATTGCACAGCTCATGCATCCTGGCCACGCTGGCCGGGGCAGCCTTGAAGCCGTCGCGGCGATGGATGAGGATCACGCTCTCGGCCTTGTTCGGGCCGTCGTTGACAAAGTTGAGCGCCCAGTCGAGGGCGGAGTCGCCACCGCCGACGATGACCAGGTTCTTGCCGGCAAACTCGGCCGGGTTCTTCACGCGGTAGAACAGCTGCGAGCCCTCGAACTTGCCGAGGCCGTCGACCTTGAGCGTGCGTGGCTGAAACGCACCGACACCGGCGGCGATGAAGATGGTCTTGGTCAGGAACCGGGTGCCCTTGGAGGTTTCAACGTAGAAGCGGCCGTCTTCCTGCTTCTGTACCGTGGTGACTTCCTGCCCGAAGTGAAAGGTCGCACCGAAGGGCTCGATCTGCTTGAGCAGCGAGTCGGTGAGTTCCTGGCCGGTGCAGACCGGCACAGCCGGAATGTCGTAAATGGGCTTGTCGGGGTAGAGCTCGATGCATTGGCCGCCGGGGTAGGCCAGGGAGTCGATCACATGGGCCTTGATTTCCAGCAGGCCGAGCTCGAACACCTGGAACAGGCCGACCGGGCCCGCGCCGACGATGACGGCGTCGGTTTCAATGGGGCCGTCATGGGCGGCGGCGGTGTTCACAATGGCTTGGTTGACCTTGGGTTCCATGGTGGCTTGCGCAGGCGCTCAGCGGACGAGTTCCGCGATCTTGCCGGTCTTGTCTTTCCATTCTTCCGCGTCAGGCAGCGCGGGCTTGCGTTTGGTGATGCTCTTCCAGCCGGCCTGCTGGCTCAACTCGGCGTTGAGCTTGATGAAGGCCATCTGGTCGGGGGGCACGTCTTCTTCGGCGTAGATCGCATTGACAGGACACTCGGGAATGCAGACGGCGCAGTCGATGCATTCATCGGGGTCGATCACCAGCATGTTGGGGCCTTCGCGGAAGCAGTCCACGGGGCAGACATCCACGCAGTCGGTGTATTTGCAGCGGATACAGGAATCGGAGACGACGTGAGTCATGGTGTGTAGGCAGTGGGGTCGGTGAAACCGGGGCTCCGGTAGAAGCCTTCAATTTTATGGGTTTTACCTCGGGCTTATTGAATCAACACCGCGCCCGAGGTCTTGTGCGAAGCCGTGTCCACCAGCACCAGCGAACCCAGGATGCGCGACTGCGTGTAGGGCAGGGCGGCAATGGGCTCCTGCAGCGTCAGCTCCACATGGCCGATGGCATTGGGGTCGAGCTGGTGGGCGTCTTCCTCGGCCAGGGTGTTGATGTTGAGCTTGTGCACGATGCGCCTGACCTTGGCCTTGACCCAGCGGTGGCCATGCAATGCCCAGTACACGCGGCCCGCGACCAGCGGCTCGTCGTCGAGCCAGGCGATGGTGGCGCGCAGCTCGCGCTGTGCCTGGATGCTGTCGCCGTCATCGGCCAGCAGCCAGTCACCGCGCGAGACATCGACTTCGCGGTCGAGCACGATGCCGGCGCTGTGGTTGGCAGCAACGGCCTTGGGCCGGCGGGCGTGGTCGAGCACCTGGGCGACCTTGGCCGTCTGGCCGCTGGGCAGCACCTTGATGCTCTGGCCCGGCTGCACAACGCCGGTGGCCACGCGGCCCCAGAACACGCGGCGGCCCTGCGAGGTGTCGGACGAGGAGGAAAACTTCTCGACCCATTGCACCGGGAACGCGAAGGGCAGGCTGGTGTCGGCCGGCGTGACGGGCAGGTGCTCCAGAATTTGCAGCAGGCTTTCGCCGCTGTAGCCGCACCAGCCGGGCTGGGCATCGACCACGTTCCAGCCCTTGAGGGCGGAGACCGGCACGATGGCCTTGACCGGAATCTGCGCGGCCTGCGCGAACGCGGTGAGGGCTGCGCTGATATGGGCAAATGCGACCGCAGGACTATCCACCGCGTCGAGCTTGTTGACCGCGAATACGATCGACGAGACGCGCAGCAGGTTCACCAGCAGCGAGTGGCGCCGGGTTTGCGGCAGCAGTTCCAGCGCCGGGTTGTTCCAGTCGAGCTTGGTCGCGTCGACCAGCACCACGGCGGCGTCGGCGCTGGAGGCGGCCGTGACCATGTTGCGGGTGTACTGCTCGTGGCCCGGCGCGTCGCCGATGATGAACTTGCGGTCCTCGGTGGCGAAGTAGCGGTAGGCCACGTCGATGGTGATGCCCTGCTCGCGCTCGGCGGACAGGCCGTCGGTCAGCAAGGCGAGGTCGGTCTCGCCGCTGCGCTGCACGCCGGCCAGATGGTCCTGCAGCACGGCCTTGCTGTCGACCAGCAGGCGGCCGATCAGGGTGCTTTTGCCATCGTCGACCGAGCCGCAGGTGATGAATCTCAGCGCGGAGCGAAGATCGCTCAGGCCGTTGGCCTTGGCGGATGGGGTGTCGCCTGCTACCAAATCAATAGCGCTCATCAGAAATACCCGTCCTTCTTGCGTTTTTCCATCGAGGCGTCGGAGGTCTTGTCGTCCATGCGGGTGGCGCCGCGCTCGCTCACGTCGGCGGCCAGGGTTTCGATCACGACGTCGGCAGGGGTCGCGGCCAGGCTGTCCACCGGGCAGGTGCAGGTAATGTCGCCCACGGTGCGAAAGCGTACGTCGCGCACCACCACCTGTTCGCCGTCGCGCGGCGGCGTGAGTTCGGTCACCGGCACCAGCAGGCCCTTGCGCTCCACCACTTCGCGCTTGTGCGTGTAGTAGATCGAGGGCAGGGCGATGCTTTCCCGCTCGATGTACTGCCAGACGTCGAGCTCGGTCCAGTTGGAGATCGGGAACACGCGGAAATGCTCGCCGGGCTGCAGCCGGGTGTTGAACAGGGTCCAGAGCTCGGGGCGCTGAGCCTTGGGTTGCCACTGGCCGAAGCTGTCGCGGTGGCTGAAGATGCGTTCCTTGGCGCGGGCCTTTTCTTCGTCGCGGCGGGCGCCGCCGATCAGCGCGTCGAAGCGGAATTCTTCGATCGCTTCGAGCAGCGTAACCGACTGGTGCACATTGCGCGACTCGCCGGGGTGGGCCAGCCGCACCGTGCCGCGGGCCATCGAGTCCTCGACGCTGCGCACGATCAACTCGGCCTGCAGTTCCGTCGCGCGGTGGTCACGGAAGTCGGTGACTTCGGGGAAGTTGTGGCCGGTGTCGATCATCAGCAGCGGGTAGGGGATGCGGCCCACGCCAAAGGCTTTCTCGGCGCACTTGAGCAGCACCAGCGAGTCCTTGCCGCCCGAAAACAGCAGGGTGGGGCGCTCGAACGCGGCGGCCACTTCGCGCAGGATGAAGATGGCTTCTTCTTCCAGCGCGTCGAGGTGCGTGTTGCTCAGATGGTGGCCTGTGGCCTGATGACCATGGAAGGTGTCGTTCAGAGGATTCAGCACTTCGGGTTCGGTGCGCGCGTTCATGCGTTCACCCCTTGTTTGGACGGTTGTTTTTCAGTCTGCGGCTCGCTGTGCAGCCCGCTCACATGCAGGCCGCACTCCTTGAGCTCGCTGTTCTCCCACCACCAGCGGCCGGCGCGGAAGTCCTCGCCCAGGCTGATGGCGCGCGTGCAGGGCGCGCAGCCGATGCTCGGGTAGAACTGGTCGTGCAGCGGGTTGTAGGCCACGCCATGGAGCCGGATGTAATGCCAGACATCGCCCCAGGTCCAGTTGGCCAGCGGGTTGAACTTGAGGCGGCGCTCGTCCGAGCGGTCGATCAGCGGCACTTCAGCCCGTGCTTCCGACTGCTCGCGGCGCAGGCCGGTGATCCAGGCTTTCTTGCCGGCGAGGGCGCGCTCCAGCGGCTCCATCTTGCGGATGTGGCAGCAGCCCTTGCGCAGCTCGACGCTCTTGTACATCGCGTCCTTGCCCTCGCGCGCCACGAACTGCACCACCGACTCGTTGACGGGCCGATACACCTCCACCGGTGCGCGCGAGCTGGCCCTGAGTTGCTCGAGCAGCTGCAGGGTCTCGGTATGCAGCATGCCGGTTTCCAGAACGAAAACGCCGATGTCGAGCTCCAGCGCGTTGATCAGGTGGGTGATCACCATGTCTTCGGCGCCCAGGCTGGAGGCCTGGGTGATCAGGGAAGCCGAGGCCTCCGGAGTGCGGGCGAAATCCTGCGCGGCCTGCTGGAGCAGGGCCTTGGTTTCAGCCAGCTTGGCCTCGAAGTCGGCCGAAGCGCGGGCGTGCAGTTCAACGGCGGACATCAGGCGGCCTTCTGGAAATGAGGTTGAACATGGACCGCATCGCCCTGATAGAACGCCTGGAAGCGGTCGAATTGGCGCTGGGCCGCGCTGGCGTCCACGCCTTCGCGCAGCACGGCGGTGTCGAAGCCGGTGCGCTGCATCTGCACCAGCTGGTCGATCAGCACATCGCCGGTGGCGCGGATTTCGCCCTTGAAGCCCAGGCGGCGGCGCAGCAGAAAGGCCTGGCTGTAGGCGCGGCCATCGGTGAACTTGGGGAAGTCCAGGTCAATCCGGTCCACGCCTTCGAGGACGAAGTCGCGCGGGTCGGCATCGTTCGGGATTTCAAGAACTTTTAGGCCTTGGGCCCCTGCTGCATGGTCGCTGGATGCTATCAATTTCATAGTGCTTCCCTTCAGACGGCTTGCAGCTCGGCAGCGGGCAGGCGCGCGCCATTGGCGGCGGCCTTGAACTGCTCCGGCCCCACGCGGCGCAGCGTGTCGATGAAGGCCTCTCCGCTGTGACGTGTGCTGCGGTAGGTGTCGAGCACGGCCTCGATGACGTCCGGTACCTCGGCTGCGGAGAACGACGGGCCCACGACCTTGCCCGGCGTCGCGGCGCCGCTGAGCGTCGAGCCGTCCGAGCCTCCCAGCGTGATCTGATACCACTCCTTGCCATCCTTGTCGACACCGAGGATGCCGATGTGGCCGCTGTGGTGGTGGCCGCAGGAGTTGATGCAGCCGCTGATGTGCAGGTCGATCTCGCCCAGGTCGTGCAGCTCGTCGAGGTCCTGGTAGCGTTCGGTGATGGCTTCGGCGATCGGGATCGAGCGCGCATTGGCCAGTGCGCAGAAATCCCCGCCGGGGCAGGCGATCATGTCGGTCAGCAGCCGGATGTTCGGGCGGGCCAGGCCGGCTTTGCGCGCGGCTTTCCACAGCTCGGGCAGCTGGTCGCAGCGCACCCAGGGCAGCAGCAGGTTCTGGTCGTGCGTGACGCGAACCTCGCCGGCGCTGAACTGGTCGGCCAGGCTGGCGGCCAGTTCCAGCTGGTCGGCCGTGGCGTCGCCCGGGGCCTGGCCCAGGCGCTTGAACGACAGGGTCACGGCGCGCAGGTCGGGGTTCTGGTGGGCGGCTACGTTCTGCTGCAGCCAGCGCGAGAATTCCGCGTCGTCCTCGGCCGCGGCGCGCAGCACGCTGGCGATGTTTTTCTCGGCCTCGGACCGGTCGCAGTCCAGCGCGGGCGGCACAAAGGAGGCCATCACGCGGTCCAGCTCGGCTTGGGTGATGGTGTGGGGCGCGCCATCGTGCTCGACGATCTGGCGGTACTCGGCTTCCACGTCGTCGATGTATTTCTGGCCTTCGGCCTTCACCAGGATCTTGATGCGGGCCTTGTAGATGTTGTCGCGCCGGCCGTAGCGGTTGTAGACGCGCACCACGGCTTCGAGGTAGTTCATGATCTGGTTCCAGGGCAGGAACTCGCGGATCACGGTTCCGATGACGGGCGTGCGGCCCATGCCGCCGCCCACCAGCACCTTGAAGCCCAGCTCGCCATCGGCGCTGCGCACCAGGTGCAGACCCACGTCGTGCCAGGCGGTGGCAGCGCGGTCTTCCCTGGCGCCGGTGATGGCGATCTTGAACTTGCGCGGCAGGAACGCGAATTCGGGGTGCAGCGTGCTCCACTGGCGCAGGATTTCGGCGAAGGGGCGCGGGTCGGCGATCTCGTCGACCGCGATGCCGGCGCGCTCGTCGCTGGTGATGTTGCGGATGCAGTTGCCGCTGGTCTGGATGCCGTGCATGTTGACGCTGGCCAGCAGGTCCATCACGTCGGCGCTCTTGTCCAGCGGAATCCAGTTGTACTGGACGTTCTGGCGCGTGGTGAAGTGGGCATAACCCGTGGGAAGCTTGCCCTGTTTGGCGGCCGCAGTCTGGTAGACCTCGGCGCTGGGCTGGTCGTACTCGCGGGCAATACGGGCCAGCACCCGCAGCTGCGCGCTGGACAGCTCGCCGTAGGGCACGGCCACGCGCAGCATGGGCGCGTAGCGCTGGACATACCAGCCGTTTTGCAGGCGCAGCGGACGGAACTCGTCTTCGCTGAGCTGGCCGGACTGCCAGCGCTCGAGCTGGTCGCGAAACTGCGCGGCGCGCAGCTTGACGAACTGTTTGTCGAATTCGGTGTATTGGTACATCGTGGTTCTACTCAGTTGGGGACAGGGCTTGAGGCTTTACGTCTGCGGCCCATCCCGCAAGTTTCAAAGCATCAGATCGAGATCAGCTTGACGCCGGCATAGGCCAGCAGCACGGACAGCAGCGAGCGGATCACACGGTCCGGGGTCTTGTGCACCAGGCGCGAGCCCAGCCAGATGCCCGGCAGCGAGCCGGCCAGCAGTGTAACGAGCAATTCCCAGTTCACCGAGCCAATCGAGGCATGGCCCAGACCGGCGACCAAGGTCAGGGGCACGGCGTAGGCAATGTCGGCGGCCACGATGCGCGGCAACGGCAGGGCGGGGTAGAGCAGCATCAGGACCGTCACGCCGATGGCGCCTGCGCCGACCGAGGTCAGCGACACCAGGGTGCCGATGGCGGCGCCGAACAGGACGGGCAGGACCCAGTGACGCGGCTTGGCGGCTTGCGCCAACTGCTCGCGCGCGATGTTGCGCGGTGTGCTCTTGCCCCTGACGGCCTTGTACAGCGTGGCCACGGCCGTCAGCAGCAGGGCGGCGCCCAGGGTGCCGGTCATCAGGTGTTGCACGCCAGGGTCGGCCGGCCCCACGCGGTGCAGGATGTAGATGGTGACGAGTGCGGCCGGGATGCTGCCCAGGCACAGCAAGCCCACGACCGGCCAGTCAATGTGGCGGTTGCGGGCCAGATGGACCGAGCCGCCCAGCTTCGTGAAGGCGGCGAACAGCAGGTCCGTGCCGATGGCCAGGTAGGGCTTGATGCCGAAGCCGAAGATCAGCAGCGGCGTCATCAGCGAGCCGCCGCCCACGCCGGTCAGGCCTACCACCAGGCCCACAAAAAAGCCGGCAAAGATGAACGCTAAATCGTGCATGGGCGTGACTCTAAAAGTCAGCCATATAAAAACAAACTATTTATTAGTTCTGCCTTTATGCGAATAAGCTTATGCGCGAGCGCCGGTGCGGGTTTGCGACCTCCGGTCGATGCTCGCCGCAAACCGCTCGACCGCCAGGGCGCGCGCCAATTTGGGCGCTACCGGCAACGGCTCCTGGTGCAGGCGTGCGGCCAGCAGCTCAGCGCACAGGGCGGCCAGGCTCAGGCCCCGCGAGCCCATGGCCGTGCAAATCCACACGCCGGGCAGCGGCGTCGGTCCGACCACCGGCAAGCGGTCGGCCGAGGTGCAGCGCACGCCCGCCCAAGCTTGGACGCGGCCCTGCGAAAACGCGGCTTCCAGCGATTGCGCGGCTGCGGGCAGCAGGCTTTGCAGGCGCCAGAAGTTGGCGGTCTGATCCTGTTCCTTGAGCGTGGGTTCGGCGCTGTCACGCTCGTAGCTGGCTCCCAGAAACCAGGTATTGCCCTGCTCCGTGGGAACGGCCGGGATCAGGCTGCCCTGGCCATTGACGGGAAAAGCCGGTAGTACCGGCGCTTGCTCAGGGGGGTGCACGGCCCAGCTGACTTGCCCCCGCACAGCCTGCAGCGGCGGCGCGGCGGCACCCAGCAAGGCGGCGCTGGCCGGGCCGGCTGCGATCACGACCAGGTCCGCTTGCGCCAGTTCCTGCCCTGCGGCGTCGAGCACCCGCCAGCGGCCTTCATCGGCCAGCAGGCGGGCCACTTTCGCCGAGCCCTGCCACTGTATGCCGGGCTGCGACAGCCAGGCCTGCACCAGGCGCGACGGCTTGACCCAAGCCGCCCGCGAATGCCAATAGGCGAGCCTGTCATCGGCCAAGCCAGCCTGGGCCAACTGCTGCACCGAGGCGGGGCGGCTCCAGGCCCGGCCGGCCTCGGGCCAGTCGGCCGGCAGGCCCGGCTTGGCGTCGACGCGGTGCTCCAGCACGCCCGTGGGCTGCCAGTCCAGCCCTTCGCGTAGCAGCGCGCGGGCCTGCTGCAGGGTGGCGCGCACACCGCAGCGCGACAGCCGCGACAGCACGGCGTCATCGGGTGAGACATGGGGGGCCAGCAGGCCGGCCGGCAGGCCCGAGGCGCCTCCGGCAGGCTGTTCGGCGGCATCGAGTATCCGGACCTGCCAGCCCCGGCGCGCCAGGCTGCCGGCCACGGCGGCGCCGGCAAGGCCTGCGCCGATCACGACGCAGTGTCCCGGCGCAATGGCTTGGGTGGTGCCGCTGCCCGTCCGGTGGGTATGCTTGGGCGCCCAGTGGGGGTTGAATTCACCGCGAAGACAGTCTCGCTTGGGTGGCAGGCCCGGTGCTTTTTCGACCACAAAACCGCATTGCGCCAGCCTGTCGCGCACCTCGCGCGCCACGGTCCAGCTGGCCACGCGCGTGCCGCGGCGACAACAGCGAGCCAGGGCTTTCATGGTGTTCTGATCCCACATCTCGGGGTTGCGTTGCGGGCTGAAGCCATCCAGGAACAGCGCATCGGCTTCAAACTGCTGCTCGCGCAGCATCGCTTTCACGTCGCCTATGCACAGGGTCAGCAGCACGCGCCCGCCCTCGAACACCAGGCGGTGAAAGCCTGGCAGCAGGCCCCACCACTGGGCCTGCAGTTCGCGGGCCAGGGGCAGGAGTTCAGGGGAGGCTTCAGCGGCGCGCAGCAGGTCGGCCGCACCGACGGGCCAGGCCTCGATCGACACGTAGTGCAGCAGATGCGGCCGCTGGGGATCGGCTTTCCAGGCCTGCCAAGTGGCCAGGAAGTTCAGGCCCAGGCCAAAACCGGTTTCCAGGATGCGCCACTGGTACTGGCCCGCCCAGGCCTGCGGCAAGCCGCAGCCTTGTAGGAAGACATGGCGGGCCTGCTCCCAGCCGCCGCTGCAACTGCGGTAAATGTCGTCGAAACGCGGGCTGCGGGGGGTGCCGTCGGCCTGCCACCGAACCGGCTCGGCCATGGGTCGGAAGTCGAATCAGTGGCTGGGCGGCACGTAGCCCGAGGCGACGTCGGCACCTTCGCCGAAGAAATGCTTTTCCATCTGGCGCGCCAGGTATTGCCGGGCTCGCGCGTCGGCCAGGTTCAGCCGGTTTTCGTTGACCAGCATGGTTTGTTGCTTGAGCCAGGCGGCCCAGGCTTCCTTGCTCACGTTTTCCCAGAGCCGCTTGCCCAGTTCACCAGGGTAGGGGGGGAAGTCCAGTCCCTCGGCTTCTTTGCCGAGCTTGATGCATTTGACCATGCGAGCCATATGGAGCCTCTTTGAATTACTTTGAGATGTTTTGGAAATAAAGAACTGAAATCTTAGTGGTTCCAGTTTTCAAGCCTGCCTTCCAGAATCCATTCCGCAGCACTGTGACTGTTTCCAAGGATTGAAAGGCAACGATGAGCACCCGTCGCAACTTTATCAAGATTCCCCCTGCAGCCGCCCTGGCCGGTGCCTTGACCCTGTCGGCATCGCCGGCGTTGGCTCAGCAGGTCAGCCTGCTGAACGTGTCCTATGACCCGGCGCGCGAGCTCTATGTCGAATTCAATCAGGCCTCTGCCAGGTACTGGAAGGGCAAGACCGGGCAGGACGTGGCCATCAAGCAATCGCACGGCGGCTCGGGCAAGCAGGCGCGCTCGGTGATCGACGGGCTGGACGCCGACATGGTGACGCTGGCCCTGGCCGGCGACGTGGACGCGCTGAACAAGAACGGCAAGCTGATTCCGGCCGACTGGCAAAAGCGCCTGCCGCACAACTCGGCGCCCTACACCTCCACCATCGTCTTCCTGGTGCGCAAGGACAATCCCAAGAGCATCGAGGACTGGGACGACCTGACCAAGCCCGGCGTTGCCGTGGTTACCCCCAACCCCAAGACCTCCGGCGGCGCCCGCTGGAACTACCTGGTGGCCTGGGAATTGGCCAAGCGCAGATACGGCGGCGACGCCAAGGCCAGGGAATATGTCGGCAAGCTGTACGGCAACGGGCCGGTGCTGGACACGCGCGCGCGCGGCGCGACGATCAGCTTTGCCCAGCGCAGCATCGGCGACGTGCTGCTGGCCTGGGAAAACGACGGCTTCCTGGCGCTGAAGGAATTCGGCGGCGACAAGTTCGAAATCGTCGCGCCCTCCATCAGCGTGCTGGCCGAGCCCACAGCCTCCATCGTCGACAAGAATGTGGACAAGAAGGGCACTCGCGCCGTGGCCGGGGAATACCTGAAGTACCTGTACTCCGATGAAGGCCAGGACATCGCCGGCAAGAATTTCTACCGCCCGATTTCGGACAAGGCCCAAGCCAAGTACGCCAAGCAGTTCCCCAAGCTGGCGCTGTTCACCATCGACCAGGCCTTCGGCGGCTGGGCCGAGGCCGACAAGGATCACTTTGCCGATGGTGGCAGCTTCGACCAGATCTACGCCAAGAAGTAGCTCGTCCGCCCGCAAGGCTGACGGCAGCGGCGTGGAGCACGCCCTGCGCTGCGGATTCAGACGTCAAGCTGCCTGCAACCCATATGAAACGGGCGCGGTCCGCTATCAAATAAATAGCGTATCGCGCCCGTGCAGGGCTGAAGTGTTGCCGGGATCAGGCGGCCAGTGCCTGGATTTCGCTGTTGGCGGCGGTCAGGGCCTGGGCTTTTTGGGCGTCGCCCATGGCCACGCCTTCGGCGCGCACGAAGCGCACGTCGGTGATGCCGAAGAAGCCGAACACGGTCTGCAGGTAGCTTTCCTGGTGTTCCATGGCGCGGCCGGCGTCGCTGGTGGAGTACACGCCGCCGCGGGTGGAGGCCACGATCACGGTCTTGCCGCCGGCCAGGCCCTTGGGGCCCTTGTCGGTGTAGGTGAAGGTGCGGCCGGCTTGCGCCACGCGGTCAATCCAGGCCTTGAGCTGGCTCGGGATCGAGAAGTTGTACAGCGGTGCACCGACCACGATCACGTCGGCGGCCAGGAATTGCGTCACCAGGGCTTCGGAGATGGTGTTTTCGCGCCTTTGCACATCGCTCAGGCCTTCGGCCTGCGGGCCGAGGCGAAAGCCCAGGGAATCGGCGCTGAGGTGGCTCGGCGCCTGCACGGCGAGGTCCAGGTAGTCCACCAAGGCGTCGGGCCGGCTGGCGCGCCATTGCGCGACGATTTGGGCCGTGAGCTGGCGGGACACGGAGTTGTCGCCCAGCACGCTGGAGTCGATGTGCAGCAGTTTCATGTAGAGCCTCTGGTCAATGGGTTGTTGCAATTCATCAATTGTGCGGGCGGGTCGATTCCTTGATAAGTAGCCGCATTTGCATTAGATTGTTCCGCCGGCAGGACAATTGGACGGGCCATGCAGGACTTGAACGATATGCTGTATTTCAGCGAGGTAGTGGACCGCGGCGGCTTCGCGGCCGCCGGTCGCGCCTTGGGCCTGCCCAAATCGAGGCTGTCGCGCCGCGTGGCCGAACTCGAGGCGCGCCTGGGCGTGCGCCTGCTGCAGCGCACCACGCGCAAGCTCTCGCTGACGGCAGTGGGCGAGCTCTACCACCGCCACTGCGTGGCCGTGCGCGACGAGGCTGAGGCGGCCACCGAGGCCATGGCCCAGGTGCAGACCGAGCCGCGCGGCACCATCCGCGTGACCTGTCCGGTGACGCTGGCGCAGAGCACGCTGGGGCCGATCCTGCCGCTGTTTCTGGCCCGTCACCCGCAGGTGCGGGTGGACATGCAGGTCAGCAATCGGGTCGTGGACCTGGTCGAGGAGGGCGTGGACGTGGCCTTGCGTGTGCGACCGACGCTCGACGACAGCGGCAGCCTGGTGGTCAAGCATCTGGGGCAGACCTGGGCCATGCTGGTGGCCAGCCCCGCGCAGCTTGAACGAGAGGGTCGGCCCACCACGCCGCAAGATCTGGGCCGGCTCGCCACCGTCGCGATGTCGGCCACCGATGGGCGGGCGTCCTGGAAACTGCTCGGCCCGGATGCGCGCGAATACGAGTTCCAGCACCGCCCCTGCTACACGGCCGACGACCTGCTCACGCTCAAGTTTGCCGTACTCGACGGCACCGGGATCTGCGTCTTGCCCGACTACATGTGCCGCGACGAACTGCTCGATGGCAGGCTGGTGCCGGTGCTGCCCGGCTGGGCGCCGAAGCCCAACATCGTGCACGCCGTTTTCCCCTCGCGCCGCGGCCTGGTGCCGGCAGTGCGGCGCTTCCTGGATTTCCTGGGCGAGAACATGGTGGGAAAGTAGAGGCTGCAGCGCGGCGCCAAAGGTGCAAGAATCGTCGCCCGGGTTTCGACCCATCCTCATGAGAACGATCTTGCTGCTTGCAGTCTCGCACCTGGCCGCCGCCATGTTCGGCTTTGCGCTGGGCATCTACCTCCTGCCCATTCTGTCGGCACCCGAGGCCCCCAGCGCGGCCGAAGTCCAGTCCGTGGCGGCTGGCGCTCAGTACAGCGGGCGTTTTCGCAGGGATCTGAAGGGCAGCGACGCATTGCATTGGGGCGAAGGCGCGGTGTCGGTGAGCCGCAGGGCCATTTCGCTGTCGGGGCGCGTCGCTCCCGGGCCGGCCTACAAGCTCTATCTGGTGCCCGAATTCGTTGAAACCGGGGAAGATTTCCTGCGGCTCAAGGCGCGCTCCCTGCAGGTCGGCGACGTGAAGACCTTCGACAACTTCATTGTTGCCGTCCCCGATTCGGTGGATATCGCGCGCTACAACACCGTGGTCATCTGGTGCGAAGCGTTTTCCCAATTCATCACGGCTGCGAAATACCGCTAGTGCCGGACGGTTCTTGCCGGCGTGGCCAAGGACTGGGCCAAGCGCTTTCCCGACAACGCGGCGCCCACCACGAGAACTCGGCTTTCGGCCTGCGCGTCAAGCCGCGCGGTATCGTTGCCCAGCAGAGCCGGGCCATCGTGGTCGGCCCGATTGCGCGGCTGGAACTTATTCCTTGTGCTGACAACCAACCTGCAGACAATGCGGTGAACGACACCGTGATTGAGGAGCAGATTCCTGCGCAACAATTCAGGGATCTCGGTTTCCGTGAAGGTGAAACGCTGGTCGTGACACCGCGGCGCGCCCGCGTTTTTGTAGAAGGACATTGATGTTGTTGAAATGGTTTGACGCGGCCCCGCGCCGGGTGCTGGCGGCCGTGAGCCTGGTTTGCCTGGCCCTGCTGGCTTTTGGGCTGTACCTGCAGCATGTCGTCGGGCTGGAGCCCTGCCCGATGTGCATCGTGCAGCGCTACGCTCTTGTTTTGGTAGCACTTGTGGCAGGATTGACGGCGGCTACGGGCCGGAAGTTCGTTCTGATCGGCGGCAGTGGCCTGGCTGTTCTGCTTGCTGGCTTCGGCGCCTTCGTTGCCGCCCGCCAGAGCTGGCTGCAGTGGTACCCGCCCGAAGTCGCCTCCTGCGGGCGCGACCTGTACGGCATGATCGAAACCTTTCCGCTCAAGCGCGCCATCCCGATGATTTTTCGGGGCAGCGGCGACTGCACCCAGATCGACTGGACCTTCCTCGGCGGCTCGATCGCCAACTGGTCCTTCGTCTGGTTTTGCGCTTTCGCGCTCATCTTTGCCGTCCTGCTGTGGCGCTTGCTTGCCAAGCGGCATTGAGCAAGGCCTGCACCTCCTCGTCCGCCGTCTGCGGAAAGTCCTGGTACCAGAGGCCGACCGCGCGAAACGGCGAGGGCGTCATCGCGCAGACCACTTCATCGACTTCGCTGCGCAGCGCGTCGCAGGTTTCGGGCGCAGCCACCGGCACCGCCACCACGACGCGGGCCGGGTTGTGTTGCTTCACCGCCGTCGCGGCCGCTCTCATGGTCGAGCCGGTTGCCAGGCCGTCGTCGACCAGGATCACCGTGCGGCCGTCCAGCGCCGGGGCCGGGCGCTGTCCGCGGTAGAGCCGCTCACGCCGCGTCAGCTCGGCCCGTTCGCGCGTGGCCACCGCCTCAATGGCCGCCGCCGGGACCCCCATGCCTTCGATCTCGCGGTTCATGACCCGCACGCCGCCGCCCGCGATCGCACCCATCGCATATTCCTCCTGACCCGGAAAGCCGAGCTTGCGCACGACGAAGACATCGAGCGGGGCCTGCAGCGCCTGGGCGACTTCGAACGCGACGGGCACGCCGCCGCGCGGCAGGCCGAGCACCACGACATCCGGCCGGCCGCGGTAGGCGGCCAGCTTGCGCGCGAGGACCTGGCCGCCGTGCTGGCGGTCCTTGAACGGGGGGCTGCCGAGGTCGCGCATGTCATTCGCGCTCCGCGAGGTGCCGGACGAACCAGCCGCAGGCCAGCCGGGCCACGGCTTCCAGCGCACCGGGCTCCTCGAACAGGTGCGTGGCGCCCGGAACAATGGCGAAATCCTTCTCGCAGCCCAAGTGCCGCCAGGCCTGCTCGTTGAGCTCGATCACGCCTTCGTCATGGCCACCGACGATGAGCAGCGTGGCGGCTTGGACGCGGGCCAGGTCGGCAGGCCGGACCATGTCGGGCCGGCCACCGCGCGACACCACGGCGCCGATGCGCTGGCCCAGCTCAGCCGCGGCCGCGAGCGCGGCGGCGCTGCCGGTGCTGGCGCCGAAATAGCCCAGGGGCAGGCCGCGCAGCCCATCCTGGGCATCGACCCAGTCCGTGGCCTGGCGCACGCGTTGCGTGAGCAGCCCGATGTCGAAGCGATGCTCGCGGGTGCGCAGATCGACCTGCTCCTCCTGCGGCGTCAGCAGGTCGAACAGCAGCGTGCCCAGGCCGGCCTGCTGCAGGGCCTGGGCGACGAATACATTGCGCGGACTGTGCCGGCTGCTGCCGCTGCCGTGCGCGAACAGCACCAGGGCGCATGCTCCGGCGGGCCATGCCAGATGACCCTGGAGCAGCACGCCTTCGCAGGGGATGCCGACATCGCGCAGTGAGGGGGGCTGAGGCGCTTGGGCCACGGTCTGGCTGGGCGCCCGGGAAGTGGCGTCCAGTACAAAAGTTTAGTCCGCACCGGCGGCGATTTCCATGGCTTCAACGGGCCGGCGGGTCCCTCAGCTCGATACCCGCTGCTAACCGAGCTTCTTCACCAGCACCTGGCTCTTGCGGTCCCAGTTGTACTTGCGCTTTCTGGCCTCGGGCAGCCATTCCGGGTCGACCTGCTGGAAGCCGCGCTTGAGGAACCAGTGCATGGTGCGTGTGGTCAGCACGAAGATGCTGTCCAGGCCGATGAGGCGGGCGCGCTGCTCGATGCGTTTGAGGATCCTTTCGCCGTCGCCCTGGCCCTGGCTTTGCGGCGACACGGTCAGCGCCGCCATCTCGGCGGTTTTGGCCTCGGGGTAGGGATACAGCGCCGCACAGGCGAAGATCACGCCGTCGTGTTCGATGATGGTGTAGTGGTCGGCGTCGCGCTCGATTTCGGTGCGACTGCGCTTGACCAGCGTGCCGTCCTTCTCGAACGGCTCGATCAGCTGCAGGATGCCGCCCACATCGTCGCTGGTGGCTTCGCGCAGGGATTCGAGCTTCTCGTCGACCACCATGGTGCCTATGCCGTCGTGCACATAGATTTCGAGCAGCAGCGAGCCGTCGACCGCGAACGGAATGATGTGGCTGCGCTCCACCCCGGCCTTGCAGGCCTTCACGCAGTGCTGGAGGTAGAACGCCACGTCGGTGGGCTGCTGCGCGTTGGGCAGTTGCGCCAGCAACTGTTGGGCGGCGGCCAGCGGCAGCTCGGTGTCGATGGGGTTGTCGTCGCCTTCGGGCTCGCCGGGCTTGATGCGGATGCCCGGCACCTCGGTCACGAAGATCAGCTTGTCGGCCTGCAGTGCCGTGGCCACCGAGGTCGCGACTTCTTCCATCGTGAGGTTGAAGGCCTCGCCCGTGGGCGAGAAGCCGAAGGGCGAGAGCAGCACCATGGCGCCCATGTCCAGCGTGCGCGTGATGCCCGCCACGTCCACCTTGCGCACCAGGCCCGAATGCTGGAAATCCACGCCGTCCAGGATGCCGACCGGCCGGGCCGTGACGAAATTGCCCGAGATCACGCGTACCGTCGAGCCTGCCATGGGGGTGTTGGGCAGGCCCTGGCTGAAAGCGGCCTCGATTTCATAACGCAGCTGGCCGGCGGCCTCCTGCGCGCAGTCCAGCGCCACCTCGTCGGTGATGCGCATGCCGTGGGAGTATTTGGCCGCGTGCCCCTTGGCCTTGAGCTGTTCGTTGACCTGCGGGCGAAAACCGTGCACCAGCACGACCTTCACGCCCATGCTCTGAATCATGGCCAGATCCTGCGCCAGATGCTGCAGCTTGCCCGCGGCGATGGCTTCGCCGCACACGCCCACCACAAAGGTCTGGTTGCGGAACTTGTGGATGTACGGCGCCACCGAGCGGAACCAGGGAACGAAGGTGAAATTGAAGACGGTGGACATGGGCGGCAGGGCGAAGGCAGGGCTGTCACGGGGATAATCCGTGATTCTCCACGAAGTTACCGCTCCTTTGCGCCAACCGCCCGTGTCCATCGCAGCCCCGCCCCTCCAGATTGAATTCCCTGAATCCCTGCCGGTGTCGGGCAAGCGCGAGGAGATCATGGCCGCGCTCGCGGCGCATCAGGTCATCATCGTCTGCGGTGAAACCGGCTCGGGCAAGACCACGCAGCTGCCCAAGATCGTGCTATCCATGGGACGTGGCAAGCTCAATGCGCCGCCGGGGCGTGGCAGGTTGGTCGGCCATACCCAGCCGCGGCGCATTGCGGCCAGCTCCGTGGCCAAGCGCATCGCCGAGGAGCTCAACACCCCGCTGGGCGAGGTCGTGGGTTACAAGGTGCGCTTTGCCGACCGGCTTTCGCGCGACGCCTCGGTCAAGCTGATGACCGACGGCATTTTGCTGGCGGAGACCCAGACCGATCCGCTGCTCAAGGCCTACGACACCCTGATCATCGACGAGGCGCACGAGCGCAGCCTGAACATCGACTTTCTGCTGGGCTACCTGCGCCAGATCCTGCCGCGCCGCCCGGATCTGAAGGTGATCGTGACCTCGGCCACCATCGACGCCCAGCGCTTTGCCGAGCACTTTGCTTCCCGAAACGGACCCGCGCCGGTGATCATGGTCTCGGGCCGCATGTTTCCGGTCGAGCAGCGCTGGCGGCCGTTCGAGGAGTCGCGCGACTACGACCTGAACGACGCGCTTGCCGACGCGGTCGACGAGCTGTGGGGCGCAAACGCCGGTGGCGACATCCTCGTCTTCCTGCCTGGCGAGCGCGAGATCCGCGAGGCGGCCGATCACCTGCGCAAGCACTTGAGCCACCACGCCGTGACACGCAGCGCAGAAGTGCTGCCGCTGTTCGCCCGGCTGTCCCAGGCCGAGCAGGACCGGATTTTCGACAGCCACATTGGCCGGCGCATTGTGCTGGCCACCAACGTGGCCGAGACCTCATTGACCGTTCCGGGCATCCGTTACGTGATCGATGCAGGCACGGCGCGCGTCAAGCGCTACAGCTTTCGTAGCAAAGTGGAGCAGCTGCTGGTCGAGCCGATCAGCCAGGCGGCGGCCAACCAGCGCGCCGGGCGCTGCGGCCGCGTGGCCAACGGCATTTGCATACGCCTGTACGACGAAAAGGACTTTGCAGGCCGGCCGCGCTTCACCGACCCCGAAATCCTGCGCAGCTCGCTGGCCGGCGTGATCCTGCGCATGAAGGCGCTGCACCTCGGGGTGGTCGAGGATTTCCCCTTCATCGAGCCGCCCCAGCGCCGCGCGATTGCCGACGGCTACCAGTTGCTGGCCGAGCTGGGGGCGGTGGATGAGGCCAACGAGCTCACGCCCATGGGTGCCGAGCTGGCCAAACTGCCGCTGGACCCGCGCGTGGGCCGCATGATTCTGGAGGCGCGCGAGCGCCAGGCGCTCGACGAGGTGCTGGTGATCGCCTCGGCGCTGTCCGTGCAGGACGTGCGCGACCGGCCGCTGGACGCGCAGGCGGTGGCCGATCAGGCGCACGCCAAGTTCGATGACGAGAAGAGCGAGTTCACCGGCTATTTGAAACTGTGGAAGTGGCTGGGCGACAGCCGTGGCGTCGACCCCTCCATCGCCGGGGGCGAGCGGGGTGGGGGCGCTGGAGCCGAGCGTGGTGGGGAAAGAGCCCCCATCCCGGCCTTCCCCCAAGGGGGGAAGGGGCTGTCACGGCACAAGCTCTCCAACCGCCAATATGAGCAGCTGCTGCGCCAGAACTTCATCAGCGTGCGCCGCGTGCGCGAGTGGCGCGACATCCACAGCCAGCTGCTGACCGTCGTGACCGAGCACAAATGGCGGATCAACAGCACGCCTGCCAGCTATGAGCAGCTTCATTTGTCCATGCTCGCGGGTCTGCTGGGCAACATCGGCTGCAAGAGCGACGAGGACGACTGGTACCTGGGCGCGCGCGGCATCAAGTTCCATCGCCATCCCGGCGCTCACCTGAGCAAGAAGCCGGGGCGCTGGATCGTCTGCGCCGAGCTGGTGGAAACCACGCGCCTGTTCGGCCGCGGCATTGCGGCGATCGAGCCGCAGTGGCTGGAGCAGGTGGCCGGCCATTTGCTGAAGAAGCAGCTGCTCGATCCGCACTGGGAAAAGAAGGCGGCGCAAGTCACGGCGCTGGAGCGCGCCACCTTGTACGGACTGGTCGTCTACAACGGCCGCCGTGTCAACTTCGGCCGAGTCGACGTGGCGGCGGCGCGCGAAATCTTCATACGTGAGGCACTGGTCGCCGGACAGTGGGAGACCAAACTGCCGTTTCTGGCTGCCAACCACAAGCTGATCCGCCAGGTCGAAGAGCTGGAGCACAAGTCGCGCCGCCAGGACGTGCTGGTCGACGACGAGCTGATCTACGCCTTCTACGACCAGCAGCTGCCGGCCGATGTCTGCAGCGGCCACGGTTTCGAGGCCTGGTACCGCGAGGAAAGCAAGCGTCAGCCTCAGCTGTTGCTGCTTACGCGCGGGGAGCTGATGCGCCACGAGGCGGCCGGCATCACCACCGGCGCCTTCCCCAAGACCCTGCGCCTGGGCGGCGTCGATTGCGCCGCCAGCTATCTGCACGAGCCCGGCGACGCGCGAGACGGCCTGACCGTGACCGTGCCGCTGTTCGTGCTGAACCAGGTCAGCGACGAGCGCTGTGAATGGCTGGTGCCCGGCATGCTCAAGGACAAGATCCAGGCCCTGCTCAAGAGCCTGCCGCAAAAGCCGCGTTCGCGCTTCGTGCCGCTGCCCGAGTCGGCGGCACGGCTGGCCGAGGCGCTGAGCGTGCCGCCCACCTGGGCCGCCGGCTCCCTGACCGATGCCTTGCTCAAACTCGTGCGCGAGATCACCAGCCTGGACGTCAGGCGCGCCGACTTCAAGCTCGAGATGCTCAGTCCCCATCTGTTCATGAACTTTCGCGTGGTCGACGAGCATGGCCGACAGCTCGGCACCGGCCGCAACCTGGGAGCGCTCAAGGCCGAGCTCGGGGCCCAGGCGCGCGGGGCTTTCCAGGCGCTGGCGGTGCTGAAGGTGTCTTCACCCTCTCCCTCCGGGAGGGGGCAGGGTGAGGGCCCGGCCGCGGCGCCCGCCCGCCCTCACCCCAGCCCTCTCCCAAGGGGAGAGGGGGCGAGCGTCGAGCGCCCGGCCGATCAGCGCCACACTGCCTGGACCTTTGGCGAGCTGCCCGAGTTGATGGAAATCCGAAAAGGCGGGCAGACGCTGATCGGCTTTCCGGCCCTGGTCGACGCAGGGGATGCGGTCGTCATCGAGGTATTCGACGAGCCCGAGGTCGCGGCCGCCAAACACCGGGCCGGTCTGCGCCGCCTGTTTGCGTTGCAGATCAGGGACGCGCTCAAATACCTGGAAAAGAACATTCCCGAGCTGCAGAAAATGGCCGTGGCCTATATGGCGCTGGGCACGCAGGAGGAACTTCGTGAGCAAATCATCGAGGTGGCACTGGAGCGCGCCTTCCTGCTCGATCCCTTGCCCGCCAATGAAGCCGACTTCAAGCGCCGGGTCGAAGAAGGCCGGGGGCGGCTGACCCTGATTGCCAACGAAGTCGCGCGGCTGGTCGCCGCTATCCTCGGCGAGTATGCGGTGGCCATGCGCAAGATCAAGGACACCCGGAACCAGCCCGAGGCCACGGCCGACGCCAGCCAGCAACTGCAGCGCCTCATGCCCAAACGCTTCGTGGCGCTCACACCCTGGCCGCAGTTGCAGCACTTCGCACGCTACCTCAAGGCCATCACGCTGCGGCTCGACAAGCTGCGCACCGATCCGGCCCGCGACGCCGCCCGCCTGGCCGAGCTGCGAACGCAGGAGCAGCGCTACTGGCGCCTGGTGGCCGAGCGCAAGGGCGCGGTGGACGAGCGCATGCAGGAATTGCGCTGGCTGCTCGAAGAACTGCGTGTGAGCTTTTTCGCGCAGGAGCTGCGCACGCCGCAGCCGGTGAGCGTCAGGCGCCTGGAGAAGGTGTGGGCGCAGCTCACCAACTAGCGCGCGCTACAGCTTTGCCAGCCGCTCCAGCGCCAGCTTCAGCGTTTCATCCTTCTTGGCATAACAGAAGCGCACCACGCGCTGATCGAAGCCGTCGCCGTAGAAAGCCGACAGCGGAATGGCCGCGACGCCGATCTCGGAGGTCAGCCACTGGCAGAACCCGGCCTCGCCCAAGTCGCGTTCGGGTACGGACAGGGCCGAGATGTCCACGCACTGGAAGTAGCTGCCTTCGCTGGGCAGCAGCCTGAACTTGCTGCGCTTGAGGCCTTCGCGGAACAGGTCGCGCTTGTGCTGGTAGAACGCCGGCAGCTCCAGATAGGGCCCGGGGTCGGCCATGTAGCGGGCCAGCCCATGCTGCACAGGCGTGTTGACGGTGAACACATTGAACTGGTGGACCTTGCGGAACTCAGCGCTCAGCGCAGCAGGCGCGGCCACATAGCCCACTTTCCAGCCCGTCACATGGTAGGTCTTGCCGAAGCTGCTGACGATGAAGGCGCGCGCTGCGAGACCGGGGAAGCGCGCGGCGCTCTGGTGCTCGTTGGGCGCATAGACCATGTGCTCGTAGACCTCGTCGCTGATCAGCAGCACATCGGTCGGCGCCAGGATCTCCTGCAGCCGGAGCATGTCCTCACGCTTCCAGATGGTGGCGCTGGGGTTGTGCGGCGAGTTGATCAGGATGGCGCGCGTCCTGGCATTGATGGCCGCGGCAATCTTGTCAAAGTCGGGCCGGAAGGTGCCGGGCACCAGCGGCACGCGCACCACGGTGCCGCCGGCCAGTTCGATGTTGGGCACATAGCTGTCGTAGCAGGGCTCCAGCACGATGACTTCGTCGCCGGGGCACACCACGGCCAGGATCGCGGTGATGATGGCCTGGGTCGCGCCCGCCGTCACCGTGATGTCGTCGGCGGCGCTGTAGTCGCGGCCATGCAGGGATTTGATCTTGGCCGCAATGGCCTCGCGCAACGCGGGCACGCCGGGCATGGGTGGGTACTGGTTCAGGCCCTGGGTCATCGCGCCCGTGACAGCCTGGGCCAGGCGCGGGTCGCAGTCGAAGTCCGGAAAGCCCTGGCCCAGGTTGACCGCGTTTTTCTCGGCGGCAAGCGCCGACATCACGGTGAAGATCGTCGTGCCCACCGCGGGCAGCTTCGTTTGCAGGACAGGGGTGCGCTCTATCGTGTTCATGGGTGGGGGGTCCAGGCGTGTCTTTCCCAGTGCCACCGCGGAACCGGCTTTGCCGGGCCGCTGGTGGCGCCCCCCTTGGGGGGAGGCGGCCGCGGGCCGCTTCGGGGGGTTACAACTCATAGTCGTTGACATGGCCGCTCATGGCCTTGGCGATCAGGTTGCGGTCCAGCCGGTCGCTCAGCAGCTCGGCAAACTTGTAGACGAAGTTGCGCAGATAGGCGCTGCGCTTGAAGGCCACGCGCGCCACGTTCTGGCCGAACAGATGACCGGCCGGGCGGACCACCAGGTCGTTATTGCTGCCGTCGTCGCGCACCGCCATCTCGGCCACGATCCCCACACCCAGGCCCAGGCGCACATAGGTCTTGATCACGTCCGAGTCGATCGCTTCGAGCGCGATGCGCGGCTGCAGCTTCTTGTGGGCGAACGCGTGGTCGATCCGGGTACGGCCGGTGAACGAGGGGTGGTAGGTGATGAGCGGTTCCTGCGCGATGTCTTCCAGGGTAATGCGCTCCTTGGTCGCCAGCGGATGGCCGGCGGGCAGGACCAGCATATGCTGCCATTCGTAGCATGGCAGGGTCACGAGCTCGGCGTAGTCCGACAGCGATTCGGTGGCAATGCCGATTTCCGCCACCTCGTCGATCACCATCTTGGCGACCTGATCGGGCGCCCCCTGGTGCAGGCTGACGTTGACCTTGGGGTAGGCCTCGCGCAGCTTGGCCACCGGCACCGGCAGCACGTAGCGGGCCTGGGTGTGGGTGGTAGCGATCGACAGGGTGCCGCTGTCCTGCGCGCTGAACTGCTCGCCTATGCGCTTGAGGTTGCCGACCTCGCGCATGATGAGCTCGATGCTCTTGAGCACATGCTGGCCCGGCTCGGTGATGCGCTTGAGGCGCTTGCCGTGGCGGGCGAAGATTTCGACGCCCAGCTCTTCTTCCAGCTCGATGATGGCCTTGGACACGCCCGGCTGCGAGGTGTGCAGCGCCTTGGCGGCTTCGGTCAGGTTCAGGTTGCGGCGCGCCGCTTCCTGAACAAAACGGAACTGGTGCAGATTCATGGCTAATTTGTAATAAAAACAAGATTCATTATGCCGCAAGAGTCTATGAGACTAAGGGAAGAGGGCAATTCTGGCCATCAAATCGACCAGCCTGGCGTCTTCGCCGATGGCGGGCTGCAGCGTCAGCTGAACCTGAGGATGGCGGGCCCTGAGCTCAGCGACCAGCACCGGCAGGTCTTCGCGGGCATGGCGGCCCACACCCAGAAACAGGGGCAAGATGCGGATGGCCTGGGCTCCCGCCGCGATCAGCTGCTCGGCGGCGCTGGCCAGGTCCGGCTCGGTCAGCTCCAGGTAGGCGCAGGTCAGCAGCACCTGGGGGTCGAGCTCGCGAATGCGCGCCGCGACGGCCTCGATCGGCTGGTGCCACAGCGGATCGCGCGAACCGTGAGCGAAAAGCACAATGCCCTGTGCGGCTGCCATGGCTACCTTCGCAGCACCAGCCAGCCGAACGCCGCCAGCGAAAACAGGGAGTAGATCAGGCCCGGCGCCGCCGCCGTGAGCCAGGGCAGCCAGTTCTGCAGGTTGCCCACATAGCCGAACACGTTGTTGAGCAGGAAGAAGCTGATGCCTATCATCACGCCGCCGAACACATAGGCCGTGATGCCGCCACTGCGAAAATGCAGGTAGGCAAACGGCAGGGCCAGCACCACCATCACCAGGCAGCTCAGTGGATAGAACACCTTGCGCCAGAACTGGATTTCGTAGCGCTGGGCGGTCTGGTTGTTGGCGTTGAGGTGCTGTATGTACTGAAACAGGTCGACGGTTCTCATGCGATCGGGCTTGAGCAGCGCCACCGACACCATTTCGGCGCTGATCTCGGTGGGCCAGCGAAAGCTGCCCATGCGGGCGCGCTCGACCTTGGCGCTGTCGCCGCCCCGGGTGCTGAACTCGCTGCGCTCGGCGTTTTCCAGGATCCAGGAGTCGTCTTCGCCAAAACGCGCTTTGTCGGCGCGGGTGAGCGACACCAGAAAGCCCTGGCTGTCGAACTCGAAAATGCGAATCCCCACCATCTCGCCATCGGGCGAAAGGGCGCTCACATTGGTGGCGAACGAGTGGTAGCGCTGCTTCTCCTTGAGCCAGGCGCCGGTCTGCCCGACGGTGATGCGGCCTTGGTAGCGCGACTTCAGGAGCTGGGCCGTGCGGTCGGACAGCGGAGCCAGGTAGTCGCCCACGGCAAAAGTCAACAGCACGAAGGCCAGGCCCAGCAGCATCAGGGTCTTGAGCGCCCGCCAGGGTCCGAGGCCGCTGGTGCGCAAGATCGTGTACTCCGAACTCTGGGCCAGCCGCGCCATCACGAAAATGGTGCCGATCAGCACCGCGATCGGAAGCAGTTCGTACAAATGGCTGGGGATCAGCAGCACGACGTACAGCAGCGCATGGGTCAACTGGTAGCCCGAGGGGCCGTTCGTGCCGACCCACTGCAGCTCATCGACGAAGTCGAAAAAGAAGAACAGCGCCAGGAAACCCAGAGTGACAAAGGCCACCGAAGCCAGGACTTCACCATACAGGAGCCGACGCAGGGTTCTCACGGTGCGGCCTTTCGGGCGCCCGAAAGCTTGAGACGCAGCGCCGAGCGCAGCGTCCAGTTGTTGTGCCGCTTCGCAAGCCAGAACGCGCCCAGCAGCAGCGCGCCGCCATGCAGGGCCACCAGCAGGCCGGCGAACGAGGTCTTGCCCGAACCTATCCAGCTCTGCCCCAGATTGAGCAGGTTGTAGTACACGACGAAGGCAAACAGCGCGAACAGCAGGTTGCCGCTGCGCCCGGCCCGGGGATTGACGCTGGAGACCGCGACGGCGATGACCACGAAGTTCATGGCGGCCAGGGCCAGGCCCAGGCGCCAGGCCAGTTCGCCCAGGTGAACCGGGGTGGGGTCCTGCAGCAATTCCAGGGTGGAGCGGGCCCTGATGGGAAGCGCGTCCTGCGTGCTCAGTGCGTCCCCGCCGATCCTGGTGCCGTATTCTTCGAATTCGCTGATCTTGAGGTCGGTCTGGCCGATCACGTTTTCCATCCGCTGGCCGCTGTTGAGCAGCAGGTACCTGGCCTGGTCAAGCACCTCGACCCGACCGCTGCGTGCCGACGTGATGGTTTGCTTTCCGTGCTCGGTGGCCGAGATGAACACATTGTTGCCGGACTTGTTGTCGGGCGTGTCCTTGTCCACAAAAAACACCCTGTTGCCGCCCGAAGACTCCTGGAACTGGCCGGGAGCGATGCGTTCGAGATCGCCGCGCTTTTCATACCGGTCTTTCAGCTCCCGGGTCTGCTGGTGTGACCAGGGCCACACGACCAGCGCCAGCGCGGCGATCGTCAGCAGGATGGGCCAGGCAAAGCGCAACAACGGAATGAGAAAACCTGCCAAGCCCTGGCCGCTGGCAAACCAGATCGCCATTTCGCTGTCCCGGTACATGCGCGAGAGGGTAGCCACAACCGCAACGAACAAGCTCAGGGTCAGCAGGGTCGGCAGCTGGCCCAGCACCGTGTATCCCATCACCAGGGTCACGTCCGACGGGTTGACGCTGCCGCGCGAAGCCTGGCCCAGCGTACGGATCAGCATCATGGTCATGACGATGGTGGCCAGCACCACGAGCGTCGCGCCGAAGCTGCGCGCCAGCTCCTTTCGAATGGAGGAATGGAATAACATCGGTTCAGGAACCTGCCTGGTTCGCAGGAAAAAGCGAATTATGAACTTTGAACTCAAGTCCCTTGATCTCGCAGGTGCTGCCGCCGAAAAATGCGACGCCCTTGTCGTTGTGGTGCCCGAATCCTTCAAGAGCGGCAAGGATGCCCTGTCCCGGCTGCTGGCCGAGGCGCTGAAGGCGGGGGACCTGGAGACCAAGGCCGGCAAAACGCTGCAGCTGTACCGCTCCGCAGGCATCGCGGCGCCGCGTGCCTTGCTGGTCGGCGCCGGCGACGGCTCGGCCAGGCAGGTCAGGCAAGCGGTCCAGGCCGCCATTGGCGCCCTGAAGTCAGGCCCGGTCAAGCGCGTGGCTATCTGTTTCGCGGTGCCGGCCGGTGCCGAGGCAGTCCATGCAGCGGTGCTGGCAGCGGCCGAGGCGAGCTACGTCTACACCACCACCAAATCGAAAGCCGAAGGCCGCAAAATCCAGCGCGTGGTGCTGGGCGTGGCGGACGCGGCCCAGGCGAGGCCCTGGTTTGAGCGCGCCACAGCGGCCGTGGCAGGCATCGAGCTGGCCAAGGAGTGGTCCAACCGGCCGGCCAACCACGCCACGCCGGCCATGCTGGCCCAGGCGGCCAAGGGGTTGGCCAAGGGGCCGAAACTCAAGTGCGAGGTGCTGGGCCCCAAGGAAGTCGCCAAGCTCGGCATGGGCGCCTTCATGGCCGTGGCCAAGGGCTCGGAAGAACAGTTGCGCTTCATCATCCTGAAGTACGAGGGGGCTGGCAAGTCGCAGGCGCCTGTGGCGCTGGTGGGCAAGGGCATCACCTTCGATACGGGGGGCATTTCCATCAAGCCCGCGTCCGAGATGGACGAGATGAAGTTCGACATGTGCGGCGGGGCCAGCGTTCTGGGCGTGTTCCGCGCGCTGGCCGAGCTCAAGCCGGCGGTCAACGTGGTTGGCATCATTCCTTCCTGCGAGAACATGCCCGGTGGCGGTGCAATCAAGCCCGGCGACGTGGTCACCAGCATGAGTGGCCAGACCATCGAAATCCTCAACACCGATGCCGAAGGGCGCCTGATCCTGTGCGACGCCCTGACCTACGCCGAGCGCTTCAAGCCGAGCGCCGTGGTCGACATCGCGACGCTGACCGGCGCCTGCGTGGTCGCCCTGGGCGGCGTGCGCAGCGGCTTGTTTGCCGCCGACGAGCCGCTGGCGGCTGCCCTGCTGGCAGCGGGTGAGTCGGCGCTGGACCCTTGCTGGAGGATGCCGCTGGACGACGACTATGCGGAGGGCCTGAAGACCAATTTCGCCGATGTGGCCAACGTCGCAGGCCGTGCCGGCGGCGCCGTGACCGCCGCGAAGTTCCTTCAGCGCTTTGCCGGCAAGCTTGCCTGGGCGCATCTGGACATCGCGGGAACGGCTTGGCGCGGCGGGGCCAACAAGGGGGCGACCGGCCGGCCTGTCGGTTTGTTGCTGGAATACCTGTTGGCCCAGGAAGTGCAGTCAGATGCTGCTTCAAAAACAGTAGCACAGCGCAAGTCACGCGGCCCCGCTCCTCGATGACGGAAATTGCCTTTCACTTCAACGCACCCGACAAGCTGGCCTATGCCTGCCGTCTGCTGCGCAAGGCCGTGGGCACGGGCGCGCAGGTGGTCGTGACCGCCGAGCCTGAGCTGCTGCAGAAGCTGGACGTGGCGCTATGGACTTTTGCGCCTGTGGAGTTCATCGCGCATTGCCATGCCGACAGCGATGCCATGATGGTGGCCTCATCCCCCGTGGTGCTGGCCGCAACGCTTGATGAGCTGCCGCGTCGGCAGGTGCTGGTCAATCTGGGCGACCGGATTCCCGATGGATTCGAGCGGTTTGAACGCCTGATCGAGGTCGTGAGCCTGGACGACGCCGACCGGCAGGCCGCGCGCCGGCGCTGGAAGCACTACGCCGATCGCGGTTACGCTCTCATGCGCCACGATCTTGCCCTGAAAGGCCAGAGCTGATGTCTGCCACGCCAAGAAGGCCCCCCCGCTTCGTTCCCACATTGACCGAGGTCGTGCACATGCCGGCGCAGGCCGTGGTGCCTCAGCCTGACGCGGTGCTGCCGACCGAGCCTGCAGCCGCGTCGGTCGAGGAGGACATCATTGGCCGCGTGCTGCAAAGGCTCGATGTGTCGCTGGAGCCGCGCCTGCGCGAGGCGGTGGCCGCGGTGGTGATCGAGCAGACCCGCTCCCTGGAGGCGCGGCTGCGCGAGCAAGTCGAGTCGGCCTTGCGCCAGTGCGTGGCCGAAGCCGTTGCCGAGGAGCTGGCGGTTCACCACGCGGCCCAGGTCGCTTCCTGAATTGCCGCAAGGCTCTGGTGGAACTCCGAACAGGGTAAACCCCCTGTTTCCCAAGACCTAGCGTGATCCCTATGGTTCGGGCCCAAAAGTTGCGATATGGTCGCGGCCGTTGAGTCAAAAATAAATCTCAACCTTTTCCCTAAACTGGAGGTTTTATGCAAATGAAGTTGAAACTGACTGTCGCTGCTGCCATTGCCGCTATCGCTGGCATGGCGTCTGCACAGGATGTCCAAGTGGTCAAGATCGGCCACGTCGCCCCGGTTTCTGGTGCCCAGGCCCACTACGGCAAGGACAACGAAAACGGCGCCCGCATGGCGATTGAAGACCTGAATGCTCAGAACATCACCATCGGTGGCAAGAAGGTTCGCTTCGAACTCGTGGCTGAAGACGATGCAGCCGATCCGAAACAGGGCACGGCCGCCGCACAGAAACTGTGCGACTCCAAGGTCGCCGGTGTTGCCGGTCACCTGAACTCGGGCACCACCATCCCCGCCTCCAAGGTCTACAACGACTGCGGCATTCCGCACATCACTCCCTCGGCCACCAACCCCAACCTGACCAAGCCCGGCTACAAGACCACCTACCGCCTGCTGGCCAACGACAACGCACTGGGCGCGGGTCTGGCCTTCTACGCGGCCGACACCCTGAAGCTCAAGAAGGTCGCCATCATCGACGACCGCTCGGCCTATGGCCAGGGCGTGGCCGACGTGTTCAAGAAGACGGCGCAAGCCAAGGGCATTCAGGTGGTGGACGAGCAGTTCACCACCGACAAGGCCACCGATTTCATGGCCATCCTGACCGCCATCAAGGCCAAGGCTCCCGACGCCATCTTCTACGGCGGCATGGACCCGCAAGCCGGTCCGATGCTGCGCCAGATGGAGCAGCTCGGCCTGTCCAACGCCAAGTTCTTCGGCGGCGATGGCATCTGCACGGCCGAGCTGGCCAAGCTGTCCGCCGGCGCCAAGACCCTGGGCAACGTCGTGTGCGCCGAAGGCGGTGCCTCGCTGGAAAAAATGCCTGGCGGCAAGGCCTGGAAGGAGCGCTATGACGCCAAGTACCCCGGCCAGTTCCAGGTGTACAGCCCCTATGTCTACGATGCCGTGATGACCCTGGTGGATGCCATGAAGCGAGCCAACTCGGTCGACCCGAAGGTCTACACCCCTGAGCTGGCCAAGACCAACTACAAGGGCGTGACCACGCAGGTTCAGTTCGAGCCCAATGGCGAATTGAAGAACCCGGCCATGACCCTGTATGTGTACAAGGACGGAAAGAAGACCCCGCTGAACTGATTGGCAGGGATCCAACGAAGAAGCCACCGCAAGGTGGCTTTTTTGTTGATGGGCTGGATGCAAATCACGCCCAAAACAAAGCCCCGCACGAGGCGGGGCTTGTACTTTCTGGCGGAGAGGGCGGGATTCGAACCCGCGGTGGGCTATTAACCCACACACGCTTTCCAGGCGTGCGACTTAAACCGCTCATCCACCTCTCCGAAGCCCGCCATTGTAGCAGTGATGCGGGTGCGCTTCGGGCGCAGGTGGTCACGGTTTGGCGTTCTGGATCATTTTCATCGCAGATGAAATCAGGGCAGAAACCTCGGTCATTTGGCTGGGCACGATCAGCGTTGTTGTTGCGTCGGAGGCCACCTTGCTGTAGGCCTCGACGGCCTTCTCGGCCACTTTGAGCTGCACGGCGTCGGCGCCGCCGGGCTGGCGAATGGCGGCCGCCACGCGCTCGATGGCCTGGCCTGTGGCATCGGCCACGGCGGTAATGGCCGCCGCCTGGCCTTGGGCATTGTTGATGGCCGCCTGCTTTTCCCCTTCGGAGCGGGCAATGAAGGCCTCGCGCTCGCCGGTGGCGATATTGATCTGCTCCTGGCGGCGCCCTTCGGAGGCCGCGATCAAGGCGCGCTTTTCGCGTTCGGCCGTGATCTGCTGCTGCATCGCGTGCAGGATTTCCTTGGGCGGGGTCAGATCCTTGATCTCGTAGCGCAGCACCTTGACGCCCCAGTTCAGCGCGGCTTCGTCGATCGCGGCCACCACCTGGGCGTTGATGATGTCGCGCTCCTCGAAGGTCTTGTCCAGCTCCAGCTTGCCGATCACGCTGCGCAGCGAGGTCTGCGCCAGTTGTGTTACCGCCGAGATGTAGTTGGACGAGCCGTAACTGGCGCGCATCGGATCGGTCACCTGGAAATACAGGATGCCGTCGACCTGCAGCTGCGTGTTGTCCCGCGTGATGCAGATCTGGCTGGGCACATCGAGCGGGATCTCCTTGAGGCTGTGCCTGTAGGCCACTTTGTCGATGAAGGGGACCAGAAAATTCAGGCCGGGCGTCAGTGCTGCGTGGTACTTGCCCAGGCGTTCCACGACCCAGGCATGCTGCTGCGGCACGACCTTGATCGAGCGCGAGATGAAGATGACCGCGATGACGAACAGGACAATGGCGATTTCCATGAGAACCTTTCTTGATGTTGTCTAACACTTGTCGACGAGCAGGCGGTTGCCGATCACTTCGGCCACCCGATGGGGTCCGGGCGAGGGCGCCTGCCCCGGGCGGTGGACCACCGTCCAGCTTGCGCCGCGGTACTTGACGGTGGCGGTTCCGTCGGGGTTCCAGGCCTCGACCTGGACGGTTTCTCCCACGTCCAGGTTGACGTCGCGGTTGGCGCTGGCCGGCGCGTTGGCCGGACGCTGACGCTGGAGGCTGTACCAGACCACCACCGCACCGCCGCCGACAGCGGCCGCGATGGCCAGCTGGACGATGACCGAGGCCCCCAGATGCGCCGCCACGGCCGCTGCCGCGAGCCCGATGGCGACCATCAGGAGGTAAAACGTGCCGCTGACCAGCTCAACGGCGACAAAGGTGCCCGCGAGCAACCACCAGATCGTTGATTCCGTCATACTCCCTCCATATCCCCTGCCATCGTGAAAATCCGGGCTTGCAGCAATCTTGTAACAGAAAGGGGTTACTTTAATTCCTTACACTTCGCGGCTGTTTTGTTTTTTGTCGCCTAATTCGCACGCTTGCCGGAGCTCTGCATGAAATTCCGCTTTCCCATCGTCATCATCGACGAAGACTTCCGCTCCGAGAACGCCTCGGGGCTGAGCATCCGCTCCCTGGCGCAGGCCATCGAGAGCGAGGGCTTCGAGGTCCTGGGTGCCACCAGCTATGGCGACCTGAGCCAGTTTGCCCAGCAGCAAAGCCGTGCCAGCGCCTTCATCCTGTCGATCGACGACGAGGAGTTCACCCTGGGCCCGGATCTGGACCCCGCGGTGCTGAACCTGCGCAACTTCATCGAGGAGGTGCGCCGCAAGAACAGCGACGTGCCTATCTATGTCTATGGCGAAACCAAGACCTCGCGCCACCTGCCCAACGACATCCTGCGCGAGTTGCACGGCTTCATCCACATGTTCGAGGACACGCCCGAATTCGTGGCGCGCCACATCATTCGCGAGGCCAAGAGCTATCTCGAGGGCGTGCAGCCGCCGTTTTTCAAGGCGCTGCTCGACTACGCCGAGGACGGCTCCTATTCATGGCACTGCCCCGGCCATTCGGGCGGCGTGGCTTTCCTCAAAAGCCCCGTGGGCCAGATGTTCCACCAGTTCTTTGGCGAGAACATGCTGCGCGCCGACGTCTGCAATGCGGTCGACGAGTTGGGCCAGCTGCTGGACCACACGGGGCCGGTGGCGGCCAGCGAGCGCAACGCGGCGCGCATTTTCAACGCCGACCACTGCTTCTTCGTGACCAACGGCACCAGCACCAGCAACAAGATGGTGTGGCACCACACGGTGGCGCCGGGCGATGTGGTGGTGGTGGACCGCAACTGCCACAAGTCCATCCTGCACAGCATCATCATGACCGGGGCGATTCCGGTGTTTTTGAAGCCCACGCGCAACCACTTCGGCATCATCGGCCCGATTCCGAAGAGCGAGTTCGAGCCTGAGACGATCAAGGCCAAGATCCGGGCCAATCCCCTGCTCCAGGGCGTGGACGCCGACACCGTGAAGCCGCGCGTGCTGACGCTGACGCAGTCGACCTACGACGGCGTGGTCTACAACACCGAGACCATCAAAGGCATGCTCGACGGCTATGTGGATACCTTGCACTTCGACGAGGCCTGGCTGCCGCACGCGGCGTTTCACCCGTTCTACGGTCCCTACCACGCCATGGGCAAGCGTCGCGCGCGGCCCAAGGAGTCGCTGGTGTTTGCCACGCAGTCGACCCACAAGCTGCTGGCCGGCATCAGCCAGGCCAGCCATGTGCTGGTGCAGGACTCGCAAAACCGCAAGCTCGACCGCCATCTGTTCAACGAAGCCTATCTGATGCACACCTCGACCAGCCCGCAGTACGCGATCATCGCGAGCTGCGACGTGGCCGCGGCCATGATGGAGCCGCCCGGCGGTACCGCGCTGGTGGAAGAAAGCATTCTGGAGGCGCTGGATTTCCGCCGCGCCATGCGCAAGATCGACGAGGAGTTCGGCAAGGACGACTGGTGGTTCAAGGTCTGGGGGCCGGAGAAGCTGGTCGAGGAGGGCATCGGCCGCGCCGACGACTGGATCATCAAGGGCGAGTCGCGCAGCGCCAAGTGGCACGGCTTCGGCAATCTGGCCGAAGGCTTCAACATGCTGGACCCGATCAAGTCCACCATCGTCACGCCGGGGCTGGACCTCAATGGCAAGTTCGCTCCCACCGGCATACCGGCTTCCATCGTGACCAAGTTCCTGGCCGAGCACGGCGTGATCGTGGAGAAGACCGGTCTCTACAGCTTCTTCATCATGTTCACCATCGGCATCACCAAGGGCCGCTGGAACACGCTGCTGACCGCGCTGCAGCAGTTCAAGGACGACTACGAGAAGAATCAGCCCATGTGGCGCATCCTGCCCGAGTTCTGCCAGCAGTACCCGCGCTACGAGCGCATGGGTTTGCAGGACCTGTGCCAGCATGTGCACGAGCTCTATGCGAAGTACGACATCGCGCGCCTGACGACCGAGATGTACCTGAGCGACCTGACGCCGGCCATGAAGCCCAGCGACGCCTACGCCTACATCGCGCACCGCAAGACCGAGCGCGTGGAGATCGACCACCTCGAAGGGCGCGTCACGACCAGCCTGGTCACGCCTTATCCTCCGGGCATTCCGCTGCTGATTCCGGGCGAGGTCTTCAATCGCAAGATCGTGGACTACCTCAAGTTCTCGCGTGAGTTCAATGCGAAGTGTCCCGGTTTCGAGACCGACATCCACGGGCTGGTGGAGCAGGAGGATGACGATGGCAGGCTGCGCTACTACGCCGACTGCGTGAAAACAGGTTGAGTGTTCGGCGTTGAGCGTTCAGCGTGGAATTCAGGCACATACTGACAACGCTCAACGCTCAACGCTCAACGCTCAACGCTCAACGCTCAACGCTCAACGCTCAACGCTCAACGCTCAACGCTCAA